>OGZX01000783.1_pt1 | contig 36182 bp, 25 predicted proteins | sample 1576881 | NCBI WGS metagenome assembly OGZX01 (sample SAMEA3541542, study PRJEB24748) | human gut metagenome | biome: human gut; feature: human-associated habitat; material: faeces | place: China | collected 2012 | reverse complement strand
CCGAAAGTAACAGTGAACTAAGTCACAGCATATCAGATATTAATAATAGGTAGTAACTACTTATAGACGATACATTGTACTACCTATTGCCGATACATAGTACTACCTATATGCGATAGATAGTACTATGTATGAACAGTTCCCTATCTCTTACATAATAGTTTACTGTATGCTTTGACTTAGTTTATAATAGGAAACAGATTAGTTTCCTACGAAGCGAAGCAGATAAATAACAGTATGTTAGTCGGGTGTCAGGTGGTGTCGGTAAAAAGGTTACCTAACACCTACCTAACACCCACCTACCACCCGATAATTATGTAATTATCAGCAATATGCGCAAAAAGGTGGTAGGTGTTAGTTGCTTTGATGTTTTTTCTTAAATAATTAGAAATAGCTTCACTTCTTGCCAGATGTGAATTATATAGAGGGGAGATGAAGGGTTGAAGGGTTTTTGTCCTATTTATTCAAAAACCAGTTCACATTCATCTAACAACAAGACACTACTTGTACTGCCGGTGAAGTAATCCCCATACTTACTTGCTGAAGCGACGATCAGGATATAAGTCGGCTTTGTCGAATAATCCCGGTATTCCAACGGGATCGTGAAAGCGGTATAATCTTTTACGGTCTCGCCGGAGACCAGTTCGCCGTAAGCCACCATCGTCTCATTATTCCACGTACGATCGACAAACACGCCATTGCTCGTGCTGACCGGGAAAGGTTTATCCCAGGTAAACAGTCCGATATAAATATGACAGGAATCCTGACGGTCTTTCAATTCCTCATAAGGGGCTTTCGCTTTGTCTATCGTTCCGGCATTATATTTATAATAGCCTTTCAGGGCTGAAGGACGGGACGTATAAGGACGGCCGAAGTTGAGCGAGGCGCCACTCAGTCCTTCCACCTTCCCGAATGTTCCAGTATAAAGGCTTCCGGCAGCAAATACGCCTGCGACCGTTTTACTTTCCAACCGCGCGGCTTTCCCTTTCACAACGTCATTCGTTTCGGGTGAGGTCGGATTCGCTTCTCCGACCGAGTTAGAGCCTTTGTTTCCCGAATCCCAGAAATAATAGGCTTCTGTCAGGTCTTTATTGGCATACCAGCTTTTCCCGTCCTTATACCAATCATCGAACGAGAGGTTCGGGACAGGATCTATCGTTTCCGTCGTAAAAGTTTGCACTCCGTCGGTCTTTCCATCTACCGTCAACTCATATTCGTATGTACTGCCCGGCTTCAGATGCGTGAAAGTCAACAGGAAGGTGCCGTCTTCGCGGATTTCGATCTCATTGGATAATACATTCTCCCACTCTCCTTCTCCCCCGGCTTTTGTCGTTGTGTCAACTATACGGTAACGGGCCGAGACCTGCCCTGTCTTGGTTGTTCCTTCGATATAGACCCGCTTCGACCATGCAGAGACGGTGTTTGTCTGCACGTCATCGCCCGGATGGAGAACGCTGACCGTCCATGTTTCCGTTTCGCCGAATGCGGCAACCGTAAAGGTCTGAGGGCGCCGGAAGTCATGAACCGTTTCGGGCAGAGGGGTTGTGACGGCAATCGAACTGCCTAACTGCAACGTCTCGATTTCAATATTGGAGAATGCAGGTTGAGCCGCTTCATCCACATAGATGACAATCTGTTTATTATGCTCATCGACCAGAGGTGTCTCGACCTGGTTCTTTACTTTGATGATCCGGTTAATATCATGCTCTACGGAGACCGTCCACACATAATCCTGATAGATACGAAGCAGGAAAGAAACCGGCTTCTTGAAATTCATCCGCGTATTCACCGTTCCCGGCAAGCTGTCGACCGAAGAGAAGCCGGTATCGGGGAAATGGACAAAGTCGAGGCATGACGACGAATCTGGTATCACAGTCGCACCAGCCGTCACTTCCAGCGTCCTGACCTGTACATTTCTCAGGTCGAGCGTATCCGCGACTTTCACCGTTACCGTGTTCATCTCGCCATTGATCTTGGCTGTGACCATTCCTTCCACGTCGATCTTTTCTATCTCGGCCTTTATCCTCGGATAAGGAATATCATTTTCTATACAACTCTGAAGAAGAGTTGCTATCCCAACCAACACATATATCCATATTTCCTTTCTATACATCATCTCTCTGTTTAAAGGTAGAAGACAATACCCAAATCAATAGACAACAGATTAATCTTAAAATTGGCGGAACTTGACCGGCGGGAGCCTTTATACACCTGATCCTTCGTCTGATCGTACCATTTAAAGTCCAGCCCCGCCACATTTACGGAAGCCTCTACCGCCGAAAAATCATTGATAAAGACCGTCAGTCCGGGAGCCACACCGATATTCAGCGAATGTTTCAACTGATGCATTCCGCTCAGGTCCAGGTCGATCCCGGTGGTAGACTTGCTTGTCGAATACCCGTATGTCACCCTTGCTTCATTGAAAAGGCCGAAGCGTTTGCTATCGCCCAGGTTCAGGTATGTCCTGAGAAAGACTGCTCCCGAAAAGGTGTTGGACACATCATGGTAGTCCTCCACCTGAAAGCTTAGGTCGTCTCCTAACGACAAGTCGATATTATCCAGTTTCGTATAAGAACGGGAATAGGCAAACCGGCCGCCTATACTGATATTATCGCGGATCGCATAACTCACTAACGGAGTCACCTTGAATGTATATCCTTCACTGTTTATATCTTTCAAGACAGACAGGAACTCAAAATTATCGTCCACATGCTCGGAATAGGAGAAAGTCGCCCCCACCATCCATTGCCCCTTCGGTATAAATGTTTTCATCACGATACCCCGGTCGTATTTGGCTTCTTTGGCTGTTTTTGAGAAAGCGACCAATGGCAACATACAAAATATAAATACTATTATCCTTTTCATTCGCATCTTTTACTCAACAGGATCATCAAATAATAATTCAAACTCATCAAGCAACAAGACACTACTTGTACTTCCTGTAAAATAATCTCCATACTTACTGGCAGAAGCCACAATCAGAATATATGTGGGTTTCACCTCAGGATGACGATATTTTATATCAATTGTAATCTCAGTATAGGTCGAGACGGTCGTATTACTTTTGAACTCACCGAAAGCGACAATACTTTCATCGGATAAATCAACAAAAGAACCTGTATTCGTATTGACAGGATATGCCGAACTCCAATTACACAAAGCGACATAAATGTGACAGCTATCCTGATCGTCTTTCTTGATAAAATCTTTCTTCGTATGAGTTATCTTACCCGAATTATATTTATAATAGCCTTTCAATTTTGTCGGATGCCCGGTGTACGGATGTCCAAAGTTTAGAGAAGCTCCGCTCAACCCTTCTACTTTTCCGAAAGTTCCGGTAAATAGGCTTCCTGCCGCAAACACACCCACAACAGCTGTACTGCCTAACCTTGCAGCTTTCCCCTTTTTAACATCGGATTCTTCAGGAGATGTCGGATTCTTCTCTCCAGCAGTATTCGCACCCTGATTACCGGAATCCCACCAAAAACTACTGCTACCACGGTCTGAAGTCGCATTCGGGAACCAATTCTTACCATTTTTCGTCCATTCATCAAAGCTTAAATTCGGTACAGTGAACTTACCATTAACCCCTTCGGTTGTAAAAGGAATAACCACGCCTTCGGATTCTCCGGCAACCGCTTTGAACTCATAGTCCGTATTCATAGGTAAATCTTTGATAATGGCATAAAATTCATATCCATTCTCTGTTTCCCTAATATCGGATGATGCAACAGGCACAAATTGCCATGCCGAATCATCGTCCCCTGCTTTCCTGAACTTAAATCCCAGATCTGTATTATCTCCTGCCAACCCTTTCAAGTAGGCACGATATGGCCAGGGTGTCGGATCCAATGTTTGAACGGCAACATCCGGTCTTAGGCGAACAGTGAGAGATTCTTCTATTTGCTGTCCCAATATATCGCGGACAATAACCGTTATTTCATTGACAATCGGTCCATGTTCGGCCCACAGCGGTTCATCAAACGGATTATCTCTCAACAAACCATTTAAATCTATTACAACCGTTTTCGTATTATCATCGATGGGCGTACACATAATGCCGACACTACTTAGCAAACTCTTTGCATTATCATCCAGCTTTGTCAAATCCCAATAACCGGACACACCTTTTTGATCAAAATAATCCGATTTCAGACTTAACGCAACAAGAGACAAGCCTGTCTTTTCCGATGACAAATTAATTTGCAGATGTTCATCTCCTGCTTTACCGGCAACAACATTTACTAAATGCTCTTCGGTGATTTTAGATGCATCAATATTTATCTTCGGTACATTCCGTCCATAATCATCCGTAAAAACTGGAACATTCAATGTACATTCGATATCGTTCGTCTCCTCGTTCACCGTAATGTCAAAGTCTCCACCTGCTTCCGGGCTTTCAGGCTCTTCGCCGATCGAGAAAGTCAGACGGTAATGCTCGCGCGCCTTTGCATCTGGTATCTCTTTTACGATTTTGTAAGCGGTACCATCGTTATTGACTAAATTCAGCGTTACGTTCAGTTTACCCGGAGCGAAAAAACCGGCACGTTTCTCATCCTCTTCAAAGGTCAATTCGCCGCTGGCATTACCGATTGTCGCTTTATAACCGGTAAAGAATTTCTTTAGCATATCCGAATAATTCACTGTTACCTTGACATTTGCCAGCGTACAAACGACCTCAGATTCCTTTATTGTCGATTTCACCACATCTATCGTGTCTACACCGAAATAGAAAGGTTTGTCAAAAGCGGCCTTACCGGAATGCGGCAGACCAGCTTTTACATGATATTGGCCTACAGCAAGCGTAATCTTTTCATTCCCCGGATCCGTTTTATAGTTCTCGAAATATTTTACAGTATCGCCGGTAGACGCTTTACAGATCGCAACACTCACCGGCAGACTTTCACTTTCTGCGGCTTTTGTCACCAATGTATAATCCACCGACGGATTCACATAGAGGAAACCTGTCTCCAACAAGTTCTCCTTCTCCTCACAAGAAGGAAAGAGAATCAGCATTACAAGCAGACAATATATATATTGCTTCATATCCTTACTTATTTGATAATTACGGTCAATGTTTTAGACAGGTTATTATTCTTGCTGTCGGTAATCGTGACATCAAATTTATATGTACCCGGACCGCCTAACATTCCCATAAAGCCGGTTACATCCAAAGCATATTCCGAATCACCGGCCGACGGACGTACTAATCCGACTCCATCCAATATTGATTTTATCTCTTCCGTAGGATTAACCAGATCAAACGGGTTCTCCTTCCCTAATATCGCCTCCAGTTCCGGAGCGATTATCTTCACCAATACTTTTGACAGACCAGCCGGAGCCTTTATCACGACTTTTACCGGAACGCTGTTAGCATTCGCCTCTGTTTCTGTCATTTCAATCGGAGAATCGAGTCCGTTACCCGTTATCGTTATCGCGGCATCCTCTCCCGGTTCACCCGTTCCCTCATCCGGATCGGGAGGAAGGGCGGGGGCTTCAATGTCGATCACCGTATCGCGGTCGTGCATCGTGATATCGACCGTAATGCCGGGTTTCAGTACTTGGTCGATCACGGAGTCTACACTCATGTCGATACCCAACACGACATTATACAAGGCGTTGGGGCGGGCTTCCTCTATCTTATGTTTGGAAATTACATCCAGGCCCTTCACTGTTGTTGCATTGATTGTCAGATGGATATTATTATTTGAGCGGAAATAGGCCACACGCTGTTCCTTCTTGTCCAACGTCAAAGCTCCTACCCCATTTGTCACGATAGCGGCATAATCATCTTTGAATACTTTCAGGAAATCTTCCGTATAATCGATGTTTACTTTGGCATTCTGCAGGCTGCAATCGGTCTTGATCGAGCTGACGACTCCCGGTTCTATCCGGCAAACCGTATCTCCGACAAAATAGGGTGCATCAAAAGCGGCTTCATACAGTTTGCCCCATGTGGCACGGATCGTGTACAGACCCTCTTTCAGGAGCAGTTCATCAGCATCCTGATATTCACGATAGGAGTCGAAACTACGGACTACTGTTCCCGTCGAGTCAATAATCTGGATGTTAAAGTCGTTCACATCGACTGTTGCAGCCACATCGGCCTTAGCTTTTGTTTCCTGCGTATTGGTCTCCGGACGCAGATTCAATTTAAGATCCAGTGCACCTGTTACCGTCGGATCAACCGGTTCCTCTCCCGGATTGCCGGGCTTCAAACCTCCGGTCAGTTCCTTCTTCATCTCACAGGAGGTCAGTCCTCCCAAGAGCGAAAAAAGCAGAATGATATATGCTATTGTCCTCATAATACCTGTACTGATTTTACTGTAGGTGTTTCTTTATAGGCATCCAATGTCACAATCAGATGATCGCCGGCTTTCAGTTCCTGTTCCACACCGTCTTCCAGATGCTTCAGATCACCGGCAAAATCGACCCGTGTCCCGAATTCTTTTGCCGTTCCCGTCACATGCACCGTGAACAGCTGGCTTACGGTAAAGAAGCCGGAACGTGTTTCACTTTTCGTAAAGAGCAATTCCGCCCTGCTGTTTGTCACCGTCACTTTAAAGTCGGGATTGATCATATTCAAAAACGCATCCGTATACTTCAATGACACTTTAATGCTTTGATGCGTACAATGCAGCTTCACTTCGGTAACCGTATTTTCTTCAATGACAAACTCTTTCTGCCCCCTATAGCAAGGGCTGTCGAAAGCTGCTTCAGGAAGATCGCCGGAAGAGGCTTCGGCCATATAAGCGCCTATCGGGAGCAATAAAGGCATGCCTTCCTTTTTCAGTTCGGAAAAGGTGTCGAAGTTCTGCTTTATCGGCTGCCCGCCAGCATCTCTTATCACAATGTGGAAGGTATCGACATCTACGGTAGATGTCGATTTCATTATGACAGGGATGTCAGTTCCGCTCTTGGTGTCCATGAGGAGGGAGAGGGAACCATGCTCTATTCCTAATTTTACTTTTTCTTGACAGCCCCAAAAGAAAAAAGAACTGAAAAAACAGATGTATATTAATTTCTTCATGTTATTCCGGATATATCAATTTAACTTCATCAATATATAATTGACTTCCTACATATTTTCCATCAGATAGATTTGCAAACTTAGGCCACTCTAATAAAGATTCTTTATCTGTTCTATCGCCTGATTTAAATACCACATAAATATGCGTTGGCTCCAATTCAACCCTATCATACTTTATATCAATCGTTTTTAAAACATAATTATCTATCGGTTCACCAATAAAAGATCCACGCCCTAATTCTATAACTTGTTCTCTTGATCTGTTTTGAATGACTATCTCGGCTAAAAATTTATCATCCTTTGCTTTATATTTATAATAAAAACAAAATGCTATTGGCCGGGAATTAAAAGCATATCCATAATTTGGAGACTTAGTATCTTCATTATAATCTCCCAAATACAAATAACCAACATCAATATGATTAGCCCCACTATTTTTGCCTATAGCAACACTTGTTTTACCCCAGCCGACCGTACGAATTAAGGCAGCATGATTTCCTTCTTTTCTATCATCTGTCGACATTGTTCCTGAAATTGAGTTGTACTGATAATTCCAACCGTCACCTACAGTTTTCAAATTCACAGTGTTCCAACCAAATGTAGATAGATCCCCCTTACTCCAAGGATACCATCTCCGCCAATAATCCTTGTTCCCAGACTCATAATACCAATCTTCAAATCCTGAATTAGGTAATTGAGCAGCCTTTTCCGTTTTAAAAGAGTTCTCTGATTTGATTTTGTCACTATAGATTGCTCTGATATTATATTCTTCTCCCTGTGTCAAACCATTTAATGAAATATAAGCTTTTGCCCCTTCTATTATAGGGTTTCCACTAACTGGCATCCAACTACTATGTGCATCACGATATTCAAACTGGACAGGGTATTTCACATCGTGAGCCAATTCCATAACAATCTTAGCCCGGTTTGTCCAAATATCACCACGTGGGGCATAAACTTTTATATAAGGAGTTATATTTAATTGTAATACCATCGGATCACTTGTAAAAGGATCATCCGGAAGCTTATCTATAACAACCAATGAATATTTATATTCAACCGGTGTATCTATCCCTGATTTCAGGAGAGGAATCATATCCTTATAGCTAATAGTTGCATTTTTACCATCTGCTGATTTTGTATATGTTATACCTTCCGGAATACTGTTATTTAAATCTATAGCTTCGCCTACCTGAACACCATCTTTAAAAACTGAAAGCAAACATTTGTCTATCGCATTAGGAGCTTTTACATTAACCGAATAGTCTTTATCTGTTGCTTTTTCCATTATTGTTTCAGTTGTTCCATTCTGAAAACCAATAGATTCCAAATAAGGGGCACTATCCGGATAAACTTTAACTTTCAGTATATGTGGTCCACTGCTATGTGGAACCTTTAATGAATCCTGGACAGTTAAAGAATATTCATATAAATAAAAACCTTCTTCCGGAATATCCTTTTGCAGTTCTTCCACTATTTTCTTAAAAGAGACAGATGCTTTTTTCAGTCTTTTCCCTCCTACCGGAGACATTGAATCCCAAACCAATTTTTCAATATCAGACAAATAGGCTCTGTCTTCTTCCGAAAGATTTGCCAAATCATAAGTTGTGGGAGTTCCCTCCTTCTTCGTTATCGTGAGTAAACACTTACCGATCGTACCAGGAGCAGTAATATCTACTGAATAATCCTGAATCTCAACTCCTTTCTTCACTACTTGAATTACCCCTGAAGAGAACCCATTTAATTGTACATTTACTCCATTTACAGGTAACATATAATCAGGAACAAAAACATTCACAGGAACATCAATAACCTCCTCATTAATCGTAACCTTCACCGTCAGCCCCTGATCCGGACGTGTATTAGGGGTAGAGTTAAAGGTGAGCATCACATTGTCTTTCGGCTTTACGGAAGGGATTGTCACGGTAAACTGCTTTACTTCGCCGGTATCAGGCTTTACGGTCAGAATCCCTTTCAGATCCTCTCCCTCCGCATTTACCTGAAACCATCCGGAACGTGCTTCATCCTGCACAAACTCAAATGGTTCTGTCGTATGGGAGGTTTCTATGCCAAGTGTATATGTGGGATAAACGACTTTGAAACTATCCGTATACGCAACCGTCACCCGCGCATTTGCCAACGAACAAGTCACATCCAGCTTGGTTGTCATGTTTTCCTTAATGATAAAATCCGACACGCCCTCAAAACGGGGAGCATCGAAAGCGGCCGCCTTCAGTTCGCCCATAGAGGCACGAACCCGGTAGTTACCCCGTTCCAGTTCTACAAGATCCGGCATATCCTCATAATGCTCGAAAGAAGAAACGACTGTCTCCTCCTCTCCTTGCAGAATTTCTATCTTATAGAGGTTCGTGTTGAGATAAGGGGTCAGGTCCGGCAAAACAGCCTTCGTCAGTTCCTGGCTTCCCTGAATACCGGCAGTATCAGCCGAAAGTCCAAACTGCAACAGGCCGGGATGCTCGAACATCCCTGCTTTTTCCAAATCACATGAAAATATAGATATCAACAGAACGAAAACACTCCCAATCAGGAACATAACTTTTCCTACGGAGCACATTTTACAAAGATTCTTGTCCTTCATAAACAGCCTATCAGCCTTTAAATAACATACCCTATACTAAAAACGATGCAAAATAACGACAACTCGTAAATTCTCACAAGGTCTATTTATCCGATTACGTGTCCTATTCTTTAGATATCGCTGATGTATACAGGCTAAAACGAGCTGATTAATGACAACTCCAAGTCTATTTCATTTACATTATGTCCTATTTTTCAATACTTGGATAGATTTCCCGCAAAATCCGTTTATCTTTGCGAAGGAGATAATAAACACAAATATGGAGAACGACATCCCTAAAATAGACCTTCCCGAGGATTGGGTCATCGGACATCTTACTCAGGATGACCTCGGCCTGCTTAGCCTGTATGCTAACTATCCGTGCCGGTTGAAAGCGGAAATCTTTGTACTTTGCATGCAGGGAGAACTTGAAGCCTCTATTAACCTGACACGCTATCAGGTGAAACCAGGCAGTTTTATCACGATACCGCCGGGAACGATTTTACAAATACATAAGATAGAAGGAGATTTGCAAATCTATTTTATGGGGTTCTCTTCGGATTTCATCGAACACGCCAACATCGGCAAATCGGCAATGGATATGCTCTATATCGTCAAAGACAACCCGATCATAGAACTGAAGGAACAGCCCGCACAGTTGTTGAAAGACTATTTCTCACTGCTTATCAAGACATACGAGGTATGTGATTCCCGGTTGAACAAAGACATCCTGAATCATCTGCATTCCGGCGTACTTATGGGAGTGGGGCGTATGTACAGGGATAAAGTCCAGCACAACACAAACATATCCAAAGCCGAACAGATCAGCAAGAACTTCAGCCGCCTGGTGATGCAGAACTACACCACGCAACGAAACGTTGCGTGGTATGCCAAAAAACTTGGCATAACTCCGGCGCACCTCAGTACGATCGTCAAGCAGACCACCGGTAAAACCTGTATAGAGATCATCACCCTGATGGTAATCATGGATGCCAAAACACAATTAAAATCGACCAACCTGAGCATCCATGACATCGCCTATTCGCTGAATTTCACCAATATGTCTTTCTTCGGCAAATATTTCAAACGTCATGTCGGAATGGGCCCGCTGGAATACAGAAACAGTTAGAAATCATTTAAATCTTATTATCATGAAACCAGGAAAGAATCTCTTAAAAACCGTTTGGTTGCTTTTTGTTTGTCTGGCAATCACTTCGCCCCAAAGCGGCAAAGCAGAAAAAAGTCCGGATCCCCGCATCGTGAACATCATTAACTTTATCCGCCAGACGGAACCTCGCAGCGAAGAGATTACGGACGAAGTGTTGTACCAGACGGTAGTAGAGCAGGTCAAACAGTTGAATGCACATCGGCTGAAAGGGACTTTCCTGTTGCAGTACGACGCCCTGATAAACCCAAAATACCAACAGTTATTGAAAAACGAATTATATCCCGGCTCCGAAATCGGCGGCTGGTGGGAGATCACGCAACCGCATGTAGAAGCGGCCGGACTGAAATGGAGAGGCCGTTATGCCTGGGACTGGCATGCGGATGTCGGCTTTGCCACCGGCTATACCCCGGAAGAAAGGGAAAAGCTGGTGGACGTATATATGGAAAAGTTCAAATCCGTATTCGGCAAGTACCCGACAGCTATCGGCTCCTGGTTTATAGATGCCCATACGCTTGGGTATATGTACGATAAATATCATATCACGGCTTCCTGCAACTGTAAAGACCAGATCGGGACGGACGGGTACACCTTGTGGGGAGGATATTGGAACCAGGCCTACTATCCAAGTCGCCGGAACGCCTATATGCCTGCCCAGACGGAAAAAGGACAGATACCGGTACCTGTTTTCAGGATGTTGGGGAGCGACCCTATTTACCAATACGACAGCGGCCTGGGCGGTTCCGTCCAATCGGTCGTATCGCTGGAGCCGGTATACAAAGAAGGGGGCGGTTCGCGTGCATGGGTGGAATGGTTCTTCCACTCGATGTTTGAAGAGCCATGCCTATCTTTTGCCTATACGCAGGTAGGACAGGAAAACTCGTTTACCTGGGATGCCATGAAGCAAGGACTGGAAATACAGGTGCCGATATTGGAAGAGTTGCAGAAAGAAAAGAAGATAAGAGTCGAAACACTGGCAGAGTCAGGGGAGTGGTTTAAAGAACAGTTTCCGGTGACTCCTCCGACCGCCGTCACGACGCTCTCGGACAACCGGGGGAACGACCGGAAAACAATCTGGTACAACAGTCGTTTTTACCGTACGAACTTGCTTTGGGAAGGCTCTTCTTTCCGCTTCCGCGATATTCATCTGTTCAACGAGGCCTATGCCTCCGATTATCTGACGAAAGCCGGCACGTCCAACCAATGCGTTTACACGACCTTGCCCATTGTGGACGGTTGCATGTGGAGCACCGCCGGGCAGTTGGCCGGTCTGCGTCTGAACTGCAAGGACGCTTCGGGGAAGATGACAGAAGCGAAAGGGGGAACTCCCTCTGTTGAAGAAAAAGGACAGATATTACGAGTTAGCTGGCCGCTTGAAAACAGGAAAGCGGTCTTTCATATCACCTTTCAGGAGGATTGCATGGAACTTGCCTGCGATTCGGAAGACAAAGACTTTGCATGGAATCTGGAACTAACCGCCCTGCCCGGGGCAGAACTGCCTTTCACCACGATTGCGAACCAAGCAGTATCTGCATCCCAGAAGAACTTCGACTACCAGATAGCCTGCCGGACGGGACGTTTCGTCGACCTCCGGAAAGAGGCGGGTAACCGTATATTCAAGATAGAACCGGCACAAGGCAAAGTCATCCTGTTCTTTAACTGCGCAGGGAACAGGAGATAAAGAATTAAAGCGTCTCCTGCCTCAACTGTTCGACAAACTTATCGATGCGCTGCAGCTCCTTCGGGATGTCGATCGATTGGGGACAGTGTTCGTTGCACTGGTTACAACCGACGCAATGATCGGCTTGGCGCAGCTTTGGCACGCTACGGTCGTAGCCCACCAGAAAGGCACGGCGCGCTTTCCGGTAGTTCTCGTCTGTACGGCTTTTCGGGACATTTCCTTCGTTCACACATTTATTATAGTGGAGCAGTACGGCCGGGATGTCGATCGCATACGGGCATGGCATGCAATATTTGCAGTCGTTGCAGGGGATTGTCGGATACTTGATCATCAACTGCGCCGTCTCTTCCAGAAACTCTTTTTCCTCATCCGTAAGCGGAACCAACGGGGAATAAGTACGGATATTATCCTGCAAATGTTCCATATACGTCATACCGCTCAATGCTGTCAGCACCAGCTCGGGAGAACCCGCAAAGCGGAAAGCCCACGACGCGACACTGTCCTCGGGACGCCGTTCCTTCAGGCGCATCATGATATGCTGCGGAACGTTCGACAGGCGGCCGCCCAACAGCGGCTCCATGATAATGGCCGGTATATTCCGTTTTTCCAGCTCCTGATACAGGTATTCGCCGTTTACATTGTTTCCCGTCGCATGACGCCAGTCGACATAATTCATCTGTATCTGCACGAAGTCCCAATGCACCTTGTCGTGAAGGGTCAGCACCTCGTCGAAGACATCCGGCTTTCCGTGGAACGACCAGCCCAGACGGCGGATGCGTCCCGCTTCGCGCTCTTTCATCACGAAATCGAGCATCCCGTTCTCGATATAACGTTCGTTGAACATCTTCATTCCTCCGCCACCGATCGAGTGGAGCAGGTAATAATCCAGATAGTCCGTTTGCAGTTCGCTCAGCGAGCGGCGGTACATGGCGATCGAGTTCTCACGCGTATAGTTCGAGAAGTTCGACAGCTTGGTTGCCAGATAATACGATTCGCGCGGATGACGGCTCAGGGCGATCCCCGTGGCCTTCTCCGACCAACCCTGTACGTAGACGGGGGCCGTATCGAAATAGTTCACCCCGTGGGCAATGGCATAGTCGACCAGTTCGTTGACCGCATCCTGATCGATCAGATCTCCCTTCCCGTCGGGAGAAGGGACCGTCGGCCAGCGCATGCAACCGTAGCCCAGCAAGGAAACCTTATCATCCCCTAAGCTGGGGAACGAACGGTACGTCATCTTGTCGGTCGGGACGGGCGAAGCGCCCTTGCGGCCGGAACCTTTTTGATCTTTCGGGGCACAGCCGTAAAGCGCGGCTGTCGTCGTTGCAGCCGTGATGCCTACAATATTCAGAAAATCACGGCGGTTGATATATTGATCTTTCATAGATTTATTCTTTAAAACGGATTATATAACTCGATGCCTTTCATGGCCTTCCACATAGATAGCCGTCAGCGGACGCGAAGGACAAAGGTTCTCGCAAGCGCCGCAACCGATGCATCGTTCGACATTGATAGCCGGTATCTTCAGGGATTTCGGATCGGCAGGGTCGGATGCCACCATCTCGATCGCATTCGTCGGGCAATGGCGGGAACAGTTGCCGCACTCGACACCGTCGGTGATCGGCACACAGTTTGCCTTCACCCATACGGCATGGCCGATCTGGACAGACGACTTATCCTCTTTCGTGATCGGCAGGATCGCTCCCGCCGGACAGACTTCGGAGCATTTCGTACATTCGGGACGGCAATAGCCGCGTTCGTAAGACATCTCCGGCTGCATCAGGGTCATCAGGCCGCCGGAAGGACGCAACACATGGCTGGGACAGACCGAAACGCACAACTGGCAAGCCGTGCAATGCTGTCTCATATTGCGTATGCTTTGTGCGCCGGGCGGGACGATAGGCGTCAGCCGTTCCTGTTCTTTCCGTTCCTTGATCGGCGCCAGTCCGCCGTCTCTTTTCATCTCGACCTCTTCCACTTTCTTTTCCTGCGCTTTCAACGCACCGCCCATAAGCACGAGGGCTGTTGTCGACAAGGCTCTGCGGCGGGAAAGGTTCGTTTTGTCTTCGGAGGCCGATTGTTTGGGTTCCGCTTCCTGCTTCTTCGCTTTCCATACCGGAGCGTAAGTAAGCGCATTTTTGCGGCAGACATCCAGGCAGTTCATGCAGGCAACGCAACGGCTGCCATCCACTTTATGCAGCTTGCCGTCGATACAGGCCGCCTTGCATTGGCGGGTACAGAGGCCGCAACTATTGCATTTCTCCGTATCGATCGTGATGCGATAGAGTGAAAAGCGGGAGATAAGTCCCAACACCGTCCCCACCGGACAAATCGTGTTGCAGTACGTACGCCCATTCCGCCAGGCCAATACGAAAAGCACCACCACCGTAACGATCGCAACCAGGAGCGTCGGCAGGCTCTTCATCCAGACATCCACCTCGTAGAAGGCGTAGCTGTCCATCCGTTCCGCCAGATAGGCCAGCAAATTATTGCCCCACATCCAAAGCGGCTGGAACAAACTGTTGGCAATACGCCCGTAGGCACTGTAAGGCGCCAGCAAAGCGACGAAGGAACCGACCCCGGCCACCAAAGCCACCACAAAAACTGCCAGCACTCCATAGCGCAGCCAGGAAAGCGCAGCCGAATAGGAATAGGGCAACTTCTTCCCTATCCTGCCGAACCTCGCAATCACATCCTGAAAAACACCTAACGGGCAAATCACCGAGCAGTAAATACGTCCGAACACCAGCGTCAGGAGAATTAAAAGTAACACAACACCCACATTCAACGCCAGCACGGCCGGCAAGAACTGGATCTTGGCAAGCCATCCGAACCATCCGTGCAATGTCCCCGTAAAGTCGAGGAACAGTAGTGTGATGAGCACGAAACACAACGTGGCCGCCATTAGTCTAATCTTTCTTAACATCGCGTATCTCATTATTGGTTAAAAATACAACTACAAAGATGCAAAATTTCTACTTTACATATACACAGGCACTTCACTAAAACGAAAAAAAGGTGGATCATCGCGAAATGCCGCTCAGTCGCTCACCAGCCACGACTTGAATTCGGAAGCCCTGTTCTTGCTTACATAGATACGTTCGGGGACTTCCACATCCAGGGTCACCAGCAGGCGGTTGTCGAACCAGACCGTTATGTCGGAGATACTGTCTCTGTTGACGATAAACTGTTTGTTCGCCCGGATAAAATCCGCCGGATCGAGCGAAGGCATGATCTGTTCGAGTGTCTTGGAATAAGGATATTGCGTCCCGTCCTTCAAATAAATGTACGTGCTTTTGTCGGAGGTATAGAAACAGGAAACCTCTTTCAGATTGACCGGCAACAGCTTGTCTTTATAGGGAACCAGCAGTTTATCCTTGTATTTGGGAGCAGGCGCCAACCGTGCCAACTGGGACAGGTATTGGAGAATATCCTGCCGGTTCAGCTTGCCGTATTTGGCCAGCGCATGCCGGATGTCTTCCACCTTTATCGGTTTCAGCAGGTAGTCGATGCTGTTCACCCTGAACGCCTCTATCGCATAGCGGTCGTAGGCGGTCGTGAACACGATCGGCGTCTCGAGCTCGATCTTGTCAAAGATGTTGAACGCCGAGCCGTCCGACAAATGGATATCCATAAAGATCAGCTCCGGAGCAGGGTTCTCCTGAAGCCAGTGGACAGTCTGCGTGACGCTCTCCGTATTTCCGGCAATCCGGATATCCGGCGCCACCTCTTTCAATATATCCACCAAGTTCTCATAAGCAGCAGTTTCGTCTTCTACAATCAATACTCTCATACGGCTTTCATTTTAAAGGGAGATAAACGCGGAAAGTCTCTTCTGTGGACTCTATCCGTATCTGCCTGTCCATCAACAAGGCGAAACGGCTTTCCAGGTTCTTCAGCCCGGTCCCGTTCGTATCGGGGATGGATAGCTTCGGATAGACCGGATTCGAGACGACCAGTTCGTCCCGCTCGTTGAGCACGATCGAGATCTCCATCTTATGCTCGCTATCTATCGTGTTATGTACAACCACGTTATCGGCCAATGGCAACAAAGAGAGAACGGGCAACATCAGCCTGTCCTTCCGTTCCTCATCCACCCGGACGGAAAAGACCAGCTTATTGGCAAAGCGAACTTCCATCACATATTGGAAGGAAAGCATAAAATCCAGCTCCTCCCGCAAGGAGACCAGCCCCTTCCTGTCGCTCTGGAGGATATACCGGAAGATGTCGGACAACTGATAGACATACATCAGCGTCTTCTCGTCATCCTTCTTACGGATCAGGGCGGATATTCCGTTCAGCGAATTAAAGAAGAAATGCGGGTTGATCTGGTTGGCAAGCGCGTCGCACCGGCTCTGCAGGTTCTCGAAACGCAGGCGCTCGATCTCCGACTCCTTTTCCCGCTGCCTGGAATAGAGCATCGATATATATCCGATAAACGTACAAAGGAAGCAGGTCACGAAAAACTGGAAGATCAGGATGCTACCCAACGCATCCGTATGAATCCCCATTGAAGAGACTCCGTATGAAACAGAGGCATAGATCAGATAGGCAACCAGCGAAAACAGGAAATTACGCATCAGCCGTTGCCGGAACAGGGCGGCCGGCATCTTCTTCAGATTATAGTGTATCAGAAGGCAGATCAGCCCCCAAAAGAAAAAGAAGCGATAGACAAAAAACGCAAGAAAGCCGGCATGTTCGGATGCCTTGAGGAATCTCAGCTCCCAGGGGATACAAGCGATGTTGGGATATATGATAAACACCGCACTGATCAGACCGACCAGCGGAAGCCTCCGGGTAATATAAATGTCGAACGAGTCCATAACATCTTCTTTTCAGTAACAAAGGAAAAGAAAATAATCATTACTCCAACCGCTTAATGGGGGAAAACGAAAAAAAGAAACCTAAAGACGAAGAGAAAGAAAGTTTTGCCAAGCATTTGCCACAACGTTGGCAAAACTTTGCCACCTAAGTGGCACAACCTTGCCATGCGCGTGGCAAATGTTTGCCATCCTAATGGCAAGACTCTGCCATCTGCATGTCAAAAAAAAGAGGTTGCCTGCTTTTGACGGCAAGGCAACCTCAGAGTCAGGATTTCGATTAGTGGTTTATTTAGTAACTTTGTAACTTACAAATGCAAACCGCTTGCTGTCCGGGGCCCAGGAGTTTACGTTAAGCGTTCCCTGTCCGCCGAAGAGTTTTACCAATGTCTTGGGCTGACCTCCCTCTGCGGGCATCAGCAACAGCTCGACATTCTTGTTTGCCGGGTGGTCGCCCGGGCTGACATCACCTTTTTTATAGGCGATGTAGACAATCTGCTTGCCGTCGGGAGAGATGTGCGGGAACCAGGAATTACGGGTCTCGTCGTGCGTCATCTGCGTCTGTTCGGAGCCGTCGGCTTTCATACGCCATACCTGCATCAGGCCGGTGCGTACGGAGTTGAACCAGATATACTTTCCGCAGGGCGAATATTCCGGGCCGTCGTCCAGCCCTTCGGCATCCGTCAAGCGTACCTCTTCCCCGCCTTCAGCCGGGATGACGTAGACGTCGAAGTTTCCATTGCGTTCGGCACAGAAGGCCAGATGTTTCAGGTCCGGACTCCATCCGTGCAGGTAGCTCGGAGCCAACGGGGTTATCAGAGTGGGCGTACCGCCTTCGAACGGCAAGGTATAGACGCGCGATTTATGGTCTTCCTTCGTCCCGTGGCTGATGGCGATATGTTTGCCGTCTGCCGAAATCACGTGGTCGTTGTTACAACGGGTGGCAAAGCCGGTATTGATCTCGATCGGCTCCTGAGGACGGTCGGGCGAAATCTTGTACAGCTTACCGCCGCTGTTATAAACCAGCCATTTCCCGTCGGACGTCCAGTTGGGCGCTTCGATCAGAGCAGGGAATTCCTTTACAACGGTACGCTTACCGGTATTTACATCCATTATTTCAAGGACACTGGTCACTGAGTTGCGCTGGGCAAAAACTGCAGGAACCGTCAGCAGCAGGCTAACTGTGAATGCTAATAATCTCTTCATATCTTTATTCTTTATTTCTTAAGCTGTACATTGGTGAAATAAACTGTTTCCTGGATATCCGGGTTGTGCGAGCAGACAAACAGCCCGACGTAGCAGGATGACGGCAGCGGCAGTTCGATCTCTCCGGTCACTTCCTGAGGCATCTGCCCTTTGGCTGTCTTCATGATGATCTTGTTTCCTCTGCGTTCCAGGACGATATGATCCGGGGCTTTTCCCGACCACTTCAATTCTTTGGTGAGATCGCCCTTCTTGTCACGGTATTGAAGGGAAGTCAAGCCGTCTCCATGGATACTGATATCGGCATAACGGGAATCGGGGTCCAAGGATTCGCGGATGATAAAGCCTAACTTTCTATGCGGGTCTACGCCGTCACCGACGAAACCTACTTTTGCAGAAAGGGAGAAGTCGCCCGTTTCTTTCTTCCAGTTCATAAAAAACTCATCGCTCTTCAGCCACATGTTCGTTCCGCTGCCGGTCAACACGTATGTATTGGTGGTCGGGTTGAAACATACGCTTCCTCCCAGTTTGCAATCACCGATTACACCCGAGAACGGGAAAAGACTCTTGTCTGTGGCACTCGTCATTGCGAACAATAACGCAAAGGTAAATACTACCTGTAATAATGTTTTCTTACTCATGTCTAAAAAATTTTAATTAAACGATTGTTATTCTTATTCTTTTTCTTTCCATACGGACTTCAGTTCCGTTACGGACAGTTCCGCAAGGGATACTTTTCCGTTCTCGGCGAACACCTCTACCTTGTTGAAACCGGAAGAGGGATAGAAAGTGTCGGTCATGGCTCCTTTCCCGTCCATGACAAACATTTCGACCGAAGACTTATCGAGAATGATCCGCAGATCCAACACATCCAGACTTTCTATCGCATAGGGCAGTATGTGAATAGCTGCGAACTTATCCGAAAAGACTCTCGCCGCCGCATTCCGCCGGTCTATGTAGAAACGGCGGTTGAAGCAGTCGTAGCCGACCGAAACCGACTCGCCTTCCGGGTTAGAGAAGCGGATACCGAACTTCTCGGCAAATCCGATCCGCCCGATCTTGCCGCCGATGTCGAACCGGAGGGTGATATCCGACGGAAGGATACCGAAGGGTATCATGCCGGTCACGTTTTCCACTCCGTCGCGATGCACGTCCTGCGCAATGTCCATGGCCGAAATAACGACGCGTTCACTGTTCAAGCATTTGATCTCTTCCACCGGCCCTGCCTTCAGCAGATAGCGGGCACCGACTTTCTCCAAAGAGACGTTGCGGGGGATCGAGACAGCTCCCATCCACAGGGATGCCGGAGATTCGGTAGCATATTCCCAGTTGTTCATCCATCCGGTAAGCAGGCGTCTGCCGCCGGGTAAAAGGGAGGTACGGCCGGAGTAGAAGTCTTTTCCGTGATCGACCCAGATCGGTTCCGTTTGATCAGGAGAGAAGGTAGAACCGTCGAAGCTACCAGGAAAGTAACCGGTTCCCCATTCTCCTGAAATACCAAAACCTATATTCACTACACATATCCATTTGGATTCGTTACTGTTTCCGACAGGCATTTCAAACAGGTCGGGCGTATCCCAGATATCTCCTTCCTGCCCGAGGCCTTTACCGAATGAACTTTCGTACGTCCATTCGCAAAGGTCCGGAGAGGTATAGATACTGATCCGGTTGTCAGCCGCCAGTGTCATGATCCATCGTTTGCCGGCCTCGTACCAAAAGACTTTAGGATTCTTAAAGTCCCGGATACCGGGGTTGGGCAATACCGGATTCTTCTCATACTTCTGCCAGGTGTAGCCGTTGTCGAGGCTATAGGCAAGCCCCTGGCTTTCGACCTCGACCGCTCCCTGCTCTTCCTTTCCATAATCATGGTAGGTGAAAAGGCTCACCAAAGGAGGGTTGCCGACCGACCCTAATCCGGAGGTGTTATGCTCGTCAAAGACGATGCAACCGGAGAGGATGGCTCCGTTCCCGTCCGGAGACAGGACGGCCGGGTGGTGTTCCCAATGCAGCAGGTCCGTAGCGGTTGCATGCCCCCAATGGGAGACGTTGCCCCGTTCATTCTCCGGATTACAGGGATAATACAGATGGTATACCCCTTCGCGGAGAATGATTTCGACCGGGCCGCTCATCCCATTCTTCTCGGGAGTGAAATGGACCTGCGGGCGATACTGCTCTCCGGAGAGCTCCGAAGAAGTCCGCTCTGCCAGGCTACACCCACCCGCCAGAAGCAAAACCAGGAATGACAGATATATATGAGTGTTCCGCATATAAAGACTATTACACTATTAAACCTTATGATCAGTTCCAACCGTAATTCTGCACATACAATCCTCTACTGAAGTTGATCTGCTGGTACGGAATGGGGAAATACTCGTCTTTGTTCTTTGTATAATGAGCCGTTTTAAGGTGCTCTCTCCGTACACTTTCGGTTGCAAAATAGGCATTGATAGTTTCAGCAGCGATGCCCCAACGTACGAGGTCGAACCCGCGGCTGGCTTCCATTGCCATCTCCAGACGACGCTCCCAGCGCAAGGCTTTGCGGGCTTCTTCCTGGTTGGCAAAGCTGTCGTAAAGGCCTACTTTGAACAGACCGGTTTCCGAAAGATGTTTGCCTTCGGCATCGATCAAGAGACCGGTGCTATTGCCTGCCCGTTCACGAAGGGTATTGATAATGCTTCTCGCCTCTTCGATGTTGGCGGCTCCTCCGATCTCGATCAGCGCCTCAGCTTTCCAAAGCAATGCATCGTCGTAACGGAGGATATCGCGGTTCAGGGAACTTGAATAATACCAGCGTGCCTGTTTGAAGCAAGGACAGTCGTAGGCTACCGTTTCTTTTAGTGAAAGGAATGGCCCGTAGTAAATACCTCCTTCACGGGGGAAAGTCATATCGACAATATGTCCTGCTTTATATTTATAAGGAAGTCCGACGATAGCCACCGTGTGCAGCAAACGGGGGTCGATGTTTCTGCCCTTCAGGTCTTCGGCATACTGGATCTCATCTCCGAACTTATTAAAATCGTTGAACAGGGGCAGACCTGTTGCCGGGTCTGTCTTATAGGCATTGACCAACTCCTGGCTGGGGATGTGCATACCGCAGCAACCATAACCATCCGACATCGGATAAGAAAGGGCGGATGTCATATTCAACCGGCCGAAGTCGGTATCGTCATCACTCGAACTCTGGATAGCAAAAATAGACTCAGGCCCGTTCTCTGTTTCCCAACGGAAATTATCGGCAAAGTCAGCCGCCAAGCGGTAGCGGGCGCCCAGGTCGTTGACCAGGCTCACGACTTCCTGCAGTTTATCTTTATTGATATTGATGACGTTGTTCATATCATCCTGTTCATAGGCGGCATACAGGAGTGCTTTTGCCAGATAGGCTTTTGCCGAAAACTTATTGGAACGTCCGACATCTTCATTGTCTTCCGGCAGGTTGGCTACGGCATAGCGGAAGTCTTCGATGATCTTCTCCCACAGTTCGGCATCCGAAAAGGCGCGGTTGGATGTTGCCAACAGTTCGTCGTCAGACATCGTCTCGTCTACCCAGACGATATGTTTGAATATTCTTTTCAATTCGAAGAACTGGTGTCCGCGCAGGAAACGCATTTCGGCGGCCCGGATATTTTTCTTCGGATACTCGGCTTCGCTGAGCTTATTGATACGTGCCAAGGCATTGTTTGCACGGAAGACGGCGTAATAGGTCCGGATCCATTTATCATTCACCTGGGTATCATTTACACGCAAGGTGTTTGCCACTTCGATATTATGGGCGAAACCCATATCACTCGGCCCGCCACCGCCTTTATAGGCATCACCGCTCCGCAAATCGGAAAAGAGCCAGGGAACCAACTGGATATTATCATTCTCGACCAGCGCATAGGCGGCAATAACCATCTTTTCCACATAGTCGGGACCATCCAGTTGTTCATCTCCCAAAGAGCCTTTCGGGTTCGTATCCAGGAAGTCGGAACAGGAGAATGAAATCATTGCCATCATCCCGCCAATAATCATATATTTCAAGCTTTTCATAACCACTAATTTTTAAAATGAAACATTAACACCGAAGGATATAGAGAAAGGTATCGGATAAGCCGTATTAGGTGTTTCCGGGTCGGCACCTGTAAAAGCATTATCGCCCCATGTCTTCTTCAACTTAAGCAGGTTATCGCCCCGCATGTAGATACGTGCGTTCTGCATGCTCAACTTGTCGGCCAGCGATTTGGCTAATGTATATCCTAACTCTACGCTTCTCAGCTTCAGGTAGGAAGCACTTTCCATATAGTAGGAAGAGAGTTCTCTTTCGCTGTTGTTGTCGAAAGCCGATAACATAGGAATGGTCGAACTGGTATTCGTCGGCGACCAGGCATCGAGGGTACGCTTACCGTTATTCTCACCGGTGAAGGCAGCCCCGTAGAAGTCGGTGTACAGCTTCGTGCTCTGTACATTTGCCGTTCCTCCGGATACTCCGTTCCAGAACATACTGAAATCCCATTGTTTGTAGGCTGCGCTGAAATTAAGACCGTAGACAAAGTCGGGGTCTGCAACGCCAATCCAGGTACGGTCGTCAGTCGTGATCTTTCCATCTCCGTCAATATCCCGGAAGCGGATACGACCGATACCGGCTCCTGTCTGCTCAGCATGATCGGCCACTTCTGCTTCCGACTGGAAAAGACCGTCGGCGACGTAACCATAATAGGAGTTCAGCGGATGTCCGAGGATCACATCGCCTATCCCTGCGTTTCCAGGATAAGCATCCCATACGTCTTCCGGAAGTTCGGTGATCTTATTGCGGTATGCACCGATATTACCTGTTACGTTGAACAGAAGGTCGCCTACTTTCTTACTGTAGGAAAGCATAAGTTCAAAACCGGTGTTCTTCATAGCCGCACCGTTGATGTATTTTACACTTCCTTCTCCCAACACTGCCAATACAGGAGGGGCTACCAGGATATCTTTCGTATTCTTGATAAAGTAGTCGAACGAACCGGTCAACTGGTTATCAAGGAAACCGAAGTCCAGACCGAAGTTGTTTTGGGTAGCTGTCTCCCACTTCAGATCCGGGTTGGCTAACTGCATACGGCGGTATCCGGAAGCCAGTGTTCCTTGTCCTATGCCCTTTATGTCATAGGCTGTACCTGTAAAGTAATTACCTCCGCTGGCCCAATCGCTGGAATAACGGGCTTCATACAAACCCCAGGAGGCATAATTATTGGCCATATTCTGATAACCGGTCTGTCCCCATCCGTAACGCAACTTAAGGTCGGATATAAACTTCGGAGAAACGGCTTTTTTGAAGAAGTCTTCTTCACTCAATCTCCAGCCTAAAGAGAAAGCGGGGAATGTGGCAAAACGGTTGTTTTTACCAAAACGAGACGAACCGTCATAACGCAAGGTGAAAGAAGCTAAGTATCTGTTCAGATAGTTGTAATTCACTTTCCCGAAGTAAGACAACAGCGCATAATTGGTTGCACTACCGGCAGCACGCTGGTTGGTCTCTCCCAAATCCAGATACATATAGTCGGGACTCAGGTCGGCAAAGTTCTTACGTTCTGCTTCCACGCGTTCCCAGCCGTATTTCATCATTTCCTGTCCGGCAAGAAGCGTGAACTGATGGTCCTCCTTGATATTAAAATTATAGTTTGCGGTATTTGTCCATACCCAGTTTCCATAACGGTCATCCCGGTTGGTTACTACCGGCGTATCGTCTTTCAGGTAGCCTTCTTTATAAGGAAGGAACATATTGCGATACCAGAAGAAAGTATAGTCGATGCCGATTACTGTCTTGAGATAAAGATTCTTGATCGGTTCCAAAGTGATAGAAGCATCTCCGAACATACGCAGGACATGATTGTCATTCCCCTTGCTTTGTTCGATAATACGAACCGGGTTTTTCCGGTCACCCATGCTGCCCCACGGGCCGCCCCAACCTTCGCCGTCAACGGTATGTACGGGTACGATCGGTTGTATTTCACGGGTGTTTGTCAGGATACCACCAGCATCCAGACGGCTTCTTTTGCTCTTTGTGATTGAGAAATTCTCCGCTACCGTCAACCGACCGTTGAACATCGTATAGTCGGAATTGAAACGTGCAGAATAACGTTCATTAAAGGTTTCCTTAATCGTTCCTCGGTTATTCAGGTAGTCCAATGAGAAAAGGGATCTTCCGTTTTTCCCTCCGGTAGAAACGTTCAGGTTATAATTCTGAGTCACGGCTGTCTGTCCGACTTCCTTTACCCAGTCGGTATCCGACGAACGCATCGTATTATATGGAGAGTCGATAAATTCAGGCCATAAAACCTTATCCAGCACCCAGTTTCCGTTAGCATCCTGGTGGTCTTCAAACTGATACAGTTCGGAACGGTTCGGATCGTTGCCGTCATTACGGGCAGCCTGCCATTGGATGCGTCCTCTTTCTTCCGTATTCAACCAGTCGAGTGGTCTGGAATAATTCCTGACGGTCAAGGAAGCACGCGCACTGATTGTCGTCTTTTGGCGGTCTCCTTTTTTAGTCGTTATGATAATAACACCATTCGCAGCACGGGAACCGTATATACTGGCAGAAGAGGCATCTTTCAACACCTGGATAGATTCGATATCCTGGGGTGCCACTTCACTCATGCCTTCGGTACTTGGCATACCGTCAATAATGTAAAGGGGATCATGTTCTCCCAGGGTACTGACCCCGCGAATCATAACCGAAGCAGCGCCGTCCGGCGAACCGTTGGAAGTAATAAATACACCGGGGACACGTCCCTGCAGGGATTGCATGACATTGGTCGATGCTCGGTTTTCTATATCGTCTACTTTTACGACCGAGACCGCTCCGGTCAAGTCCTTTTTCTTCATTGTGCTATATCCCACAACGATTACCTCGTCCAAAGCCTGTGTATCTTCACGAAGCTGAATGTTTATCGATGTCCGGTTATTTACCGGTATCTGTTGTTCGACATAACCGATATAACTGACCACCAGGACTGCATTCGGGCCGACAGTCAACGAAAACTTTCCGTTGACATCGCTAATTGTCCCGTTAGTGGTTCCTTTTTCCACCACATTCGCCCCGATAACCGGGCCTAAAGCGTCCTCGACCACTCCCGTAACGGTAATGTTACTTTGCTGGGGAGCAGAAACAGAATTAGACTCCTCGGAAACTTTCTTCCGCAGCGTGATGTAATTATTGGAAAAATGGAAAGTCACACCGCTTCCTTCCAAAGCGCTTTGTAAGACATCGGATACTTTTTCACTGGAAGTCGATACGGAAACTACCCGGTCTACATTAATATCACTCTTACTGAAAATAAAAAGATAGTCTGTCTGATCCTCAATGGTCCGGATCAGTTCATTGAGAGTAAGAGAACTCTTACTTAGTTCCACTGCGGCGCCTTGGGAAAGAACGGTTTCCGCATGCAATTGGAGAACAAGTAAAAAGAAAAGGAAAGTGGATATTTTCATAATACGAAATACTTTCTTTAAATTATATTCTCTTAAGACATAGATTACTTGTGCTAAGTTTTTTTTCATAACTTTGCAGAATTAAATAGTTGATACTTTATTTAAGGTCGCACGAGAATGATAGTATTGACTTCATAAGGGGAGTGCTCCAACACTCCTCTTTTTGTGTCCTATCTTTGTTTACTAAGATGTGTTCATAGGCAACAGATTTAAAATTAATAGATTTCGATTTTGTCTTCTCCCACAATAGTATAGTTGAATTTTCCGGTTTCTTTGATCGCCAGCATAATCTGATTGATACTGTCGCTCTGGCGGAACTTTCCGGAAAAGACATAAGAACGTATTTCAGGATTGCGGACTTCAAACCTGACATCATACCATAATGACAGTTTGTTTATAATTTCCTGAAAAGAGCTGCTCTCAAAACTATAAACACCATCCTGCAAGCGCTGGGTCTGTATAAAACGGGAAGCAGTCTTATGTAGCTGCCCGTCGGCAAGATACGCTTTCTCTTCCGGTGATAAATAGAGTTTCTGACTTTCATCGCTGCTTTTGTATATAAAAACCGACCCGTTAACCAAATCGGTCTCAAACAAATCACTCTCCGAATAGGCAAAGACATTGAATTGAGTTCCTGTCACCTCCACATTATATTCACCGGCAGACACGATAAAAGGAATTTCCGTATTCTTTTGCACAGAGAAGAAGCCTTCACCATCCAACTCTACTTTACGATTTTTGTGATTGAACTGATTGGAGAACTTCAGTTTGGAACGGGAATTCAGAAATGCCTGCGAACCGTCAGGCAAAGTAAGAGTGACCCGCTGTCCTTTCGGAACTTCGATATAGGTATATTCAACTGTTGATCTTTTTGTGTGATAATAGTCGGAAAACAGCCAGACACTGACCAATACTGCCGCAACCGCCGCGTATCTAAGTATAGAGAGTGTAAACCGGCGGTTTTTCCTGAACCGGGCTTTTTGTAAAACTTCTTTCAATTTAAGTTGGCTCCAGTCATCGTCCGACTCACTCTTCATCATCCCGGAAACAGCTACCGTATTTTGTATGCGAACAAATTCGTCCATTAAGGCAGAATCCTTCTCCAGCGCGTCAAACAACACTTGTTTGTCTTCATCCGCCAGTGTATTCGCAAAATATTTATGAAGCAGTTCGTCCATTGTAGCTTTCTTTTTATTTTTAAGACGTCAATAAAAAGGAATTCCGCCAAAGGAAAAGAAAAAAAGATCAGACTTTAACATCTGTAAAGATTTGCATCAGAAAAGCGAGTAGCAGGGCATAGTCGCGCAACTCTTCCCGCAGCTTGCGCAAAGCAATGGTAATCTGGCTTTCTATCGTATTGACCGTGATATTCAACTTTTCGGCAATCTGTTTATGCCGTAAGCCCTCCAGCCGGCTGAGGATAAAGATTTCCCGGCAACGTTCCGGAAGTGTATTGATCGCATTTTGGACAATTACTTCAATCTCACTGGCCGACAAATGGCTTTCGTCAAATGCTTGCAAAGAATAGAGCTTCAACTTCAACTCCTTTTCCTCCAGTTCAGATAGCGGACGCTTCCTGCCTTGTGTCTGAGTTTGTTTACGTAAATAATCGATACAACGGTTTTTTACCATTGTAAAAAGAAAAGCATTTCTATTGCCTAATGATTCCAGCACTTCGGGATGCTCCCAAAGATAAAGAAAGATGTCCTGCACCAGATTTTCAGCCTCTTCCTGCGACAACAGATAGGTCTGGCAGAACCGCACAAGTTTTGGAAAGTAAAATGTATATACTTTCCCGTACTCATCTTTTTCTCTTCTTCCACTGTCCATTGCTTCAAATAGTTATTGGCATCCAAACCTTTTTATTTTAGCAAATATAGGTTTTATTTTGATACAGCGTGTTTTCTGGCACCTATATTTACATTCCCCACGTCTCCCGATCCAGATTACGGTAGTTAATTGCTTCCGCCAGATGACGCGCTTCGATATTCGGGGAGGTTTCAAGGTCTGCAATGGTACGGGAGACTTTCAATATGCGGTCATAGGCCCGGGCGGACAGGTTGAGGCGTTGCATCGCTACTTTCAGCAGAGAAAGGCCGGCAGCATCCGGCACGGCATATTCGTGGAGCAGTTTCGAGGTCATCTGTGCATTGCTGTAAATTCCCTCGCAGCCGGTAAAACGCTTTTCCTGAATGGCACGGGCTTGCATCACCCTTCCACGGATGGCTTCACTGGATTCAGAGGGACGCTGTTCGGATATCTTCTCAAAAGGGACAGGCACAACTTCTATCTGGATATCGATGCGATCCAGCAAGGGGCCGGAAACACGGTTCATATATTTCTGGACCGCTCCCGGTGAACAAAGACACGGACGGTCGGGATGATTATAATAGCCGCATGGACAAGGATTCATGGAAGCCACCAACATAAAGTTGGCCGGATAATCGACAGAGAAACGGGCACGTGAAACCGTTATCGTCCGGTCTTCCAAAGGCTGCCGCATAACTTCGAGGACACTCCGGTTGAATTCAGGCAGTTCATCAAGAAACAAAACTCCATTGTGCGCCAGACTGATCTCTCCCGGTTGCGGAAATGCGCCCCCGCCAACCATTGCCACATTCGATATCGTATGGTGGGGAGACCGGAAAGGACGTTGCGTCATCAAAGATGTCTCGAGTCCTATTTTACCGGCAACCGAATGTATTTTGGTTGTTTCTAACGACTCTTGTAATGTGAACGGTGGTAAAATAGAAGGGAGACGCTTGGCAAGCATCGACTTTCCGCTGCCTGGCGGACCGATCAGAATCAGGTTATGACCGCCGGCAGCAGCCACTTCCATCGCACGCTTCACATTTTCCTGCCCACGCACATCTGAAAAATCCGATTCAAACTGCAACTGACGGGCGTAAAACTCTTCACGTGTGTTAACAAATGTAGGTTCCAAATTCCTCTTTCCGCCCATAAACTCGATCACTTCCTTTATTGTGGAGACACCATATACTTCCAAATCATTGACGACAGCGGCTTCACGGGCATTCTGTTTCGGCACGATAAAACCTTTAAAACCTTCTTCACGAGCTTTAATCGCAATGGGAAGTACTCCTTTAACCGGTTGCAGGCTGCCATCGAGCGACAGTTCGCCCATCATCAGAAACTGGTCCAGACGGGAAGCATCCAGTTCTTCGGCAGCTGCCAGAATACCGATTGCAAGTGGCAAATCATACGCAGAACCTTCTTTCCGAATATCAGCCGGTGCCATATTAATTACGATACGGTTACGGGGAAACTTATAGCCGCTTACCTGAAGCGCCGATATTATACGTTCATGACTTTCACGGACAGCTACATCCGGAAGCCCTACCAAAAAGAATTGGATACCTTTTGTGCAATTTACTTCAATCGTAACGATTGTTGCCGATATTCCCTGCACGGCGGCAGCATAAGACTTGACTAACATAGCTAAGAATTTTGAATTATAAATTATGAACTATAGATTTTGAATCAGATATTATGAATTGAACTGTTTCCTATTGAATTAAACCAACCATCAACACCATAATTCAGAATTCAAAACTCATAATTCTATTAAGTTTTCCAATGTCTGCTTAATCTCCATCCCGTTATCCGTTTTCAGAATAATCTTTCCTTCTTCATCTATCAGAAAGCAACGGGGTAAAGCACTTACATTATATAAATCGACCAACATCGCAGCCTGTCCGGCAGAGTCGGTAACTAAATTCCAATCGATACTGTCTTTTGCAAGAACTTTGCGAACTTCTCCCTGATTGTCATCCAGACTGATCAATAACATATCCACTTTGTCCTTCGGATATCTTGTGGCGACTTCATCCAGATACAGATCTTCCGTCTGGCACATATCGCACCAGGGAGCCGTAAAGGCAAGCAATATATACTTTTTAGGAAAAGAGTCCAGGCTAACGGGCGCCCCATATATATTCTTCACATTGAATCCCGGAGCTTCTGCTCCTAAGGCTGTACGTTTTGCCCGCGTACTATACTCCTGCAACTTCCGCACCAAATAGAAATCATTCAGCTTTGGATTTAATACAGCCAGCAATTCATCCATCTGCCTCGTATCGTCAGGATGCATAAAATAGTTCTGGATCAATATTACAGAAGCCTCTTCGTCAGGATATTTCTTAACAGCTGCAGCAGCTCCCTCACTCAACAAATGGTTCACATTTGCCAGACGCGAAGCAACATCTGTCTCCTCTATCGTATTATTGACACTCTCCCGGTCTCTATTATGAAGTTGGTGGATCAGATCGGCCTGTTCTTTCAGCAAAGGGGCCAATTCTTTTTTTATCGAAGAAAGACGGTCGTTTATACGTCCCCCCTTCACACGCAGCATAGAGGGGTAATTAGCATCCCCGGTAATTGTCACTTTCTCTCCTTTTTCCGGATAAACAGTAACCCAATGCGTCTTATCCTCAAAGAAAATGGTTACTTCCCGAAAATCTCCTTGTTTTCTCTCTATCAGGAACTGGCCTGGTTTCTCGCAAGTTATGGTGTCTACCACCTTTATATCGTCATTCTCAAAAACGGCATATAAGGTCTGATCTTCCAGATTGGCAAGTTTTCCTTCTATCCGGTAAGCAATATCCTCGCCACATGATGACAAAGACACAACAATTCCCACGATCAGCAATAAACGTTTTATCATTTTATACCTCACATCCCACATTAACATATAATTTGGTGTAAAGATAGAAATAGATTTTAAAACATCCTAACATTTGTGCTAAAATTAATGTATATATACAAAAAAAGCGCAGAACCGAAGTCCTGCGCTTTTATAGTCGTTATGTATGTAATTACAATTTCGGACCAGCAGCAACCAGCTTCTTACCAGCTTCGTTACCAGTGAACTTAGCGAAGTTCTTGATGAAACGGCCAGCCAAATCTTTAGCTTTTTCGTCCCACTGAGCAGCGTCAGCATAAGTATCGCGCGGATCAAGGATCTTCGGATCAACACCCGGCAATTCTGTCGGTACAACGAAATCGAAGTACGGGATAACTTTTGTCGGAGCTTTGTCGATAGAACCATCCAGGATAGCATCGATAATACCTCTTGTATCTTTAATAGAGATACGTTTGCCAGTACCATTCCAACCAGTGTTAACCAAATAAGCCTTAGCACCGGTCTTTTCCATCTTCTTAACCAGTTCTTCAGCATATTTTGTCGGGTGCAATGACAAGAAAGCAGCACCGAAGCAAGCTGAGAATGTAGGAGTCGGTTCAGTGATACCGCGTTCCGTACCAGCCAATTTAGCGGTGAAACCAGACAGGAAGTAGTACTGAGCCTGTTCCGGGTTCAGGATAGATACCGGAGGCAATACGCCGAATGCATCAGCAGACAGGAAGATAACCTGCTGTGCGTGCGGGCCTTTAGAAACCGGTTTAACGATGTTTTCGATATGATAGATCGGATAAGAAACACGTGTGTTTTCTGTCACGCTCTTATCAGCGAAGTCGATCTTGCCGTCAGCAGCAACTGTAACGTTTTCCAGAAGAGCGTCACGTTTGATAGCAGCGTAGATATCCGGTTCGCTTTCTTTATCCAGGTTGATAACCTTAGCGTAGCAACCACCTTCGTAGTTGAATACACCTTCGTCATCCCATCCGTGTTCGTCGTCACCGATCAACTTACGTTTCGGGTCGGTTGACAAAGTAGTCTTACCTGTACCGGACAGACCGAAGAAGATAGCAGAGTCAGTGCCTTCCATGTTGGTGTTGGCAGAGCAGTGCATAGAAGCGATGCCACGAAGCGGGTTCATGTAGTTCATGATAGAGAACATACCCTTCTTCATTTCACCACCGTACCAAGTGTTCAGGATTACTTGTTCTTTCGTCTTCAAGTTGAATACAGTAGCTGTTTCAGAGTTCAGACCCAGTTCTTTGTAGTTTTCAACTTTTGCTTTAGAAGCATTGAAGCAAACGAAATCAGGTTCTCCGTAAGCAGCAAGTTCTTCAGCAGTCGGGCGGATGAACATGTTAGTTACGAAGTGAGCCTGCCAAGCTACTTCTACGATAAAACGTACTTTCATGCGAGTTGCAGCGTTAGCACCACAGAAAGTATCAACAACGAACAGACGCTTGCCGCTCAATTCTTTAACAGCTTTAGCTTTCAAGTCAGCCCAAGCTTCTTCACTACAAGGTTTATTGTCGTTTTTGTATTCGTCTGAAGTCCACCATACAGAATCTTTGCTGGCTTCATTCATAACGAAGAATTTATCTTTAGGAGAACGGCCGGTGTAAACACCAGTCATAACGTTTACAGCACCCAGTTCAGTTACCTGACCTTTTTCAAAACCTTCCAAACTTGGTTTGGTTTCTTCTGCGAAGAGTACATCGTATGAGGGATTGTGAATGATTTCAGTCACACCCGTGATACCGTACTTGCTTAAATCTAAATTTGCCATTTCTTTTAATGATTTAAAATTTTGGTATTTGGTTTATTAATCTCTTGCTAATATCTTTTTACCTTAATTGCAAGGGGAAATTGATATGAATCAGGGTATATTCAAACAGCCCCTTGTTTTTCGCGTACAAAAGTAGTATTTTCTTTCGAAACAATCTCCTGATTAGAGAAATTTTTCTTTAATGAGAAGTCTTTTATAACTCCATAACAATATCTGCAAACTGAATGTTGCAAATTGCGCAGGAAATCGTTTACTTTGCGCATATAAATTCAAATCACATAATGAAAGTTATCAATTTTGCCGAAACAAATTCCATCCTGAACCAGTATGTTGCCGAGATCCGGGATGTGCAAGTACAGAACGACCGTCTCCGCTTTCGCCGGAACATTGAACGCATCGGGGAGATTATGGCCTATGAAATGAGTAAGGAGTTCGCCTATTCTCAGAAGAATATCCAGACTCCGCTGGGAATAGCACCTGTGCAGACCCCGGATAACCAACTGGTATTAAGCACCATCCTGCGTGCGGGACTACCTTTCCATCAAGGCTTTCTAAGCTATTTCGACGGTGCGGAGAATGCTTTTGTTTCCGCTTACCGGAAGTATAAGGATACGCTGAAGTTTGATATTCATATTGAATACATCGCTTCACCGCGCATTGACGGAAAAACGCTGATAATCACAGACCCAATGTTGGCCACCGGTAGCAGTATGGAGTTGAGTTACCAGGCTATGCTGACGAAAGGGCATCCGGCGGAGATTCATGTTGCTTCTATCATTGCCAGTCGGCAAGCTGTGGAACACATTGCTGAGACACTGCCTGCAGATAAGACCACCATTTGGTGTGCAGCCATTGATCCGGAGATTAACGAGCATTCGTATATTGTTCCGGGACTGGGGGATGCAGGAGATTTGGCTTTCGGCGAAAAGGAATAAATACCAGTAAAAAGTTGGCTCATTCTACCCTCACTGCCCTCACTTCTGGAATAAATCGATAATAATTAGAATGTTAAGCGTGAGTGAGAGCAGAAAAAAGAGTGAGGGCAGTTTTTTTACCCTCACTTTGTATCGTCCGGCAAACAAGGTGTTCTGTTGTTTTATATAAGGGGATATTCTGTTTATAATCAGTGAAATATCCCTTTCCCCTAAGGAATAGTCAGGTGTTGACCTTGGTTAACAGGCTTGTCAACCAAGGTTGATGGATCCGTTAACCAAGGTTGACAGGCCTGTTAATCTTGGTTGACATCCAATAAGGCTTAGTGCTGGCGGTAAAAAGGTCTTGAGCAAAAGCAAAGGAGAGCCTGTTTGTTTAGTAGTTCTCCCTGGAGTTCTCTTTAGTCATTCTTCCCGTAATTGCGTTTTATAATAGTGGCCTGAAAAGCCTTTTTACCGGCCAAGAGTAGATCTTCATCATCAAAGGCACGAAGGCTGTACCAAAAAAGAAAATCTCCTGTACCACCCAAAATTCCCAATAATCCTAAAAAGAATATATTGGCCTCTCCTGTGCAGAATCCATGAATTGCGGGCATTATTCCCAATAAGATGCCTGGCAATAATAAGGATACCCGATAAAATTTCAATGGGATTGGACGGGTTGGGATAAACCCTACGCTTGTCCAGTCTGAATGCCAGTGCAGGACTTTTTTATCTTTTCCGCTAAACCAATAAAGAACTCCTGCTTGGAGCAATGTGTAAAATGTGACAAGTAACAGTATGCAAATCAGTGATTTAGGGCTGATGATCCCTTTTATAGTAGTACCTAATAAAAGTCCGGCATTAAACGACGAATATTCATCCCATACATAAACAAACAGATAACTACCTGTCAGGAACAGAATGAAAAAAAATAGAAATCCTTTTATGTTAATGGACTTTGCTGTGAGTTTCACTTCCACTCCATCCGGGCGGTTGAATGTTTCTTTATTTACTTCTTTCTTTTCCATCATTCCTTTTTATTGTTTTCTACGCTGCAAAGATAGTAAGAGTATGAAATTAATTTAGGTTATCAGAATGTTATCTTTATGTTAAGATGGAAAGAAAAGTTTATCTATATTTGCCTGAAATATAGAATTATTGATGAAAAAGTCGTATTATATACTCTTTACAATAACTGCAACTGCCGCTGTACTGTACTTGCTTGGAAATTGGGTGGGACGAAGTTTCGGACTGAACCGGCAACAAGTAATACGTAATATCCATGAAGCTTACGGACGTGCGACGGATGCATTTGAGGCCGGTCAGACTAAGGACCTGGCTACCTTTTTCCGTCACGAGCTGGATGAAGTGAATTTGAAGCGGATCAAGTTCCGCTTGGATACAGTATCTTTACACAACGATTCCATCGTATTGAAGCAGGATTTACGATATTTTTCTGATTACCGGAAACTATTGGAACAGCACTATACTTTCGTGTGTCCTGTGAATGATACCCAGGGAGTACATGCTTACGTCCGGAATCTTCGTGCCGGGTTCATCGGCAAGTTGCTTTATATGTTTTTCGGAACGATAGTGGCTTTGGGGCTTCTGTTATTTGCCATACGTAAGCAGGTGGATATTATCCGCCGGCAAGATGAATTGGCACGAATGCGTGAAGATTTCTCTTATGCTATGGTTCACGACATGAAGAATCCAATCAGTTCCATCCTGATTGGCCTTAAAGTGCTTCGCAGCGAAAAAGTGGATGATAAGCCCGGGAAGAAAGAAAAACACTTCGATATACTGGAGGCAGAGGCGCAGCATTTGCTTGCACTGGCCAATAAAGTGCTGACTATCTCTAAGTTGGAACATGGGCAATTATTGTTGGATAAGAACTGGATTCAACTTCATCCGATGGTGGATGAACTGGTACACACGTTCACTGCTAAGGCGGAAAAGCCTATCACATTTCAGGTTGACTTGCAGGAAGAGGGAGTTTATGCTGATGAAGAATACCTGAAAGAGGCTTTAAGCAATCTCATAGATAATGCAGTGAAATACTCTAAGGATACGGTAGATATACAAATTACTTCCTGTCTTTCGGGGCAGTATACTCAGATCAGGGTGCGGGATAATGGAATCGGCATTCCGCTTGCAGCTCAACGGATTGTATTTGATAAGTTTGAACGTGTCATTACCCGGCATGAGGATGCGAAGAAGAAAGTTTCCGGTTTTGGTCTGGGGCTGAACTATGTGATGAATGTGGCCCGGGAACATGGTGGATATGTCAGCGTGGAGAGCATAGAAGGAAAATATAGCGAATTTACTGTTTCTTTGCCGTTGCCGGTGGAGAGCGGGGAATGAGCGTGCTCCGACCTGTCTGTTTTTCCACAGACAAGCCGGAACACACTCTTCTTTAATTGTTATTCTACAGGCGGCACATCCAGAATACTACCATATCGATGGTATTCGAAGGAGATGCTTTGCTCCTTGATATAATGTATCAACTCTACACGTCCGTTTTTTACAGGTTTTGCCGTGGCAATGTATTTATTCCTACGGGCTGCCTCCTCATACATTTCCATCGGAATATCGGCGCCACAAGTGCGGATGCGTTCATAGGTTCTCATTGTTTTGAGGAATTCATCGAACGTTTCTTTCTTTAGTGCACAACCGGCCGGTGATAATGCAGCCGTGCGATCATCATTCGGGTCAAAACTGATAGTCAGTGGCGTGTGGCAGAGTTTTGCGGCAAGTGCGATCATTTCAGCTTCTTCGTTACTATCGCCCGGGAAAAGGCGGAGCACCATATTCTTTAATGGCAGATAGCGGAATGCATTTTGTTCGCCATATAACTTATTGATATCCCGTGCATGCGCAAATTCTTCTTCATAAG
>OGZX01000782.1_pt1 | contig 36239 bp, 35 predicted proteins | sample 1576881 | NCBI WGS metagenome assembly OGZX01 (sample SAMEA3541542, study PRJEB24748) | human gut metagenome | biome: human gut; feature: human-associated habitat; material: faeces | place: China | collected 2012 | reverse complement strand
AAAGAAGACAAGGTAAGACAAGAACAGCCAAGAGAAGAACTCATGACAAGGCTGTAGCTCCAACAATGGCAATTTGCCCGAACTGTGGCGCATGGCACATCTATCACACTGTATGTGGTGAGTGCGGTTATTACAGAGGTAAATTAGCGATTGAAAAAGAAGCTGCTGTGTAAGTTTGTCAACTTATATGGTTTGATGAACAAAAGAAATAGCCCTAAAAGTTTTTTTTAGGGCTTTTTTTTAATTGGGATAAGTAGTCCTTTTATTTTTAAAGTTATGGATAAGATAAATGCGGTTATCACAGGAGTGGGTGGATACGTTCCTGAAGATGTATTGACGAATGAGGATATTTCCAAGATGGTCGATACGACGGATGAGTGGATCATGACTCGTGTGGGTATTAAGGAGCGCAGGATATTGAAAGGGGAGGGCGTAGGACTCTCTTACATGGGTATACGGGCCGTGAAGCAATTGCTCGAGAAAACGAACCTGAATCCGGAAGAAGTAGAGGTTGTCTTGACCGCTACGACTACCCCGGATCATCATTTCCCGACAACTTCTTCTATCATCGCTTATCATACAGGTTGTAAGAACGCGATGACTTTTGATATGCAAGGTGCGTGCGCAGGCTTCTTGTATGCTTTGGAGACGGGCGCTAATTATATTCGCTCGGGGCGTTATAAGAAGGTGGTTGTCGTATCGGGTGATAAGATGACATCTATTACAGATTATCAAGATCGTTCTACTTGTCCTTTGTTCGGGGATGCTTGCGGAGCGGTCTTGTTGGAGCCAACTACCGAGGAGTTCGGTGTCTTGGATACTATTTTACGGACAGACGGCGTAGGCTATCCGCATCTGATCATGAAATCGGGCGGCTCGGCTTATCCTCCTTCTCACGAGACGGTGGACAACCGTGAGCATTTCGTTTATCAAGATGGACGTGTGGTGTTCAAGTACGCGGTTTCTTATATGGCGGACGTGGCCGCTGAGATCGCGGAGAAGAATGGCTTGACGCATGATGATATCGCGTGGATCGTTCCTCATCAAGCGAACCTGCGGATTATCGACGCTACGGCGAAACGCTTGGGCGTAGATATGGATAAGGTGATGATCAATATCCAGAAATATGGCAACACAAGCGCCGGTACGATTCCTATTTGTCTATGGGAATGGGAGAATCAATTGAAAAAAGGAGATAACCTGATCCTTGCCGCTTTTGGAGCGGGCTTTACGTGGGGAGCGGTTTATCTGAAATGGGGGTATGATGGAAAAAAAGCATAAATCGGGTTTTGTCAATATCGTTGGAAACCCAAACGTAGGTAAGTCTACGTTGATGAATCGTTTGGTCGGGGAGCGGATCTCTATTATCACCTCGAAGGCGCAAACGACAAGGCATCGTATTATGGGTATCGTGAATACCGACGATATGCAAATCGTGTATTCTGACACGCCGGGAGTCTTGCGGCCGAATTATAAGTTGCAGGAATCCATGCTTAATTTCTCTCAATCCGCCTTAGGCGACGCCGACGTGCTGTTGTACGTGACGGATGTCGTCGAGACGATTGATAAAAATAACGAGTTCCTAGCACGGGTACAGAGCATAGAGTGTCCGGTTCTCTTGTTGATCAATAAGATCGACCAGACCAATCAGCCGGAGCTGGAGAAGCTCGTGGCCCAGTGGAAGGAATTGCTTCCGAAGGCCGAGATCATCCCGATCTCCGCGCTTTCGAATTTCAATATAGATTACGTGAAGCGTCGGGTGGAGGAGTTGATGCCTGATTCCCCGCCTTATTTCGAGAAAGACGCCTTGACCGATAAACCGGCCCGTTTCTTCGTGACAGAGATCATTCGTGAGAAAATCTTGTTATATTATCAGAAGGAAATACCTTATGCGGTAGAAGTGGTCGTCGAGTTGTTCAAGGAGGATGATGAGCTGATCCATATCAAGGCGCTGATCATCGTGGAGCGTGATACCCAGAAAGGGATTATCATCGGGCATCAAGGGCAAGCATTGAAGAAAGTAGGTGCTATGGCCCGGAAGGATATCGAACGTTTCTTCGGAAAAAAGGTGTTTTTGGAAATGTTTGTCAAAGTGGAAAAAGACTGGCGTAATCGTGACAACATATTGAAGAACTTCGGTTATCAGCTGGACTAATAATAGCATACGAAAGGAGAATTTATGGGAAATATAGTAGCGATAGTGGGGAGACCCAATGTAGGTAAGTCCACCCTTTTCAACCGGTTGACGGGTACCCGTCAGGCGATCGTGAACGAGGAGGCTGGTACTACCCGCGACCGTCAGTACGGCAAGGTGGAGTGGACCGGCAAGGAGTTTTCGCTGATTGACACAGGCGGATGGGTGGTTAACTCGGAGGATGTTTTCGAAGAGGAGATCAACAAGCAGGTAAAAGTGGCTATCGAGGAGGCGGACGTGATCTTGTTCGTCGTCGATGTATTGAATGGCATCACGGATCTGGACATGGAGGTGGCGCAGATCTTGCGCCGTTGCAAGCGGCCGGTGATCGTGGTGGCGAACAAGGCGGATAATTACGAATTGCATCCGGCCTCGGCGGAGTTTTACTCGTTTGGCTTGGGAGATCCTTTCTGCATCTCGGCCATCAATGGTTCTTATACCGGGGATTTGCTGGATAAGATCGTGGCGACGTTGCCCGAGGAGAAGGTGGAGATACTGGAGGAGGAGTTGCCCCGTATCGCGATTATAGGACGCCCGAACGCAGGAAAGTCTTCTCTTATCAATGCTTTTATTGGTGAGGATCGGCATATCGTTACCGACATCGCGGGCACGACCCGTGATTCCATCTACACGAAATATAATAAATTCGGCTTGAACTTCTATTTGGTGGATACGGCGGGTATCCGTAAGAAGGGGAAGGTGAACGAGGATTTGGAGTATTACTCGGTGATCCGTTCGATCCGTGCGATCGAGAACTCGGATGTCTGCGTGCTGATGTTGGACGCTACGAGGGGCATCGAGAGCCAGGATATGAATATCTTCTCGCTGGTGCAGAAGAATAAGAAGGGATTGGTGGTTTGCGTGAATAAGTGGGACTTGATCGAGGATAAGAGCCAGAAGGTGATCGACTCGTACACGACCGCTATCCGCGAGCGTCTGGCTCCGTTTACCGACTTCCCGATCTTGTTTATCTCGGCCATGACGAAACAACGTATCCTGAAGGTGCTGGAGACCGCCAAGGAGGTTTACGAGAATCGCTCCAAGCGTGTCCCTACGGCCAAGCTGAACGAGGTGATGCTCCCGATCATCGAGAATTTCCCGCCCCCAGCGTGGAAAGGCAAATATATCAAGATCAAATATATCACCCAGCTTCCGGCGGGCAGCGTGCCTTCTTTCGTGTTCTTCTGTAACTTGCCGCAATGGATCAAGGACCCGTACAAACGTTTCCTTGAGAACAAGATCCGCGAGAACTGGGATTTTACCGGTACGCCGATTAATATATTTATCCGGGAAAAGTAAATACATAGTTACATATATGAGAGACGCTTGGCCATCCTTCGTGGAGGCCAGGCGTTTTTTATGCTGTGTATTTGGATTAATTGTGTATATTTGGGGCATTATCGAATTAAAAACAAAATAACTATGACGAAAGTGAAAGACATCTTTTCCAAAGCAGGGAGAAACCGTTGTCCCGCACGTTTTTCCGGTTCGGATAAATGGAACCCGAACCGTCCCGCTCAATTTACCCAAGAGGAGTTTTTGGAGCATATCCATGAGATAGAGAAAGGGCCGTTTACGCCGTTGGATATAGCGAATCGTGAGTTTGAGGAATGGAAGGTGGAGTTCCTGAGAAACCGGTTGTAGTCAGCGACCAGTTTAAAAAAAGTCGGCAAAATGTTTATGTGGATGGCATCGAATTATTTGGCTTTTATCAAGCCGGATTATATTTGGATAAGATATTAGAGGCTTTGAATACATTGCCCATTTATTATAATGTTTACCCCGAATGCCGCCATATCGTAACCAAAAGCCGGATGTACCGAAACATTATCTTGGATTCTCATTTGATCGTTTATCGGATCACTGATTGCCGGATAGAGGTACTGGACATTATCCATGCCGCTTCCAGCATGAACCGTATCAAGCGTACGAGGAGGATAAAGATAGAATAAAGCGAATGGCCGTCTTTCCTTATGGGGGAGGCGGCCATTTATCTTAGAATAGGTCGGAATGCGTTCCGGTATCGGTGAAAAGCAAGATTAGCTCCGTGTCGTCTTGGCTCCATATCAGCAGCCAATCTCCTTGGATATGGCATTCCCACAATCTAGGATTTGTTTCATCAAATCCTTTGTGCTTTCCGCATGATAAATCCTTCCTGCCTTCACGTCCTCCAAGGCCTCGTCCAATCCGGATTTCTTCTGTGCCTTCACCTTGCCTTCCAGCGAGGTGATGAATTTCTTCAAGATGTCGGCGTATTTCTCGGGGATGGTTACCTCGAATGTCTTTAAGGATGTCGTTGTCTCCATATCGCTCTGTTTTAGGAATTTCCTTCGCGAATATACGGAATAAAAAGAGAAGGGGAATTGTTTTCCTTCTCTTTTTATTTCCCGCTTCCGCGTCGGGGGGAGGGACGTGACGGTTAGATCTCATCCGGGCTCTCGGAGTCTCCGCCGGGCGTAGGCTCGGGCGTAGGCTCGGGAGCGGGCGCCGGTTTCTTGGCGGAGGCCATGCGCTGGTTGTAGGCGGTAGTAGTCTCGGCGATCAGCTGGTTGAGGGCGGCGATGAAGGCGGTCGCCTTCTCGGACGGCTTCGCTACGCCATAGGACTGGGCCAGCAGGGTGAGATCGTCATAATACACGTCGATCCGCTTGCGCAGGTTGGTGCCGCTTTCCTTTTTGGAGGTGGTCCGGTTTTGGACGCGTTGCTGCGACAGGCGGTCGTAGGCGTTATTCTCTTTCTCCAGCTCGGCGAGGTAAGCGTCGAGGCCGAGCGTGGTGACGTACGGCTTGTTCTCGTCCTTGCGCAAATCCAGCAAGAGGCCCTTTATCTTGGCGGTCTCCTGCGCCATGGGGAGGCGGGCGATGCCGTTATAAGGCTTGATGACCTTGTATAGGTACTTGCCCGCGTCACGCTCGGCCTCCAGCGGGAGCGTGCCGGCGCGCGAGATGCGGGTGATGATATAGATGGCGAGGTTGTCGCGGTTGGTATCGTGCAAGGTCATTTGCTCGGTCTCCTGCGAGGTGCGGCTCTCGTCCACCACGTCGGCCATGGCGAGGAGGTCTGCCTCGTAGGTATCGAGGAATTCTTTGGTGAGGCCCAGCTCGGGGATGCCGTCGCTGCCGGTCAGCAGGGAGATCTCGTCGGGGGACTCGGAATCGCCGCCACCGCTGTTTCCGTTGGCTAGGTCGAGGACGTGGTTCATGAAGGAGAGGTACTCGGCGTTGTTGAAAAGAGAGAGCGGAAGTGTCTTGATTTTTGTGTAAGTACTCATGGTAAATTTGATTTAGAGTTTAAAAACTTCTCTAAGTTAGGGATATTTACTGAATAAGGGCTTCTTAGGCCTAAAAAATGGGGATTGAATGGCGCGAATAATCATCTTAGGCCTAAGAAATGGCTTTTCAAGGGTGAAAATAGGCTTTTTAGGCCTAAGAAATGGTTTCGCGGCCTTGAAAGTCCCTTCCTAGGCCTAGGAAATCACTTTTCACGGTTGAAAAACTATCTTTTAGCCCTAAGAAGTCATTTTTCACCCTTCGAGGGCATTTCTTAGGGCTAAGAGACATTAAGAATCTGATTGTTTTGCGAATGTTTTAAAAAAACACGATCTTCGCGACGTATTGGAAAAATAACGTAGAAGCGTTTCGATATTATCTTGTCTTGGAATCTCGACAACTCCATTACCCAAGATAATAGGAAAATGGCTCCTGCGCTTTATCTGTTATATACTTACCTATGATGGGTGGATTATATACTTGCATAAGGCGTGGGATCATTGTCTTATTATTGGGTAAGGGCAGTCGAGAGCCTCAAGACAGTGGTAAGCGATGGTTCTCACGCTTCTTTTATTTGTTAACCGCCTACCGGAGGGGACACGGGAGGAAAAATATTTTGTTGTATGAAGAAAGAATCATGTCCTGAGTGTCGGAGAGAAATGAAAATCGATAAAATTTTAAATGAAACGGAAGCAATTATGGAATGTCAGCATTGCAAGAAAACTTTTAAGTTTACATATGATGAAAAAACATTTCCTTCTAATATTAATTCATTTAATTGGGGAGCTTTTTTTATCGGTGGATTATGGGGGTTCTGGAATGGAAGTACGGGATATGCTCTTACGGTTTGTTCTTTAGGATTAATCTCACGGAATTTTTTTCTATCAATTATATGTACCCCTATAATCTTTGCGTTAGGGCTATTTTATGGTTTTAAAGGAAATAAAATTTCTTGGAGTCAAAAAGATTGGCCTTCGATTGAAAGTTTTGAACAGTCTCAAACTCGTTGGTGTATGGCGGGATGGATTGTGATTGTTCTAATTTCCATTTTTGAGTTAGTAATAATGTATCCCAATTGATAAGAAATATCGTATACAATGAAAATAGAAGAGATATCAGAGAAAAACAGTTTGAAATCAAATGACAAATGTAATTATTGGTTTCCGTTAAGGAAGGGCTATAATCGTTTATTAATAATATTGTCTATTTTGGTGGCTTTAATTATTGCTTTTATACAAAGGCGAGCCGATGATGGACTTTTGGCTTTGGTTGCTACTATGCTTGTTGAGATAGGTCTTTATTTGAGTGCAATTTGGATATATAGGGGATTTAAAGATCAATAAAGGTAATAGGAGATAATATAATGTTGAATGAATTTATTCTGCTTCAAGCTGCAGCTCAGTCTTTGAACGATTATTGGGGAATGATAGTCGTGATTGTTGTTTTTGTTGTTATAGGATTAATTTTAAAATTAAAGAATCTTTTCAAGACGAACGAAAAAGATAATGCGTTGGATCAAGTAATTGTAGATCCTCCAATTTTTAATTCTGAGCATTTGGCTAGCGGCTCGGAGGAAAAAGTAATAGTTGTACAGCCAAAGAATATATCCCTTATAATTTCTAATCAAATTGTAACAGGAGCAAGTGGAAGTGATAGTAACGACATTGATATAATAGAAGATGTAGAAACGAACGTTGAGGATGATTTAGTATCTTCTTCTTCCTTTCCAGAGGATATGTCTATTCTTGTATCAGAAAGAGGACAGTTAGACAAGAAAGGTGAGATCAAGTATATTGGGTATAATCCTATAAATGTTTTTTCTCAAACAGAACCTTTGAATTATCCTTACGTGATTATGCCAAAGTCAGGATCTGTTATTAAGTTCCCTCGCAAAGGGAGAATTGGAAGGAAGGGATATAAAGAAGAACAATTTAAATGTTATCTTCAATCTTATTTAGAAGGTTGTTTTCAGATATATGATGATAGATTTATTCTAACTAGAAATAATTCAATTCGCTATGAACCGGATTTTACTCTTATAGATGAAAGAGATGGCATTAATATTTTTCTTGATATAGAAATTGATGAGCCATATGAAGGGATGAATGATATAACGCAAAGAAATGCGACTCATTATCAATACTCAGACACAAAAAGAAATAATGAATTTAAATCAAGGGGCTGGATAGTTATTCGTTTTGCAGAAATCCAAGTGCATCAAAATCCTCTCGGTTGTTGTCGATTTATTGCTGATGTCATCAAAAGTATTAATTCTAATTTTGTGTATCCGGAAGGATTGGCTAAAGTGGATATTGTGACTCCCGTTCGCCAATGGACTAAAGTGCTAGCTTTAGAATGGTCTGCGCAAAAATACCGAGAACAATATTTAGGTATAGATAAATTCGGAACAACTTTTGATAATGTAGCAATTGAAGAAGTGAAACCAACAGTAGAAGATGTCTTAGTAGAAGAAGCCGTTATAGATGAAAAAGATATATTAATCCATACGATGCAACTTTCTAAGTCCGATATTATGTTTAAAGCTATAAATTCAGGAAAATATATTTCATTCATGTATCATAATGATAAAACTGTGGTTAAACCCATTAGACTTTCTAATTCAACTTTAATAGCGTTTTGTTATGTGAAAAATATAGAACGGCAATTCGTTATTGCTGATATTACTGATATATCTATTAAAGATAGCTACTATACTTTACGCTTATATTCTCCTAATTTGGGTGTAAAGAAAGTTGCTGAAATAATGAACATCGTAATACCGAATCAAATGTATGTAAGGATGAAGTATACTAGAGGAGAGTGGGTGAATATGATAATTGATCCAGGTACAGGTGAAGTTATTATGGATAAAACAGAAGCAGAAACAAGCATACGTACGGTTAGTAATATTAGCCTTGACACGGAAGGATATGGTAGTAACTATATTAAAACTTATTGCCATCGGAGAGAAGAGGAACGTATTTTCAGATTTGATAGAATAAGTGAATTGGAGATTTTAGATTTGTGAAAAAAGAATGGAACTTGTGAGGAGAGCACTGAAAAAAAGCCCTCTTGACCATATTCTTTTTGTATTTTAGAGTTATAAAAGAGTGACTTTTGTTAGTTGTCCATAAATCCATATTTTAGTCGTGTCGATGCTCTTTTTGAGGTAAGGATTGCGTATCGCTTGCTCCTCCAGCAAGTCGATGTCCCGGTTCAGTAGCTTCTCCAAGGAGTATTTCAAGTCGAAATAGTTCGAGAAGTAATCCTCGATCTTGGCCTTGTCGAAATCCACCACAAGGTCAATGTCGCTCTTCTCCGTGAAGCGGCTGGTCAGCACGGAGCCGAAGGCGAATAGCCGCTTTACCTTATGCTTCTCGCATAAGGCGATGATGCTGGGGCGATATTTGCTGAAGAAATCCATAAGTGTCTCGTTTATATACTTTTCGCAAATATACTTAATTAAAAATAGAATCGCATGAGAAAAAGTTCTTTTATAAATTCTCTATCATCCTGTTCACCGCGAGTCTTACGGTTGGCAAATTATTTTTCATTACATCAAAAATAATATCCGCGTCAATATCGAAATAGTGATGGGCGATGATATCCCTCATACCCATTACACCTTTCCAATCGATTTCGGGATATTGGGATAACAATTGTTTATCCGTGATTTTATCGATCCGTTTTACGCTCTCGCCAATGGCGATCAACAGCATACAGATACTCTCCATTCTCTCCACTCCGCTGGGAGTTGTCAGGAAATCATCGGGAGACTGTATGGTATCGGATCTTTCCAATATTCGGTTAATGGCTGTCCCTATCTTTTGTAGCGACGAGCGGAGCAATTCCTCATCCCACATAAATCCCCTCCTTCTCTATCCTGCTTCTCAAGAAAGCGTCCATGTGCTCGCGTAAGCGGACGATATCGACATCGCAGCCGAATAGTTTCTGCAAGTCCTCCTTTATATGTACCAAGGCGAACAGGCTTGGCTTCGAGGTCTCGAGGTAGACATCTACATCGCTTCCCTCGGTCTGTTCCCCACGGGCGACCGAGCCGAATATCCCCATACGGGTGATATGATATTTACCGGCGTTCTTGGCCACGTAGTCCCGTAAAATACTTATGTATTCAGCCGTTGTCTTCATATATGCTTCATTATTACCCGAACAAAAGTAATTATTATTCCTTATATCGCCAAAGCTTTCGGAAACCTCAATAATAATCGTACCTTTACCCTCCGATTATCCACCTTTAAAATAGCATACCATGTTTACGCCATCGATGACCGAAGAGGAAATACAACAAGCCGCTTATAAGGATTACTTGGAGATACGGACGAGGGTGCAGATCGCTTTCGAGCGCTTCGGCCAAAGCATGCGGATCAGCGGGAAGCATAAAAGGGCCATCCATTCCTTGAGCGAGAGCCATACCCTTTGCACGCGGGCGAAGAATACGTGGAATGTCAATTTTCGCTATACGGGCTATACGCCGGACGGTCAGATTAACATCGTCTGCTACCTCTACATCCCCTTGCGACGGGAGAACGGGGTGGATTACCTTTTTATGAACGACCCTAAGTGCTTCAAAGTGGAAAGGGTGAGTTCCCACTTCCTCCAACGCTATAAGGAGCGTTATCTCGATCCCGCAGGGATCGACTTGAAAGGCGTGCATCCCGCCATCTATTTCATGCAGAACAACGAGGACAGGAGGCAGGCTTACTACCTGCCCAAGAACTGGACCGACGAGGAGTTGGCGGAGAAGTGCTTCCTTGTCTCGAGGCAAGGCCTGTCGCTGATCAAGCTACGCGGGAAAACGCTCACTTATATTACTTTTCTCGACCAAGAGAACCTGAGCCGTTACAAGGCGCAAGTATGCGAGGAGGAGGAATACCTGCATCTGATGGGGAAGGCAAAGGATTCCGATATCCTTGGCTTGCAGGCGATCAGCAAGAAACTGTGCGCGGATATCGAGCATACGAGGAGAGTCATGAACCGGCTCGTCCTGCGGGCCGGGCGCACGCCGGAACAGCGGGAGGAGTTGAGCCGGATGTTGGACAATGGCTTGAAGGTTATCTTGGAGCAGACCTCCTTTTTCGATGAGGCGTGGAAAGAGACCGTGAAGAAGTATGAGGCGAAGAGCCTCCTTGACTTTGGCATCGAGAAGATCGCCGACCAGTTGCGGGCTCCTTCGGAGGGAAATGATTTATATTCACTTTAAAATTTAAGATACAATGTTTACGCCATCAATGACAAACGAGGAAATAGAGGCAGTGGCCTATAAGGACTTTCTGGAAATCCGGGGAAGAGTGGAAATCGCGAAGGATAAATTCGTACAAAGGGTGAGATGCACGCCCCCGGGATTTTGGGCCTTGCATTCCTTGCAGGAGACACATACCCTTCAAACCCGCTCCAAGAATACATGGACTGTATATTTCTATTATTTGTACACGACACCGGCCGGTGCCGTGAAAGTCTCATCTATGATCTACACCTCCCTGCCGGGAGATGAAGGCACGGATTACCTGTTTATGAATAATCTCGACCGCTTCCGGCTGGAAAGGGTGAGTTCGCATTTCTCGCGACAATACGAGGAACGCTATATCGATCCGAACCAGATCCAACTGAACGGCCTTCTGCCCGCTATCTATTTCATGAGGACTGCTGGCGACCGGAAGATCGCTCCCTACACTCCCGATACATGGACCGAGGAGGAGAAAAAGGACAAATATCTTTTCGTGTCGGAGCAAGGGACCATGGAGGCGAAGCTGGAGGGGCGTGTGGAGACCTACCTTACTTTCTTAGAGCCGGAACAGCCGGGTGATTAATAAGTAGAGGGCGAGGTTGATACCCCGCCCTCCCGATAACTAGGTAGATACCTCCGGGCTTATCTTTTCAGAAGATCGATCCTCTCGCCGGGCAACAGTACCGCATGAACCTTCTCCGTTACCCGCCCCTTCACGTTGAAGGAATCCCTTAGGCGGATGTCGTCGGCGGAGGAGCCAATCTGCGCCTCATATTTACCGGACTCTACGACCCAATGACTGGCGCTCTCGTCGAAGGAGGCCAAATCCGTATCTTTCACCTTGAAGATGATCTCACGGCTCTCCCCCGGCTGGAGGAGTTGGGTCTTGACGAAACCTCTCAACTCTTTCGCCGGTTTATCCATGCTCTTGCCGGGGGCGGAGATATATAGCTGGACCACTTCCTTCCCGGCTACCGGGCCATTGTTCGTGATCGTGCAACTGATGCTGTAGTCCGTATCGCCCATGAACACTTTCAAGCTCGAATAATTGAAAGTAGTATACGACTGTCCGTAGCCAAACGGATAGGAGACGGGCACGCCGAACGTATCGAAGTAACGGTAGCCCACGTAGATACCCTCCTCGTAGTTGGTATAGTCAATATTCTTACGATCCGTATGCTCCGGGCCTCCTCCCATGAAGCCGGCTAACATTTCTTTCAGGTCGATACCCGAAGCGTCCGGGAAATTCTTCGTGGAGGCTACGTCGGCGATGCTCACGGGGAAAGTCATCGGGAGCTTACCGGAAGGATTCACCTTTCCGGACAGGATATCGGCTACCGTGTTACCCCCTTCCTGCCCGGCTTGCCAAGCCAATAGGATGGCGTCCGGTTCCGATTTCCAGCTGGCGGTCTCGATCACGCCCCCGATATTCAAGATTACGACCACCTTCTTCCCTTCCTTATGGAAAGCGTCGGAAACCGATTGGATCAACGCTCGCTCATTCTCCGTCAGGTTGAAATCTCCCTCGATCTTCCGGTCTTGGAACTCTCCCGAGCTACGGCCTATCGTAACGAAGGCGATATCCGCCTCTTTCGCCTTAGCGGCCAGCCCTGCGGCATCCGGTACGAACTCCGGGATACGAGGGTGGTTGAAGAAAGCGGCGGCGGGACTCGTGTCTTTCGGCTGTTTCGCCTTTTCCTCGGTACTGTATTTCTCGTATAAGGCTTTCACTTCGGCGTCCATGGTATAACCGGCGTTCTCCAGACCTTCCACGAGGGATACGGTATAAGCCTCGTTCACGTCGCCACTGCCGGTGCCTCCGGCGATAAAATCGTACGAGGTGGTACCGTAAGCCGCTATCTTCTTGATACCCGGGGCCAGCGGCAAGGCATTATTCGTATTCTTTAATAAAACCATACCTTCGGAAGCGGACGCACGGGTTACCTCGGCGTGAGCTTTTAGGTCCGGTTTGTCGGAATAGGCGTATTGGGCAAAGCGGGGGGCTTGAAGGATCAGTCGTAATACACGGGTTACGTCCGTATCCACGTCGTCGATAGAGAGAGAACCGTCCTCAAGCGCTTTTAGGAGGGCCTCTTTCTGGTCCGTCCGTCCGGGCATCAGCAGATCGTTTCCGGCGTGGATCTGGGCGGGGGCGTTCTTGCCGCCAAACCAGTCGGTCATGACAAGGCCGCTAAAGCCCCATTCGTCACGGAGGATGGTCGTTAATAAATCACGGCTTTCGGAGGCATACTCACCATTTATCTTATTGTAGGAAGACATGACCGTCCACGGGCTTGCCTCTTTTACGACCATCTCGAAACCTCTTAGGTAAATCTCCCGCAAGGCACGAGGGGTGAGGCGGGCATCCGTTCCTGTCCGGTTGGTCTCTTGATTATTGACGGCGAAATGCTTGATGGAGGTTCCCACGCCATTGCTTTGGATACCGTTTACCATCGCTGTCGCTATCCGGCCCGTCAAGTAGGGATCTTCGGAATAATACTCGAAGTTACGTCCGCAGAGAGGGCTTCGGTGGATATTCAGCGCGGGGGCCAAGAGTACGTCGCAACCGTATTCTTTCACCTCGTCGCCCATGGCGTTGCCTACGTTTTTGACCAATGCGGTGTTCCATGTGGAGGCTAGCAAGGTAGCGACCGGGAATGCCGTGCAATAATAGGTCGCCTCGTTCCCCTCGCGAGTCGGGGAGATACGTAATCCGGCGGGACCGTCGGCCACTACGATAGCGGGGATTCCCAGACGTTCGATCGGGAAGGTCGTTCCGGCGGCTCCCGGCACTATATTTTGCGTGCTGCCGACTACGGCTGATTGGCCGCCGAACCCGGGCATTCCGGTTCCGACTAACAGGGATACTTTCTCTTCGGCAGTCATGGCGGCTACGATTTTCTCGATAGGATCTTTACCCAATTGCGGCAAGGTTTGGGAGTGCCCTACTTGCATGGCCATCGTAAGGCATGCGCCCATTAATAGTTTGTTCATATAGAATGGTTTTTGTGTTTTTCAGTGCCCCAAAAATAGGCGAAGGAATCGAGGCGGACAAAGAAAAAGAAAGGTATCGGAGGTAGGGATTTCGTTTTTTGATGAATATCAAACATTGTAGGGGTTTGATGATATATTTAGGGGACGCCGACTGCGCAGTCGGCGTCCGGTACTATTTATAATGTATTCAGAAGTTTATGAATCTCATTAACCATCTGCGTAGCGGATTCTTGTGTCTCGGATAAACCTTCCGGAGTGATCTTGGCAACCGTCTTGTTCAACTTCTCGAGTTTGCCTTTAGCTCCTTTCGTTGTCAGCTCTTCCCGGAGGATGCGGATCTTCTCGCAATCTTGTATACCCTCGACCAAACGTTCGAAGCGAATGCTACTGCGTGGACCGGGATAAATACTGTATGTATCGCCTGCCGCCCAAGTGCGGAAACGCGAGTCACGCAGAGGATCGGTGGTCCAGCTATTAACTGCCCAACGTAGATAACCGTCGTAACCACCGGCTACGGCGTGCAAGACCGTCCATGCCGCTTCCGCCGGGTCGGAGAAGGTGAAGGTATTCGGGAACGCTTCCGCGCAACAGGTATAAACGGTACTGATCTGTCCCGCTTTATCACGGGCAGCCTTTACGTCTTCTGGGAATTTATGCCCATAGGGAATACTTAAATAGTATAAGTCCGATTGAATTTCCGGATGATAATTTCCGGCCAGCGTGATCTTGAACTCCGGATCGGCTTGCTTGATAACCTTGATCGCCTCACGCATCGCCTCCATCGGACGCTCGTCCATAGAGATGGCGGTTTTCTCGAACCAGCCTTTCTCGCGAAGGTGGCGGGAGAAATCTTTTAGGAAAGTACCCCAATAGTCTGCGTAAGCGGCGTCACCCGGTTTCGTGTTGAGAAATTGTACACGATTTGTCGCCTCGTCGTAATAATCGAAAGATAAAGCCCAAGGGATCATGGTGTAGCAACTGATCATATCATCGATACCGATCTCGTTCATCATGAATTCCACCCATTTGTCGAAGACGGCGTAATCATATGCCCAAGTGCCGTCTATCTTCTTGATCCGGGTGATCATGCTGTCGAAATGATCCTCGGTCTGTCCGGCCCAAGGTTTATGCATGATACTGGTGGTGATAGCGCGCTGTCCGGCGTTCGCCAACATCTTCATGATCGGGCGCATAGCGTCGAAATGCTCTTTACTCCAAAGAGGAACTTGGTAGTAACGGGCCACGGAATACGGGTTCTGCCATAAGTCCAGATGGAAAGCCCAGTCCTTCGGGGCGGGAAGTGTGCGGTTCAATACGTCCACTTCTATTTGTAATTCCATGGGGGAGGCATTTTTTCCCGTGACGGTCAATGTCCCTTTATATTTACCGGCTTTCGCGGATTGAGGTACCCAGATATTCATCCAGATCGGCTGGGTGGTGCGTGCCTTGATATCACGGATCTTTACGATATCCAATACATCGGCTACGACGGAGGAATCCCATTCCGCCTTATTCTCTCGGTGGCCGCAACCGCCTTTACGGTCTTTATTCAACTCATCGGTCATGACGTAACGGACAAAGTTCGTCGTGATAGCGGAGGATGGGATGATGGAAGAACCGCTCTTTAAGTCGCTCACGGTGATAGAGGCATCCTCGAGTCCCACCTTGGTCCATAACACGGCTTGTGCGTTTACCCGTTCCCCTTTCCATGCTTTCGTCTGCCAGCGATTGCTTTTCTTGACATCGGGAATACTGAGTTTCGGATATCGTATATCGGTCGTGCCCCAGCTTAATTGGGTTGGGGCCGATAACTTGTCCCAGATCTCGTCGCTGTCATGCGGTTTCGTGTCGGTCAATTCCGTATAGTCGCCTAGCGGGTATTTCTCGGATTGCTGGGCTACGGTAAAAGAACTTAGTGCCAGAAAGGCACAAAGGATGAAAGTGTTTTTCATACGATTGCTTATTTTAGAATATTAACTAGGGCAAAGATAGGAATTAGTTGACAGTTGTCAACTGTCAACTAGCCTTTTATAGTGGCATACGAGCAGATTCCCCTCATCATCGTATAAGTGCATCCCGTTGCCTTCGCAATAACGGAACATCTTACAATCCGCGCATTCCCCTTTTTTAGCCCACTGGCGGTTACGATACGGTTTAAACTCATTATTCCAGATATCAATGAAATCGTCTTTATAGATGTTCCCTTGGTGGAAGTTGGCCCGTATACTGGGACAACCGGAGATAGCGCCATCAGCGAGGACAGAGGCCGTATTGATACCGGCGTTGCATTGGAAAATCGAGTCTCTCATCTCTGCCTCATAATTCCCGAGGAAGCCCTCACAGCCGTAGCTAACGTGTATCTTACCCTCTTTCCGGCAGAAGCGGATGAAGTTCATGAGCCATGTGAACTGCTCGTTCGTCAGTTGCAAATCGGTCTCAGTCGCGGCACGTCCAACTGGGAAGATCGTAAAGATACGCCACCGTTTTACGCCCATCTCGATCAAGAAATCCTTGAAGAGCATCAAATCCTTGAAGTTGCGTTGGTTTACGCAAGTCACCACATCCCAGATGATCTCCTTTTCCTCGGCCAACATACAGATGGCATTCAGTGCCTTCTCGAAACTTTTAGGATTACGGCGAAGCCAGTTATGCGCTTCCTCGAAACCATCTAGGCTGATAGTCGCCGAGTGCAATCCGGAAGCCAAGAGCGAGTCGAGCCGTTCCCGGGTCATCAGATAACCATTGGAGACGATCCCCCAAGGATATCCCCTGCGATACAGTTCCAACCCGCATTTCTCGATATCCTTACGAACCAGCGCCTCGCCTCCGGTAAAGATGACGAGCACTTTGTTCGGCTCGACGTAAGGCGTGATATCGTCTATGACTTTCAGGAAGTCTTCGACAGGCATATCCGGGACAGAGGCCGAGACATGGCAATCGCTCCCGCAATGACGGCAGGATACATTACAACGAAGCGTACACTCCCAAAAGAGTGTACGCAATTCATGTAATTTAGCCCTGTTCTTCTTGATACTTCGAAAAAGCTCTAGGGCGATACGTTTTTTGATGTTTGGGCGTTTGTCCATATTTTATTCTTTTTTCTCTTTAAGTTTGATGTCGGGGATGTTAACCTCTGCTTTCCCATGGAACCAAGATTTACCTCCCTCAAATCCTTCGATCTTGACATCTATCGAATCCGTCTCAAATGATCCGTTTTCAGGCCCGTCAATATCTTTAGCGATAATGCGTACGATGCCCATTGGGGAATCCTCGAATTTTATATCGTAACTTCCGTCTTTTTGGGTTTGGGGTGATTTATATATTTCGCTTATATATGAGGGAGATAATACGTTATTATATATGCCCCCATAGTTGATCTCTATTCCTTGGATGGGATCTCCGTTCATATCTGTAACTTTTCCTTTCAACTCGTATTCTGCGTAAGGGCTACCATACTCATCTGTAGCGCCACAGGAAGTAACGCTGAAGCCTAGTAGAGAAAGAAGCCCCGCTAAAATCCAGTTAAAACCTTTTAATATGGAATGATAAACTGTTTCCATTTTCTAGTTTTTGCGTGTTAGTTGGAAGTTAATTTCTTTTGATCCTTTACCTATTAACATCCCTTTCCCTTGTAATAATTCAATTTCGGCGAAATTTACGATAATAGAATCAGTTTTGCAAGCGTTTGGGTCATTCCAATACGAAGATAATTTTGTGTAGATGGTATGTTCGATAGCCGTAGCCTTATCGTAGGTGAATTGATATCGTCCGGTCTCATCCGTGATGGCCGGAAAGCAGGAAAGGTCGTCCTCTAGAGTAGGGGTATATGCCGGTGAGGTTAAGATTGCGACTCCGGCCAGCGGATAGCCTTGATCATCAGTTACTTTTCCGTAGATCGTGTACAATGCGTAAGGTTCCGTATGTGTATCTACATATTCCTTAAGTGTGATCTTGATTTCCTTAGAGGCACTACCTTCGTACCATCCATCACCTCCGGTAAGTTGCTCGCTGTCGAAGATTACTTGAGTCGTATCGGATGCGAATTGTCCTCCGTTCATTTCTTCGTCTATGTCTTCCGTGATGAATCGGTATTTTAGGATTGGAAAATCAGTTTTCTTCCAATCAAACTCTCCGTTAGCGTTGGTCCTTACGGTATCGGTATGCAGCCATCCGTAAGGATAAATTCTTGCGTCATTTCGATTGATACGTATTTGGGCGTTAGGTATCGGATTATCGTTTGTATCCACGACTTTTCCTTTTATCTGAAAATTGGCGTAAGGAGTGCCATATTCACAAATTATGGGACCTTCTCCCTCGTCGTCAGTGCAGGAGAAACCTAAAAGCATTAATAAACTCGCCAATACGCAGTTGGCTTTTTTCAACAATTGCAAGTGCATCCTTTTCATGGTGTAAATTATTTTTATTTACGATTCTATTTATTTGATGAATGGGGCAGCAAAATAGTTGCATGCGAATGCGTAAGAAAATGTGATGACTTTTTGTATCTTTGCCACTTCAATGTAACAGATCAATTTATGAGAGATTTCATACGTATTTTAAAGCGTTTCGTTCCCCCTTACAAAAAGTATATGGTTCTGAACATCGTGTTCAATGTACTTTCCGCTATCTTGAACCTGTTTTCTTTCGCCTTGATTATCCCGATCCTTCAGATATTGTTTAAGATGGATGAGGGGAATTACACCTTTATGGATTGGAATTTTAACGCGGGAAGCTGGGAGTCGTGGAAAGCCTTGCCGGAGTTGATCAAGAATAACTTTTTTTGGTACGTATCCGATCTGATAGAGGTACACGGAGGTTCGTTCGCCTTGATTATGTTGGGAATCTTCCTGATCGTGGCGACTTTCTTGAAAGTGGCGACCATGTATCTGGCCTTTTATACGATGATCCCGATCCGGACCGGAGTCGTTCGTGATATCCGTAATCAGATTAACAAGAAGATTACGCAGTTGCCGTTGAGCTTTTTCTCCGAGGAGCGAAAAGGGGATATTATCGCCCGTGTATCCGGAGACGTGAACGAGATCGAGACATCCATCATGAGTTCATTGGACATGTTATTCAAGAACCCGATCCTGATCGTGATCTATCTGGTGGGTATGATCGCTATCAGTTGGCAACTTACCGTGTTCGTCTTGATCCTGCTGCCGTTGGCGGGTTACGTAATGGGACAAGTCGGCAAGAAATTGAAACGGAAATCCTTGGAAGGACAGCAACAATGGGGATTCCTGATGAGCCAGATCGAGGAGACATTAGGCGGACTCCGTATTATCAAGGCCTTTAACGCCGAGAAGAAGATACAAGACCGCTTTGAGCGAAGCAATGATACTTTCCGCCGGTTGACGAACCGTATCTATCGCCGCCAACAAATGGCGCATCCGATGAGCGAGTTTTTGGGAACCGTTACGATCGCTATCGTACTTTGGTATGGAGGTACGCTGATCTTGAGTGCGAATAGCCCGATCGACGCTCCTACGTTTATTTATTATCTGGTTATTTTCTATAGCATTATCAATCCCGCGAAAGATCTAAGTAAGTCGGTTTATGCGATCCAGAAAGGTCTGGCCTCTATGGAGCGTGTCGATAAGATCTTGAAGGCGGAGACGGATATCCATGATCCGGAACATCCGAAGAAGATCGCCTTGAAAGAGAAAATCAGTTATAAAGATGTTTGGTTTAAATATCAGGAAGCTTGGGTCTTGAAAGGAATCAATCTGGATATCCGGAAAGGAACAACCGTGGCTTTGGTCGGTCAATCCGGTTCGGGCAAAAGTACCTTGGTGGATCTATTGCCTCGCTTTTATGATGTGAATAAAGGGAATATCCGTATTGATGATACGGATATCCGTGAGGCCACCCTTTTCGATCTTAGGGGATTGATGGGAAATGTCAATCAAGAGGCTATCTTGTTTAACGATACCTTCTTCAATAATATCGCTTTTGGAGTGGAAGGAGCTACGATGGAACAGGTGGAGGAAGCCGCCCGCATCGCCAACGCTCACGATTTTATCATAGCGAGTGAGAAAGGTTACGATACCAATATCGGCGACCGGGGTGGAAAACTGTCCGGCGGACAACGCCAGCGAATCAGTATCGCCCGTGCGATCTTGAAGAATCCCCCGATCTTGATCTTGGATGAGGCCACATCCGCCTTGGATACGGAATCCGAACGTTTGGTACAAGAAGCGTTGGAGAACTTGATGAAGAATCGTACGACCGTAGTGATCGCCCACCGTCTCTCTACGATCCGTAACGCGGATGAGATCTGTGTGATGCATGAGGGTGAGATCGTAGAACGGGGCAAACACGAGGAGTTGTTGGCTTTGGATGGCTATTATAAACGACTATGTGATATGCAAAGCTTTTAGGGTGATACTGCAACCCGGGTTGCAGTGGATCGCCTCTTCGGCTTTTGATGGAAAAACAATAACAAGGAATAATCGTATGAATATGAAAGGACTTTATTTGATTTTGTTATCGTTCCTTTTCGGTTGTAATTTGCCGGATATGCAGACTGGGAAGGAGGTCTCTTATTATTTTGACCAACCAGCGCAGATATGGGAAGAAACTTTGCCTTTGGGAAACGGCCGTATCGGTATGATGCCGGATGGTGGTATTGAGCGGGAGAATGTGGTCCTGAATGAGATCTCCCTGTGGTCCGGAAGTAAGCAAGATACGGACAATCCTTATGCGTATTACTCTTTGGCGAATATTCGTCGCCTCTTATTTGAGGGACGGAATGACGAGGCACAGGATTTGATGTATAAAACTTTCGTCTGCAAAGGGACCGGGAGTAATCTGGGGGACGGTGCGAACGCTCCGTATGGGAGTTACCAATTATTCGGAAATCTAGTGCTGAGATATACGTATCCGAATGAATCGGATTCTATCGCTGAGTATCGCAGGCGGTTGAACCTAAGCGAGGCTATCGCTTCCGTCTCTTTTAAAAGGGGGAATGTGAATTATCAACGGGAAATGTTTACCTCTTTTTCCGGGGATCTGGGAGTTATTCACTTGGTAGCGGACGCAGATCGGGCCTTGAATTTCTCATTGGGTATGAATCGTCCGGAACATGCGACGATCTCTTTGGACGGAAAGGACTTGCTGATGCGGGGACAATTGCCGGACGGGGTGGATACGTTGGAGATGAAAGGGATGCGTTTCGCCTCTCGTGTCCGTATCGTCTTGCCGAAGGGGGGGGATTTGACCGCAACGGATAGTAGTTTATCGGTGCGAAGTGCCTCGGAAGCGATTATCTTGGTAAGTTTAGGTACGGATTATTTCGATAAAGACGGCGTCGGACAATCCTTGGAAAAATACTTATCGCAAGCGGAATCTAAGGATTTCTCCACCTTGCGCCGGGAACATACACTCGCTTATCGCTCCCTGTTTGATCGGGTCTCTTTGGATTTGGGAAAAGGCGAAAGGGATCATCTTCCGATCCATGAGCGTTTGGCCGCTTTCGCTCAAGATAAGAACGATCCGGGATTGGCGGCTTTATATTTCCAGTTCGGTCGATATTTATTGATTTCCTCGACCCGGCAGGGATTACTGCCCCCGAATTTGCAGGGCTTGTGGTGTAATACGATTCATACGCCTTGGAACGGGGATTATCACCTAAATATTAATTTACAGATGAATCATTGGCCAGCGGAGGTCACGAACCTCTCCGAGTTGCACCTTCCGCTGATCGAATGGACGAAACAGCAAGTCCCTAGCGGTGAACGTACGGCCAAAGCTTTTTATAACGCACGGGGATGGGTCACGCATATTTTAGGTAATGTCTGGGAGTTTACCGCCCCGGGCGAACATCCGTCGTGGGGAGCCACGAATACATCCGCCGCATGGCTATGCGAGCATTTGTACACGCATTATCAGTATACATTAGATAAGGCGTATTTGAGGGATGTTTATCCGACGATGAAAGGGGCTGCCCAATTCTTTGTGGATATGCTGGTGCAAGATCCCCGGACTAAATATCTGGTGACGGCACCTACTACCTCTCCGGAGAACGCTTATAAAATGCCAAACGGAAGTGTCGTGAGTATTTGTGCCGGATCGACGATGGACAATCAGATCTTGCGGGAATTATTTACGAATACCATTGAGGCCGCCGGGATTTTAGGTGTGGATAGCGCGTTCGCTGCTGAGTTGGCGGCGAAACGAGATCGCTTGATGCCTACGACGATCGGTAAAGACGGCCGTATTATGGAATGGCTCGAGCCGTATGAGGAGGTAGAGCCTACCCATCGTCATGTCTCTCATTTATATGGGCTTTATCCCGGGAATGAGATATCGATAGAGCATACGCCGGAGTTGGCAGAGGCGGCTCGTAAATCCTTGGAGGTCCGTGGCGATCAAAGCACGGGCTGGTCTATGGCTTGGAAGATTAATTTCTGGGCCCGTTTACAGGATGGCGATCATGCTTATAAATTGCTGGGTGATTTGTTACGTCCCTGTGTAGATGAGCATACGAAGGAGGTGAAGGGAGGAGGCTCTTATCCTAATTTGTTTTGTGCCCATCCTCCTTTCCAGATTGATGGTAATTTTGGAGGAACAGCCGGTATTGCGGAGATGCTGATACAGAGTCAATCCGGATTGATCGAGTTCTTGCCCGCTTTGCCATCCGCTTGGAAAAATGGAAGCTTTAGCGGTTTAAAAGTCCGGAATGGCGGGGAGGTGTCGGCTAAATGGACGGAAGGTCTGTTGACGGAAGCTCGATTGAAAGCGATCGTTCCCGGTTCTTTCCAGATCAAGCTTCCGGCGAATTCCGCGAACATGAGCCTCAAAAAGAACCAAAAGCCGGTTTCCCTACCTGTAGTCGATGGAAAAGTAACAGTGGACTTGTTACAAGGGGAAGAGCTTGTGTTGCAATTCTAAGTTACCATTCTGAGGGGATGAGACGCGGCATGCTGCGTCTCTACAACAAATGAGAAAAATTTAATATAACGGTAATCTATAAATGAAACCGATCGAAAGGCGTGCGGTGTCGTCCAGAGAGGCATCGAGCGCCTTCGCTCGTTCGGATAGGTTATATTTTTTACCTATGGCGGTCAAGAAGATATGTAGATTATCATCGGCCATCGGATAGAACTCAAGCCCTCCTTGATACCCCCATGCCGTACGGTATTTACCTTTCTCGTAAGCATCGTAGGCTTTATAGATCGATGCGCTTTCATACATTCCTTTCGCGAATAGTTGCCATTTGGGATGGAAACGATACTGTATTTCCCCCACCAGCGAAAGATAATCGATGTTTTGCATACGAACCGGTGGTTCCGGTTCCTCCTCTCCGGAGACTTCGGGCTGGGTCAATTCGGTCAATAATCCTAATGGGTCTAATTTTCCTCGTGAATACATGACATCGAAATAAGCATAGACCGGTCCGGCCTCTATACTTTGACCGGTAAAGACGCTATACATATATTTCCCTTGGGCTTGCTCCGCGGCGGATACGGAGTACCGTAAATGAATCAACTCATCCAGAAAGTTACCGTTCCAGTTCAATGTGTAAAACAAGGGAACTCTCGGTTTCTTAAATCCTTCCGGCAGACGTCCATACTCATCTTCCATCGATCCCATACGACTGTTCGTCACCTGTAAGCGGATCTCTTGTGACTCATTCGGCTGATACCCCAGCCCGATTCCCGTAAGGTAGCAAAGGGAGTATTCATTCATATCGCTATACTCATAAATAAGCAAAGGATTCTCGTCGTACTCAAAACCACCGTAGAACACATCTTGTTTTCCGGCGGTTAAGGTAAAACGCTCATTCAGTTTATAGCCAATATACGCATATTCGATCGACTCATTCAAATTCTCCAAGGCTTGTCCCTCATAACCGCCATTCAGCGTTTGGCGATACCAATAGAATAACCGATCGTTCACTTCTCCGGTAACATCAATTTTGACATCCCTGAAACGAAAGGCGGCTTCATCCAGCTTCCCCGAGAAAAAGTCCGCGTTGAATCCTGCATGCATCTCCAAGTCCAGATTGAAAACCTTGTTGCGTTTCGGAATCTTAGTTGCGTATTCAAAAAGAGATACCGAAGAAGAATCCCGCTCTGGGATCGGAGAATTTGTCTGAGCGTAAGACGTTAACGCGGAACCGATAAATAAGAAGGCCGACAGCCAAGCCACTGTGAGTCGTTTCATTTACTGATGTTAATTATTAAAGTGGCCGCAAAGATACGAATTATTGCTCGGTTTTGCCCATATGCTTCATGACTTTAGCGTCCAGATAGAAAATGAGTTCTTCCGCTATATTCGTACAATGATCTCCGAAACGTTCCATTTTCCGGATAACACCGGCCATATATAACCCTGCCAACGCGCTACCTTTATGCTCCTCTATATATTTGGCGATAATAGCGGTAGAATTATGATTGATCTCATCGATCAAATTATCCTTCAAGAAGATACGGGAAGCGATCTCTGAGCTTTCTTTCTCAAAAGCCTCTTTGGTGAGTGAGATCATGCTTAATAACTCCGACAGCATTTCTTCTACCCGGGTTTCCTTGACCAGTTGCGGGTCAATCGGTTCCCCCTCGGGAAGGTTTCCTGCGAAACGGGCGATGCTTTCTGCGAAATCTCCCAGACGCTCTAGGTTTGTATTAATCTTATACATCGCCAATACGAAACGTAGGTCGATCGCTACCGGTGCGTACAAGGCGATGATATCCTCGCAATCACTGTCGATCTTTAGCTCGAAAGCATTTACCCGGCGTTCCCGGCTGATTACCTTATAAGCGAGTTCCTTATCTCCGGTAAGCATAGCCTCCCCTGCGTTGTATAATTGCTGGTGAACCAATGCCCACATCTCACTGATACTATTTTTTAAAGAATGAATCTCCTGCTCTATAACCTTCATACTCTTCTAATTTTCAATTTTTAATTTTCAATTACCCAAACCGTCCGGTAATGTAATTCTGTGTAGACTCTTTCTCCGGATTGGTGAAAATCTTCCGGGTATTATCATATTCAATCAATTCCCCTAAATAGAAATATCCGGTCTTGTCGCTAACACGAGCCGCTTGTTGCATATTATGGGTAACGATTACGATCGTATAATCATTTTTCAGCTCATGTATCAAATCCTCGATCTTACTGGTTGAAATCGGGTCCAACGCGGAAGTCGGCTCGTCCATCAACAAGATAGAAGGCGAGATCGCCAAGGCACGGGCGATACATAAACGTTGCTGTTGTCCGCCGGAAAGAGCGAATGCCGATTCTTTCAGTTTATCCTTTACCTCGTCCCAAAGGACGACCTGCTTTAAAGTCTTGACCACCGTCTCCTCAATATAATTCTCATCGTTGACACCGTTTACCCGCAGGCCATAAGCGACATTCTCATAAATCGTCTTAGGAAAAGGATTCGGTTTCTGGAAAACCATCCCCACGTTTTTACGTAAGCGATCCACTTTCTCACTTTTCGTATAGATATCTCTTCCATCAATTAGGATCTGACCTTCCATGCGAGTGCCCGGAATCAAATCATTCATGCGGTTGAACAGGCGGAGGAAAGTAGACTTTCCGCAACCGGACGGTCCGATGAAAGCGGTGGACGTATTCGGCTCTATCTCCATGGAAATGTTCTTCAACGCATGGAAATCCCCATAATAAAAGTCTACGTTTTTAGCATCAATCTTTATCATAATTGTCTTATTTTTTTAATTCATTTTTACCTTCTTGGCGAAATAACTACGCAAGGCATTTGCCAAAAGGTTTACTAATAATACGATGACAATCAGTACGAGTGCCGTGCCATAAGCCATTCCCCGGGAAGCCTCGATATCCGTACCGCTTGTAGATATAACATATAAGTGATAGGGTAATGCCATACATTGGTCGAAAATACTTTTCGGTAATTGCGGCAAGAAATAAGCGGCCACCGTAAAAAGGATAGGAGCGGTCTCTCCGGACACACGCCCGATCGAAAGAATCAATCCCGTAATAATATTGGGGAACGCCATCGGTAGCACGACCCTGCGAATGGTCTGCAATTTCGTAGCCCCTAACGCTAGGCTACCGTGGCGGAAAGAATCATCGATACTTTTCAAAGCCTCTTCCGTCGTACGGATGATAAGTGGCAAGGACATCAGCGCCAAGGTAAACGAACCCGCTATAATAGAGTCTCCCCATCCCAAGGTGCTTACGAATAGAGACATACCAAATAACCCGAAAACAACGGATGGGACACCACTTAGATTATTCGTCATGATACGGATGAAGCGGATGAGTTTCCCGTTCGTGGCGTACTCGTTCATATAAATACCACTCATGATGCCGATAGGAAAACTAATCAAGCTACTTCCGATCACTAAATAGAGTGTACCTACGATAGCCGGAAAAATCCCCCCGGAGGTCATGCCCTCTTGGGGTGCTTGTGTCAGGAAATCCCAACTGATCACGCTCGCTCCCTTTAAGATAATGAATCCCAGTATTACGAATAAGATCACTACGACCAAATAACTCAGGAAAGAAAAGAAACCGAAAGCAACCTGTTGAGAGGCCCGTTTCCTCTTGTCTATATTCCCTAAATGTTGAATAGGTGCCATATCTTTAATTAAATTTTACGTTTGGATGAAATATATTCTACGGCGATGCTCAACCCCAAGGTGATGAGGAACAACACGGCTCCCAGCATAAACAAGGCTTGGTAATGTGCTCCACCTGCGGGAGCCTCACCCAATTCCGCCGCTATCGTGGCAGGAATTGTCCGTACCGGTTCGAAGAACGAGGTAGGGATAACGGCGGCGTTTCCGGTTACCATCAATACGGCCATCGTCTCACCGATCGCACGTCCTATACCTAATACGACAGCGGACGTGATACCGGATATGGAGTAGGGGATTATTACTTTATAGATGGTTTGCCATTGCGTGGCTCCCAATGCCAAGCTGGCCTCTTTCATGGCTCGTGGTGTAGTTCGCATGGCATCTTCCGCTACCGTGATGATGGTCGGCAACGCCATGATCGCTAAAACCACGCTTCCGGCGAAAGCGGTCTCGCCTACCGGAAGGTCTAAAGTCTTTTGGATAAGGGGAACGATCACCACCAATCCGAAGAAACCATAAACGACTGAGGGAATACCTGCCAGCAACTCGATAAGCGGTTTTAATAAATTGCGTGTTTTTGTATTGGCGATCTCTGCCATATAGATCGCTACCGCTACTCCGAAGGGGAGGGATAAGGCGATCGCACCTATACTTACCAACAGCGTTCCTAGTAATAGAGGGATCAGCCCAAAGATCGGAGCGGGAGTTGAGGTCGGATACCATTTCGTCCCTCCAAAGAATTCCGAAGGCTTGATCGTGGCTCCCGATATGATTTTTCCCGTAAAGTTTTCCGACTTGTATTGTTCCGGAAAGAATGCGATAATCCCGGGCTCTTTATGGATAAGTTCATTGATTTTCTCGGGAACATATTGAAATTCTTCACCTAGCTCTTCTTCCGTATAATAGTTGGTTAGATCCGAGAACCGGAAGACTAGTATATCTTGATTTTCTCCGTTTAAATCTTCCCAATTGGTGATATTGGCATCGAAGACATCCATGATTTGCTCGGGCGACAAATGTTCGACCGGATTTTCCTGATTCACGGCCAATATATATCCTTCCTCTACCTCCGGGCTGTTAAAAAGACCTGCGGCCTCTTTAAATAAGAAGACAATGATCAACAAGATCGTAAAGCTACTGACGCTTCCACTGATCAAAAATCCTCCTTCCACTAATTTTTCAATAAACTTTCTCACAATCTTTGCCTATTTATTCTGATGCAAAGAAAGGATATCCATATTAAGAAGCTGTTAAGCCTGTTTGAAAGAATTATTACAAACATATTACGAGTTTGTAATATATACAATTGAAATAAAAAAGGCTCCGTTATGCGGAGCCTCAAAATATATTGGAGATTATAGATTTTCTAGCCATTTTTTACCAGGCTTGGTATATAGCCATACGAGGAATCCACCTCCAACAATAGCACTGATCGTGAAAACTAAACTTAGCATATCCATAATAAACCTTATTTAAAAATTTTATTTCCAATCCAGGCGAATATCACTGTTGCTATTCCACCAACGATAGCTCTATATATAAATATTGACTCTTTTAGCTCTGTATCAAAAGTAGCAATACCTCCAATAACCAGACCCGCAAAAGTTAATTTAGCCAAATCATAGAAGAACTTTCCCAGGTTTTCTCTACGGGATTGATCTCTTTCCCTGCTTTCTTTTTTTTCATCCTGTTGTTTCTCCCAGTTTCCCATATAACAAAGATATGAATAGTTTTTAGATAAACAAAAGGCCATCCCGAAATTATTCGGAATGGCCTTGAGATAAGTATGTAATATGTTTGTATTACTTATTATACTTGCTCCAATCCACATTGTGCATATCTCCGCTGGCCGCTAGTTCCTCATGGAAAGCGAAACAGCATTTCAGGTTTTGAGGCGTATGTCCCTTGATACCCATAGCGAGGTACTCTTCCAATAACGGTTTGTAATCCGGGTGAACACAATTGTCGATGATACAACGAGCGCGTTGGATCGGAGATTTACCGCGTAAGTCCGCTACACCATATTCAGTGATGATGATCTTCACGGAGTGCTCGCTATGATCCAAGTGAGATACCATCGGTACGAACGCGCTGATCTTTCCATCCTTCGCCGTAGACGGAGTCGTGAAGATCGACAACATAGCCGAACGGGTAAAGTCGCCGGAACCACCGATACCATTCATCATACGAGTACCGGATACGTGCGTAGAGTTGATATTACCGAAGATATCAGCCTCCAAAGCCGTATTGATAGCGATCAAGCCTAAACGGCGGGCAACCTCCGGATTGTTAGAGATCTCTTGCGGACGAAGCAAGATCTTATCCTTGAAGAAATCAAGGTTAGCGTAGATCTCACGGATCACCTCGTTACTTACGGACAAAGAGCAACCGCTGGCAAATTTAACACGGCCCTGTTTCATCAACTCGATGACAGCGTCTTGAATAACCTCAGTATATACATTGAATGCGGGGATAGACTCATTAGCTCCCATGCAGCCCAAGACTGCGTTAGCCACGTTACCTACGCCACTCTGCAATGGAACGAATTCTTTCGGAAGACGGCCGGCCTTGATCTCGCTAACCAAGAAGTCCGCAACGTTTTTACCGATCGCCATCGTAACATCATCCAGCGGAGAGAATTTTCCACCTTCATTCGGCTCATCGGTCCTTACCACACCAACGATCTTAGCCGGGTCTACTTTTACACAATCGTTACCGATCCTGTCAGAAGGAGTGTAGATAGGGATCTCACGGCGTAAAGGAGGATCAGCCGGCTCGTAAATATCATGCATACCGCGGATTTCTTTCGGGTGACGGCAGTTCAACTCAACGATGATACGGTCTGCCATACGACAGATAGTAGGTAAGATACCAACACCTGAAGTCGGAACGATCTCACCATCCTCAGTAACATCGGCAGCCTCTACGATCGCTACATCGATCTTACCCAAGAATCCGTAACGCAAGCTTTGTGCCAATTCAGACAAGTGCAAATCGAAATATTGTGCCTGATGAGCGTTTAATGCGGCACGTAAGTCTTTGTTCGATTGGTACGGTGTACGGAATTTGATGGCGTTAGCGCGAGCAAATTCTCCGTCTAGCTTATCACCGGTAGAAGCACCGGTAAACATACCGATTTGGAAAGGGTTACCTTTAGCGTGTTCTTCCGCTGCCTTCCGGGCGATAGCTCCGGGAACGACTTTCGGGCATCCTGCGGGTGTAAAACCACTGAAACCAACATTGTCATTATGATGCACATAAGATGCGGCTTCTTCAGCTGTAATGAATTTTAATGCCATGATAATTAGTTTTTATGTTTTTAGGTAAATACTTACTGTTCAATATTTCGGGCGCAAACTTACATAAAATTACGCTGAATCGAATATAAGTGTGGCGTAAATTAATACTTCCGGTTTAGAATCTCCGCACAAATGATCGCTTTCTTCAATTCCTCGATGTCTCTGAAGGTATCTTCCGGCATAAGCCCCGGTTCTTCCTCGATAGCACTCATCCTTACGGATGGCCGGGTCGCGATATGATTCGGGATATTCTTCTCGGCGGAAAGGAATGGAGATGAGGCAGGCGATGAGGTTACGACTTGCGGTTTCTCAACCTTTGGCGTTACCTGCTTTTGTCGGGGAGCGGGCTTAGGTTTTTGCGTTTCCTTTTGCATATCCTCCAGTATCTCCCAGAAGCCTTTTCCTTCTGTAGGCTGGTCATTAGGCATGATTTCCCTGTCGGGTTGCCCCAATATATCGGGGCGACTCTTCTTCTTTTTGTCTTTCGAACTGAATAAGCCACTGACGGCGGCGATAATCAGGAAAACAATATATAACCAATCTCCTACGTTATCCATAAACTTTGATTATTTTTGCACCTCCAAATGTAAGAAGAATAATTGAGAAGTGAAAAGATGGGAGTATATAAAACATCAGATAGGTATAAAAGTAAATAAGGGTAACTTCACAGCCACCCTTATTCGATTTAACCAAAACCTTAACTATGAAAAAATTTACGTTTTTCGAATGCAAATATAACGGTGGGATTCGAACTATGCAAGCGTTTGCGTAATTATTTTTAAGAATCTTGCTTATTTAAATTCTATTAACATATAGTATGGTAAATCAAGAAAACGGTGTGGACTTAAAATCCGCTACCCAAAGCGATGAACGAAAGTTGTTTATCGAGACCTACGGCTGTCAGATGAATGTGGCGGACAGCGAAGTTGTAGCTTCTATCATGAAGATGGATGGCTATAGTATGACGGAGAATATCGAGGAGGCGGATGCCATCTTCGTGAATACTTGCTCCGTACGCGACAACGCCGAACAGAAAATCTATGGGCGGCTACAGTATTTCCAGTCTTTAAAACGGAAAAAGAAGTCATTAATTGTCGGTGTATTGGGATGTATGGCCGAACGAGTGAAGGAAGACCTGATCCATGTGCATCATGCCGACTTGGTGGTAGGACCGGATTCTTATCTGGACTTGTCGAACTTGGTGGGAGCGGTAGAGCACGGAGAGAAAGCGATCAACGTGGAGCTTTCTACCCAAGAGACCTATAAGGATGTTATTCCTTTGAAGTTACCGGGCGTACATATCTCCGGTTTCGTGTCTATTATGCGCGGTTGTAATAATTTTTGTACGTATTGCATCGTACCTTATACAAGAGGACGCGAGCGTAGCCGGGATATCGAGAGTATCTTGAATGAGATACGGGATATGCACGAGAAAGGCTTTAAGGAAGTTACGTTGTTGGGACAAAATGTAAACTCCTATTCTTTCGAGAAAGAAGGTGAGACCATAACCTTCCCGATCTTGTTGGATCGTGTGGCGAAAGAGGTTCCCGATATGCGAATTCGTTTTACGACCTCCCATCCGAAGGACATGAGCGATGATACCTTACGTGTGATTGCCGCGAACGACAATATCTGTAAGTTTATCCATCTGCCTGCCCAATCTGGCAGCAGTCGCATCTTGAAGGTCATGAATCGTAAATATACTCGTGAATGGTATCTGGACCGTATAGCGGCGATCCGTCGTATCGTACCGGATTGCGCTATCTCGACTGATTTATTCTGCGGTTTCCATTCCGAGACCGAGGAGGATTATCAAGAGACTTTATCCTTGATGCGTGAAGTGGGATATGATAGTGCTTTCTTATTTAAATATTCTGAGCGTCCGGGTACATATGCCGCTAGCCATTTGGAGGATAATGTACCGGAAGAAGAGAAGGTACGCCGTTTGCAAGGTATGATCGATTTGCAAAATAAGTTGTCCGAGGAAAGTAACTTGCGGGATATAGGCAAGACTTTCGAGGTTCTGATAGAAGGATTCTCGAAACGTTCCCGTGAGCAATTGTTCGGACGAACCAGCCAAAACAAGGTGGTTATCTTTGACAAGAAGAACTATCATGTAGGTCAATTCATAAAAGTCAAGATCCATAAGGCTTCCTCGGCTACCCTGTTCGGGGAACCTGTGGAGGAATAAGAAAAAGAAAACGCCAATACGTTCCATTTCGAGCGATATTGGCGTTTCTCTTATTTAAAAATCTTATTCACAATGTAACATTCTCTATTGTGATTTGCTTCTGACAAGAATAATCACTAAATTTGTGTTATTCTAAAACAGGAAGTTATGTCAAGAGATGTGGTAAAACAAGAACTATTGGCGAAACTGAAGCAAGAACACTGCTTCTGGTCGTACAACGAAAACTCTATCAAGGATATTCCAGATGATATGCTGATAGAGAAAACTTTGTTGCATCTTGACTTGGAAGAAATAAACCAACTGTTTCTAATTTATCCTTTCAAGAAAATCAAGCAGGTGTGGCTGGATTATCTTGTTCCCCAAGCGGAATATCTCTACACGTTGAATCGTTTCTTCGCATGGTATTATTTCAAGGCAAAGAAGCCAGATGCTTATATAAAGTCTATGGCTACTCGCCACCTTAATAAAATGTTTGCATGAAAGGTTTAGCTCCACACACGCTGCAAGTTTTTGAAGCTGTCTCTAAGCTGGACTGCATCAAACCCTATCTCTTGGTAGGTGGCACTGCTTTGTCATTGCAAATGGGAACTCGGCAAAGTGAGGACTTGGACTTTATGAAATGGCGTACTTCTAAAACAGAGAAAATGGAAGTGGCATGGTATCAGATAGAGAAAGAGCTCGCTGCAATAGGTGACACTCAGCATAAGAACATTTTAGATATAGACCATGTGGAATATTTAGTGTCTGGAGTAAAGTTCTCGTTTTATGCCTGCCCCAAATATTCTCCTGTCAGTATGCCTGTGGAATATCTGAATAATCTCAGATTGGCAGATGTAAAGTCTATTGGAGCTATGAAGATGGAGGTGCTGCTGCGTAGGAGTAATTTTCGCGATTATTATGATATTTATTCCATCTTAAAGTCTGGTGTACCTATCAACGATTTGGTATCTTTAGCCCTCACTTACTCTGGACATAAATTGAAATCCAAAAACCTGTTGGCTATGCTCACCAACGGCTCTCGTTTTACAAGAGACTCCCATTTTGAGCAACTTGCACCGACTTATGCTGTAACTGCTCAAGAAATAGAAGATTATATAAAGTCTTGTTTATTATAAACTGCTGCAACATTCTTGCGAATGGGGTTATATATAGAAATGAAAAAACTAAATCATCTACCATATCTGCCATTATCTATATAAGTATCTAATTATAAGAAATTTGTTGAATGGTGGTAGATAATAAACATCTACCACTATCAGCTTGCATCTACCACTATTTACTGCTTTTCAACCACTAAATGCAGCCGTTCACTATTCGCTAACAACATTACTCGTTCTGCGACGGTATGCCAACTGGCTGTCTGCTTGGTTATTTGTATACCTTGTGTATTGATTTAAAATATTGAATAATAGGTATTTATAGTTTTTAAGGCATAAAACAAAAGTTTTCATAGGGGAAAACTTTTGGTTCGTGCTTATGAAACTTTAGTTTTCTTCTAGGGAAACTCTTTGTTCCCCTAAGGGAAACTCTTATTAACCCTATCGCTTTGCGCATGTCTTTCAAAAATAACACGTATTCTCATCCAATGCAAAGAAAAAGTATCAATGTCAAGTATAAGTGGTAGATGTTGAATGATAATTGTAGATGTCAGGCTATCTACAACCTATATGTAATGCTTTGATTTATAAAGCATACATGGCGTAGTGGTAGATATTGTAGATGTTTTCATAAAATCAATATTGTAGAATTCCTTTTATCTCAATTATGTATAGTTGCAGTCTGATATTTGGTTAGTTATGCTATTCCACATGCTTTAAGAAGAGAATCTTATAGCTTGTGATGATATGAAGTTTTTAGAGTAGAAAAATTTTTTACGTAAAAATCTTTGATCTATAAGTATTCTGTAATAGATAAAAACGCCTAGTCTAAACGATCGTTTATTCTAGGCGTTAAAGATAGGCTATATTTTTGAATAAAACAAAATCCAGAGAAACTTTTAAAAATTGATTATCAACGCATAAACGTAAATATGGACGCTTATGTGTTGAATTCAATAAAACGCCAGAATAAAATGATCGTTTAGACTAGTCGTTTTATAACCGATGATTTCGCATAACTGCTTGTAAATGATGATTATGAGAAGACTGATGTGCTGGAAACTACAGAGTTTATGAATATAGGGTAAATGTTTTAAATAATTGAATATTACTAACTTATAAAAATTAATCGTATGAAAAGAAGACTACTTTTCTTGTTCGCCGTGTTTATGGTGGCAACGAGTGTGGGGTGGGGACAGACGGATTTGTATGTCAGCACTTCGGGTTCTGATGGTAACGGAGGTGGTGTGGAAGCTCCTTTGGCTACAATTGCGAAAGCGATTGAAAAAGCCGCAGATGGGGCTACCATTCGTGTGGCAGAGGGAATTTATCCCCAAGTTTCACCTATTGTTATTCCAAAGTCTATTACAATTATTGGCAGTGATTCGACAAATTGTATTATAGAAGGGCAGCTAGATATTCAACGGGATGAGGAAGAGAGCGTAATCAATGTCAATTTGCGGAATTTACAGATTACAAAAGCTACAACATTAAGCCAAGGCCTTATTAATGTGATGTCTAAGAATGTGAATTTGAATTTGTCTGGGGTCCATCTTCATCAACTAACAGCAGGTAGTGGTGATGGTTGGGGTAAAAGTTCTATGGGCATTGTTAATCTGGGAAAAAGCTATGATTCTAATAGTATTTGTGATAATGTGAATGTATCTCTTACGAATTCTTGTATTTATTTAGAAGGGTCTTACAATCGAGGGTTCTCTTCGTTTGGAAATACGACTAAGGTGAAAAATACTATTGTATTGGATAATTCTCATATTCTTTCTGCGGTATATCCGAAGAATGGTACTTATAGTAGAGGAATAAGTTTCTCAAATATGAATGGATCGTCCATAGAAATGAAAAATAATAGTACTATCAAAGGATTTTATTATGCAATAAATGTAACAGCGCTAAATGATAATCTTTCGATTTCAATTGTAGATTCAAAAATAGATTCATGGGCGGCACTCAATATTTGGTCATCTAATAATAAGTTTAAGATAGCTAATTCAACATTGGAGTCTCATAACTATCAACTTAAAGGATCAAATGATTTTGCTACGATTGTATTAAATAAAGATGAAGAAGACAATGCGATTAACAATTCCTTTGATATAAAAAATACTAATTTGTTTGCTTTTATGGAAAGTACAGCTCTGCAATATCCTATTTCTGTTCGTAGTACGGGTAATACATTTAATATTGGTGAGGGCTCTGTACTGAAAGTGAATAAAAATAATGTAGGGGTTTTGATACAGGACTATAAAACGAATACTTTTAATTGCGACAATACGGTTAAGTACCAGATCGCGGATGAGAAATCAGCGATTACTGTATTCAACCAAGATGGTTCATTACGTAATGCGGCTTGCGATATGTCTGGTCTACTTTCTGAGGTAGATTTGACAGATCAAAATCGTATCGTTTTCCCGGAAGGAGAATATACTTTACCAATGACTCTACCATTAGATAAATCTATCACAATTCAAGGAGCTGGGCAGGACAAGACTATTATAAAAGGTGCGATCTTGGTTAATGGCTCTGCCAATAATACTGCTACCGATGTTAAAATAAAAGGATTGAGTATCGATTATACGCCAACGAAAGTTACCTCTGGAAAATGTACTCCAATTATAGAGGTAACCGGTAATGCGGATTTGTTGATAGATAATTGTATTATGAATAATAATACACAAGGCTATGGTGATCGTAAGAACCCAAATCCTGCGGAAGCATTACAAAATGCGATTCTTCTGGGAGCAACGGCAAAGGGGACTGTACGTGTTGAAAATACTACAATAAATTTGGCGGCTAACGCACAATCTGGAGTTCTTATTGATGGAGAACTGACGGATGTCTCTCTTGTTAATACAAAGATTGAGGGACAGGTGAACGGTTCGAATCAATTTGGTGTATATATTCACCATAAAAAAACGCCAGTGACGGTAGATAGTACGACAATCTTGCTAAATAACCATTATTGTATTTATGCTAATAACGCCGGCGATCAAAAATTGACAATAAAGAATAAATCGAACATCGTAGGATATGGTGCTCTCTATTTGTATGAGACCTCAGATATGAACGTCCATGTTTCGGGAGGGAGTATCTTAACAGGTAAGACAAAAAATAAGGGTGTTTCCGATAGCTTTGCGGCTATAGCGATATCAACAAATAATTCTACAGTGGGAGCTTCCAATAACGAGATTGTGATTGAGGATTCTTATATCGGGAATAAGTTTGCTGAACAAGAGACAATGGCAATGACTCCGATTAAAATAAATGGTAGTTTTACTCCTATTCCTTGTGATAATAAGATTATACTGTGACATGATACAGATTTACTTCACACGCAATTAACAATTAAAAGAACGTGTGTAA
>OGZX01000781.1_pt1 | contig 36241 bp, 30 predicted proteins | sample 1576881 | NCBI WGS metagenome assembly OGZX01 (sample SAMEA3541542, study PRJEB24748) | human gut metagenome | biome: human gut; feature: human-associated habitat; material: faeces | place: China | collected 2012 | reverse complement strand
GCTTCCATTCCTGCACGGTCATTGTCAAAGAAACAGTGGATGCGCTCATAGCTACCCAGCGGATAGAGTGCCTTGGAAACATTTGTGACAGAGTTCAGAACTATGTAGTCCTGTCTGTCGAAATCGGGGGATTGCGGACAGCTTTCAAGCCTTAGTGTCAGAAAAGAAAGGTAGTCCATGAATCCCTCAAAAACGTAACATGCTTTTCTCGGCTCTCCCGATTGTCTGATATGTGATATTTCCTTCGGTGCGATGCAGCCCTTGAAATATCGGTTGCGGATTTCATATCCGCCCGATATGTTCGGAAAGGCAATGGCGAAATACCGTTTGCCGTTGTTGGTGAAGTGTGCCTCACGGCATTCTCTTTTCGCCAGTGCCGTATTTATTCCCCTTTCCTGCAGGTAAGTGAGTAGGGCAGGAGAAGACAGCTGCACGATGTCAAGTTGCTGGAAACTCGGCTCGGTGGCAGACTGTCTGTGAAAAGAGAAAGACACGGGACGGACATGCGGTGTCTGTTCCTCTATGCGTTTCAGGATATACGGAACACTCTCCGTTGCGTAGAGGTGTGCCGCCAGTGCGATGATGTTGCCACCCTTTCCCAGACCGAAGTCGAACCATTGTTCACGTTCTGTGTTTACTTTGAATGAGGGCTCGTTCTCTTCCCTGAACGGGGATTTGTACCAGAGGTTTACACCCTGCTGCTTTACTGGGGAATACCCCAGACTGTGCAGATAGTCTGCGATTCTTATCTTTTTTGCTTCTTCTGTTGTCATTTTCGTACGGTTTTGTGATGAATGAAAAAACGATGATTTGATGAATTTTACTTGTAATAAGCTGTTATACAGAATGGTAACGCTTCATCATTTTCTCATCAGACTGCTTGCCAAAAAAGAAATGATGATTTCTCTTTTCATCAGCATTATATTCCGATGAATGAATGATGAGCTTATATTATACTGTAATACAATGTGTTATATACTGTATTCATCATTTCATCAAAATAATCATATAGCGGTCAGCTGTTCCTTGGTTATCGTGTAGAACCTTCCTGTCTTCCTTTTCGTCTCATAGTGGCAGTCACGGTGGGGAGCAATTTCATAGGCGGTGTAGGAAAGCGAGTTCGGTGCGGAAGTTAACTTCCATACTTCCTGAACCACTTTCCGCACCTGATATTTCTCTGCCTTTACCTGCGAATAGATAAGCAGTGTCATGAGGTCGTTCAGGCAGAATGATACGCTTTCCACATTCATGTTTGACATGATGTCAAGGAACAGTTCAGCCATTTCTATTTCCAGACGGTTGCGGTTGCTCCGGATGATTTTCTGCAGGGCTGCCGTATGTGTCAGCTTCGGGTTGAACCACATACGGCTTTCCTTTTCCGTTGAAAGCTCCCTTTGCGTCAGGAAGAACAGGAAGGCAGGGATTTCCTCTTTCAGCTTTTGCAGGAAATTTGTGTCATCGTTCTGTAGCGGATTTATCTTCCTTACCCAGTATCGTGTTTCCCCTGCGTCTATGATTACAGGCAGATATTCGTTGTTTGAACACAATACGAACTTGGCAAAGAAGGCTATTTCCGTGCGGTCTTTCCCTTTGGCTTCCACCTTGTAATTGAAAGTGGTGCTCAGATTCTTCAACCGCTCGCTGTCTTCCCTGCGGTTGAGCAGCACCTCGTCCACGACAATGAGCAGCTTTCCGGCCCAGTCGGAATTGAACTGGCTCCGGAAATCCTCATTGGTGTTGAATGTCACGTTATCCCCGAATACGGCTTTCAGGAAATTAAGGAACGTACTCTTGCCCGTGTTCCTCTCTTCCGATACCAGCAGGAGTATGGGAAGTTTCTGCAATGGCTGCAGGAACAACAGTTGCAGATAGTCCAGTCCCAGATTGTACTGCTCACCGAAAATGTGTAGCACCAGAGAACGTATGTTCGGGAAATCTCCTATCTGCGGAGTATGCTCTATCGGTTCGTACAGATTCAGGAAACCGTCAATCTCCTTCCGGTAGTTCAGATGGTCGGGAACGGTACAGAAGCCGTCATACTTCGGGACGGTCGCAAGATAGTTCTTCCCGTAGTCCTGCCTGAGTGTGCTGTTGTTCCATATCACACGTCTTTTCTCATACCCTCCGCTGGCGCAGGGCTGGTTTACGACCTTGTACAGTGTCGTTCCCACACGCATGTATTCTTCCTCTTTCATAGGCTCAGATTGAAGGATTGCGTTCACCCAGGATTTTCTGTATGTCCGACTGTCGGTATCTGACCTTGTTTCCCACCTTTACGGGTTTCAGGTAGTTCTTCTTTGCCCAGTGCCAAAGGGTGGTGTCGCACACATCGCACATTTTCTTCACTTCCTCCTTTGTGAGGTACTTTTCCTTTCTCGCTTCCGCAATGGCGGTGGAGAGTTCATGCTTGGCACGGCTTATCAGCTGGTTTGAAAACATGAGCAGGTCTTCGCCTGTCACTTCCAGTTTGATGTTGCCGTTTCCGCTTTGGATAATTGCCATCAGGTCTGTCATAGGCTTGTTGAAACTGCCGGTTGTAAGACTTCCCGTTTCGGCAGTATTATAAACGAAAAGCCACTACCCCGATTAGGATAGTGGCACAAATATATAACGAAAAATAATCGTAAATCAATGTATTTCAATGCGTTAAATTCGTAAAATCCAAAAACGAATTAAACGAGTTTCAAGCGGATAGATAAGCCTTCAATTCCTCTATGGCAACATGGTCTTCCCCGATGTCCTTTATCAGTTTTTTGCTGCCTCCGAAAGGTGTGGTAAGATTCCTGTACGCTTTCTGTATTCCCCTTTCGTGTACGATGCTGAGGTCTGTGTATTGCTGTTGTAGTGCGTTCCGGAAAGTCTTTATGGGACAGGGGCGCATGAAACGGTATTCCACCAGTGCGATGTACAGACGTGCGATGTCCGTTTCGGTCGTATGCGTTTTCAGCCTTGTTCCGATTCTTTCCAGAATGACATCCCTGTTCTCTATCAGCAGCTCCGGCAGGGTGCGTGTGTCGGCTTTTCGTCCTGCGCTCTTGGGCTGTCCCTGCTGCAGGCTGTCCGTATCTTCAGTTTCGGTTTCTTCAATGTCTTCTTCATCCTCAATAGACCATTCCACGAGTTTGTTTTCCTCAATGGCTTTCTGCTGCTTTCTGAAAGCCACCCAGTCCTCTTTGGTTCTCATGCCGCTGCTGATGCTCTTCTTGATGATGAACCTGACCATGTAGGAAACAAGCCATTTGTATAGTCTGGTAATACCTTTTCTTTTGGCCAGTTCCTCTCCCTGTTCCACCATGCACTCATAGCTCCGTCCGTAGTACAACCATGCGAGCATGGCAGGGATGATGCTCCGCCTTTTTGAATGATGGAACTCGTTTACAATCTTTTGAGCAAGGTCAGAATCCAGAAGCACATTCTCCAGTTCCTCGAAATCGGAGATTTTGTCGTCTCCGATCCGTCTGCGTGTGGCTTCCTTGTATCTCGGTACCAAGGTTGTGGCAACCTTGAAAATCTTGACAAATCCCTTGAACTCCTTGTCGTTCATTTCTTCCACGAAAGCCGCATATTCATCGGGGTGGCTGTCAAGCCACTCCCTTATCAGTCTTTTGAAATTGTCATATTCCTGTTGTCCCATATAGGTTTAGTCTAAAAGTTTAACGAGGTCTTTCTTCATCTCTTCGTCAATATCCCTGTACCGTCTGAAAGCCTTGCTGCCTTCCTTGTGTCCCGACAGTGCCGAAACAAGATTTGGGTCTTTTACCTTCTTATAAATATTGCCGATGAAGGTACGTCTTGCAAGGTGGCTGCTTGCTACTTCATAAAGCGGTTTTTTGACTTCATCACGTGTCAACGGGTCTAATATAGTGACAATCCTGTCCACTCCTGAAAGTTTGAATATCTTTTTTATTGCCTCATTATATTTTTGTTCGGATATGAAAGGTAGTAGTTTTCCCTCATGGTCTTTATACCGTTCGAGAATTTCCTTTGCCTTGTCGTTCAACGGAACACGTACCGTTACAGGATTGCCCTCTTTGGTTTTCTTCGGTATGTATTCAATGGCTTCATTTACCACGTTCAGTTTGGTCATTCTGTACAGGTCGCTTACTCTGCATCCTATAAGTGTCTGGAAAATGAAGATGTCCCTCTGTATCTCCAGCTGTGGGGTAGCCGAAAGGTCTGCATTGAAAATCCTGTCCCTTTCTTCAAGGTTGATATAAACAGGGGTTCCGTATTTGCACTCCTCTATCGGAAACTTGTCAAACGGTCTGTTGGCTGTCAGCTTGTTGTCTAAGCACCACAGGAAGAATGTGCGTATTCTTGAAAAGCAGTCTATCAGAGTGTTTTTTCCACGTGGTTGCGGAGTTCTCTTTTCTGGAATGGCTTCATAAATGCTCGGGTACAATTCATAATATTGGTATTCGTTCTCGAAGAAGTCCCACATGTCCCGAAGCGTTTCAGGTGTGACGGTATCAACATCAAGAACAAATCCTTTTTGCCCTCTTTTGGTTTCCCGTACATACAGCTCATAACGCAATAAGGCTCTTTTTACCACCCTGAAATTCTTTTTCCTAACTTCCGATAACGGATGCTTTTCCAGAAAGCTGTCAAACAGCTCTCCGAAAGTCGGCTTGATGACAATCTCTTCCGGTGTGAAATACTTTTCAGGATGATAATATCTGTCTAAGGTCAGTTTCAGCCATTCTTTATCAACGGATTCTGTTTCCGTATGAAAGGATTTTTCCACATAGGTTTTCAGCTTTCGTATCTCTTCATTTATGCCAGTCCTTAAATCTTCGTTGCAGACAGCTTTTGTTTTTACACACTCTGCTTTGTCATCCCACAGGTTGGGATTGATTGAAAGCTGGGTAGGAGCAACAGAATCAAGCTGTCTTCCATTTCTCAGACGGATATAAATAGTTGCGGTTGATTCAGTATCATACCGTTTTGCCGCTTTTTTAATGATGAAAGTTACTTTCATAGGCTTACAGGTTAAATATCTATCTGGATGCAAATATAGATATTTTCCCCACATTTTCCCCACATCTGCTAAATAATTTGCAATCGGATTAATTCGGATTAAAATTTAATATAATTGTAAATGATTGATATATAGTTATATTGCTGTGTTTTTCTGCGTTTTTCTTTTTACCCACATTTTCCCCACTTTAATTATTTCAAATGCGGGTCTGGGTACTGAAGCGGAGAAAGTTGAAAAACTCTCTCCGTTTTTCTTTTCTACTCCTCGTAATTCGTTGGTTTGCTGGTAGATTAAGTCAAGCACTTTATTATAAGAATTGGTTCGATATATATTATAGAACTCTTTTTCTAAAGGAGAAAAATGAAAGGTAAGATAGATGTGTTTTATACTTAACTGAAATTCGCAATTATCTTTATTAATATTTCGTAATGAAAAAAAAACTAATTATTTTTGCATAAAATAAATCTAATTATGGGAGTTTACGACGACGATTTAGAATCAGAAGCTATTGCTAAATGTGCAAAAGCACTTTCTTTGATTGAGAATAATGCAAAGGTAAGAGTAATCAAACACTTGCTGGATAGATTTGAACTAATAGAGACAAATAATGCTATAAGTTCTATTTCTAATCAAGCTAATGTCTCTAATTTGACACCTAACACTTTTGCCCAAATTGAATCACACATACCACGTTCTCAAGAAGTGGTAGAAGTCGATGACTGTGAGGCAGATATTCCTTCAATATATGAGCTAATGACTAAAGGATTTGCGAAAAGTGAAATGGATATTTTATTATTAGTTTTTTATTTCAAATCTAATAAAGGTACTCAACCAGTTGAGAGATTAGCTTTAATAGATGGCTATAAAGAATATGATATTCATACCCCTACACGAACTAAAAATTTATCCTCATCACTTAATAATTTGCTTAAAGCAGAATATATTACAGCACTAAATAAAACTAAATTTTCCATTACCTCTAAGGGAAAAGAACAAATTTCATTAATTGCTTTAGGAAAGTCTGTGACAAGAACTAAGAAGAAGTCTCTTTCTAAGAAAAAATAATCTTATGGGTTTGAATACGCAGTCATTGTTGCATGCTATATGTCGTGAATATGCTAAAAAAATAGATAAAGCATCGGCCTTTATATGGTTGCACTATAAAATGTTTCCAGATGGCTGTGATATAAAAATGATAAATAAATATTTTGAGGATTGTGATTTACCTAAATACAATCCAACATACCTAAAAAATGATTTGAGAAAATCAAAGGGTATTATTGCAGGTAAAACTATTGGGACATATAAACCAAATCGTGAGTTAATTGAAAAATTGGATGCTCAGTTCTGTAATCTGATATTAAAAGATGAAACTATTATTTCTGATGATAGAATTATTCCTAAAATCTTATATGAAGGAACAAGGGGGTATATTGAATGTCTTTGTAAACAAATAAATGCGAGTTATGAATATAATATCTATGACGGGTGTGCTATTCTTATGCGAAGATTATTAGAAATATTACTCATTCATTCTTACGAAGCTATTGGTAAAATAGGGCTAATACAAGAAGCCAACGGAGAATATAAAGGGTTGAGTTATATAATTAACTATACCTTAAGCAATAAACCTTTTTCTTTAGCAAAAGAGAGTCAAGAATTACTGGACACTTTTAGGCAGCTTGGAAATTTCTCTGCACATAAAATTCAATATAATGCTAAAAGAAAATATATTGACGATGTTAAAGTGGTATACCGTTTGACAATGGAAGAGTTATTGTATATTTCGAAAATGAAAAAATAATCAGATTATATTGCTGTAAGATAAGATTGATAATTATGGATTTGGTATTCAAGATTTTAATTCATAAAGCAAGTCTAAATCATGTAGAAATTGGTTCGAGAACAGAACGGCTAAGGGTACTGAATGAAGAAGATAAGCCCTTGTAAATTAAAACTTTACAAGGGCTTTCTGCTTTTCTACTGAAACATGACTGAAAAAGAATGGTGAAAAGGTACTACCTCTATTCTCTTATTACCCATTTTACGGCTATTGAAGGTTCTATGCTTACTGAAATGGATATGCCACGTTAATACATACTACTGGGAGTGTACATAATGTTATGGGTGGCTCTTTCAAAGTAGAAGAACTTTGTACTATTTTACAGGAAAAACAAAAAACGGTAGAAACATTTCGGGAACAATATGAAAAATCCAATACTTCTCATAAGAAAAGCTTTAATTTTATGTTTTAGAAAATCTGCTAATAGAAAAAACTCTTAAAATTCTTTTGTGTTATATTGATTGTTCGTATATTTGCGAACAATATTCAAGATATGGAAGAAAAGAAAGACTATACAGCTATACAGGAACAGTTGGCGCGATTTGCAAAAGCGTTGGGACATCCCGCTCGAATTGCCATTATGCACTTTTTGGCAAAGCAAGAAAGTTGTTATTTTGGTGATATTCACGAAGAACTTCCCATTGCCAAAGCGACAGTATCTCAACATCTGAAAGAACTAAAAGATGCAGGACTTATACAAGGTGAAGTAGAAACGCCCAAGGTGAAATATTGTATCAATCGTGAAAACTGGAAGCTGGCTCGTGAACTCTTTAAGGAGTTCTTTGGCCAGAGTATATGTAAATCAGGGGAATGCTGTGAGTAGTAGCCCCTTTTTTTGAGATGAATGTTCGTTGTTTTGCGAATTACGTTTAACTAAATAAGATAATAGAACTATGGAAATTAAAGTTTTAGGCACAGGTTGTGCAAGTTGTAAAGCATTGTATCAGACAGTAGAGCAAACGGTCAAAGAATTAGGTTTGACTGCTGAAATCATCAAAGAAGAAGATTTGATGAAGATAATGGAATATAATGTAATGACGCTTCCGGCTCTTGTTGTGGACGGGAAAGTAGTAGCAAAAGGAAAAATATCAGCACAAGAAATAAAAGCAATACTAACCAAATAAAAGATATAACGATGAAACGGTTTTTATTCTTTTTCCTAATTTGTTTGTTTTCTGTTTTAGGGATAGCGCAAACTCAAACGGATAAGTATGTGGAAGTTCTTTATTTCCATGGCAAACAGCGTTGTGTGACTTGTAAAGCTATTGAAAAGTATACTAAAGAGGTGGTTTATACAGATTTTGCAGAATTGGTAAAGAGTGGAAGAGTACGTTTTAAGGAAGTGGATATTTCCACTCCTGAAGGTGAACAGTTGGCGAATAAGTATCGTGTGAGCTGGTCTTCTCTTTACGTAAATGGGTGGAAGAATGGCGAGGAAGAACGTAACGATATGACACAATTCAGTTTCCAGAATGCAAGAAATAAAACAGACCTGTTTAAGAAAGAGGTGAAAAAGAAAATAAATCAGCTACTTAAATAACCGCTTTATGGAATATTTACAAACCTTGTTGGATAACAGCGAAATACCTGTTATCACAGCATTTCTGCTGGGTTTGCTGACTGCTCTAAGCCCTTGCCCGTTGGCTACTAATATCACAGCTATCGGATTTATCAGTAAAGATATAGACAATCGTAAGCAAATCTTTAAGAACGGCATTTTATACACATTAGGGCGTGTGTTGGCTTACTCTGTTTTGGGAGCAATACTTATAATGGTACTCCGAAAAGGTGCGGATATGTTTTCTATCCAAAAAGGAATTAGTCAGTGGGGAGAATTATTGCTTGCTCCTGCTTTAATTTTGATAGGGTTGTTTATGCTGTTTGGGGATAAGTTCCATCTTCCCAAATTTGGCTTTTCTGTTACAGAAAAAACAGAGAAGATAAAGGGGGGCTGGGGCAGTTTATTGTTGGGGATACTGTTTGCTATGGCATTTTGTCCTACCAGTGGATTATTCTATTTCGGTATGCTCATTCCTATGTCTGCTCTTGAAAGTGAAGGATATCTGCTACCTGTGCTTTTTGCTTTGGCAACGGGGCTTCCAGTTGCACTTGTTGCTTGGATTTTGGCTTATAGTGTTGCAGGGATAGGCAAGTTCTACAATAGAGTACAAATCTTTCAGAAGTGGTTTAATCGTATGGTAGCGATGCTGTTTATTTTGATAGGCGTTTATTATGGATTTCTTAATTTGGGTATAATATGATACAGAGATTTGCAGACTGGCTGGTATATGGTGTTTTTGGTTTAGATGCATCCACGGCTTTAGGAGAAGCTATAAATTTCTTCTTCTATGATACGATAAAGATTTTGATACTACTATTCTTTATCAGTGTGATGATGGGTATTGTAAACGCTTATTTCCCGATAGAGCGTTTGCGTAGTTATTTAACTTCTCGTAAGTTCTACGGATTGCAATATTTCTTTGCTGCCCTATTTGGGGCTATCACTCCATTTTGTTCCTGCTCATCCATACCTTTGTTTATTGGGTTTGTGAAAGGCGGCATCCCTTTAGGAGTTACTTTTGCTTATTTGATAACTTCTCCTTTGGTGAATGAGGTTGCTGTTGCGATGTTTATAGGCACTTTCGGGGTACGTATCACAGTCATATATGTGATTAGTGGTATTTTGTTGGGGATGATAGGTGGATTTATTTTAGGAAAAATGAAGTTAGAGCCTTATTTGAGTGACTGGGTGAAGCAGATACAGCAACATTCGTCCTCTGATTCGGATGCGTGGGAAAAGGAAAAGACTCCTTTTATTAAGCGTTTGCCGATAATTGCTCAGGAAGCATGGGGGATTGTCCGAGGGGTACTTTTCTACATCATTATAGGTATTGGCATAGGGGCATTCATGCATGGTTATGTGCCGGAAGGATTTTTTGAGCAATATATGTCTAAGGATAATTGGCTGGCCGTTCCTCTTTCCGTTATTTTAGCTGTACCAATGTATGCTAATGCTGCTGGAATAGTTCCTATTATTGAGGTATTTGTGGCAAAAGGTATTCCGATTGGAACAGCTATTGCTTTTATGATGGCGGTTGTGGGCCTATCGTTGCCGGAAGCTACATTGTTGAAGAAAGTAATGACGTGGAAGTTGATAGGGATTTTCTTCGGCTTGATAACACTTTTTATCGTCATATTAGGTTACTTGTATAATGCTATCTTGTGATAAATGTAAATAGAGCAGCACCTACTTTTGCAGAAGTTATAATTTAATTTCATACCGGCATGAAAAGAATTCTCTGTATGATAGCCGTTTGCCTGGCTTGTATGAGAGCAATAAGGGGATTGAGCGTATTCGTAACTTATTTTTCCCTGCTTCAAAAGATGCCATGCTTGCAAGGAAAACTTAGAATAAAGCTTTTATTCCTATAAATGAAAGCTTTATTCTTATAAATATAGCCTTTATTCCTAAGAATAAAGGCTATATTGTAAGATTACCTTGCATGGAAGGCAAGTTTCTGTGTCCAGCTTCATGATTTATTCTCCTATAAACTTAATATCGCTCGAATGAATATCTCTATGGTTATTATAGTACACAATAGCATCTTTGTCAGGCTGATTAACCCCCTGTTTAAACACATGAATCTGTGTTTTCTCAAGCTTTAGCTCTTCTTTACCCACCCTAAGGTAAATGTCAAATCGGTTGTTTGGTTCACCGACTTTAATCACAAATTCACCTTTCTGATTTCTATTCTTCCCATATGCTTTGTCAAAATATTCCAGAACTTCATCCTCATTAAAATAGAAATAACCGGTGTATACCGTATCCGCCACTTGCCATGCAAATACAATATTTCACTTTTACTTCTACATGATTGAAAATTCAACCCCAGTAGTGCCAATAATGTATATATCATAACCGTTCTCATATCTTCTCTTTTCTATCTCTACTTTTTTCTCATCTTTTCTTTTTTTAGTTACGCTAAAGATACCTCGCCGTCCTCTAACTCCTTTTTCGTTTTCTGTTCGTTCTTTTTGATGATTGTTCGTATAAAGATGTTTAATGGTTTCATATACTCTTTCGCCCAAATATAAGACAAAACCACGAAAAACACATTAACCGCTGTGTTTTATTTACAGTCAATATTTTAAAAGCAGTAATATGGGTATAGATAACCGTTAAAGAAAAGCTATGATGCCAGAATCAGAAAAATATAGTTTCCTTTGGCTGAGGTATAAATTCAGCGTATTTTTACGGGGAATATTCACTGGGTAAGCAGAATGAAGAAGTAAAAACAAGGTGGAAACTAATATTGAGAGGTCATGACCGATAAACTTGATTTGTTATCAAAAGAAGAACTGAAGGAGTTGATAAGGATATATGCAAAGAACATCTATGCACTGGATGGAGTATGGTTTCAGTCCGTGGAAGGAAAGCACGGCATGGACGAAGCCATGCTGCATGACAGGAATGCCTGGATAAGATTTACCCGTACGGAAGCCAAACGGATAAAGAAACTTCTCAACCTGCCGGAGCAGGCAGGACTCGAAGGGTTGGAGCAGGCCTTAGCGATAAGGTTTTCTGCTTTATCCAATCCCTCTGTCAGTATCTTCCGTGAAGGAGATTCCCTTATCTACCGTATCAATGAATGCAGGGTACAGTCTGCCCGCAGGGATAAGGGTATGCCGTTTCATCCTTGTGCGTCGGTGGGCTTTATTGAACATGACGGGTTTGCACGCGTCATAGACCAGAGAATCGTTACCGAAATGATTAGCTGTTATCCGGATGTTACCGACCGGGAATGCGCCTGTTGCTGGAAATTTACGTTGAAATAGTACACGCCGGGACTCAATTCTGTGCTATCCTGTAGTCACAGGGCCTTATCCCTACTACTTTGCCGAACAGGCGGCTGAATTGCAACGTATCGCGATAGCCCAGGCGCTGCGCTACACTGGCGGGGGTAGCGCCTTCCTCTAACAACATCTCTTTGGCGGCTTCCAGCCGCTTGAATTCGAAGTACTCATATATATTCTGCCCCGTCTCGAAGTACAGTAAATCAATGAAGTACTGGGTGGATAGCTGTAGCTGACCGGCACAATATCCTTCCGAAGGCATCCCCTTCGTCTTCAGCCTACCGGACTGAATGTATTCATCCAGCAGAACATTTGTCTGGCGGATGAGCGCCTTATTGGCTTCGCAGCGCGTGATGAACTGGCGTTCGTAGAAACGGGTGCAGTAGTCCAGCAGCAGTTCGATATGTTTTATAATCAGTCCCTGGCTATGGCAGTCTGTGGCATGCTCCAATTCATCTTCGATGCCATGCAGGCAGTCCGTCACCTTCTGCTTCTCGCGCAGGGAGAGGTGAAGGGCTTCATCGGGGGCATAGCTGAAAAAGCGGTAGTTCTTGATTTGCTCCATCAGTGGGGTGAAGAGGAGTAGTTCAGGATGGAATGCCAGTAGCCAACCTTTCTTATAGAAGAGTTCGCTATAATCTACCTTGAGCGATTCGCCCGGGGTGAGGAAGAGGAGTGATGCGTTGGAGTAGTCGTAATACTTACGTCCATAGAGGAAGTCTTCTACCTCTCCTTCGAGCATGATAACCGTATAGAAGTCGAATTTAATGATACATTGTTCCAGGCATGCCTGCGATAGGTCGATGACGCTGACCAGGGGATTGAGTGTCTTATTGCCAAGGCAGCAGTTGCACTCGTGTATGGTTTCGAGGTTCAACAGGTTCTCTTTTATAGGTCGGGTGGAATCTTCTTCGTAGGGCATGGCTCTTCTTCTTTATAGGGCGTGATTCATCTTCTTATATTCATTGGGTGAGCATCCCACGGTCTTCTTGAACAGGCGCGAGAAGTGCTGGACGTACTGGAAGCCCAGTCCGTAGGCTATCTCCGTTATGGACTGGTTGGTGGTTACAATCCGGTCTTTGGCAAGGCTGATGAGACGGGACAGGATATACTGTTGGGCGGTCTGCCCGGTTTCTTTCTTAATGAGATCGCCGAAGTAGTTGGGCGAAAGGAACACCCGGTCGGCAAAGTATTTCACCGTCGGGTAGCCTTTTTCTTCTGCCGCTGTTCCTTCAAAATATTCGTCCAGCAGACGCTCGAACTGCACGAGTATGTCCTTATTTACTTTGCTGCGGGTGTTGAACTGGCGTTCATAGAAGCGCATACAGTAGTCCAGTAGCAACTCGATGTTCTTGGCTATCAGTGTTTTGCTGTGCTTATCTATGGCATGGCTTAATTCTATCCGCACCTTGTCGAGGCAGTCGAGGATGATTTGCTTCTCTTCTTCGGACAGGTGGAGTGCTTCGCTTACTTCGTAGGAGAAGAAAGAATACTGCTTGATGCTCTCCCCGAGCGATGTGCCCCGTATCAGGTCGGGATGGAAGACAATGCCTATTGACTGCGGGCGCGCATCCCCCTTCAGTTCAATCCCGATAACCTGGCCGGGGGCGAAGCTGACGATGGTTCCTTCCTGGTAATCGTATAGCTTCTTCCCGTACGTCAGGTCGCCGCACCGGGTGTGCTTCAGGAAGAGTGAGTAGATTCCCATATTCATGCGGACGTGGTTGGGGTAGAGGGTTGCCTTGGTCAAGTCTACGACTCCAACCAGGGGATGCTGGGTTTCAAGACCGTACAGCTTGTTGTACTGGTCGATGGTATCAATCCTTATTATATTATCCATATTCATAGACTAAGTATTTGAAGTAAAGCAAAGATAATAATAATAATCATACAAATTCTCATCAGGGAGTAAATATTGTTTATTTCAGTTTGTCATATTCTCTATCGGACACCGGTTCAAGCCATTCTGCACTTGATCCTTCGGCGGGAACGCCGATGGCGATGTGCTGGAACCAGCTATCGGCTGCGGCGCCATGCCAATGCTTGGTTTCGGCAGGGATATCTACTACGTCGCCGGGGTGCAATGCCCGGGGCTGTTTGCCCCATTCCTGGTACCAACCTCTGCCGCCTACACAGATTAGGATCTGTCCGCCCCGATGATGGATATGCCAGTTGTTGCGGCAACGCGGCTCAAAGGTGACATTATCTACATGGAGCCTTCCTTCACCGGTTGCCAGTCCTGCGAGATAGCTGTTGCCGATGAAGTATTGGGCGTAGGCGGTATTCGGTTCGCCTTGGGGAAATACACGGTTCTCTATAGGCTGGCCTTCTGCGAAGTCTTCGTTGTAGACTTCTGCGATGGCCTTGCGGGCACGGTAGGCTTCGGCTTCACCTACCTTTTGCAGTAGTACGCCGGGGATGGAATGTATTTCCGCATCCGTCAGACCCATGTTCCTGGCTCCACGCACGTGCGCTTGTAGCTGAGGCTCCACACCATTGATGCCGGAGAGGGCGCTGACTGTTACCAGTTCCCGCTCCGGGTGCGTCAGGTTGTTGCGCGCAAAGATATCACCGAAGAGGTGGGCTTTCAGATAATAATCCATAGCCGGGGCAAAGGAGTAGTTGAAGGCACTGCCACTGAGCCGGGTTTGTATAGCCGTACCTTCCTGCAAGGCATCGAAGCCCGGGGGCAGGGCATCCGCCTCTTTGCCTTCCTCGTCTGTGATGCCTTGCATCTTGCGCTCGGCGAGCACTTGCTGAAGAACTCCCAAAGCATTCAGGCTGCGGGGAAATCCGGTATAAGCATAGAGATGTGAGAGTGCCTCTTTAATCTCATTGATAGTCAGGCCTTCGTCGAGTCCTGTATGGATGGCTTTGGAAAGGTTCTCCAAGTCACCTTTTGCCTCAAGGCAGGCGATGGCAACAATGCTCTGTTGCCGCAGGTTCAATACATTTTCCATATTCTGTTGGGCATTAATGGGATGGCAGGCGGATGCGGTCAGTAGCAAGGCTGCCATCAGTTTATTTATAGTCTTCATATATTCCAATGATGTCTTTTGCAATCTGTATATCCGTCAAGTGGTTCTTCTGCAGAAACTCCGTTATGTCGAACCGGTCTTCAAACTCTTTCTTTGCGCCATAGTTCAGTACTTTCATATCGGTGGCTCCATAGTGGCGGGTTATCATTTCGCCGAAACCACCGTCCAGTACTCCATCTTCCAGGGTAATTACTAACTGGTGGTCGGCTTTCAAACTGTCAAGTAATGCTTCATCTGTCCCTGTGATGTAACGTGGATTGATAAGTGTGGCATCGATATTTGCCTTTTCTCTCAGGAGTTTGCAGACCGATTGCCCCAGTTGGAAGAAAGAACCTAACCCCAGAACTGCCACCTTAGAACCGCGATGAGATACCTTGTAACGATTCAGTTGGCTATAATCCGTATCGACCGGTTTTGTACTTGCAATTACACCATTGGCGGGTACGCGGATGGAGACCGGATGCTCGTTCTGGCGGAGACTCCACTCCAGCATGGCAAAATACTCTTCCTTGTTGGTCGGAGCCAAATAAACCATATTCGGGATATTACTTATCAACGGAATATCAAAGAAACAGGTGTGGGTGACATCATTCATAGCGGTTAGAGACCCCCAGAAGACTAAAATGACTGCCGGATTGTTGTTGATGCAGAGGTCTTGCGATAGCTGGTCGTAACTGCGCTGTATGAAGGTACTGTAAACTCCATAGACGGGTTTTCCGCCGGCTGCTGCAATCCCTGATGCCAAGGCTACGGCATGTTCTTCGGCAATGCCTACATCGACGAATTGCTTACCGGCACGTGCGCGGCGTTCCGGAGTAAATCCCATAACGGTGGGCGTACCCGAAGTAATTCCTACCACGCGCGGGTCTTCCTGCATTTTGCGGAGAAGATATTCGGCGGTCAGGTCGGCATAGTCTTCCGGTATGTCGGTTGGTGTAGTCTGTGGCACGCCGGCTTCTTCCTGTGCCAGTTCTTTCAATACGCTCTCGGAGTCGAACGGTACGCAATAGTGCCAGGTCTCTTTATGCTGTTCTGCCGGGGCATAGCCTTTCCCTTTCAAAGTGTTGATATGTACTACAACGGGGCTGCGGCTGTCTTTCACAGCTTCAAAGGCTTTTATCAGTGCTTCCACATTGTTCCCGTCGGCTACGTAGGTATAGTCCAGCCCCATGGTGCGAAAGAAATTGCATTCGCATGTTCCGTTGCTTTCGCGCAGGGCTTGCAGATTGCGATAGAGTCCCCCGTGGTTTTCGGCGATAGACATCTGGTTGTCGTTGACAAGGATGATGAAGTTGCTGCCCAGTTCCGCCGCATAGTCCAAACCTTCGAAGGCTTCACCGCCGCTTAACGAACCGTCGCCTATCACGGCGATAATGTTCTCCGTACCGTCTTGCAGGTCGCGTCCTTTTGCCAGTCCGGAAGCAAGGCTGACGGAAGTTGAGGTGTGTCCGATGGTGAAGAAGTCATGCTCGCTTTCGTGCGGCTCCGTGTAACCCGATACTTCGTCGTAGAGAGACGGATTGAGGAATGCTTCTTTCCTGCCGGTCAGCATTTTGTGCACGTAACATTGGTGGGAAACGTCAAATACGATTTTATCCGTCGGAGAGTTGAACACATAGTGCAGGGCAACGGTGGCTTCCACCATGCCGAAGTTGGGGCCGAAGTGACCGCCGTGGGCACTTAACTTTTTTAACAGGGTTTCGCGAATCTCTCCGCTCAATACGTCCAGCTCCTTTATGGACAGTTTCTTCACATCCGAAGGAGAGTTGATTGTTTCTAAATACATATTCAAATAGTTTTAATTTTGTGATACAAATGGTTACTTAGGATTCCGGTTGCAAATTTACGAACAAGTACCCTGTCATCAGACTAACCGGATTACGGGTATTTCTACCCTTTTTACGGATTGTGCATCCATAAAATATTTATGTACATAATGGTTGTTCTGATGTAATTTTATATCTTTGCAGCAAACAGGCACAACATGCAAACTACGAAGAAAATAGCTGCTATCTTGATAATCATCTTGTTGGTTATAGGAATCTCCATCCTGTTATTGCAGCATTGTAAGCAGACCGTACCGCAAATCTGCGAAGCCGATGAGCCCACGCATGAAGCTATGAAAATAGTGGTGCGTTGGCAACAGTGGTTGGCAGAGCGCGGTGCTACTACAAGTATATCAGAGGAAGGATTCACTTCCCATAATAAATCATTAGAAGCTTTGTTTTGTGAAGGGCCTTGTCAGACATTGATTATGTATATCGATAATCAAGAGGTGGATGTTTTATGTTTCTCCGATAACTCTACCGCTCAGGAAACATACAGGGAAGTCATTCATACCTGTATGTGTATGGATATGCTTCCGGGAATGATCTGCTATGAATCCTTCGGTGTTTATGAGAATTTTGTGATTATGCTTCCTGTAAATGAAAGCAGCGAAAAGATAGAGCGATTCATTACAGGTTTCTGGGATAAAAACTTTAACCGAACAATTGTATAAGATATGGGAAGTGTACTTCTATTTACGTTTTTTATAGCATTGGCCCCATTACTTATGGTCATTGCGCAACTCTTTGCTTGTATGAAGCTGAAAAGAAGGTTTGTTATCTTACTTAATTTGTTGGTTTGGATTTATGAGTCATTCTTTCTTGTAGCTGTTTGTGGAGCGATACCCCACGCAGAAGTGCACTTCGGTGGCGGTTTGGGGGACTTGATATGCGTCTTTGTCCTGATGGGACTAATAATAGGGCATATCATTGCATTAAGTATTATGGTCTTTAAAGTCTCAAAAGCTGTTTATTTCCTGATACCTCTTATTTTAGTCAGCATTCCGATGATTGATATGCACTGCATGGCTGCCCGGGGAAACGAATCCAATGGTTATATGATGATGGGGAATTATGTCGGACTGTATTATGATTCGGAGAAAATATAATAAATCGGAATGGATAACAAAAACCAATACGTGAGTTATAAATGGTGGGAAATGATAATCATGCTCATAGGCGCACCGTTTTATTTGATGCGCGGACTCCGGCGCTTGTGCGCTCTCATTTGCCTGCTGCCCGTTTTCCTGCTTAGCTGGACACCGATAGACTTCGATGATTTCTGTCCGGTATTGCGCCGGTTGAAAGAGGAAAAGTATGATTTGAAGTTCAAGCAGCGGCTTATTCTTTTAATTGCCGGCGATATGCTTTGGCTGATTTATAGCTTCTCGCTTATGTGATATTTCAAAGTTCTCTACTCCACATTATGCTTTACATTACTTGCAAAAATAGATAATTCTGCTTGGATCTTCATTTTTGTCCGATACTTTATATCCAGTTGTGTGTTATATAATGCAGCAATGTGGATATCTGCATGGCTTAATGTAAAATAAAGAGCCCGTTAATGGGATGTCTGCCTTGTGCAAGATGGCGGATGATAAATGCAAATTTATTGAAAAGCACTGTTTTAGTATCTGTTTTTTTTCTAAATTTGCGATAGTTAAAAGGGCCTATCTGTTTAAATTATAAATATTTACCAACTATGATAAATCGTATGACCCAGTTTCTTTTTCCTGATCCGATTCGAACAATATTGACATCTATATTTATCTTCGTCTTATCCGTTCCTCAGGTATCGGCAACGAAAACCAGTCTGGAGTATATTGTGATAAGTTCTTCGCCTCTTCAAGAGAATTGGGTGTATGGCGTTCCATCCGGTTTCATTTCAAAGAATGTTACTTATGTATCTGTTGCCGTGGGCGTTGTGTGTATTCTTTTGTTGTTTTTCTTTATGCATTGGCGCATAAAGAGGCTGAGAGAGAAGGAGCGGGAAGAACAACTGAACCTGTTGGAGAACCTTCTTGATTATCTGCCTATCGCTGCAAAGGTGAAGGATGTGGATAATGATATGCGCTATACCATCTGGAACAAGAAAGCCGAGGAACTGTTTGAGCATCTGGGTAAGGACGCTATTGGGAAAACCGACTTTGAGGTGATGCCCAATGCAGCGGACTTTATACGGGGAGAAGATGAGGAATTGGTCAGGACGGGTATTCCCCAATCGGGGGTAAGACGTTTCTTCACCAACAAGAATGAAGAACGATTCACCTACCAGAACAATAACCTCATGACCTTCTCCGATGGCCGTAAGTGGATTGTCTATACCGCCTGGGATATTACCGACCTCAAGATTATGGAGCGCAATCTGCGCCTGGCCAAAGAGGCGGCCGAGGAATCTAACCGGATCAAATCGGCTTTCCTGGCTAATATGAGCCACGAGATACGTACTCCGCTCAATGCCATCGTTGGCTTTTCGAGTATATTGGCTACTGATGTTTCGGAAGAAGAGAAGGTGGAATACCTTAATATTATTGAGCAGAACAATGATTTGCTGCTACGGCTTATTAATGATATTCTGGATTTATCGAAAATAGAAGCAGGTACCCTGGAATACGTATTGGGCAATATTGATATAAATAAAATGCTGACTGAGATAGGGAAGGCTGCTGAAATCAGACTGACTGATAAAGAGGTGGCTTTGAACATCGTTATGCCGTTGCCGGAACTATTCCTGTATACTGATGAGCGAAGAATTACCCAGGTGATAAGCAATTTTATCAATAACGCCATAAAGTTTACTTCTGTTGGCAGTATTACCGTAGGCTATGAGTTGCCGAAAGATGGCTACGTACGCTTTTACGTAACGGATACAGGTGCCGGCATACCACCCGAGAACCTTAATTCTGTGTTCAACCGTTTTGTGAAACTTGATTCCTTTAAGCAAGGAACCGGGTTGGGGCTGGCTATCTCACAGAGCATCATTAAGGAACTCAAGGGTGATATCGGCGTAGAGTCTCAGTTGGGAAAAGGCTCTACCTTCTGGTTTACGTTACCTTATCAGAAGATGGATGCACACCGTGCCATCTCAGTCTAAGACCGGCACATCAATCGTCTGACTATCTTCATTCCAATTGTCGATGGTGAAGTCGCCGGACGATTCTTCAGAGAAAATATCTCCCAGAGTCAAGGTCAGGGTTAGTTTGGAATTGGCTGCCATAGGGGCGTTCAAGGTTTGCTTGAAGTTCTTCGTGGTGCCGTTCTTCAGAATAATAGTCATTTGGAATTCCGGCTTGCCGAAGGAAGGAAATAGCATGACGGTTGCATTACTCATCTGCGTACCGTCTACCGAGCGCACCAGGGGGAAGGCCACTGTAGACGGATTGCCTTGTGGAGCGCCGGTGTAGAAGTTCAGTTCCTGGGCAATGTTGGTAACACGTACGATCATGCTGTCGATACTGGAACTGAGGATGCCGTTATCCTTATTCTTTATAATCACTTTCATACCCGTAACTACCCGTGCGAGGGAAGCTTTCAGGTTCTCTGTTCCGATCTTGGCAGGCTGTGCGGCATATACCAGGTCGAATGTGGGATAATAAGTGGTGTCGGCGGGCATCTTGAGTAAGCTGAAATGTTGCTTGGACATATCTCCGCCGATAATATATACGGGTTCTATTACGGTGGGGTGGGCATATGTCGGTTCTTCATACTTGGGCGTGCCCCAGTAAATCATGTTATAGGTACCTGCCGGTAAGGACAGTTCCCGGTTGATGGCATCGTTATAGAAGGTGCCGTCCTTCACATTGTAGTAACCGTAAAGAGGAGTCAGCTTACGGTTTACGTAATTACCGAAATAAATAGAAGTGCCTGCTTTGCAAGGCGTGATAGTCAATATACCGGTTAGCGGACTTTGACCGCTTGCCGTAGCTATGTCCATTTGGAGTTCCGGTGATATCAAGTCATCATTTTCCACCACCTTGGGCGGATTGTCATCAGCGCAACTTGCCATAAACGCGGCAAGAATTGCGAATACTACTAATTTATTCATTACTTATTAAGCTTTAGGTTATTTCCTTTGGAGAACATTTTGGATGAGAAATAGTTCTGTGCATTAACAAGAATGCAGGTTGATACCCCTGCCAGAATGTGCTGTGAGTGGTGCAAAAACAAATTATACCTTTTTTAGTAACATTTTAGAAACACGGATTAACCAATCGGTCTCCTCTTCATAACAATTTCACGGTACACTTCTACCGGACGTTATTACATTTGCAGTGAATTCTTTGCATGCAAAACAAAGGACACAATAAAATCTTTGATATTAACCATTAAACAATGTACGATGAGAAAAACATTCTTGGAAAAGTGCATAAATGTGCATTTATGCCGTGTTGTCTTGGCGTTGCTACTTCTGGCGCCGGCAATGAGTAGCCTTTGGGCTAATCCTTCTCAAAACAAAACCATTACGGGAGTTGTGACATCAGGCACAGACAATGAGCCGCTGATCGGTGTCAGTGTTCAGGTGAAAGAGACTGCTACCGGTGGTATTACCGACATCGACGGTAAGTTCTCCGTTAGTGCCCAGACAGGGCAGACGCTGGTATTCTCTTATATCGGTTACGTCTCTCAGGAAATTAAGGTAGGTGCTTCATCCGTCATCAATGTAGTCTTGAAAGAAGATTCGGAGATGCTGGACGAAGTCGTTGTAGTAGGTTACGGTGTTCAGAAGAAGAAACTGGTGACCGGCGCCACGGTTCAGGTGAAAGGTGAGAACATCGCCAAACTGAATACCAATAACCCCTTGCAGGCCATGCAGGGACAGACTCCGGGTGTGAACATCGCCTCTACTTCCGGTCAGCCGGGTGCTGATATGAAGGTGACGATTCGTGGTCTGGGTACGGTAGGCAACTCACAGCCCTTATACCTTATCGATGGCGTAGGCGGTGACATCTCTACCCTGAATCCTGCCGACATCGAGAGCATCGACGTACTGAAAGATGCTGCTTCTGCCGCTATCTACGGCGCACAGGCTGCTAACGGCGTAGTGCTGATTACTACAAAGTCGGGTAAGGAAGGCAAAGCCACTGTCTCTTTTGATGCTTATTATGGTATTCAGAGTGTAGCCCGCAAAGCCAATATGCTGAATGCGGAGCAGTATATGACTATCATGGACGAGCAGGCCTTGAACAGCGGCAGTTCCGTTTACGACTGGGCAAATATGAAATCCATCCACGATGCTAACGGCAACGTTTACGATACGGATTGGGTGGACGCCATGTTCAAGGACAATGCCAAGACCGAAAGCTATACGCTCGGTATCACCGGTGGCTCGGCTACTTCCACTTATGCCCTTTCACTGGGCTATATGAACCAGGAAGGTATTGTAGGTGGTGCCGATGTTTCCAACTACCAACGCTATAACTTCCGTATCAACTCGGAGCACAAACTCTTCAAGGACTTGTTGAAGGTAGGCGAGCAGGTTAGCTTTGTTTATAAGAATACGACGGGTATCGGAGTAGGAAACCAGTATAACAATACACTGCGTGGTGCATTCGGAACTTCTCCTATCGCACCTATTTATAGCGATAACAACAGATACGATTCTCCTTACAACGATACTTCCAACAGTGATTGGTACAACGGTGACGGCAACCCTTACGGTGCCATGATGACCAATACCAATAATGAAAACAAAACTGCCACCTTCAGTGGTAATGTCTACGCCGAGCTGCAACCTATCAAGAACCTGAAGATACGTACCGTATTCGGTGCTGTTTACGGTTCGAGCGAATATCGCAGTTTTACTCCTCTCTATCATTTCAGTGTTTATACCTATAATGATACTAAAACCAGCGTATCGCAGAATGCCAACCATTCTTTGGGAATGACGTGGACCAATACCGCCACCTATGACTGGAATATTGGCGAACACTCGTTCAATGCTTTGGTCGGTATGGAAGCCTATCGTTACGAAGGCACTTATATCGCTGCAGGCAATGGCTTCTTGAAGGAAGGCTTCGATGATTGGAATCATGCTTATGTGGGTAATGGTACAGCTTCTTCCTCTACAGATGGGCTTAGTGCCAGCGGTAATCCTCATGATGATGCCCGCAGCGTTTCTTATTTCGCTCGTTTGGGCTGGAACTGGAAAGAAACGTATATGATTAACGCTACCTTGCGTGCCGACGGTTCTTCTAAGTTTGCCAGTGGCAACCGTTACGGTTATTTCCCTTCAGTATCTGCAGGTTGGACTATCTCCAACGAGAAGTTCATGGAAAGCACACAGTCCTGGCTCGACTTCCTGAAGATTCGTGCCAGCTGGGGACAGGTAGGTAACCAGAATATCAATAACTATCAGTACCTGGCTCCTATCAAGAATACCAATACTCACTACTTGTTTGGTAGCGGCTTTGACGATGCCGGCGCTGCAAGTCAGTTGGGAACCAACTGGGGAGCATACCCTAGCCGCCTGGCTAACCCTAACCTGACATGGGAAACTTCCGAGCAAACCAACATCGGTTTGGATGCCCGCTTCCTGAACAGCCGCCTGGGCTTTAACTTCGACTTCTATATGAAGAATACGAAGGACTGGTTGGTAGTAGCCCCGATTCTGGCAACCGCAGGTGCAGGCGCTCCCTACATCAACGGTGGTAGCGTGAAGAATACCGGTATGGAGCTGGCTTTGACCTGGAACGACCAGATAGGCAAGGACTTCCATTATAATATCGGCATCAATGGTGCATACAATAAGAATAAGGTAGGAAAGATTCCTACGGACGACGGAATTATCCACGGTTCTACCAATCAGTTGTACGATAATACTCCCGAGTTCTATCGTGCAGAGAACGGTAAGCCTATCGGCTACTTCTGGGGATACAAGACAGCCGGTATCTTCCAGAACCAGCAGGAAATTGATGACTGGATTGCCGCCGGACACGGCGTGCTACAGAGCAACGTACAGCCCGGTGATGTGAAGTTCGTCGATACTCACTCCGATGGCGTCATCGACGAGAAAGATAAAGTAGACCTCGGCAACGGTATGCCCGACTTTACGTTCGGCTTCAACCTGGCTTTTGATTATAAGAACTTCGACTTCTCTCTTATCGCCAACGGTGCAGCCGGGCAGCAGATTGTTCAGTCCTACCGCGGACATACCAATATATATGCCAACTATACTACGGCTATTCTGGACCGTTGGACAGGTGAGGGTACTTCCAACCGCATTCCCCGTGTAACGGAACAGAACATCAACTGGCAGTTCAGCGACCTCTATGTTCACGATGGCGATTACCTGCGTATCAGCAATATCACGATCGGTTACGACTTTGCCAAACTGATTAAGTGCAAAGCCATCAGCCAGGCACGCCTCTACGCACAAGTACAGAATGCCTTCACCTTCACCAAGTACGACGGTATGGACCCTGAAGTAGGTTACGGTCCCGAAGGAAGCAACGGTATGGGTTGGGCTTCCGGTGTAGACGTAGGTTACTATCCTCGTCCGCGTACTATTCTTTTTGGTGTAAATCTTAAATTCTAACTTAACTAATACGCAAGAATATGAATAAAATGAAATACAATATATTGGTAGCAGGCTGTCTCTGCCTGGGACTGGGAATAACGTCCTGCTCCGACAGTTTTCTGGATGTAGAATCCAAGACGGAATCTACCACTGGTACTTTCTATAAAACAGAAAATGATGCCTATCGTGCCTTGATCGGTTGTTACGATGGCTGGCGCCAGACTTCATCTGCTCCGCAGGTAAGTTTCTATTTGGGTGCCGAGATTATGAGCGGCGAATGCTTTGCCGGAACCGGTAATGGTGACGGACGCGGCTATCAGGCTATCGACCGTTTCGACATCTCCCAGTCACCCGCCGACCTCAATCTCTATGAGAGCGATTGGAAGAACTATTATGCAGGTGTTTACCGTTGCAATGAGTTGATTTCCCGCGAGGAACAGATAACATGGAAAGAAACCGGCAGTAAGCGCGGTACCTATATGGGCGAATGCCGCACCATCCGTGCACTGCTCTATTTTGATATGGTTCGCCTTTGGGGTAATATCCCTTTGTTTACGGAACCGGTCAATGAAAACCGTCCGCAAGCCGACGCAAAGGATGTATATGCAGTTATCTTTGCCGATTTGAAGTATGCTATCGAAAACATTCCTGCAGATGCTTATCCTAAAGCAAACTCGGCAAGCAACGACGGACACATTACTAAATATGCTGCTGAGGCTCTTTTGGCTCGCGCGTACCTCTACTATACTGGTTACTATGGCAGCGAACCCGAAGGCGTGACAAAAGCCGATGCACTGGCTGCCGTAGAAGATGTGATTGCTTCCAATGAGTTCAGCCTCGTTAGCGAGTTCAAGAACTTGTGGCCCGCTGCCTCGGCAGGTGTAGCCGAAGTAGGCGATACCGAAACCCTGAAAGGCACTTATGCCGGCGACGGCAACAGCGAGACGATTCTTGCTATGAAGTTCACCAGTTCACAGGACTATAACGGAAACAACGACGGTAACCGTTGGCAGGTAATGTTGGGCATGCGCTCGCTTAACTCTGCTCCTTATGGTAAGGGTTGGGGGGCTATGACGGTAGATCCTAAGTTTGTAAGTGAATTCAAAGCCGGCGATGCCCGCCGCGCTGCTTCTATCATCGATTTGGAAGGTGAAGGCATCACTGCCCTGAAGGATTACGCTGCCAGCTATAAAGACCAGCGCGAGTACACCGGCTATGCCGTGAAGAAATATGCCCCGCTCTGTTATGCCGACGGCACTTCCGCTTCCAAAGGCGACGGTTCGGGCGACTTCCAGACATCCAATCATCAGGATTACGTATTCATCCGCTATGCCGATGTGCTGCTGATGGCAGCCGAATTGGGAAGTCCCAATGCCCAGGCTTATTTCGATGCAGTTCGCCAACGCGCTTATACTTCAGAGGGTGCGCTTTCTGCCAACTACTCACAACTGCCTGTTACGAAGGATAACATCATGCAAGAGCGTCGCCTTGAATTTGCTTTTGAGAGCATTAACTACTGGGACACGCTCCGTCAGGGTGTGGAGGTAGCTGCAAACAAGCTGGCAGTTGCCGGAAGAGCCGTTCACAGTGGTGGTAATGAAGATGCTGTAACTATCAGCGCTGCACGTATTCAGGAAACCAAAGGGCTCAGCCAGATTCCGTACAATCAGATTACGCTTTCAAATGGTGTACTGAAACAGAATGCCGGTTGGTAATCATTGAATGTATAACAAATAAATAATCTAAGAATATGAAATTAAAATATTATATATATTCATTCATAGCGAGCCTGATGCTGATAGCTACGGCTTGCTCACCCGAAGAGTATGACTTGGGTGCCAAGGACTTGACGCAGGACGACCTTGTAGAAGGTCTCGCCTATACGATAACCCATGATGCCGCCAATCCGAACATTATCTATCTGGAAAGTAAACTGGGTAGTAATTATACGCCTCTGTGGGAGCATCCGCAGGGACGCAGCCAGGCGAGCAAAGTAACTTTGAAAATGCCTTTTGAAGGAACTTACACTGTAAAGTTCGGTGTAGAAACCCGTGGCGGTGCGGTTTACGGTGAACCGGTCACATTTACGGTCGATGATTTCTGTGCTGACTTTGTGAACAATGAACTGTGGACATTCCTGACCGGCGGTGTCGGAAATTCCAAAACATGGGTTTATGATGATGGCAATTATGGCTATGCAGGCGGCGAAATGGATTATTCCGATCCTTCACAACCTTTGGGCTGGGGCATTCCTGCGTCCGGATGGTCGCCGGGTAAAGGCCATACCGGAGACAATAATATGTGGGACAGCTACATGACCTTCGATTTGAATGGCGGTGCCAATGTTACGATTCATAATACATATACCGACGGTGAAACAGTAGCTTCTAAAGATGAGTCAGGAACCTTTATGCTGGATGTGGACAATCATACCATTACTTTCACCGATTGCAAAATCATGCATACACAAGGTTGGGATTCCAAAACTTTGAACTGGTCGTCGGGCTTGACTCTGGTTGCTTTGGATGAGAATCACTTGCAGGTAGGCGTTATGCGTGGCGGGCCGGAAGTATCGGGTGAAGACCCCTGGTGGCTCGTATGGAACTTTGTTTCCAAAGACTGGGCGGACAGCTACGTTCCTGCCGATAAGCCGGACCCCGTTCCTGATATTGACGGTGATGCCAACGAGGTGATTACTACCAGCAAATCCAAGACATGGGCTTTGTCCGTGCAGTCTCCTTTCGACTGGGCTTCTTTGGACGGTGCTTTGATGAACGGCTTCTCCAAACCGGAGGATTATGATAACGGATGGGCAGCTTATGATGCCAATATGATTGCGGCTACTAAGTTTGTATTCACTGCTACGGATGCAGCCGGAGGCAAATATACCTTCTCTTCCTATCAGAATGAAGACATAGAAGGTACTTACACCATCGACTCTAATAATGACATCATTTTCGACCAGCCGTTGAATGCCTTGATCAGCCATACCGACTATGGTTGGGATTCTAATATGTATCTGACAACTTCTGCCGACAATAAACTGCGGATTATCAAAACCAAAGCAGATGTATTGGGCAATGTGACAGATATGTGGCTGGGTTGCCGTTCTGCAGAAAAGGATGAATATACTGCCTTCCATTTCGAAGTAGGTGCCGGTGGCAGCGCTCCGGTCGATCAAGATAAAATTATCAAGGACAGACTGACTGGCGGTAGCTCCCGTACTTATCGCCTGGACTATGAGCATATTATCTGCACATGGGTTAGTAATTATGCTTATGACAACATTACTGATGGGAAGAAGGAGAATTATGTATCTTCTACCTTGCCCGATTGGACAGGCTGGACTTACTCAGACTCCAATATCGCCAATGTGGATAAGTTCAAATTGACCTTTAACAGTGACGGCTCTTTGACATTTGTAAACAACAAGGGCGAAAGTACTTCAACCACTTACTCCTATCTGTCTGCCGATGATTGGTATGGGATGCCTTTGGTTCAATTCCCCGAAAGCCTTGATATGCTTTTCGAGTTAACCGGCAATGAAGGTGGCTGGCTGAACTTCGAGCTACAGTTTAATAAGGAGAAAACGAATGACGATGGTACTGTAACGCCTGCTGCAAGCAGTGTACCGCAAGGCGGCGGCTTCCTGGAGTTGTATGACTGGGATTTGGATGCTTCCGGCAAGGTAACCGGACTCTGGCTGGGTATGGACAATGGCAATGGTGCTGCGTCATTGAAAGGCTTGGCAAATCAGCGCAAAGTATTCCACTTGCTGGTTGTAGAATGAGCCGTATTGCTTTAAACTAATATATGAGTAGCATCGTTATACGATTGCTTCAACGTAATAAGATCCGGGATGCCAGTCATCCCGGATCTTTTTTGTTTGTGATGAAAGGATTGCATAGCGTGTTTTCCTCTTCATCAGAACAATGCTTATCACGAAAAGCAATGCTTTCCAAAGTATGAATCATCCGTTCTCGCCATGCAAAAAGGTGGGAGTTGAGAGTGAACAACTCCAGTTATTCAATCGAATAACTCCAGTCATCCGGCTGAACAACTCCAGTCATTCGATCGAATAACTGGAGTCATTCGCTTTTAACTCGGCGTTTTCTGCCTGAAAAGCAAGAATCTTTTAGGGTAAAAGAAGTAAAGTGCTTTGCCTTCATACGCAATCGTCCTGCAGCAAAGGCTTGCTGCAGGACGATGAATGCGATAATTCCTGTTGTGGTAGATTAAGCAGGAGTTCGGGAGAATTATTTCTCGTAATCAAAGTACTCAAAATCGGCATATGCCTTTGATGCGTCATTAGCAGACGTGGCATACATTCCCAGCATGATGCCGGTAAAGCCGCCGGCGGTTTCGGTGCTGATGTATTGCGTATTCATCTTGCCCAGTGACTTGAAGTTCTTGCCGTCTGTGGCATATTCAAAGGAATACAGTTCATTGTTGCCCTTTACGCGAAGCTGAACACGGCTTTGGGGAAGGATAACTTCTTTTTCGATGTGAGTCAGTTCGCCAAGTCGGTAGCGCAGCACTACGGCTTGTTTGCCGTCCGCCAGTTGCTTCACAAAGAGGTCGTAGTGGGCGGGTTCGAGCATATAGACGGTCAGACCGGCTTCGTCTCCTGCTGAGGCTTCGCGGAGTTGCATGGAAGTGGTGGCGGTGAAGTCGATGTGCTCTTGACGGCGTCCGACGAAGGTCGGGCTCTCTTTGCCGTTGTCCATACTTACGGGGGTAGCTTTCAGACGGAGTTTGCCGGAAGCGAAGGTGTAGTTCTCGGGGTGGTAGTTGCGGATATATACCCATTCGTGTCCTAACTTGCCGTCTTTAAAGCTGGTGCGTGCGGGCTTTGCGGCGAAAGACTGCTGCGGCAGGGGTAGGTACATCCATTTGCAACGCTATGGTTCCGTCACCGTTCACTACCGGCCAGGCGCCCTTGTCCCAGCGGACGGGAGCCAGGAACGTTTCGCGTCCCAGCAGGTGGTGGGTTCCCGTTTGCGGACGGAAGGCAAGGCATACCATCCACCACGAACCGTCGGGAGCTTCTACCAGGTCGGCATGACCGGTGCCTTGTATCGGGCTGCCTTGGGCATTCATGTTGATGTGTGTCAGGATAGGATTCGCCGGGTTGCCTGTGTAGGGACCATCAATTCGGCGACTACGGGCGATGGTTACTTTGTGACCGTACTCTGTTCCGCCTTCGGAGATGAGTAGGTAGTACCAGCCATCTTTCTTATAGATGTGCGGTCCTTCGGGATAGCGTCCGCCGGTACCTGTCCAGATGCGTTTGGACTCGGTCAGTTGTTTGCCTGTCATTGGGTCTATCTGGCAAAGGAAGATGCAGTTGTCCGGGTTACTCACCAGGTAGCACTTGCCGTCCTCAAAGTAGAGTGAGGGATCTATACCGCCTTGCTCCACCCATACGGGTTCCGACCACTCGCCGCGCGGGTCGGTGGTGTGTACTATGAAGTTTCCTTTGTCCGACACATTGGTGGTAATCATGTAAAACGTGCCGTCGTTGTAGCGGATGGTAGGTGCATAGATACCACCCCAGGCGCTGGCATCGTGGAGCGGCAGTTGCGAGGGACGCGTCAGGCAATGCCCGATTTGTTCCCAGTTCACCATGTCCTTGCTGTGGAACAGTGGCACGCCGGGGAAATACTGGAAACTACTGTTCACCAGGTAGAAGTCATCGCCTACGCGGCAGACACTGGGGTCGGGATGAAAACCGGGGATTACCGGATTCTGATAACCTTGTTGGTTTTGTGAAAAACAGGACAGGCTGAGGGCGAGTCCTAAGAGTAACGTCATCTTTCTCATAAGTGCATTGTATTTTTAATAGTTCATTAGATGTTCGGAGCGAACGCTGTACAGCAAAAATAGGTTATTCTCCCGTATTTGACAAAGGAGAATAGCCCGATATCATTAAATAGTAACCATTTATCCCTATTCGGTAACAAATGATACCGTTGGGAATAACATGCGGCAAGCCATTGTACTGTTTTTTTGTGCTACTTTTGCCTACACAGGTTTAACCATTTAAATTTAATACGTAAAGTTATTATGAAGACTATCCTTAAACATTGCAAAACTTATTTGATGCTGTTGTTGGCATTGCCTCTCTTCTCCTGCATCGCTTGTTCGGACAACGACAAGGAGGAAGATATCACACCCGAAATAACGATTCCTGAAAACATATTGAATGCAGGAATAACCTTTCAGAGCACAGGAAGTACACAGAAATTCTCCATACAGTCTACCATGCCTGTTGAAGCTACAAGCAGTGACCCGACATGGTGCGCCGTAAGTGTGGGGACGGCTTCCGCAGCCTTGATGGTGACTCCTATAGAAGTGACTGCACAACCCAATACAGAAACAAAGGACCGTTCTGCCACTATTACGATAACCGGTGGCGGACTGTCTAAGGAGGTCAAGGTTCTGCAAACGGCAGCTCCCGGTGGAATAGAAGGCGGAGATGCCTGGGCTGTGGCAAAGACACTGGGTTTGGGCTGGAATCTGGGTAACCAGCTGGATGCGTATGCGAATGAAGTGGCAAATGAAACTTCCTGGGGCAACCAGAAAACTACGCAAGCATTGTTCGATAAGCTGGCTGCTGCGGGAATTACTTCAGTAAGAATACCCGTGACCTGGATGGGACATATCGGCGCCGAAACCGCCTATGAGATAGGAAAAGCATGGATGGACCGTGTGGCAGAAGTGGTGGGTTATGCCGAGAATGCCGGATTGAAAGCTATCATTAATCTCCACCATGACGGCGCCGACAGTGCCCACTGGCTCGATATAAAGAACGCAGCTACCGACGCCAATGTCAACACAAAAGTGAAGGCACAACTCAAAGCCATGTGGACACAGATTGCCGAGCGTTTCAAGGATAAAGGTACTTTCCTCATATTCGAGTCGATGAATGAGATTCATGACGGCGGATGGGGCTGGGGTGACAATCTTAACGACGGCGACAAGCAATATGCCGTGCTGAATGAATGGAACCAGGTGTTTGTTGATGCTGTACGTGCCGTAGGCGGTGCGAACGACAACCGCTATCTGGGCATTCCCAGCTATTGCACCAACCCCGATTATGCAGTAGACGGTAGCCTGAAACTACCCGCTGACAAGGCTTCCAACCGCCTGATGGTATCCGTTCATTATTATGCACCTACCGATTATACCTTGGAAGCGAAGTTTTCGGAGTGGGGACATACGGCAGCAGCCGGTAAAAAGGATTCCTGGGGCGATGAAGACTATGTAAAGGATATCTTCGGCAAACTGAAAACTACGTTTGTAGACAAGGGCATTCCGGTATATATCGGTGAGATGGGCTGTGTGCACCGTGCAGATGCCCGGGCCGAATCCTTCCGCAAGTATTACTTGGAGTATATCTGCAAGGCGGCTAAAACCTACGGCTTAATACCCTTCTACTGGGACAATGGCAGCGACGGTGCAGGCCGTGAAACTTCCGGCTTGTTCAACCATGCCACCGGTGCCTACCTGAACAATGGTGCGGATATAGTGGCGCTGATGGCGAAGGCTATCTTTACGGAGGATGCTTCCTACACATTGCAGACGGTATATGACGGTGCGCCGAAATAAGTATATAACGTAATAGGTATAATAGTTTTTTTGACAGGTTCGGGAGAAGTACATCTGTAAGGGATGTGCTTCTCCTTATTGTGCTTATGAAACAAATGAGGGGTATGAAATGATAAAAAAAGCAAGGCTTTCCCTTGCTTTTCTGTTAGCTTTTTACTTCATTTGCAACTCAATATGAACTCCCCCTTATTCTGATAGTATGAAAAGATTGCAACTACTTCTCTTGTGGGTTTGGACAATGTGTTTCTCTGCCGCCGCGCACGACTATATGTTTAAACATCTGGAAGTGAAGGACGGACTTTCCAATAATCAGGTCAACGCCATTTATAAAGACTCGAAAGGGTTCATGTGGTTCGGTACGGCTTCCGGCCTGAACCGCTACGACGGCTATGATACCAAGATCTATCGCAGCCAGAAAGACGATGCTACCTCTCTGCCCGACAATTACATTGAGAATATACAAGAAGATGCATCCGGCAATCTGTGGATACGCACGGGAACGGGATATGCTATCTATAACTCTGTTACCGATACTTTTGACCGCAATGTCGAAGCCTGGATGTGGAATATCGGCATTAGCGGAAACCCTTCATCAATCTATATCGACAAGGGAAAAAACTTTTGGATTTATATTGCCGACAAAGGTATTTATCGGTACGGTGCAGGAGAGAAGAATGCCGTAATGGTAGGAGGCTTGGACGAAATAATATCGAAAGCCAAAATTACTGCCGTGACGGAGTGCAGCGAAGGAATACTGCTGTTTTTTAATAATGGCGTCCTGGTTTGCATCGATAGAGACAAGTTGAAACCGGAATGGACCAACTATGATGTGGCAGAAGAATGGGAAAAAAACAGGGATGCTACTTTCTCCCTATTTGTCGACCGTCAGGAGCGGATATGGATATTCAGTGTCGAAGGGATATGGGTGTATCATTTGCTCCAGAAGACTTGGGAACTGCGTTCTCCCAGAAATGATGCTTACAACACGGTACGCGCTGTGGCACAGGATAAATATGGCTGTATCTGGGTAGGCAGGGATCAGGATGGCATTGAGGTGATAGACCCGTCGGGGCAGACTTTGAGGCTGATGCACGACCCTAACAACGGACGTGCATTGTCCAACAATACTATCACTGTGCTTTATGAAGACGATGCCGGTACCATGTGGGTGGGAACCTATAAGAAAGGTATCTCTTTCTATAACGAGAGCATTTTTAAGTTTGGCCTTGCCGATATAGGCGATATCAATTGTCTGGAAGACGGTGGGAATGGCATCGTATGGCTGGGCACGAATGACCGCGGGCTGGTTCGCTGGAACATCCTGACGGATGAGCGGAAGGCCTTCTCGCATACGGCAGATCCGCATTCCATTTCGAGTGATGTGATAGTCTGTCTCCTTCAGGACAGCAAGGGCAGGCTGTGGGCAGGTACTTTTTGGGGCGGATTGAATTGCTATGACGGGAACCGCTTTATTCACTACCGTGCGGGCAAAGGGGAGAGCAATTCGCAGATATATGATAATGTGTGGGCCTTGGCAGAAGATGCCGACAAGAATATCTGGATAGGTACATTGGGTGGAGGACTGCAATGTCTGAATCCGCAAACCGGAGAAGTGATGACTTATGCGACCGGTAACTCGAATATCGTGTCGGATTATATATCTTCCATCTGTGTGGGGCGGAATAATAAGTTGATTATCGGCACGTCGGCGGGTGTGGCTATAATGGATTTGGATACCCGGAACATAACGAACTTTGCCGGTACAAAGTCGGGAAAGGCAAGATTCTCCAATCAGAACATCAACCAGGTTTATGAAGACAGCCGCGGATTGCTTTGGGTGGCGACGCGTGAAGGACTGAATGTCTACGACCCGAAGCGGGATGAATTATACGAGGTGCCTATCAAGCCGGATTTCTCGAAGCTCTTGATACTGGGCATTACGGAAGATGACAATAACAGTATGTGGGTGAGCACGGGCGGAGAACTGATAAACATAGTGCTGACTGTTGACAACAAAACGGACCAACTCGTTTTCCGTTGTTATGCCTACAATGACAAGGATGGATTGCAAAGTTGCGACTTCAACCAGCGCTCCCTCAAACGCTTGCATACGGGTGAAATTGTGGTAGGGGGATTGTACGGGCTGAACCGTTTCAAGCCCGGTAATATAAAGTACAATCGTACGCTGCCCAAAGTAATGTTCACCGGTTTTCAACTGTTCAATGAAGATGTGAAGGTCGGCGAAAAGTATGCGGGGCGTGTGATATTGGAGGAAGCCTTGAATGAAACGAAAGAAATAGTCCTGGACTATAAGCAGAATGTATTCACCGTACTGTTTGCATCGGACAACTACGTGTTGCCGGAGAAGACCCGGTACTTCTATAAACTGGAAGGGTTCAACGAAGACTGGTTGACGAGCATGGCCGATATGCACCGCGTCACCTATACGAATCTGGCTCCCGGAACCTATTCCCTGAAAGTGAAAGCTACGAATAGCGACGGATATGCCGGAACGGAAGAAGCCAGCCTGAAGATTGTGATTCTGCCGCCTTTCTGGATGACTCCCTGGGCTTATGCCTGCTACATATTCTTGCTGATAGGAACTTTGTTCATGGCTCTTTATACCATACAGCGCAGGGAGCGCAACAAATTCAAGATACGCCAGATGGAGCAGGATGCAGCACGGAATGAAGAAGTCAACCAAATGAAATTCCGTTTCTTCACGAACGTAAGCCATGAGCTGCGTACCCCTTTGACATTGATAATCTCGCCGTTGGAAGGTATGATGAAAGAGACGACGGAAGAGAAACTGCTGGATAAAATGAAGATGATGCATCGCAATGCGTTGCGCTTGCTGAACCTGGTAAACCAGTTGCTCGATTTCCGCAAGAACGAAATGGCGGGTTTGCACCTCAGCCTTTCCGAGGGGGATATTGTATCTTACGTACGTAATATCTGCAGTTCTTTCCTGATGCTTTCGGAGAAAAAGAATGTGCACCTCACTTTCTTCTCGGCAATAGAATCGCTCAATATGGCATTTGATGAGGATAAGGTGGGCAAGATTGTGATGAACCTCTTGTCCAATGCCTTCAAGTTCACTCCCGATGGCGGGCGAGTGGATGTTTCGCTGGAAGTATTGAAAGGAAGCCCCGAAACACTGGAGATAAAGGTATCTGATACAGGCGTAGGCATCAAGGACGAAGACAAAGAACATATTTTCGAACGGTTCTATCAGGTGGAACATGAGGGTGACGGCAGCCAGCCTGCCGGAAGCGGCATTGGCTTGAGCCTGGTGCGTGACTTCGTGACGCTGCATGGCGGTGCTGTGCGCGTGTTCGACAATGTAGGAGCGGGCAGTGTGTTTGTGGTAGATATCCCGGTGAAACACTCCGTAGTGAATGTAGCTACACCCTTGTCGGCAGAGGCTGCGGAAGAAGATGCGGTGGCCCTTGAAACCCTCGAAAACGGAGAACAGGAAGACAAGGCACCGGCAGGGGAGAAAAAGAAGCCTTTGGTGCTGATTGTGGATGATAACGAAGACTTTGTGACATTCATGAAAGACAGCCTGAGCCTGTACTTCTCGGTGCAGTCGGCCGCCAATGGGCAGATAGCCTGGAAGATGGTTCCCGATTTGATGCCCGACCTTATTGTCAGCGACCTGATGATGCCCGAAATGGACGGCAATGAACTGTGCCGCTGGGTGAAGGCGGACAAGCGTACCGAGAATATTCCTTTCATCCTGCTCACTGCCAAGCAATCGGTGGAGAATAAGGTGGAAGGCCTGACAATCGGCGCAGACGACTACGTGACGAAGCCGTTCAATATGGAAGTGCTGATATTGCGTATGCGCAAGCTGATTGACCTGAGCAGCAGAAGCAAGCTGCGGACACGTATCGACCCCGAACCGAGTGAAATCGTCATTACTTCGCTCGACGAGAAACTGATAGAAAATGCCATCAAATATGTAGAGGCAAACATCTCCCGCAGTGACTTGTCCGTAGAGGAACTTAGCCATGAACTGGGCATGAGCCGGGTACACTTGTACAAGAAGCTATTGCAGATTACCGGCAAGACGCCTATCGAGTTTATCCGCATCATCCGCCTGAAACGTGCGGCGCAGTTATTGCGTGAGAGTCAGCAGAATGTGTCGGAAATAGCGTATCAGTTGGGCTTCAATAACCCCAAATATTTCAGCAAGTATTTCAAGGATGAATTTGGTGTTTTACCCTCTGTTTACCAGGAAAGAGAGGGTAAATAACAAAAGATACCCATTACCGAAACATATCATCTTTTAGGTAATCAAATAAGCCCTTTCGTTTCAACATCGAAGGGGCTTCTCTTTGGATGAAACTTCTTATTTTTACACCAGAGAAAATAACTTTAAAAGCAGTAATATGAAATTGAAAAACACTTCAGTTTGTTTGCTAACCGGATTGTTGTTTGCAGCATGTGCCGGAAGCGGATATCAGAAAACCGGAAACGGTGTGGTTGTGGAAGTCAAGCAACAACAACCGACGGATGTACGCAAAGTACGCGTAGAAGTAATGGGAGAGAAACTTATCCATGTATCGGCTA
>OGZX01000779.1_pt1 | contig 36323 bp, 42 predicted proteins | sample 1576881 | NCBI WGS metagenome assembly OGZX01 (sample SAMEA3541542, study PRJEB24748) | human gut metagenome | biome: human gut; feature: human-associated habitat; material: faeces | place: China | collected 2012 | reverse complement strand
TTGGGGCAATCTAAAAATCCCAGAATGGCGATAAAGAAAATTTCCAGGCGAAAATACATAAAACAAAAAACGGTAATGGCGATATTAAAAATTCCCGGCCGTTTTTTATTTTTATATATTTTACTTTACGAATTGAAAAAGTTTTATTTTTTGTTCTTTACAATTTTTTTATTTTGTGTTATAGTATAATTAAGATTTATAAATAGGATTTTTAAAGATAAAATCAAAAAAATATTTTTAAGAAGGAGGTAAAAAATGAACACTTATTATTATGAATCAAATTCAATAGAACATCTGCAAGGAAATTTTATAGAAGCAGAATCAGCTTCCAAAGCTAAATATCTTATTTGGATGAATGGTGCAAATGAGTATTATGGAAGTTTTAGTGATTTTTTAAAAGATGTAAAAGTTAAAAAAGTTAATAAAGAATAAAGGAAAATAAAATTTATGGAAAGTATATTTTTAGTAGATATATTAAATAAATTAGATAGTAACACGTATGTATTTATTTATAAGAATAAAAGTTATTCATCTAATTTAGACACTTCTAACATAAGAGGACTTCATCTTAATATGTGTGGAGGTGAAACTTTATACAAAGGAAGAATTTGTGATATGACAGGAAAAGATTATGCTGAATGTATGTTAAGGGTAATATGTACAACAGAGTATAATTCCATTATTCCTTATTATACGGAAAATGGTATAATAGGTTTTAAAATAATTGTTGATATATAAGATATAAGATATTAAAAAATTTAAATCGGTTTTTAGATATATAAAATCTAAATTGATTTTAATTGTCTGAAACTCAGAAAGGAAATGAAACGTTGAAACTACCCCCTATATATAAAAATGAACTAGATTATTTTATTACACAAAATCATAATCTTATATATTCTTTTTTAAGACACCATAATTTAAATATAGAAGATTATTATGATATTGTGGCTATTGGATTAGTAAAAGCGGCACAAACTTTTCAAGAAGAAAAAAGTAGTAAATTTTCCAGTTATGCTTATTTTGTTATGTGGAATGAAATAAAAAATGAATGGAGAAAAAATAGTGCACAACATAGAGAAATACAAAAGTATCTTATTTCTTATAATCAAAATATAAAAAATAATAATGAAGATGGAAAAACTGTTCTTTTAGACTGTTTACCAAATATTAATTGTGATGTAGAAAATGAAATTATTATAAAAACAGTTGTAGAAAATTTTGTGAAAAAAATCAAAAATCCTAATCACAAAAAAATATTTTATATGTATATAAGCGGATACGAACAAAGAGAAATTGCAGAAGAATTTAATGTAACTCCATCTAATATTAGTCGGATTATAAATAAATTATTAAAACAATTAAAAAAAGAATTGGATATAAAGTGATTCGGAACATGAAAAAAATAAATTAAAAAAAGTGATTGACTTATTATAAAGTATATGATATACTCTTTATTGTAAGAGATACAAAATTAAAATTTCCGAGAGAGCCGGAGGAAAGGGAGCCGAAATGGAAGAATTGAAGTCTTGTTCATTTTGTGGAAACATTAAAAAAATAGTGTGTGATGCAATCAATATGGTCTGGGCTGGCGCGATGATTGGCGGTGGAGTAGCGATTGGATTCTTTGCAGTGTGTGCATTATTGATTCATTAATTTAGGATATTCGTGATAAGCCCTTATGATAAATAATAAAATATATATTTTTTTTAGCCGCTAATCGACAGCGTAGTCGAATATGAAATCAATTGTTCACAAACAAATCGCCCAATAAGGGATTCAGTCATATATGCTAAAATGGAGGGGGTGCTTGCCGTGTGAGTATCCTCTTTATTTATATAATAAAAAAGGAGAAAAATATGAGTGGTAAATCAAGAAAAAGTTATATAAGAAAAAACCCTTTGAACTTTGGTAGTTCAGATGAATATGAAAGGTGGAAACAAAGACAAAGGGAAATTTTAGATGAACAAGAGGATAAAAAGAATCCTAGTTTCACTTTATATACATTTTATTATACGTATGTTGAATGCGGACATAGGACTAAAAATAAAAAGAAATGTGTAATTGCGGCTCAAACTCAATATGAAGCTGAACAAATTTTTGATATGATGGCTGACTATTTTAAAATAGATAGACCACAAGTTAGAAATATTGTTGAGGTGTATTGGCTACAGAAAAAAGATAATATCTTTGTCAACTTTAGTTATGATTATACTGATAGGGAGGTTAAAGAAGTATACCAGGATGATTACCTGGATTATTATTGGGAAAATTATTTAGAGATATAGGAGAACTATATGTATACAAACATTAATATGAAAGATTGGATACGAATGAATGCGGAAAAAGAAAGCACCTCATAAGGGTGCTTTTATAAAATTATGATGAAAACTATTGACTTTTTAAAGAAAGTATGATAATATAAATATATAAATAAAGGAGGTAATACTTATGAATAACAATATTAAAAGATTTTTAGGTGGTTTTGAAAGTGAAGATACTAGAATTTCTTACGAAAGTGACCTTAATCAATTTTTTGATTTTGTAAATACAGAAGAAACAAAAATTACATATGGAGAAGTTTATGACTGGAAATCAGAGATGGTTAAAAGAGGGTACGCCAGTGCTACAATCGCTAGAAAGCTTACAGCTATAAAAAGTTACTATGACTTTTTATGTAAGGTGGGTACTATGACATTGAATCCAGCAACAGCAATAAAATCTCCAACAATTAAGAACAAAAAGAAAGACTATGTTCCTATGGAGGAAGCTAAGAACTTATTAACAGAAGCCAGCAATCCTAGAGATAAAGCTATTATTGCTATTTATCTTTCTACAGGTATGCGTGTTAGTGAACTTATTAATTTAAGTTTAGAGCAGTATAATTCTCAAACTGTAACCATTAAAATTAAAGGAGATAGGGAAAGAAAGATATACTTTAATGAAGAATGTAGGAAAATTGTAGATGAATATATAAAAGTGCGTAAAAATTCAGAAATCCCTAACTTATTTGTTAGTAATCATGGCACCCCAATGAGAAGGGATTGTATTTCTAAAATGTTACGTAAGGTTGCAGAAAAAGCAGATATTGAAGAACACATTAGTAATCATACTTTAAGGCATACTTATGTTAGTGAGATATGTAATGAGTATGGAATCAATATTGCTAAAGATGTAATTTGTCATTCTGATATTTCTACTACTCAGAGGTATTCTCATAATACAGAAGAAACTGTGAAAAATGTAATGCTTAATATGCAGTTAGCATAGGAGGAAAAATGAAAATAAAAGAAATAATGGTAATGACACTATTAACTAGATGTTGGAATGTATTTTTAGAATTAGATTCTCAACATCCTGATGAACAAAAAGATTTTATGGAAGGAATTCATAAATGTCAGTATGTAATGGCTATGAGATGTGCTAGACAATATGAACCAGGATTATTTACAAATAAGAATAAGAAAGGAAATAAATAATATGAAAGAAATAAGAGTTAGTAAACATGCTAGAGAGAGGTATGCAGAAAGAGTTAAAGAAAAAAATGATAAATTAGATATGGCTCGTTATGTTATTGAAAACGAAGCTAAAATAGATAAAGATATTTCTGCCATGGTGGAATATGGTACTTTGGTATATAAAGGGCCACAACGTTGGAATGAGAAAAATAATACTGCCATAGAGATTTATGTTAATGATTTATGGGTGGTATTATTGGATTCTAAAACTGAAAATGTAATTACTTTATATAAGGTAGAGTTAGGATGTGGTGAAGAACTTAATTTAACTTATATGAATAAGTTAATGGATAAAATAAAAGAGGCTAATGGGAATGTAAAAGAAATTGAAGAAGAAACCAAGAAAGAAATTGATGAATATACTCAGATAATTCAAGATACTAATAGGCAAATTAATGAGTATAGATTTAAAATTAATCAATTACAAGAAATAGCAGAAGGATATACTGCCGCTATTAAAGCAAATCATTCTAAAGTAGCATTAGCAAAAGAAACATTGATAGATACAATTGGTTTATTAATTCAGAAAAGAATGTTTTAAATCGAAGAAATTAAAGGAGGTGGTTAAATTGAATGTTCTAAGATAAAAATAAAAAAATACGGAGGTATAAATGAAAGGAATAAAATCAATTATATGTTTGTTAGCATTAAGTTTTTCATTAATGTTTACAAACATAGCAAAAGCAGAAACTACAAACCCCTATGAAACTATATCCATTTCAGAGGATGATATAGACCTTCTTGCCGCTCTGGTTTTCCATGAAGCTAGGGGCGAATCTCTGGATGGACAAAAAGCGGTAGTAGAAGTTGTATTGAATCGAGTTTTAGACAGTGATTTTAAAAATACTGTCTATGACGTTATTTACGAAAAGAGACAATTTTCTACAGCAAGTAAACTTAAAGGTACTACTCCTAATGAAGAAAATTATGAAGCGGTAAGATATGTGGTAGAAAATGGGCCAACTATTTTCTCCACTGATTATGTTTATTTTTCTGTAGGAAAATCAAATGGTCGTAATTTTACTAAATTAGGTGGACATTGGTTTAGTACAAAGTAAGAAAGGAAATACATGACAAAATATAAAATCCATTTTCATACACCAGAAGAAGTAAAAACTTTTGTCGAGTTTACCTCTCAACAAAACTATGATATAGATATTTCTTTAAATCATATTTCTTTAAATCATTACACAATAGATGCAAAATCTATAATGGGAATATTCTCTTTGGATTTATCAAGGGAATTAGTAGTTACTTTTCATTGTTCGGATGAAGAAACAAAAGAATTTTATGAAAATTTTCAAAAACTTCTTGACAATTAAATTAAATTGTTGTATGATATAAAAACAATAACAATTTAATTCAGAGAAGGAGGTTCACAAATGGGCGGCACCCCAAAAAAGAAAGTTTTCAATCGCAATAGTAAAGCTTTTAAAACTAAAAAAGATTATATGATGAATGGAGTTAAAGAAAGTGAAAAAACAATAGCTATCAATGCGGCTTTGTCAAGTTACTATTCTGCCATTCAGACTATAAAAGATTTAATTGCGGCAGGAAGAACTATTGCAGACATTGAAGCATTTTGTTCAGCAGAACTTGATAAAAAAGGTATGCTGGAAGAAGGAACACGTAATCTTTACCTTAAAGGTAAAAAGTCCAATCAGTAAAAATAATTAAAATTAATTTTTTAAAATAAGGAGATATTAAATGGAAAATGTAAGAGCGACAATCAATAATGGACTTATCATCGGCGTTCTGTCTGAGAAATCTACAGAAATCAAACAGGTGGAAATTGAAAAAGAGGACGGAACAAAAATGACCTGTAATGCAGTACAGGGTAACATTGTAATTTCTACAAAAAATGGAGATTACAACTTAAGAATCAATCAGTCAGAATATAACAGAAAAGGGGATAAAGCAAAACTTTATGCCAACATGGAAACATTGCATAATTCTTATGTTTCAGCGGCAGATGCGGCAAAGAACAAAGATTTAACTCCTGATGTTATAAGCGCAACTGTAAACTTAGGTTGCTGGGACAGATACAATCAGAACTCAGGCAAAATGGTATCTTCTCCCCAGGTAAGAATCATTAAGGTGAACCGTGAAAATGCAGATAAAGAATCTCAGACAGATTTCCAGTTAGAAGGAGTAATCAGAAGTATTAAAGCTGAAACAATTCCTCCTAAAAATGAAAATGATGAACCAGAAGAAACAGGCCGCTACATGGTGGAATTTATCACCATCAATTTCCGTGGAGAAGCAGAACCTTTCACTCTGATTGTTCCAGAAGATTTAGCCGAAGCATTTGTCGATGGCTATGTAGACGAAATAACAGGTGAACAGGTTCCAGGATATGCGCTAGGAGATACGTGCTGTTTAGGTGTAGAACTTAATATGCATCGTATAGGAGGACAGAAGCAGAAAAAAGGCGGCTTTGGTAGAAAAGCCAATACTAATGAAGGATTTGAGATTTTGGAACTGCTGATTATAGGTGGAGAACCTGCTTATGATGAAGATACAGAAGATGAAAAGAAAAAGCCTTTCACGCCAGATATTATGAAATCTCTTATGGTTGAAAGAGAAATGAAGCTTAAGGCTCTTGAAGATAAAGCAAAAGACGGTTCAACTGCTAATGAGGCCCCTGCTTCTAAAGCCGGGAAGTCTAAGGGATTAGGAAACAGAAAGCCGAATGTAGCCCCAATGTCTGGCATGGAGGGTGCGCCATTCTAAACATAGGCTAAAAAACGTTACAAAGGGTATAGGAGAGGTTTTAATGTAAGAGGTGGGGAATTGGGTAGCCTATTAACTTAAAACCTCTCTACTGCCTTGTAACATTTAATAATTTAACTTCATCATCATAAAAATAAGAAAGGTAATATAAAATGTCAGAAAAAATCGAGAAAAAGAAATCAAATCCATTATTAGATTTAGAGATTGAGGATATGGTTGGTGGGTTAGCAGGACAAAAAGTTTTAATTTATGGCAAAAATTCTACAGGCAAAACCTTCCAGGCCATGAAGTGTGATAGAGCCTTACTCTTAATGACTGAATCTGGTGGAAATGGAATTAGAGGGTATAAAAAGCCAGTTAATTCATGGGCTGATTTTATAAATTATGTATCTTTGCTAACTAATCCTTCCACTTATCAGGAAATGTCAGAAAAATTCTTTACAATTGTAATTGATACAGCAGAAAATCTTGTTGACCTTTGTGAACAGTCAGTATGTAAAACTTTTGGAGTAAGAGATTTATCTGAAATTGAAGGTAAAGCAAATGGTTATAAAATAGCCAGACGGCAGTTCGCTACACAGATTAATAAACTTACGTCTATGGGTTATTTTATTATTTTTATAGCTCATGAGGAATTAGATGAAAAGCATTTCAATGAATTAACAGGTGAAATTATTCCTTATTTACAGCCAAAAGGAAGTGGAAATGAAAAATCTTCTATGCGTATGATACGTGATATTTGTGATTTCACTATTTATACAAAGGCAAATGGTGTTGACCCAGAAACAAATATGACTATTAAATCTACTGGAATTTGTAAAGAAACATCTCATGTATTCGCAAGAAGCCGTTATGCAATGCAGACTTATATTGACCCATTTACAGCGGCTAATATGTGTGAAGCTATGGAAAAAGCTATTATTAAATCAGCGGAAGATGAAAATGTTGGATTAACTACATTTTCTGTAACAGATGATACACATACAAAAGAGGATTGGATTGAATTAATCAAGCCGTATATCGCTAGATTATATAAACCTTATCCAGATTTTGTAAATGATGTAGTTTATGGACAGTTAGGTAAAAATCGTACTGTAACATCTGCTACAGAGGAAGAAGTTTCATGTCTGGAAAGTATTTATAATACTTTAGTAGATTTTGCTTGTGACAGAGGAATTGTAGTGGAGGATGAATAATGGGAGTAAATGGATATTACCCTTATCGTAAACCAAAACCAAAGAAGAAAAGTAATATAGCTAATCCATACATTAGCAGAGAATCTTTTGTTAATTATTTTTTAATAGCAATGGAAAATGATTATAAGTTTATTGCTGTTATTATAAAAGACGACAGATTAAAAAAACCTGAGATTATAATTAATATGGCAGAAAACATGGAAGAAAAATTCAAATATTATTTGGATGCTTATGACGATGTTTTAGTTCTTAAAACTTGTGAGTATATAAGAATAATTGGAGTCACTTTCTTTGATGAATTTGCGCCTGATGTTATATCTCCAATCGTGTTGAGATAGATTAATCCCTCTGCCGTTTGGTGGAGGGATTATTTTTATAAAATGTAACTTGTCAATCAAAAAAATAAAGAAAGGAATTGGTTAAATTATGGCAGTACTAAACCGCTTCCCAACTGGGGGAGGGATACCAGATGATTTAAATACAACCCCAGCAGAAGTACTAGAAGGATACAAATTTATAGGTTCACTTCAAGATGATATTGAAGTAGGAACTCTAAAAATTACAGGTAATGCTAATGCTAATCATGTATTAAAAGATAAAACATTCTATACTACAAATCCCAAAACAAAAGTAACGGGAAAACTTGAAGTTAATAATGTTAGTAATTTAGTTTTAACTTTATCAAGTGGCAGGAATATTGTAGTAAAATGGACTAATCCTGCAACTACATCAGGTCGTCCTTATAGTGGGGTATATATCAGATATCAAACTGGAAGTTACCCTTCTACAACTAGTGGTACACAGGCGTACAAGGGAGTAGGAAGTAATAAAAACCCATCTGCTGTATCTCAGGTTGATTTAGTTTTACCAGATTTAAATACCACTTATTATTTTATCTGTTATTCTTATTGTGTGACTTCCAATGGGGAATTATTAGGTGAACAATTAAAAGCTACTGTTAGAACAGGTACTATTCAAACTATTAGTATTAATTTTACACAAAATTACACTATCCCCGCAGGATACAATTCAATTGATATTTTCTGTGTAGGTGGCGGTGGGGGAGGGGGTGCTGGATACCGGTTTACGAGTAATGCCTATGAGCAAGGTGGAGGCGGCGGTGGAGGTGGGTACACCACCACAGCTCTTAACATAGGCGTAACTGCTGGCCAGATAATGAATTGCGTCATCGGAAACGGAGGCGGCCAAAACACAGCTATTAACGGCCCAGGTGGCACGGGTGGGACAACATCGGTATCAAGAGGAGGCATTGTCTTATGCACGGCAAATGGTGGAAAAGGCGGAGATGGGGCCAGTGGAGGATATGGCGGAAATGGCGGCTCCAGGGGAGGGAACGGAGGATATAATGACCTGGAACCAAGACCAGTCATAAATGCTGGCGGCAATGGATATGCAGACGGTGCTGGTACTGGAAGTCAGGGATATACCACAAGGGCCTTTAGAGAAGCTGGAAATACTTTATATGCTGGCGGCGGCGGTGGTGGTGGAGTTACTAATGGTAATCCTGGTAATGGCGGTGCAGGTGGAGGAGGTGCAGGCGGGACGCCTAATGGCACGGGCAACGCAGGTGTTGCCAACACTGGCGGAGGCGGAGGCGGAGGCGGCGGAGCCGTTTATGGAACTGCCAAGGCTGGTGGCCCCGGAGGCTCTGGTGTTGTTCTTATACGATTAAAGTAAGGAGAGACTTAAATAATAGCACATGAAGTTTTTGCAATGATAGCGGTAAAAAAGAAGGAATGGAAGGAACAGGTATAATTTTGTTAAGAATTCATTAATTCTTTATATAAAAATCCCGGTGTATCTCACCGGGACTTTAAATTGAAAAAATTAGTGAATTGTATTGACAAATTATATATATAATGATATAATAAGTATCAAGGAGGTGGAAAATTGGCAAACAAATTAAAAGAAAAAAAAGAACCTCAAATAAAATGTAGATATTGTGGAACAAAAATAGACAAAATAAAAGCTTTTCCACATCCTACTAAACCTAGATATTATTATTGTAACGAAGAATGTTATAATAATGAAGTACAAAAAAATCAAAGGAGAAAAATAAATAGTACAGTAGCAGATGGAATGGTTACTTGCCGTTGCTGTGGTAAAAAAATAATTAAGGAACAAGCTTTTTCTATTAAAGAAAGATATTATTATTGTTCTGAACAAGAATACGAAAGTAAATATAAAGGAAGTGAAGCTTATTGGGAAGAAACATTTTTAGATTATGTTTATTTTGATATTACTGCTAAACAATGTGATTATCCTTCAATACAAAGACAGGCAGGAATGTACCATGACAAATATAATTTTAAATGGACAGGAATGGTTTTAACCCTTCAATATTGGTTTGAAACCTTACAAAATTCTTGGAATTCTGATTATGGTTTAGGACAAATATTTCCTAAATATTATGAAGAAGCCAAAAATTTTTATTATGAAAAACAAGAGATTCAAAAAATGGTAAATGAAATGGAAGAAGGTGATAGAATAGTAAAAATCACAAAAAAGAAACCAATAAAAGAAATAAAGAAATGGGAGGATTTATAATGCTTTATTCGGCTTCTGACAGTTCTATGGTGTTAGGAATATTGTTTCAAAATCCTTCTTTGGTCACAAGTAGAAAATTTCCTATTTGTTCAGATGATTTTAAACCTATTCTGTTTCACGAAATATTATTTAAATCTATTGCATGGTTATTTAAAAATGGTGCAGAAGAAATAGATGAAATAATATTGGATAAATTCTTGCAAAATTACCCTTCGCAATTAGAAGTATGTATGGATAATAATTATTTGGATTTTATATCAACTGCAAAACAATTAGTAAATCCAGATAATTATGAATTGCATTATAATATTGTAAGAAAATATAGTTTATTAAGAGATGCTAAAGATTTAGGAATTGATATAACTTCATTTTATGATGAAGATAAAACAGAAGAAGGCCAAAGAGAGAATCTTAATTTATTTGATATAAAGAAAATGTTGGCTAAAATTAGTGAAAAAACTGATAAGCTTAATATGAAGTATAATACAGAATTATGTAAAGAAACTATGAGGGCTGGTGCCGATTGGGAAAATACGTTACTTGAATTTGAAAGTAATCCTGTTATGGGTGCTATGTTACAGTCTCCTTATATGAACACTCTTTATCGAGGGTGGCAACAAGGACATTTATTATTGAGGTCTGGTGGAAGTGGTTGCGTAGATTCTGAAACAGAATATTTTAATGGGAAAGAATGGAAATCTATTGCTCAGTATACCCCAAAAGAAAAAGTATTACAGTATAATGCCGATGGAACCGCAGAGTTGGTAAAGCCTTTGCGCTATGTCAAATTGCCATGTAATGAAATGTATCATTTTGAAACTAAGTATGGACTTAATCAAACTTTAAGTGAAGAACATCGAGTAATTTATTTATCAAAAAATAATACTTTACAAGTTAAATCAATGAAAGAAGTATATGAAAATCATATAAAGAGTGTAAAAGGATTCAGAGGAAAATTTATTACAGGATTTAAATACGATGGAAAAGGTATTGATTTAACAGACAATGAAATCAAAATAATGTGTGCTGTTATGTGTGATGGAGCATTTACACATAGTAATACTACATTATGTAGATTTCATATAAAGAAACAAAGAAAAAAAGATAGCCTTCGTAATCTTTTTAAAGAATCTAATTTACAATGGAGAGAAAAAGAATCTGCCGCAGAAGGTTATACAGATTTTTATATTTATGCACCACGTAGAGAAAAAGAATTTTTATCTTATTGGTATAATTGTACACAAAAACAGTTACAAATTGTGTGTGACAATATTTTACAATGGGATGGATGTACTACTCAAAATAGGAAAAGTTTTTCTACTACACTTCTTTCTACAGCTAATTTTATACAATTTGCTTTTAGTGCTTGTGGTTATAGAGCATCTTTAAAAGAAAAAAATAGAGTAGGAAGAATTAGAAAGATTAACAACAAAGAATATGTTACTAATACTATAGATTATCAAGTAAATATATCTTCTAATAAAACATGTAGTTTAACAAATGAAAAGAAAAACAACATAGAGAAAGTAGTTCCTAAAGATGGTTTTAAATATTGTTTTACCGTTCCTAGTTCTATGTTAGTATTACGTAGAAAAAATAATATTTTTATTACAGGTAATTCTGGTAAAACAACCACAACCATAGGAGATTTATGTAATGTATGTGCCACTAAGTATTGGGATTACAAAGAAGAAAGATATGTAGATAATCCTAATCGTGATGGTGACGGTTTTATGATTCACACAGAAATGCAACAGAAAACGGAGGTACAGCCTAAATTTATTTCTTGGATTAGTGGCATTCCTTATCATAAGATACTTAATGGAAATTATAATAAAATAGAAAAAGAAAGATTACTGGAAGCAGGAAAAATTTTATATGAATCTCATATTGAAATTTTTAACCAGCCAGATTTTACTACACCAAAGTTAAAGGATATTTATAGGCAATGTTTTTTATGGGGTGCAAAATATTGTTTCTTTGATTATATTTGGGATAACTCAGAATTTGGTAGCGAATATAAACAAAGAGTCAGTACACCTATTCGTCAAGATATGGTATTGTTTGAGATTGCAAAAGTTCTTAAATCATTATCAGAAGAATATGATATAGGAACTTATAGTGGTACTCAGCTTAACGGAAAAGAATCTGTCAATGATATTATTGACGAAAATTGTATTTTTGGTTCAAAACAGATTAAAACTAAATTAGATGATGGAGGGATTATCCTTCCTTTAAGACCTAAAGAAATGGAATTAGTAGATACATTATTAAATCGTAAAGGATTTGGTACATGTAAGCGGCCTACCCATATTACTCATAATTATAAAACCAGATTTTCTATGTATGGTCAAGGTGTTAAAGTATGGCAGTATATAGACTTAGGAACGGGTAGAACAGAAGATATATTTTGTACCAATCAATTCAATTCTCCATTGAGTGTAGAAAGGACAATAATAAATAATGAATAAAATTAAAGTATATAAAATGAAGAAAGGAACAATAAAAAAATACGATGAAACGATTAAACTTAATAGAGGGAGTTATCTCATTTTGGTTGGCAGAATTAAAATATTTTTGGGAACTTGTGAAAATGGGAAGCATTTGTGTGATAATTATTTTGTTGAAAGTGACCAGGAAGTGGGTAGATTTTTTAGAGTATATGTATTCTTGTTTGGAATGATATACAACAAAAAATAATATAATAAAAGGAGGTTAAAAGATGGGAAGTTTAAGAGAAATTACAGGGGATATGCTCAAACTTATGATTATGTTGGAGGAAGAACCTGATTCAGAAGTATTAAAAGATACTTTGGAAGGAATGGGAGGGGAACTTGATTCAAAAGCTGAAAATTATGTTTATGTAATTAAGGAGTACGAAATTCAGATTGAAGCAATTAAGAAAGAAAAAGCCAGATTGGATGCCAGAATGAAAACAATGGAAAATTCCATGAATCGACTTAAGGACGCTCTTAAGGGAGCTATGGAAGTTACTGGGACTAAAAAATGTGGTGGAAATATTTATACCATTACATTAAAAAATGGGGCAGACCAGTTAGGTGAATTTGATGAATCACTTATACCAGAGAAATATTTTGAAAAGATTCCTGCTACTTTAAAGCTGGATAAAAGAAAATTATTGGCAGATGCTAAAGTGGAAAGAATTAAAGGAGTAGGGCCTTTAAGAAAAACAACTTCACTATTAATTAAATAAAAAGGAGAAAAAAAGATGATTCATGTTTATGAAAATTTATATATTGACGTAGACCCATGTCAATATATTTTAAGAGAAGATACAGGAGTAAAACTCAAAACGTCAAAAAAAGAATATACCAAATGGAAAGATTTGGGATATTATGGGACACTTCCTGCGGCTATTCATGGGGCTGTAGAAGAATTAACTAGACGCAAACAAGAAAAAAACTTACGAATTAAGTGAAGCTATTGATATAATTCGTGAAGAACACAAGAGATTAACGAAACTTATTGAAGCAAAACTTAAATAAAATAAAGGAGATTAAGATGCCAATACTAAACCGCTTCCCAACTGGGGGGCATACCTGATAGCTTGACAGCCGATTCATCCGTTGTTATGGATGGTTACAAATTCGTAGGGGCCAGTACAAACGATGTAGAGACTGGGTCCTTACAGACAGGTGATGCTGTAAAAAACCATGTTTGACTGGATATGTGGGAAGAATATAAAAAGTCCCCGGTGCTTGAACACCGGGGGACTTGATAGGCAATCTTCATATATTTTTTATTTTATAAAAATCTCAAGTAATAGACCTAAAAAATTTATAAAAATGCTGATAACACCAATAATAGTGTTTATATCAATTTTCTCTTTAGTACGATTTCCTTTGTTTATTAATTCCTCATTGTTATTTCCTTTTTTGAAAATGAAGAAAAAGAAATAACTCCCCGGTTTAAATCTGGGGAGTTATTTTACTTTACGAATTGAAAGTAAAGTAAAAAAACTATTGACAAAAAGTATTTTATATGATATATTATTATATATAATATACACAGTAATTTTTCAATGAAAAGAGAAAAATAATGATTGATGCTAAAAAATTGACCAAACAATTAACTATAGATAATTATAGACAAATTGCTTTAGCATTAGGGGCTACAATTGACCATGAGAATGATAAAGAAATATTATTTTCCAATATTTGTCATGAAAAAAATCCAGATGGATTAAAAAACAAATTGTATTTCTATAAAGATAGAAAATTCTTTTTATGTTATCATTGTAGTGTTTCATATACTCCTTACAGTTTAGTACAAAAGCGTAAAAGAGTTTTGGGAGAAACTTGCAGTTTTCCAGATGCTTTAAAATTTGTATGTGATGTATGCAATATACCTTATGATAATATTGAGCGTATCCATAAACAAACTACTAAAATATATGATTGGGAAGAAGATTTAGGAAGATACATCAGAATTAAAAATGGTGAATCTTTAATACAAACTTATGATAAAAGTATATTGAATTTTTTCCCAAAAATATACCATCAATCATTTATAGATGATGGAATTAGTATTTCAACAATGGAAATGTTTGAGATTTGTTTCTATCCTTATGCACAGCAAATAGTAATTCCTGTATTTGATGAAAATGGAAATCTTATAGGATTACATGGGAGAAACTTAGTTCCAGAATTGATTGAAGCGGGATATAAATATCTTCCTGTAAAATTAGTAAATGGAGTTGATGAAAAAGGGAACCATGGAACTGAATTTCGCTTTAATACATCTAATGTACTTTATGGATTAAATTTAACAAAATCAAATATAGAGTATACAGGAGAAGTTACTTTATTTGAAGCCCCTAAAAGTGTAATGCAAATGAATGATATATTATTTTTGAATAATACTGTGGGAATGTTTGGAATGAATTTACAAAATAAACGTAGAGATATGTTGTTAAAACTAGGTATAAATAAAGTTAATATAGCTTTAGATAAACAGTATGAAACTATATATGATGAAGATGGAGAATTTACAGAAAAATTTATTTTATGGAAAAAGAAAGTATTAGCTATAGCTGATAAATTTAAAGGATTTGCAGAAGTAAATGTAATATATGATGCAGACGATGATTTTCCTTTACTTGATTATAAAGATTCTCCATCAGATAAAGGTGAGGAAATTTGGGATTTACTATATAAAAATAAGGAGTGTATAGATGAAAGAGAAAGTGAAGAATTTAAAAGATACTGTAAAGATAAAGAAAGAAGCAATTAATTTAAAAGATATATTAGAGATAAAAATTATTGATGCTTTAATGCCAATATTTTTTACAAGAGAAGGAGTGAGTAGGGCTAGATATTTAGCAGAAGCTTTAACTCTTATTATCATTTCTCCATTGTTATTAGTAAGTATAATAATATTCAAGATATGTGATATAGTTGTATATTTATATAAAAAATTTTTTAAAAAAGGAAAAGATGAAAATGAAAGAGATTAAGAAAGATAAAGTGTTTCAGTATACAGGAATGTATATTCCAGTAGAAATAAAACGGCCTAAATTTTTTATAGATGCTTTTAAGCGTAAGATATTATATTTTGTAGGTAACACTTTTATGATAAAAAATAGTTTCAAGTATGTAGATAGTTTTATGCGTATTAATGAAATTATTTATGTAGGAGACTATATAGTAGAAGATGAAGAAGGAATCGTACACATGATAAGAAAAAAGGAGTTTGAAAACAATTATAAAATTGTTGAATAAAAGATACAAAAGAATTAATAGGACTTTATAAAAAAATAACAGGAAATACAGATGTAAAAATTGAAGGAATTATGAATTTTGTATTGACTTCTAAAGATAAGTGTGATATAATATATAAAAAGAAAGGAAATCTATACTATGTCAGATGCAGGATTTATATTAAACGCAACCAATGAATTATATAAAATATTTGATGCTTTAAATGAAAATTGTGTAAAAATTGTAATTTGACTATGGAACCAAAAGACCGTAAAGGAGAAGAAGATGATTGATAAAATTGATTGTGTAGTTAAGAAAGCTTTCAATTATTATGGATATCCTTTTTATAAAAATGAAAGGATTGTCTTTAATAATAACGAAGGTAAAATCCAGAATAAGACTGGTAAATACACTTTAAAACTTAATGAATCTGTAACAGCTTATGATTTGTATGTAAGCTGGAAAGAAAAGAAATTAGTATAAGATAACGATTTTAAAACGCTATACGTTTTAAAAATAAATTTTAAAAAAATAAAACTAAAGGAGATTTAAACATGAACAAAAATCAGACCACTTCCACAATTCCTACCGACAATGCGGCTCATTTAATTGGCGAACTGAAAGAGGATTTTTCTTTCAATCACATCTGTAGAGGAACAAAAATGTATAGTTCCTCCATCATCGTAAGAAGGGATAGTGGAGTAGAAGATGTTCTCCCTATCATGGTTCCAAAACAGGTTGTAAAAGAATTTAAAAGAATGATTAAGAAACCTGTTGGTGCAGTAGTGGAGATTGAAGGAAGATTATCCTCTTTCAATGAAAAGCTTTCAGACCGGGTTAAGCTTCGTATCTTTATCAAAGTTAAAACCATGACTTTAATGGCTAAAGACACAAAGCATGTAAATGAAATCAGCTTAAAGGGTTATATCTGCAAAGAAGTAAACTATCGGAAAACTCCTGGAAGAACAAATGAAAAGGGCAATGTAATCAAGAAGCCTAGCAGAATCACTGACATTCTTTTAGCAGTAAACAACAAGCAGTTAAACGCTTCTTACTATATTCCTTGCATTGCCTGGAACAAAGAAGCTGACCATGCATCTTATTTGAAAGTAAGTGATAAGATTGCAGTTAAAGGAAGAATGCAGAGCCGGGAATATCGTAAAGAAATCTTCATTCAGCCTGACGAAGATAAAAAGATAAACAATGACCGCCAGTTTGAAACCCGTGTAGCCTACGAACTTTCGATTAACACGTTAACGGAGGTTATGGACGATGAAAATGTGGGAGAGGTAGAAGTCACTGTCTCAACTGGTGCAGACGGCTTTAACCTGTAATTACCACTTTGTAACCCTATGTAAAAGGTACTCTGTCATGGAGTACCTTTCTCTGTATAATAAACGAGGAAAATAATGGAAGTAAAAGAACTAGTTCCAAATATAGAAATAAGTATGTGGCTTGAACAATATTTACAAGCCTTTGGAATAAAAGATACACAGGAATATCTTTATCCTACTTTCAAATATGTGGAATCCCCCAATATTTATGATGGAATGGAAGATGCTTATAATCTTCTCATTGATACTTTGGATAATGAAGGAAACATAGGATTCATACAAGATTGTGATGTAGATGGTATTTGTTCTTGTGCTAGTATATATAAATATTTATTAGATTTATTACCAAAAGATGAGCAAGAAAAATTGAAAATATATTTTCACTCTGATAAAAAACATGGAATTACAGAAAATGTAGTATCATGGATAATAGAAAATAATATTTCTTTATTGATTGTACCTGATGCTGGCACCAATGATTATATTCAACATATGAATTTAAATTTTTTAAATGTTAATATAATTGTTATCGACCATCATAAGATTGAGCCTAAGCCTAAATATATGCAGGAATATAAAAGTAATTATAAAACAGTTATAATCAGCAATCAAAAAGGATGGGTAAAGAATAAAGCTTTAAGTGGCACAGGAGTAGTTGCTAAGTTTTTAAAGTATATTGATGAAAAAGAAGGATTAAAATGTAGTGCCAAATATGCTGATTTAGTAGCTTTAAGTTTAGTATCTGATATGTGTGATATGACTTCACAAGAAAATAGGTCTTTCTTTTTATATGGGGCCAATACAATAAATAATCCTTTTCTTAAATATCTTATTGATAATTTAATATGGAAAAAAGATGAAGAAGGAAATTCTCTTGTTAATCAGCATACATTTGGATTTGATATTTGCCCCTATTTAAATGCTGTATGTAGAGGAACCAATCAGCAATTAAAAAAAGAATTGTTTTATGCTTTTATAGGGTACATTTACAAAGAAGTGAAAACAGAAGAATTTTGTATTTCGACATTTGTTCCCTGTGCAGATACCAAAGATTATGAACCGTTAATAGAGAGTTTAAAGGCTGAGAAATCCTATCAGGATAAAACGGTCGATAAGGCATTAGAAGATAGTCAGATTTGCTTTGTACTAAGTTGTAACGAAGTTCCAGTATTAGGGATTATGGAACTTTCAAATTCTGAAACTTACCCCTATACAGGATTGATTGCAAATAAATTAAAACGTAAATATGAATGTAATATATTTGTAATTCATGAATCTTCAACAGATAAAAATAACTATACAGGTTCTTGTAGAGCAGATATAAATACATTAGAAATGTGTCAGCAAAGTGGATTATTTGAATTAGCTTCTGGTCATGAAGCAGCACATGGTATTATATTTAAAAAAGAAAATCTTGAAAAAATTAAGGATTATTTTCAGAAAGAATGCATTAATCAAGAAAAATATAAAATTCCTGTAGTTAAAACTTATGTTTTTCCTATGGAGAGCATACCTAAATCTTTATTTGGTTTTGGGGATGATTGGGATTTTTTATGGAACAATACTTTTGTGAAACCAGTTTTTAATATAGAAGGAATTAATATTAATTCTAAAGATATTCAAATTTTAGGAAAAGGAAATACTATAAAGTTTAAAAAAGATGGGATTGAGTTTATAAAATTTAAAACTACAGAAGATGAAAAAACAGAATTATATTTAAAAGAAGATAAGGAATTAGTAATAAATGCTATATGTAATCTTACGGTTAATGAATGGAAAGGCAGAATTACATTACAGGCAGTAATAGAAGTAATAGAAGTAATAGAAAGGAACGCCACGCTATCTGCCACGTGAAACGTGTGCAGTATAGTGGCGAATTAAAGATAAAATGAACAAATACAAGAAATTAAAAGATTATTATACATCGGAGCATTTAGTTTATCGTTGTTGTTATCATGTTATATTTTGTCCTAAATATAGACATAAAATATTAGTTGGTAAAGTTTCTGATAGATTAAAAGAAATTTGTAATGAAGTTTCAATTGCTCATGATTTTATTATTGAAGAAATTGAAACGGATAAAGACCATGTTCATATGATTATTAATTGCAACCCAAGATATGGAGTTATGAAGTGTATTCAATTAGTGAAATCAACTACTGCAATTAGACTATTTGAAGAATTTCCTTACGTAAAGAAAAAATATTTATGAGGAGGTAAATTTTGGAGCAGAAGTTCTTTTGTGGCTAGTGTGGGAAGTATTAGTCTTGAAACAGTTAAAAAATATATTGAAAATCAAGGAAAATAATACTTGATAAATTTATTGAGATATGCTATAATAATATTAGGAAAGAGAGGTGAAATATTTATGGCAAGAGAAACTACATCATCATTTATTTTGACTTTACCATTAAAAACAACAATATCTGACGAATCAGCAATAAACAAATATATGGAATTATCAAGAAGGTATTATAATGCTATTTTAGGAAAATTATTAAAAAGATATTATCTTATGATTCAGAGTAAAAAATATATTCAAACTTGTAAAATGCCTAAATGTACAGAACGTAATAAACTATTTGATAAAATATCTGAAGAATTTGGTTTAAAAGGAACAGCCATAAATAAACTTATCACTTCTCTTAGAGTTAATGATTTTAAAGAATTAGGTAGTCATATAACTATTAAACTTGAATTAAGGGCAATGCAAGCTATAGATAGATTAAAGTTTGGTAAAGCTAAGAAAGTAAGTTTTATTAAGTACGGAGAAATGTTTTCTTTTGAAAGTTCTGACAATAAGCAAGGAATAAGATTTAGAGATAATAAAATAATATTTAATAAGCTTAATATTCCTGTTGTAATTAAACCAAATAATATTTATGTTCAACAAGCTTTGCAAAATAGAGTTAAATATTGTAGAATTAAAAGAGAAATAATCAAAGGCAAATATAAATATTATGTTCAACTTATAATGGAGGGAATACCACCTATAAAATGTAATAAAGAAACTGGTGAAATTAAGAATCCTGTTAATAATGGTACAGTTGGAATTGACATTGGAACTCAAACAATAGCTTACAGTTCTAAAGATGAAGTTAAATTACTTGAATTAGCACCTGAAATAAATAATATTGAAAAAGAAAAACGTGTGCTACAGCGTAAAATGGATAGAAGCAGACGTTCAACTAATCCAAATAAATATAATGAAAATGGTACTATTAATATAAAAGATAAAAGTAAATGGATTAAATCTAAACATTATATTAAAGTACAAAATGAATTAAGAGAATTGCAAAGAAAACAAAAAGAAATAAGAAAGCAATCTCATAATAAATTAGCTAATCATATATTGAATTTGGGTAATGATATTTATGTTGAAACAATGAATTATAAAGGTTTGCAAGCTAGAGCAAAGAATACTACTGTTAATAAGAATGGCAAAATCAATAAAAAGAAAAGGTTTGGTAAGAGTTTAGCAAACAAAGCACCGTCTATGTTCTTAACAATATTAGATAATAAATTAAAGTGGAATAAAAAACAATTAATTAAGATTGATACATGGAATGTAAAAGCAAGTCAGTATAATCACTTTGATGATAATTATGTTAAGAAAGAATTAGGAGAAAGATGGAATGATTTTGGTGAGTTTAAAATTCAGAGAGATATTTATTCTGCTTTTCTAATAATGAATGTTAAAGACAGTTTAAAAGAAGTCGATAGAGAAAAATGTTTTAAAGAGTTTGATAATTTTAAGATTTTACACGATGATGAAATAAATAGATTAAGAAATTCAAAAAGAAATATAGCAAGTATGGGAATATAATTAAATCAATAAACGTTGAGAACTGGGCGTTATACTAACATTAAACAAGCAATAGTAAGTTAGTTAGTGAAAGTCTGTAGATACTTATATTAATAGTTAAGATGTTGTAATTTATGCAAGTAAATGAGAGCTTAAAAGCGGTATAAGTGAAACAGAACCTGCCAAGCTTTAGCTTGTGCAGAGGTTCAGGCAATGGAAATAGATTATGAAATATGTGAAAAAGAACCTAAAAAAGTTCTAACATGGGAGGATGTATTTGGTTGACAATTATATGCAATTATGTTATAATATATTTATAAATGTCAAGAAAGGATAATAATTTAAATGAGTAATATAAAACTATGGGAATCATGTATAGATGAAGATGATTCAGATTATGCATATCCTTATTATAAAGGTTATATTGCTAAAAATAAATATTTCAAATGTAGTCTAATAGATAGAGAAATTGTAGAAGATTACACTTGGCATATTGATTCAAGCGGTTATGTTACTACAAAAATAAATAATAAAAATGTTTATATGCATAACCTTCTTATAGGAGAAATCCTTGTAGACCACATTAATAAAATAAGAACAGATAATAGAAGATGTAATTTAAGAAAATGTACTTCACAAGAAAACAATAGGAATAGAAGTAAAGCCAAAAATAATACTTCTGGAATAATTGGAGTATCATGGAAACAGAAATCTAATAAATGGAGAGCCTATATTGTTATAGATGGTAGGCAAAAACATTTAGGCGAATACAGCGTAAAAGAACATGCTATAAAAGCCAGATTAAAAGCAGAGTTAAAATGGTTTGGAGAGTATGCACCACAAAAAGATTTATTAAAAGAATATGGAATCAAATATAATTTAGAAGGAGAAAATATAATATGATTAAACAAGAGATAACAACAGAACCAATTGATTTAACTTTAATGACAGGAAATTATGAAATAAATTCTGAAAAAATGAGAAAAATTAAAACAAATAATCATTGGCATTCTATTATAGAATTATTAAAAAATGAAGCAGAAATGATTATTGATGAAGATGGATTTTCTCATTTTAAATTAGAATTAAAAGATTATTTAACATTGGACGAAAAAATTAAATTGCAAAATTTAGGATACGGAGTATTTAAAGCTCCAAAAGAAAAACCTTATTTTTCTCAACAAGGAGATAGATTTATGATTGATAATCCTGTTAAATATATAATTATGTGGTAACTTAAAAAGGAGGATTAATAATTGATTGATATATATTTTGATAATCATAATCATTCATGTTATAGTAGCGCTTTATTAGGTTTCCCAGATGCAATTACTAGAGTTAATGAATTAATTCAGTACGCTTATGATTTGGGGCTATCTGGAATAGCTATTACAGAACATGAAGGTATATCTTCTCATATGCAAGCATTGAAATATTATGAAAAGATGGAGAAAGATAGACCTTTTAAATTAGCATTAGGAAATGAAATATATCTTATGAGTGAAGCAGAAGATATGAGTAATAGAGAAGGAACCGATTATACTCCCTATTACCATTTCATTTTAACTGCTTTAGATACGGAAGGACATAAACAATTAAGAGAAATAAGTAGTAGAGCGTGGCAACATGCTTATACATTTCATGGACTTATGCGTAGGCCAACATACTATACTGATATTGAAGAAGTTATTGGAAATAATAAAGGACATTTAATTGCATCTTCTGCATGTCTTAGCTCTTATCTTGACAAACTTATCTTGGCATGGAAGAAGCAGGAACCCGGTTATAAAGCAGTACAAGCGAAAATTGACGGCTTTATGGCATGGTGTGATAAAGTGTTCGGCTCAGACAATTTTTACTTGGAGATTCAGCCTTGTAAGGCCGATAATGCTGACCAACTTATAGTGAATGAAACAATGAAGGAACTTTCAGTACAATATGGTTTTAAAATTATAGCCACAACTGATACTCATTATCTTAACAAAGAATCAGCATTATATCATAAAACTTTACTTAATTCTAAAGACGGAGATAGAGAAGTAGATTCTTTTTATGCAACTACTTATCTTATGTCTCCTAAAGAATTAAGAGAGCATTTACAAATTACATTTACAGATGAAGAAATAGATACAATATTTAAGAATAGTAATGAAATTGCAGATAGAGTAGGAACATATGATTTAAAACATATGCCTATGATACCAGAAATTCCATTAGATAAAATGCCAGAATTTAAAATTACTCATAGATATAAAAAATATTATAATAAATATGAGTATTTTAAATATTATGCTTATTCTGATAATATTCAAGACCAGTATTTTTTCTATCGCATAGAAAAAGGATTAGAAAAACTTATTGAAAGTAAACCACAAAAGAATTTAGAAACATATATTGATAGAATCAATAAAGAGGCTAAAGAATTAAAAGGATTAAGTGAAATATTTAAATCTCATATGGCGGCTTATTATACCAGTGTAAGTAGAATTGTAGAAATAATTTGGGAATCAAATAGTTTCTGTATGCCGTCCAGAGGTTCAGCTTTTGGATATTTAACATGTTATTTATTAGAAATTACACAAATTGACCCTGTACCTCTGGGCGACTATGCTCCATATTGGAGACACCTTAACAAATTTATATATGCCTAAATTTTTGTTTGTTTGTTTGTTTGTTTGTTTGTTTGTTTGTTTGTTTGCAACAAAAATAATTAAGACATGGAAATATAAACAAATAAACAAAAACATGGTATATATAAATAGGGCCACGTATCTGTGAAGATACGAAGTAAATTCTGTGAACTGCTTGACCAGCAGGTGTGAAGATAGATAATCTTTGCTAACGGGGAAACTCTAAACTTGAAAAAGCAAGACAATCCCGTGCCAAGCTTTAATATTTTTATATTAAAGAAGGTGTAACGACTAGGTGGTTTGAAGTTGGTCACAAATCGAGCGCAGAACTCTTATATTTATAATAATTAATATAAGATGAAGATATAGTCTATCCCTCTTTGGAAACCTAGAGGTAGAGAGAAGTACAGAAAGAGGTATTGAGATTCCAGATTAACTTCAATAGTCTGGCTATATGGTGACATATAGAAAATAAGATGGTGAACCTAGAAATCTAGGGTGTACAATTCACGTTTAGGAATCATAGGAAATGATGATTAGGAATTGTGCTAACAGGGGAAGCCTAAACTTTAAAAAGCATGGTAATCCTGTGGTAAGCGGTATAAATAATATACTGAAACTCAGACGGTCATTCGTAAGAAGTAGCTTTAAGGTGAAATTCCTTATTGCGAAGCGCCATCCTCTTATATTGTAATATAAGATGAAGATATGACCTACTCCCACATTTAAAATAAGAAACAAAATGTGTTAAAGTACTGGGAAACCAGGGGTATAAAGGATTGATTTAGATTCTCAGAATACAAAAAAGCAAATTATTGCACAAAACATTGCAAAATTCTGGGGATTTGATAAGGTTTTAAAAGTGGCTACATTTTCTGAAATGACTTCTAAAATGGCAATAGAAAAATCTTGTAAAGGTTTAGGAATTTCTGATGATGTGGCAGGTTATCTTAAATCTTTAATACCTGTAGATAGAGGTATGATATGGAATCTTAAAGATTGTTTAGAAGGAAATCCAAAAAAAGAAAGAAAACCTGTAAGAGATTTTATAAATGAAATTAATAAATACCCCGGTCTTAAAGAGTGTGCTTTGGCCTTAGAGGGTATTATTGTTGGTAGAGGACTTCATGCGGCAGGATTAATTATCTCTAATGAACCTTATACTAATTATATTTCTTGTATGAGAGCACCCAATGGAGATTTATGTACTTGTTATGATTTGCAGGATTGTGAAGATTGCGGTATTGTTAAAGTAGATATGCTTACAGTAAAAGCCAGCGATAAACTTAGAACTACAATGGATTTATTAATCGAGCATAATTATTTAGAATGGCAAGGAACTTTGAAAGCCACATATGACAAATATTTACATCCTGACGTTATTAATTATGATAATCCTGCAATGTGGGGTATTATTAAAGATATTTATTCACTGTTCCAGTTCGATACACCAGTTTCAGCCAATGCTATCAATGTAATTCAACCAAAGAATTTAATGGAGCTATCAGCTACTAATTCATTATTACGATTAATGGGTAGTGGAGAAACTACAGAAACACCATTAGAAAGATATGCTAGATATGCCGATATTCATGAATGGGAAAAGGATTGTCATGCATATGGATTAGTAGAAAGTGAAATGGATGTAATACGACAATATTGTTCTGATTCCCGTATGTTACCAGAATCTCAAGAAAAAGTTATGCTTATTTCTATGGATAAAAGAGTAGCAGGATTTAGTCTTAAACAGGCTAATAAACTTCGTAAAAGTATAGCTAAATTTTTGGCGTGTTAAATGGTGACATTTAATATTATAAAAGGGCAAAATCGGTGAAAGCTAAGTTGAATTTGAATTTATAAATTTAAAATAAATTCAAATTCAATAAGCTAATACCGAGGTAACTTTATAGATTACGAAAGGCTATAAAGCACCGTAGAGCATAGAAAGTGAATAAATATAATCTTTCCAAGAGTGTCCTTTATCTTATTTTATAAGATAAAAATATATGCCGACCTTATAGGAAACTATAAGAACTATGGGATAAAAAGCCCATAGGATAACAAGGTGAAAAAAGACGAAGATATATTAGAAGAAACCAGAATCATGTTTTTTGAGCATTGTATTAAACAAAATACTAGAGAAATATTTGCAAAATATGTTTGGTATGAATTGTTTGGTATGAGTTTTGGCTATGTAAAAATGGTCATGATTTGTGAACCCTATCAGGGGTGTGTTGCATAGAAGTGCAATGCTAACGGTATCAGTTGAATAAGACCGCTGTACAAGAGTTACAACTAGATTACAGCATAATAAAAAGGACGAAGCCACTGACTAAGAAATTCTAAGGTCTATATTAAGATATATAGATAGCTGATAATACCGTGTCAAGCTTTAATAGTAATATTAAAGAAGATGTAGAGACTATTCCGACAGGAAGTACATTAACTATTGATACGTTAATGGAAGTGCAAATCTACAAAGTTAAAAATGAATGAATGATAAATGAATGGAATTAAAGGAAATTAAATCGTAATAAATAAGTAACTGTTGTTTTTATTTTTATAATAACATTCATTCATTTTTTAATTTTTGTAAAGATATAGTCCGTAGATGTTCATATGTTCATGGAGTGCATATGTTGTAGAAATACAATTAAAACACCACGATTCCTTCTCCAATCTCCATTCGTACGCTTACTCAGTAATTGGTTTACAAGAGCTTAATGTAAATTATTTTTATCCTCCTGTATTTTGGGCTTGTGCTTGTTTAACTGTAGAATCTTCTTCTGTAGAAGAAAATGAAGAAGAATATGAAGAAATAGAAAAAAAGAAGAAAAATACAGGAACTGATTATGAAAAAATGGCAAAAGCTATTTATCGTATGAAAGATTATCATATTAATACATTACCACCAGATATTAATAAATCTGATTTATCTTTTACTCCCATAGTGGAAGATAATTCAATTTTATTTGGATTGGGTGGAATTACTAAAATGAATAGAGATGTAGCTAAAGATATTATGAGTGGTAGACCTTATAATTCTTTTAAGCATTTTTATGATTATCAAAAGAATTTACTTGTACCTACAGGAGAATTTTCCGAAGATGGATTAGAAATTTGTAGAAGAACTTTAGTTACAAAAAATATTTTTGCAACTTTAATTAAAGCTGGTTGTTTCGATTCATTGTGTGATGATAAGATATTAATGCTTAAATGGCTTATATGTTGGGAGAATCCAGCTAAAACAACTCTTACTATGGCTAACCTTCCAAAATGCCTAGAATTGGGTTGTACGCTTCCAAAACATCTTGTTAAGGTATATAACTTTAGAAAATATGTGGAAAGCCCTAATTTCTTTTATCGTCAGAATGAAAAGTTTAAGACTAAAAAAGATTATATACTTGAGGATAAATTTGCTAGACCATTCTTTGAGGAACATTATATTAATGACCTTACAGAAGGAAAAGATTTTTATTACGAGAATGATATGCTTATTGTTATTGATAAATCTTTGGACAAAGTTTTAAAACCAGAATTAGATGAATTAATAAGCTATATTAATAATCCATCTTTAGTAGAAGAATATAATAAGAAATATTGGCAACAAGAATATATGAATCTGGTAAAGTGTGAAAATATTCCTAAATGGAGTATGGAGACTATTTCATTTTATCCAGACAGACATGAACTTACAGGTATTAATTTTGAAGAATATAATATCAGTCATTACAAAGACTTACCCGCTTCTCCTGTATTTGTAGAAAAAAGTAGTAAGAATGGAAAAAGAACTTGGAGACAATACGACCTTTCCAGAATATGTGGAGTGGTATTAAGCCGTAATGATAATAAACATTTTATCAATCTTCTTACACCAGATAATGATGTAGTCATGGTTAAATTTAATGAAGGTCAATATGTCTATTATAAAAAAAGTATAAGTGAAACAGAAGAATTTGACGAAGATACAAATTGGTTTAAAAAGGGTACACTACTTATGATATCTGGATATCGTAAAAGTGAAAATGACGAGGACGAATTTATAGCAAAGAAATATAAAAATTCTGTCTTTACGCATAGCGTAATAAAGATTCGCAATGTAAATTCTGATTTAAGTTTATCCTTACAATTTGAAAGGGCAGATAGAGAGGAAGAATAAATGGGTAGAAACAAAGTTATTTTATTTCCATCAGAAAGTTGTGTCAATTGTGACAAATGCATTTATGATAAAAGAACAGGCAAAGATATATGCATTGTAAATTTTGAAACTATAGAAGCAAATAAACACAAACAATGTAAAAGATATAGCGATAATAATAAAAAAGCATGGAGAAAGAAAATTTAAACGATTAATAAGCAATAAATAATTATAAAAAAAACAGCCTCTTGATTAGATTGTAGATTTAAGAAGCTGTTTTTTTATTTGAGAATCTATTGACTTTTATATATAAATATGTTATTATTTTACTAAGGTATTATGAATGAAAGGAGTATAAAATGGAAATAGCAGATTATATGGAGCTTAGTTCCGAACAAAAAGAAATCGTAAACAATAATTATGGATTAGTGATTAGTTATTTACAAAGTCATAAAATACCTTTTGAGGAAGGTCATGGGCCAGCTTGTATAGGATTATGTAAAGCAGTTAAAGCACATAATCCAGAAAAAGGAAAATTAAGTACTATTGCATATATTCTTATGAATAGCGAATATATTAGAACTATTCGTAGGATAAAACAAAAAAACTTTGATAAATCTGTTTTAAGTTTAGAGCAACCAGCCTATGCTTCTCCTGATTTAGAAAATTTAACTATTGCTGATACATTAGGCAACTATGATAACATGGAGGAACTAGATGGTTATACAGACTTGATGCAGATATTAAAAACATTTATTCCCACTTTAAATTCTGTACAAAAAGAGATATTTTATTTAAGAGTTATAGAAGGATTAAATAATCCAGAAATAGCCGAAAGAATAACACAAGAAAAATTAACTTCTATTGATGTAAATAGAATTTATGCTAGACAGATAATTCCCAGGCTTAAAACTCATATGAAAAATAATGGATATGAATGTAAATATCTAACAAAAAAATTGCGTAACAAAAAGAAAGAAGGAGAATAATGGATAGATTTATTGAAGGAATTAAATGCACTATTATTAGAGAAATATATTCATCTAATAATTACAGAACTTTTGCATGTCTTTTAGATAATCCCAAAGATGAAAACCAAATTACTCTTAATAAATATGGAAATTTTACTATATCAGGAGATTTATCTTTTCTTAAAAATGGGGAATCCTATACACTGGATTTAAAACAAGTCAACCATCCCAGGTATGGATTACAGTACATGGTAGAAAAAGTAAAGGATTATGAGATAGTTAAGGATTTAGAAGAATTAACTGTAGAACAGTCTATGGAAATTCTTACTAAATTCACTACGGAAACTCAGGCCAATACTTTATTAACTGTGTATCCCAATTTTATTGCAATGGTAATAAATGGTAAAACAGAAGAAATAGATATTAAGAAATTAAAAAATATAAAAGAATACAGATTGAATTGTTACATCAGAGAAATTAATACCAGATTTAAGTATTATTACATTTTAATTCATCATAAGAATTATGATTTAACTATTGGTGAATGTCAGGGATTGGATAATGTATATGGCTCTGTTGAAGCTGTAGAAGAAGCTATTAATAAAGAACCTTATTCTGTTCTTATAGATGTATTGCATAGAGATTTTTTAAGAACGGATAAATTGCTTATGAAAATACGACCAGAGTTAAAAGAATCTGCCAATCGTATTGAACATATTGCGCTCCATATATTGAATCTTAACGAAGAAGATGATAACACATATATGGATGCAAATACAATGGCTGGTTTCTGTGCAGAAATAGATAAAGATTGTATTCCATATATCAAACAAACATGTGTGGAAAGCCAGAAGATTTGGTATGATGATGCTACTAAACGTATCGCTAAAGCAGATACCTATATAGCAGAATCTACTATTGCGGATTACTTTACAGAAATTTTATGTAATCAAGATGAAATTTGGAATTTTAATTGGAAAAATTATACTGAAATTAAAGATGGTACATTAACAGACGAACAAAGTGAATTACTTCATATGATATGTAAAAATAGAATAGTAATCCTTAACGCTGGCGCGGGGCGCGGCAAAAGTTCTTCTATGATGGCATTGGTTAATATGTTAGAAGATAATGGAAAAACATATTCTATGTTCGCACCTACAGGTAGAGCCGCTAAAAGATTAGCTGAACAAACCCATAGAAAAGCTTCAACTGTTCATAAAGGGTGTTCTCAAGCACAAGCTGATGGCGGTATAGATTCAGATGTAATTATATGTGATGAATGGTCTATGTATGGATTGGAACATATGATGATGTTAATTAAAGCTTGTTCTAATCCTAATGTAAGATTTGTATTTAGTGGAGACATTCATCAGCTTCCATCAATTGCTTTGGGTTGTATTATGAGAGATTTTATAGAAAGTGGTATTATTCCAATTATTACTCTTACTATTACATTTAGATATAAAGAAGGTGGATTATCAGCAATTGTTGATGATATTTACAATAAACTTCCCATACATGAAAAACTTAATTTTGAAAATGGAATTAAATGTGTATTAGGAACTAATAAAGATTATACTTTTATAAAAAGTAATGGAACAACAGAACAAATTTTGGACGTTTATATGGAAAAAATAAATCAAGGTATTAAACCAATTGATATTGCGGTTATTACTCCATGGAATGTAAAAGAATTTGGGACTTACAAAATTAACAATCTTATTCAGTCGGCTATTAACCCGGCAAGAAAAAATGAAAGAGTAATCGAAAGAGATGTAAAAGATTGTACTATTACTTTTCGTAAGGGAGACATTGTAATGAATACCAAAAACAATTACACTGTACCTACTTACGAAACTTACAAAAGAATTTTAGAAGAAACAGGAGAAGTAGATTTAAGTCTTGCTCAAGAAACTGTAGGAGTGTTCAATGGAGATATAGGTAAAATCCTGGATATTGATGCTAACAACGTTCTAATCATCCAGTTTGATGAAAATATGGTAGTATTCAAAGGGGACGATTGTAACTCACTTGTACTAGGTTATGCTGGAACTATCCATAAATATCAAGGCTCTCAGTGTCCCCATATTATATTTCTTAGCTTAAAATGTCATGAAAGAAGTTTCAATAATAATCTTCTTTACACTGGGATTTCTAGGGCATCTCAAGAAACTACCCAAATAGGAGATTTAAGTACTGTAGAAAATTGTATTGCTATTGATGGAAATGAAAATCGACAAACTCAATTAAAAGATTTTCTGCTTAAGAGCTATGAATTAAAAACTTCACAAAAAGAAATTATGAATAACGAAGAAACGGAGGATGACACATTTTGTACAGCGGTATAAAATTTTTAAAATGTTTAAAAGATGTAAGTTTACCAAATCCAAAAGGGAAAAATTTCGCCCCTTTGGTAATATGGACAAAAGGAAAGTATTATAAAATCCTTCATGAATCTGATAAATATATTTGTCCCATGAACAATCTTTTAATTACAACAGAAAACAATGATAATACAGGGACTATAGAAAATTTAATTCTTTTGGAAAAACCAAATAAAAATAGAGCCCCTTTAAATTTTATTGTGCTGACCAAAGAAGAAGTATCTCAAGAACAGGATATGGATAAAAAGCAGTAAATGAAAGTATAAGGCACTAAATCGTTATAGACTGACAATTCCTCACTTAAAGACTTTTTAGTTCTAAATCTATTTTGTACTAAGCGAAAATATTAGATTTATTTATTGACAAACTATATATTGTGGTGTATAATAGAAGTGTGCCTACATCTTGTGTACTACTCAGATAGGCACACTTCTATTTTTAAAAATAATAAAAAAGGAGATATAAGAATGAAAGTAAAAGAAGTAGAAAGACAGGTTATTAAAAGAGATGGAAGGAAGGTAAGTTATGATGTAGAACGTATAATCACAGCTATAATTAAAGCTTTTAAAGAAACACGTAAAGATTTTATAGAAAATCGTTCTCAATATGAAAAAGATATAAAACATATAGTTTTTTATGTGGAAGAAGATTTAAAAAGAAAAAATATATATACTGTAGAAGAAATACAAGATGTAGTAGAACGAACATTAATGAAATCTAAATACAAAGATGTAGCAAAGGCATATATCGTTTATCGTAATAATCGTACTCTTGCTAGAGGAAGCATTACAGATAAGGATGTTATGGAATTATTAGGTAATAAAAGTGAGTATTGGACTTCTGAAAATTCAAATAAAGATAGTAAAGTTGTAACTGTACAACGTGATTATCTTGCTGGTATTACTTCTACAGATATTGCTAGAAGATTTTTATTACCTCCAGAAGTATGCAAAGCTCATGACGAAGGTATAATTCATCAACATGATATGGATTATATGGCTCAGAAAGCACTTCACAACTGTTGTTTATGTAATCTTGAAGATATGTTAAACTTTGGTACAGTTATTAATGGAGTAGCTATTGACGCACAAAAAAGATTAAGTACAGCCGTAACAGTAGCAACTCAAATAATCACTGCTGTTTCTTCCAGTCAATACGGAGGAATTACTATTACCTTAACTCATTTGGCTCCTTTTGTCAGAAAAAGTTATGAAATTTATTATGATAAATATAAAAAAAGAGGTTTCAATGAAGAAGAAACTATTAAATGGGCTAAAGAAGATTTAAAGAAAGAAATCAAAGATAGTGTACAGACTTTTAATTATCAGATAAATAGTATGAGTACTACTAATGGTCAGTCTCCTTTTCTTACAGTTTATATGTATATTAATGAAAATAAAGAATATGAAAAGGAAACGGCTTTACTTGTTGAAGAATTTTTAAATCAAAGAATAAAAGGAATGAAAAATGAAAAAGGAGTATATATTACTCCTGCTTTTCCTAAATTGATTTATGTATTAGATGAAAACAATATAGAAGAAAATTCTCCTTATTGGAATTTAACTGTATTGGCGGCTAAATGTACAGCTAAACGTATGGTTCCAGATTATATCTCAGCAAAGAAAATGAGAGAATATAAAAATGCAGTATATGCATGTATGGGATGCAGGTCTTTCCTTACACCTGACAGAACAACAGAAAATTATAGCAAATGTAATAATTGGGAAAAGGGAAATAAATATTATGGAAGATTTAATGCCGGGGTTACAAGTATTAATTTAGCTGACCTTGCATTATCATCTGGTGGAGATTTTAACAAATTCTGGGAATTATTTGAAGAAAGAACAGAACTTTGCCATTTAGGATTAAAGGCCAGATTAAAAAGGTTAGAACAAGTTACTTCTGATGTAGCTCCTATCTTATGGCAGAATGGAGCATTGGCACGTTTAAATAAAGAAGAAGGATTATATGACTTACTTCATCATGGTTACTGTACAGTATCATTAGGATATGGGGCATTATATGAATGTGTAAAGTATATGACAGGTCATTCTCATACAGATGGGGCAGAAGGTGAGAAATTTGGTTTGGAAGTTATGCAGAAACTTAACGATAAATGTGCTCAGTGGAAAGCGGCAGAAGATATAGATTATTCTGTATACGGTACTCCATTAGAAAGTGGAACTTACAAATTTGCTAAAAGTCTTAAGAAAAGATTTGGTGAAGATGTATTTATAAAACTTGATGGAAAAGACCGAGATTATGTTACTAACAGCTATCATGTTCCTGTATTTGAGCATATTGACCCATTTACTAAATTAACTATCGAATCTAAGTTTCAGAAACTTTCTCCTGGTGGGGCGATAAGTTATATTGAAACGGCTGATTTAACTGGAAATATAGATGCTGTTTTAACAGTTATGCGTTTCATTTATGATAATATCATGTATGCAGAATTAAATACAAAGAGTGATTATTGCCATGAATGTGGTTATGACGGAGAAATGAAAATCAATTCAAATGATATGACTTGGTATTGTCCTAATTGTGGAAATACTAATCAAGATACAATGAATATCGCTAGAAGAACATGTGGTAGACCAAGATTGTTCTAAATTATTGCCACATCTCAAAACGATAGAAATTCAAGGGAAGTCCACACTTAATTTATTATGATATAAATTAAACGGATAATCTTGAGCCAAGTTTATTGACATATTCCTATAAAAATAATAAAGAAAGGAGGAAAAATTAATGTTTTATTGTGATATTTGTAAAAGACCTTTAACTCGTAAAATTAAAAGTTATGGATATACTTTATGTCCTAAACATTACAAACAGCAAAAAAAGTATGGAAAATTTTTAGACAATAATCCTAGAACATTACTTGATAAAAACGAATATTTTATAAATGGAGAAATTACTACTATAAATCTTTATGATAAAAATTACGAAGTTATTGCAAAAGTAATAATTGATACAGAAGATTTATCTAAAGTAAAAAATATAAAATGGAAATTATCTAGTTCTGGTTATGCTATGAATACTCCTAAGTATAAAGGTTCCAACAAACATATGACACATGTAATTATGGAAATTGAAGAAAAAGATGTTTTTATAGACCATATAAATCATAATAAATTAGACAATAGAAAATCAAATTTAAGAATAGTTACTAAATCACAAAATCAAATGAATGTTAATTATAAAGGTGTTAGTCTAACTAAAGATAATAAATATTATGCCCATATTAAAATAAATCAAAAAATGCTTAATTTAGGAACTTACATTTATGAAGAAGAAGCTTATTGGGCTAGATGGTATGCAGAAAAAATTCTTTTTAAAGAATATAGATACCCTAAAGAAGAACCACAAATTTTAAAATCAAGAAAAGAACAAATAAAGGAATATGTCAATAAAAAGGTGCAGAGACTATAATTATCGGTGTTGCTCAACCAATCTATTTAAATGGAGAGAACATAAGGAATAGTCCAATCCCCTAATAAATATCGAGAAATCGAGGGTAGAAATGTATATAGGAACTCATTATTGGAATTACGGAAGAACAGAAGAAATTAGAGATAGATTCGTTCATTTAGGAGATAACGAAGATTAATTCTAATCTACTTTAAAATAACATCGTAAAATCCATTTCTAGCCGTTTTAATCCCGTAGGCTAACAGTTGTTCATCCAAGGGTATTAAACGGCTAGATTTTGATTTTAAGACGTTTTAACCATATAGGAGGTAAAATCATGAACAGTCTTTTTAACGGCCTCGCAATAGAATATCTTAATGGTAAAAAAACAATAAGGTATGCCGCACTTAAAGAAAATGATATAGTAAACGGAGAAAACATATGTGTTTCTTTTTGGACACAAGGATGTCCTTTTCATTGTCCTGGATGTCATAATCCAGAAACATGGAATTTTAATGGAGGAATTGAAGAAAGCTTTCAAGAAGTGTTAGATAAAATATTAACAGCTATTCCTAAAAATGGAGTACAAAGAAATTTTTCTGTATTAGGGGGAGAACCTTTATGCAATGAAAATATTCGCTATGTTTGGGAAATATTATATTTTGTAAAACAATATTTTCCAAATATAAAAATCTTTTTATGGACGGGATATACAAAAGAAGAAATATTCTCTTTTTCTATTAAGAAGAAAATTTTTAATAGTCTCACATATGAAGGTTGGTATGAAGATTGGCTTAGAATTAATATTATTAGATTTATTGATGTAATAATAACAGGAAGGTACGAACAAGATAAAAGAGATATCACTCTTAAATTAAAAGGGAGTACTAATCAAGAAATTTTATATAAAAATATTGATTATTAATATGAAATAGGATTAACATTACAGTATCTTGATAAGAATTATGAACCAGATATAAATGATTCTGGATTGTAAACAAAAACCCTCAGTTTCGACATGAACTGAGGGTTTTTGTGAATGGGTACGACCGCTTCCATTATGGAAGATGGAACCATGTACCATCATATTATCGCACTCCACCTAGACGAAGATAGTAAAAGTAAAGCTGACCTCTCAGGCAACGAGGGGTTGGCTTTTCTCATTTATACACCCTCTCGGCCCTCTTGTCAACCCCTAAAATTCGCATATACGAACTCACAGTAATAGTTTCATATACAAAAATATTTTTTGTTACGTGATTCCGAGCCGCAACGGAGACAGCCTATTTTACTTTGCGAATTGAAGGTTATATTAAGTTTATATTGACTTATTATATTTTATATAGTATAATTAATATAAATTAATATAAATAATAAATAAAAATAAAAGGAGATTAAAAATATGACTATGATTAATGATTCAACTCCCTTAGTGAATGCTGAAATTATACGTGAAGAAACTGTAGACATTCGCTGGAATAAAATTTATCGTATTATTAACAAAGCTAAAAAGAAAGGATGTTTTCAATGTTGTACGAAAAAAATAGGGAAATTAACAAATGAAGAATTTTCTAAACTTATATCATTGGGCTATAGGGTTTATTTAAATAAATTTAACTTTAACTCTGACCATATAATAGATTGGAGAAAAAATAAAAATGAAGAATCCTAATAATCCATATATTAATATGGATAATTATGAAAAAATACCTTTTTTAATTTTAAATGAACCAACAAATTTAGAAAAATTCAATAAAGATATGGAAAATTGGTATTTAGAACAAATTTATCAAATTGAATTAGAACTTAAAGGAAAACTTAATTCCGAATATGAAAACTATTTAAAAAATAAGCACGATTATTTGTTAATGGCAATTTATTCTGGAAATTTATTTCTTTAATAATA
>OGZX01000777.1_pt1 | contig 36448 bp, 24 predicted proteins | sample 1576881 | NCBI WGS metagenome assembly OGZX01 (sample SAMEA3541542, study PRJEB24748) | human gut metagenome | biome: human gut; feature: human-associated habitat; material: faeces | place: China | collected 2012 | reverse complement strand
CAGACTTTATAGCAGCCATCGACCTTGGCTCTTCTCACATGGTCGGTATGGTAGGTGCGAAAGGCTCTTCGGGAGCTCTTTCCATAATAGCCTACGAAGTAGAGAATTCCGAGACCTGTATACGAAGAGGATGTGTATATAATATAAAGGATGCAGCCGGCAAGATCGTGCGCCTGATCCGCAAACTGGAAAACAAGTTGGGAGGCGCCCGTATCGCTAAGGTCTATATCGGGGTGGGAGGTCAGTCGCTTCGCACCATCAGCCATGCCGTGTCACGGGTGATCGGCGACGGTACGGTGACCGAAGAAATCCTGCAGGAACTGGATCAGGAGTGCCGCCAGTATCATCCCGATATGCTCGATGTGCTGGAGGTCGCACCGCCCGCCTACTTCCTCGACAACCAGCCGGAAGCCCATCCGGTGGGAATGGGTTGCTCCCGGATAGATGCACGCTATAAACTGGTTGTCGGACGTCCGTCGCTCCGTCATGCCGTGACGACCAATATGACGGAACAGATCAAGCTCGATGTGGCAGGCACAATCGTTTCGCCGTTAGCCTTGGCCGATCTGATCCTGACGGAACAGGAGAAAGATAAAGGATGTGCCCTGGTCGATTTCGGTGCAGGCGTGACCTCCGTTACGATATATAAAGATGGAAGCCTGGCAGGCCTGTACGTAATCCCGTTAGGCAGCCAGTTGATCACCCGCGACCTGATGTCGTTAGGCATACCGGAAAAGGAAGCCGAACGTGTGAAACGCACCTACGGCAATGCCATCTGGGAGAAAGACAACGAACAACAAATGGTCTCGGTCGACCTGGCGGACGGACAGCATGCCGGCGAGCTCAAGCTATCAGACATCAATATGGTCGTGGAAGCCCGCAGCCGTGAGATCATCGAAAACATATATGCCCGCCTGGAAGAGGCCGGAGTGACCAAGACGCCGGGCTACAGTGTCGTGGTTGCCGGTAACGGCGCCGCACTGAAGAATATGCGCGAAGCCCTCGGCGAACGCTTCAAGATGGAGGTGCGTTATGCCTCCGTCCGGAAAGACCTGATTGCCGACGGTGAGATGATTGCCAACAACCCCGAATACACCACCGCAGTCGCCCTCTTGCTGAAAGGCCGGGAAAACTGTGCCGCTTACACCGCTCCCGAACCGGAAAAGAAGAAGGAGGAAAAGAAAGTCGACGTTAAAATAGCGGAGATCGAAGAGGAAGTAAAAGAGCAGTCTCCCGCTGAACAGACAATACAGACCCCGCCCGCTCCTCCTAAGGATGAGCATGTCGGGACGAAAAAGAACGACAAAAAGGGGGATAAGAATTCGACTAAGAAAGGTTGGAGCCTATTCGAGATGTTCGATAAAGCAGTCGATAAAGCAGCCGGCAAGGTAGACGATATGTTGAATGAGCAATAATCGGTAACAAATAAAGACAGACGACAATGGACGATAAGACATACGATTTTGATTTGGCAAAAGCGCCTCAGACGATCATCAAAGCGATAGGCGTCGGTGGCGGTGGTGGTAATGCTGTCAGCAACATGTACAAGGAAGGCATTCACGATGTCTCTTTCGTGTTGTGTAATACCGATAATCAGGCATTGCAGAAGTCCGATGTGCCCGATAAGCTGTTGATCGGAAAGAACACGACCCGCGGCCTTGGATCAGGTAATGTCCCCGAAAGAGGAGAAGAGGCGGCTATCGAAAGCGAAGAAGAGATCCGCGAGATGCTGAACGACGGCACGCGTATGGCCTTTGTCACTGCCGGAATGGGTGGTGGTACGGGTACGGGAGCCGGTCCGATCGTTGCTAAGATCTCGAAAGAGATGGGTATCCTGACTGTCGGCATCGTTACGATTCCTTTCCTGTTTGAAGGCCGCCAGAAGATCGTGAAAGCTGTCAAAGGCGTGCGGAAGATGGCGCAGAACGTAGACTCCCTCTTGGTTATCAACAACGAACGCCTGCGCGACTTGTACTCCGAAGAGCGTATGAGCGTCCCCCAAGCCAACCGGAAAGCCGATGAGACACTGACGATCGCCGCTAAGAGCATCGCCGAGATCATCACGACCAACCTGGAGCAGAACGTCGACTTTGCCGATGTCGACACGACGATGCGCAACAGCGGCGTAGCCCTGATCAGTATCGGGTTCGGTGAAGGCGAAGGCCGCCTGCAACGGGCTATCGATGAGGCTTTGCACAGTACGCTGGTCAACGATATAGATAATATTTTCAATGCCAAGCGCGTTGCCTTCGTGATCTATTACAGCCACGAAGATGCGCTCCGCATAGATGAGATGGATGATATCCACAACTTCATGGCACGTTTCAAGACAGACTATGAGGTCAAGTGGGGGCATGGCTACGACGACAGCTTGGGTTCCAAGATCAAGATCACGATCCTGGTGACCGGTTTCGGTCTGGAAGACGTCCTGTCCAAACAGCAGCAGACACTCGACACCGAAGAAGACCTTCTTGCCGCCGCCCAAAAGGCCGAAGAGCTTAAGAAGAAAAAGGAAGAGGAAGACCAGTTGATCAACCGCTACTACCGCGATTATATCAACTTCCGTCCGAAAGCGGAAATCGTGATCCTCTCGACCGACGAGCTGGACGATGACAACCTGATCGCCCTCCTGGAAGAAACACCGACCTACAAGCGGAATGCAAAAGAGATCCTGCAGGTACGCCGGAAAGACGACGGGGCGACCCGTCCGCAGGGTAGTGCGTTCCAGTCTTCGTCAGCCAATCAGGGCAAGAAGCCGAAATCAGGCGGCACAGTGATCAGTTTTAGATAATGAATAATTAATAATGAATAATGAATAAAGAATGGTTGGGGACTCTAAGCCTTAATTATTCCTTCTTAATTCTTAATTTACAAAAGATGGATTTGTTTGAAAGAGTCAGCGAAGACATTAAAAACGCAATGAAGGCGAAAGACAAAGTAGCCCTTGAAACACTGAGAAACGTAAAGAAGTTCTTCCTCGAAGCAAAGACCGCTCCGGGAGCCAACGATACATTGACGGATGCCGATGCGCTGAAGATCATGCAGAAGCTCGTGAAACAAGGCAAGGATTCCGCCACTATCTATGTACAGCAGGGACGCCAGGATCTGGCTGACGACGAACTGGCACAGGTAGCCGTTATCGAAAAGTATCTGCCGGAACAGATGTCTGTCGAAGAACTGGAAGTCGAGATAAAAGCCATCATCGCACAGGTAGGTGCCGCCGGCCCGAAAGACATGGGCAAGGTAATGGGCGTTGCCTCCAAAGCATTGGCAGGAAAAGCCGAAGGCCGCATGATATCGGAAGTCGTAAAGAAATTGTTGAATCAATAGTAACTAATCCCCTCTCGAGAGGGGGCAGGGGGTGTGTGAATTTTCCCTTGTTATGGCTTAAGATAACACACCCCTTATCCCCTCTCGAGAGGGGATACAGTTACCATTAGCTTCTCTTATCTATACCACTAAATGTTTATCATTCAATTCTCTTTATACCATGATTACTTTTGTTTGTTGCCTTATCGCCTTAATCGCAGGCTATTTTGTTTACGGTAAATTCATTGAACGTATTTTCGGTATCGATGCCAAGCGGCAGACACCTGCTTATACCCATCAGGACGGAGTGGACTACATCCCGATGCCCACCTGGAAAGTCTTTATGATCCAGTTCCTGAACATCGCCGGACTGGGCCCGATCTTCGGGGCCATTATGGGAGCGAAGTTCGGTACGGCCTCTTTCCTGTGGATCGTACTGGGGAGTATCTTTGCCGGTTCGGTGCACGATTACCTGTCCGGTATGTTGTCCCTGCGCAATAACGGAGAGAGCCTGCCGGAGATTATCGGACGCTATTTAGGAACAAACTTCAAGCAATTCATGCGTGCCTTTACGGTACTTCTGATGATATTGGTCGGTTCTGTATTTGTAGCCGGACCTGCCGGACTGTTGGCAAAGCTGACGCCGGAACATCTGGATGCAACTTTCTGGATCATTATTGTATTCCTCTATTATATCCTCGCAACGCTGTTGCCCGTCGATAAGATTATCGGTAAGGTCTATCCGCTGTTTGCCGGGGCTTTGCTGTTTATGGCGATCGGTATCCTGATCATGCTGTTTGTCCATCACCCGCCGTTGCCTGAGATTACGGACGGGATGCCGAACACCTATCCCGGTCATCTGCCCATCTTCCCGATCATGTTCGTGAGTATCGCCTGCGGAGCCATTTCCGGCTTCCACGCGACACAAAGCCCGTTGATGGCGCGCTGTATCAAGAATGAGAAATACGGCCGGCCGATCTTCTTCGGTTCCATGATTACGGAAGGCATTGTTGCCCTGATCTGGGCGGCGGCCGCCACTTATTTCTATCATAATAACGGGATGGGCGAGAACAATGCAGCCGTTGTGGTCGATAGTATCACGAAAGAATGGCTCGGCACCGTAGGCGGTGTATTGGCCGTGTTAGGTGTGATTGCCGCCCCGATAACATCCGGAGATACAGCCTTTCGCTCGGCCCGCCTGATCGTGGCAGACTTCCTGCACCTCGAACAACGTAGTGTCGCCAAGCGCCTGATGATCTGTATCCCTCTCTTCCTGGTGGCGATCGGCCTTTTGCTTTACAGCCAGAAAGACAAAGACGGTTTCGATATGATCTGGCGCTATTTCGCCTGGAGTAACCAGACATTGGCCGTGTTCACCCTGTGGGCCTTGACGGTCTATCTGGTGACGGCAAAAAAACTATACATCGTGACCCTGATCCCGGCTCTGTTTATGACAGCCGTCTGTTCAACCTATATCTTTGTCGCCCCCGAAGGCTTGGGCATGGCAACCGGTATCTCGCAGATCATCGGTGTTGCCGTTACGGTAGTCGTCTTTGCCTTCTTCCTGGTTTGGAAGAAGAAGTACTGCAAATGATGATCTATCTTACCGATAAACGGAACTCTTTTCCCAGAAATCGAAGGAAAAAGATCAGAACTATAAACCCGGGACCCGGTTAATCCTTTTATCTTTATCGGCAGAAAACATATATAAAGGATAACCGCCATGAAAAAACTGATAAATTTACTGAGTCTTTTCTGCCTGTCAGCACTGCTTCCTTTGTCGGCAATAGGGGAGCCTATTGACCGTGAAGCCGTAGTGAAGCGACACGGGGTGTGTACGACCGGGACATTGTTGAAGAGCCCGGCACAGGTAGGTAACGGAAAGTTCGCCTTCGGAATGGATATAACCGGGTTGCAGACCTTCGTCCCTTTTAACACCCTGTCTGATTGGGGTTGGCATAGTTTCTCGCTTCCCGAAGGGATGAAGGCGGAAGACTATCGTCCGGTCGTTGTCGAGACGCACGGGAAAAAGATCGCCTATGAACTTCGCGACCCCGCCCAGCCGGAGCTTTCCGAATGGCTGACCAAGAATCCCCACCGCTATAACCTGGGCCGTATCGGTTTCCGTCTGCTGCGCGAAGACGGGAAAGAGGCGCAAGAGATCGACCTGGGCAATGCCCGCCAGGAAATCGACCTGTGGACAGGTGTGGTCTACAGCCGTTTCGAGCTGAACCGCAAAGAGGTGAAAGTACGCACCGTCTGCCATCCCGAGAAAGATATGATCGGTGTCACGATCGAATCCGAACTGCTGAACGATGGCAATATGAGTATCTACCTTGACTTTCCTTATCCGGACGGACGCTATTTCAAACACTATATAGGACGCTACGATACCATTTCCGGCCATACTTCCACCTATGAGAAGCTGGCCTCCAACTCGGTCCGTATCAGTCGTACGATGGACGATACCCGTTATTACGCAACCCTCGACTGGACCGGCCCTGCCACCTTCGCCCGCGAATCGGAAAAGGCGCATAAGTTCCTGCTCCAGCCCCAGCATACCCATACGTTCTCTTTCACCTGCTGCTTCTCTCCTGAGCCGGTTACCGATGTGACGGAACCCGTCGCCTCGATCGAGCGGAAGAGTGCCGCCAATTGGGAGAAATACTGGCGTTCGGGAGCCGCCGTCGACCTGTCAGGCAGCAAAGACCCGCGTTGGCTGGAACTGGAACGCCGCATCGTCCTCTCGCAATACCTGATGCGTATGAATGAAAGCGGCCTCTATCCTCCCCAGGAATCCGGTCTGGTGAATAACGGTTGGTACGGCCGTTTCCACTTCGAGATGATCTGGTGGCATGGCGTGCACTTCGGACTGTGGAACCGGATGGAGTGTTTCGACCGCTATCTGAACGTCTATAAAGACTTTATGCCGCAAGCCCTCGAACGCGCCAAGAGTGAAGGACGCACCGGAGCGCGCTGGCCGAAGTGCACCGGTAACTTCAACCGCGAATGGCCCGGTAGCGCACATGCCTATCTGATCTGGCACGAGCCTCATCCGATCTATTTTGCCGAGATGCAATACCGTTTGGACCCTACGCCCGAAACATTGGCGAAGTGGAAAGAGATCGTCCTGAACACGGCCGATTATATGGCCGATTACCTGTTCTACGACAAGAAAACGAAACAGTATGTCCTCGGCCCTCCCGTCGTTGTCGTCTCCGAGAATACAGACCCGTTGCAGACCATCAATCCTATTTTCGAGTTGGGCTATTTCCGCTACGGCCTGCGTACGGCATTGGAATGGGCGGATCGTCTGGGGCTGCCGGAAAAGAAGACTCGGAAGTGGAAGGAAGTCCTTTCAAAAATGGCGCCCCTTCCTGTTGCCGACGGTGTCTATACGACATACGAAGGCATCCCCGATATGTGGACAAAATATACCTACGAGCATCCCGCCCTGACCGGCGTGTATGGGATGTTGCCCGGCGACGGGGTGGATCAGCTGACTTTCAGGCGTACGCTCGAAAAAGTCACGAAGGAGTGGCAATTCAACCGCATCTGGGGCTGGGATTTCCCGATGCTGGCAATGGCTGCCGCCCGCACAGGCCAGCCGGAACTGGCCGTCGATATGCTGATGCATCCTTCTGCCGGCTTCCAGTTCGACGAACACGGTTTGGCTACAGGCGGACCCTTCCCTTATTTTCCCTCCAACGGCGCTTTGCTGACAGCCGTAGCCATGATGTGTGGTGGCTGGGACGGTTCGGAAGGCGATGCCCCCGGCTTCCCGAAAGACGGAAGCTGGACAGTCCGCTATGAAGGTTTCGTCCCGATGCAGTGACAATCCGAAAAACTGCCTAAACTGCCAAATTTGCCCCCGATAGTGTTTTGGGTGGGTTAACTGCTATGTTAAATAGTAATGTGTTGATATATAGTTGTATATTGTTCTTTTGTCTACTATTGAGAATTCGTTTGTAACCTTCTCCACAGCCTTCTGAAGGATGTCGTGAGACATGTAAAGGATGCTGTGCGGGAAGTTTCAAACGTCACGATCTATTGATAGCCGTAAATGGCTGTGGCGCCGGTGCACATAGTTTCGATAAATTCTTTCGTAAAGCCGAAAAATTAGACTTAATCACTTGATAAATAGATGGTTTGTTCCAGAATGCGGAGCAGGCTAAACAGGTTGTCGCCATTTAAAACATCGGGGGGCAATTTTGGCAGTTTCGGCAGCTTTTTAACACGAAATTCATCAAAGGCCCAAAATTGAACGGATAAGCATCGAATCAAAAACGAATAGGCACCCCTTCAGAACGCAGTAGGCATCGGGGTTTTCCCTAAAAAGCACCGTTTTTTCGACACGAACGCCGTTAATGCTTTTTAAGACTATTGATTTTTAAAGTAAATATCTGGAATTCAGTTTGTTGAGTGGCGAAAAAATGACTAAAAAAAAGGATCGTTTTAATTCGTCATTTTTACTGCACAAAAATACGCATTCCTTTTTAAACCACAACTCTTTTCAATAAAAAATTTCCTACCTCTATATTCTTTCTTATCAATTAGATAGCAATTCCTGTACAAAAATAGCCCTTTCCGATACGAAGTTCAAAGATAGGCGAAAAAAATGACTAAAAAAAACGATGGTATTCGTAGTCAAAGTACAAAATTTAACAAACGCACATTATTAACGTGCGTACATATATATAGAACTGACATTTCAATTAACTGTATTATTAATATTAAAATTTAGATTATGAACAAGAAGTTTTCTACTCTTTTGGTCAGCGCTTTGCTGGCCACTATGGGAATTGGTTCTGCATCTGCACAGGATGTCACACTGGAGAAGACCGACGGTACGTACAATGATGAATTGTACCAGATTGCTGTCGGTGCGAACCAGGATTCTGTCATCGTGATGACTAAGCGTGCAGACGGAAGTGATTCGCTGTATGTGAAAAACCGGGCCAATTTATCTCCCGATTCTTTGGCAAATTCTTTATGGTGTGTGGCTGTAACGAAACCAGCCGAAAAGGGCCAGGCTCCGATTTACGATTTTCGTAACAAGGCAACTGGTAAAAAATTAGCTATCGACATTAATCCGGCATGGAACAATTATACTGCTTCTGGCGATACGTTGGCTGTCGGTGTTGATTTGGACGGATGGGCTTTCTCTGAAGCTCTGGATCCGCTGGACACGAAACGTCCTATGTATACGTACGTGCCGGCAGAAGATAGTGTTGTTGCATTGGTTTGGGATCAGACAGGTGCTATGGGCGGTTTGCAGGCTATGAAGATCGGCGCTAATACGGATACGATCAAGAAGCATACGACTGACGAAGGCTATGTCTTCACATTGGTAGCTCCAGGACATCTCACTTTGAATGCACATGCTCTTCATACATTATTAGGAAGCGCTGACAGCACCGGTATCGGATTCAGTTTCTGGAAAACGATAGGTGGCAAGGAAAAAGAATTGGTTAACGCTCCGGGAAAAGATGTTATTCTGCGCAATGTATTCGAACAGGAACTGATCGCGCATGATACAACGTTTGCCGGTGTTACTAACAAGGGTGTATACTTCACGACGAAGAAAGGAACTTACCTGCGTGTCGATACGTCTTGGCATAATGCAAGCGGTAACAGGTTCCTTGTCCTGACCGATACAACCGGTGCAGCTGCATGGGATCTTGACAAAACAGCCAAAACGATAGGGCATTACGTATTCCAGGTAAACTACGCTTTGTCCAGCGATAGCATCTATATGAGAGTGGATACGGCAATCTGGCGCTTGAATGGTGAAAACTATTTCGACCATAAGACACATGATGCCGATTCTACTTACATTGTATTGCAGGATTTGGATCCGAACGTGAAATGGGCGTTGACAGTCGGCAACGATTCCACGGCCACTCACATCAAATTGGGCTTTGGCGGTTGCAGTGATCCGGTAGGTCTTGACCGTATATCCGTAAAAGATGGTCTGTACACGATCAAGGATCTGACAACCGGTAAATATTTCGCATATCCGTTGTATGGAAACGGTACTGTTAAAGATTGGGTAGACTTTGACGAAGAATCTCAGTTGGCAGCTCACATGCCTGCTTACCAGTGGGTTATCGACAGAACTTATGACGACGGCAATTTGGCCGCTACTTCTCCGATCGTGATCGAAAACCGTGAATATGGCAATAAGATCACTGTACAGCTTTACAAAGATGCTGAGGGTAAGATTTTTGCTTATTCGGGAGATCTGGCTGGTGCAAACCTGGAAATAAAGGAAATTGACAAAGACGAATATCCGGAAGCTTACAACGACAAGTATCTGGGATATTACCATCGTCCGGCTGCCGATATCCAATACAACATAAATAAATATGTATTCAAATATTTCCATCCGTATGCATTGGACGAAGATGCTCGTTATCTGACTATCGATAATGATAGCTTGCTCTATGCCAAGGATAACAGAAAGGGTGTGAACTTCGAGTTACAGTCTTTTGAAAGCAAGGAATATCACTATGGTGTAGGTGATCCAAATGATAACGATAAGGCTTATGCTAAGACAATCTATGGTAAAATCGGTATCGCACGTCTGTATAGAACTGCTTATATCATTGCTCGCGAAGGAGCTGTCATGGATTCTATCGCAGATAAGAAATATGCAATGGCACAACGTGAATATCTGCCTGAAATTGATAGCTTCTATATGAAGGCAAACAACTACTACGGCGAGGACGATTTCTTTACGATCATCAAGTCTTATGATAACGGTAGTGATTTGCTGCCCGCATTCTCTAAAGCCGGCGTATCCGATAACAACCTGAATTCTCCGATCGGCGTACAGGAACTGGCTACGGAACGTTCTTCTGCTTTCAGCATCAAACTTGATGATACTCCTATTTACCGCCGTTTCAACAACGAAAATATCGGCGAAGTGGAAACTGGCGTAGATAGCCTGTTATTCTACGAAAGATATCGTAATGAATTCCTGATGGATGAAACGAACAAAAACTTCCTGAACGAAACTGTTGACTATCTGGGTATTTGGAGCAAGGACAAGGCAGAAGGCAAATTGGCGTTCAGAGTGGATACTGCTTGGGTAACCCGTGGCTTGGGATATATCAAACCGCAGTATTTGATCTCCGTATCTAACAGCTATTATCCGGGTAAGGTGGCTGAACCTTGCCAGTATGACGAAGTACATATCGACCGTGAGACTCTCGAAGTGACAACCGACGCATCTAAATGTATCCACGCTCATATGGCTGTCCCGGCATTCTGGAGAGGTAAATATCTTGTAAGTTTTGCTGATTCTGTAGCCAAGTATACTGATGCGGAAAACAACGAACTCGCTCTGCCGTATCTGGACGACAAACAGGCTTATACCCGTGTTGGTTTCGTTGAAGCTATCAAGAGAGGTGACAGCTTGTATATCTTGCCGGCTGCTTACAAAGCATTGAAGAATGAAGAAATCAAGTTCGAAGATCTGGAAAAGGCAAACAAGAAGATCGTTGAAAACTTCGATCCGGCAAATGTGGATGAAGAAACTGTATATCCGTTCATTGTCGATCTGACAAAGGACATGCATAAGAATGTGACCTGGTCATTCCGCTACGTATATCCTGACAAGGCTATCAACGTAGAAAAAGAAGATGTTGAAAACTCATTCTTGATCGAGTCTATGGCTTATCCTGAAACAGATGGCAAATACAGTGCAAACGGTACGAAATTGTCAATCGCTCCTAACTGCGCTGCATGGTTGAAGAATCAGAATGGTTGCCTGGTATTGACAAGCAACAAGTCTTCTTTCGAAGATGCTGTTACAGGTGGTGACCCTGCATTGAAGTTCAACGTTCTTCGTAAGACTTCTGATGACGAATTTGCTACTGACAACGAAGAAATCGCAACAACTGAAGTTGCTGTAGTTGCTCAGGAAGGTGCAGTAAGAATAGCTAACGCCGAAGGCAAGAAGGTTGTTATCACTAACATCTTAGGCCAGGTAGTTGCTAACACAGTTATCACTTCAAGCGACGCAACGATCGCTGCTCCTGCCGGTGTAGTCGTTGTAGCTGTTGAAGGCGAAGAAGCTGTAAAAGCTATCGTTAAATAATTGACGGTATAATGAAGTAAAGTGAATATAAAACATTCTCTGTTCCCCTCTTAGGGAGGGGACAGGGGGTGTGTTTATAATCAAATAATTCTAAGATTCACTCGTGCGGCACGTTCCCACAGGCGTCTTTTATAGTCGCCCGTCTGAGATGTCCAACTACCCCGTGAGGGCGAACAAGCGGTGAATATTAATACTAAAGTAATCGAAATTACAGAAAAAAGTTCATCTGTCCCTCCCTCTGTGAAGACCGAAGGCAGACAAAAAACAAGCCCGCGCAATCTGATGGTTGCGTGGGCTTCGTTGTTTTTATCAGTGGAATATATCTTTTTTTACAACATATGATACCCCTTCAACTCCTTTCTCAGCGCCTGTGATTTCCCGTCGGTGACTTTGTCCATCAGCGCCCAGAAGCGGTCGCTGTGGTTCATCTCGATGGTGTGGCAAAGTTCGTGGAGGAGAACGTAGTCGACCAGGTGCCAGGGGAGGAGCATCAAGGATAAGGATAGGTTGATGCTGCGGCGGGGCGTACAACTGCCCCAATGACTCTTGCTGTTGAATATCTTTATTCCCGTGCAGGTGAAGCCGTGCCGGGATGCCAGGCCCAACAGGCGCGAAGGCAAGAGGCGGTGGGCTTCGTGGCGGAGTGCTTTTTCCAAGAGACCCTTTAATAATTCCTGGACACGCTTGTCGGTAAAGTCGGTTTGATTGGGGCAGGCGATATGCAGGACGCCACCGTCCAGCTTCATATAGAAATTAGCCCGGTCGGTACGGAAAATATGGAGGCGGAAAGTAGCCGTTTGCATCTCCGTCTCCTCTGTCAGAAGAGGGCGGGCGGGATGTTTGTCAAGGGCGGCGCGCAGTTTCTCCTTGTTCTCGCGGATAAAGGCAAGCATACGTGCCTCATTGCCGCCTAACGGCATAGTCGCTGTGATTGTTCCTTTGGAAATCTTGAGCGTATAGCGGGTAGCGCGGGAGCTGGTACGGATAAGAATGGTTCCCAGCTCTTTGTCGTATATCGTCTTTTCCATATCGTTTACAAAAGTAATACTTTACGGGCAAACAATATGTGGTTGAAATTAATTATCTTTGCGCCCGAATAACGATAATGAGTATAAACAATATAATAAATTAAGCAATCATGAGCAAGAAAGCCCTTTTAATGATTCTTGACGGCTGGGGTATCGGCGATCAAGGTAAAGACGACGTAATCTTTAACACTCCCACTCCTTATTGGGACAGTTTGCTGGCTGATTATCCTCATTCCCAGTTGCAGGCAAGCGGCGAAAACGTAGGGCTGCCTGACGGACAAATGGGTAACTCTGAAGTAGGACACCTCAATATTGGCGCCGGACGTATCGTTTATCAGGACCTGGTAAAGATCAACCGTGCCTGCGCAGACAACAGCATAATGAAGAATCCCGGAATCGTTTCTGCCTTCTCTTACGCTAAAGAACACGGCAAGAACGTTCATTTCATGGGATTGACTTCCGACGGCGGCGTACACAGCTCTTTCGACCACCTGTTTAAACTTTGCGATATCGCGAAGGAATACGGAATCGACAATACGTTCATCCATTGCTTTATGGACGGCCGTGACACAGACCCGAAGAGCGGTAAAGGCTTTATCGAACAACTGACGGCCCATTGTGCACAGTCTGCCGGTAAGATCGCCTCTATTGTCGGTCGCTTTTACGCTATGGACCGCGACAAACGTTGGGAACGTGTGAAAGAGGCTTACGACCTGCTGGTCGAAGGCAAGGGCAAACAAGCCGACGACATGGTTAAGGCGATGCAGGAATCGTATGACGAAGGCGTAACCGACGAGTTTATCAAACCGATCAACAATGCAACCGTAGACGGCACGATCAAGGAAGGCGACGTAGTCATCTTCTTCAACTACCGTAACGACCGCGCAAAAGAACTGACAGTCGTCCTGACTCAGCAGGATATGCCGGAACAGGGTATGCACACGATCCCCGGCCTGCAATACTACTGCATGACTCCGTACGATGCATCGTTCAAAGGCGTTCACATCCTGTTCGACAAGGAAAACGTACAGAACACACTGGGCGAATACCTGGCTAACAGCGGTAAGACCCAGCTTCACATCGCCGAGACAGAGAAATACGCTCACGTGACTTTCTTCTTCAATGGCGGACGCGAAACTCCCTATGAAGCCGAAGAACGCATCCTGGTTCCCAGCCCGAAAGTGGCTACCTACGACCTGAAGCCGGAAATGAGCGCTTACGAAGTAAAAGACAAACTGGTGGAAGCTATCGGCACGCAGAAGTTCGACTTCATCGTGGTGAACTATGCAAACGGTGATATGGTCGGCCATACCGGTATCTACGGCGCTATCGAAAAGGCTGTCGAAGCTATCGACAACTGCGTGAAAGATACGGTGGAAGCTGCCAAAGCCAACGGTTATGAAGTAATCATCATCGCCGACCACGGTAATGCCGATCACGCACTGAATGAAGACGGTACTCCTAACACGGCTCACTCCCTGAACCCGGTTCCATTCGTCTACGTAACAGAGAACAAAGACGCTAAAGTCGAAAACGGAGTTCTGGCAGACGTCGCTCCCTCTATCCTGCACATCTTAGGCATGGCACAGCCGGCTGAAATGACAGGGCGTGACTTAATTAAGAATTAAGAATTAAAAAATGATAGTAAGGGATAATGTTATCCGTACTAAATCGTATGCGTTTGCTATTCGTATAGTGAACGCATACAAATTTTTAATCGATTCTCAAAAGGAATTTGTTTTATCTAAACAAATGCTGCGAAGTGGAACTGCTATTGGAGCTTTAGTTGCTGAAGCACATTATGCTCAGAGTAGTGCAGACTTTTTAAGTAAGATGAGTATTGCTTTGAAAGAAGCCAATGAGACATCTTATTGGCTTTCTCTTTTAAAAGATACGAGTTATTTAGAAGAACAGACCTATAGTTCAATCTCTGCTGATTGTAATGAGCTGGTTGCCCTATTAATAAGTATAGTCAAATCCGTTAAGTCCTCTCTTGGTCGGTAGTATTCTTTTTTAATTATTAATTCTTAATTATTCATTTACAAAGTGATTCAGATAGATAACACGCTCGTCAGTCTCGACGTCCTTGAATGCCAGTTCCTTTGTGATCTGTCGCATTGTAAAGGCGCTTGCTGCGTGGAAGGCGACTCGGGTGCCCCCTTGCAGAAGAAAGAGATTGCCGAGCTGGAAAAGGCCCTGCCTGTCATCTGGGACGACCTTTCGCCCAAAGCTCAGGAGATCATCAAAAAACAAGGTGTTGCCTACATAGATGAGGAAGGCGATATCGTGACTTCTATCGTAAACGGTAAGGACTGTGTCTTTACCTGCTACGATACGGACGGTACGTGTAAATGTGCTGTCGAGAAGGCATATCGCGAAGGAAAACTGTCTTTCTACAAGCCCGTTTCCTGCCATCTGTATCCGATCCGGGTGACTGAGTACGACAAATTCAGCGCGGTCAACTATAACCGCTGGAATATCTGCAAGGCCGCTGAGGTATTGGGCAAGAAAGAGAAACTCCCCGTCTATAAGTTCCTCAAAGAGCCGCTGATCCGCCGTTTCGGCCAGAAATGGTATGCGGCGCTTGAAGAGGTTGCTGCAGAGTGGGAGAAGCAGAAAGAGGAAAAAGGGGGGTGCCAAAAGTAAGTTATTGCGTCCGGCTGATTGTGAGGATCTCCGAGAAAGAGATAGGCCATTCGATTGCATTCATCAGGGTTTCAAATGCAATCCGGAGATTGAGAGGAACACGGGTAAAACCGGAATACAGATCGCTGACAGTCAGTGCAAGCAGCATCTTTTTATTATAATGCATACTTTTCAAAACAACCAGGCTGGATAAGACCGATGCCGAACGCGCCTGTTCGAAGTCAGAATCGGCTATATTCATTTTCCCTTTCAATGATTGATAGTGGCGGCAAGTCTCTATATCGTCTTCCGCCCCTATCGCTTTCATAACATCCAGTAAAACACTACATATTGCTATTCTTTCCGATTCTTCTGAGTTCATACTGCTATTATTGCCGCCCTGCTCCCCTATGTTTGGCATCTATATGTTTAAAAAGCGTGGGAACTGTAATCTATTATTTGAAACTGAGGTATCGCCAAACACCCTTCGGACCAATAATAAACAACAGCCCACGCTTTATTCTATATACACGAGTATATATAACAAGCGTGAGCACCAAGTTGTCTACTACCTTTGTCCGAGTTGAAATTTGGCGATTTCCAGTTCCAAAGATAATATCTTAAACGCTTAATGCTATCCAGACTATAAGACAACCGAAAAGTCAAAGCCCCGGCTGCTTCATGTCAATTGCAAAGATAATCAAAAACAAGAAACTCTATTGTTTACAAAGAAACATTAACAGATATGAATCCAAGAATACCTGCGACAAAAAAAGGGCGGCCTTTTACAGCCGCCCTACCCAATCTACCCGATTGTCAAAAATCCCCCTAAGATATTGTGTATATTATTTCTCTACCGTAAACTTATAGATACATTCGCTGAAGTATTTCTCGCCCGGACGCAGCACTACACTCGGGAAGTTCGGCTGGTTGGGAGAGTCGGGATAATGCTGTGTTTCCAGGCACAAGGCACCGCGATGCGGATAGATCACGCCATGTTTTCCCTTATCGCCGGCTTTCGCCATTGCGTTTCCTGCATAGAACTGGACTCCCGGTTCGTTGGTATAGACTTCAAGGCCGATGCCGCTTTTTGCCGATACGGCTTTTGCGGCGAGGACATTGATGTCGCAATTGTTATTCAACACCCAGTTGTGGTCATATCCTGTTCCTCTTACCAACTGTTCGAACGGATCGTCGATATGCGCACCAATAAGAACCGGCTGGCGCAGATCCATCGGAGTTCCTGTAACGTCGTCCAACGTACCGGTCGGGATCAGTGTCTCGTCTACCGGGACATATGTGTCGGCATCGATCATGATCGAATGGTCCAGAATCTGAGAACCCGGAACGCCGGAGAGGTTGAAGTAGCTGTGGTTGGTCAGGTTGACAACGGTCGGTTTGTCTGTCGTAGCCTCATATTTGATATCGACGGCATTGTCGTTTGTCAGCGTATAGGTGACTTTCACGTTCAGATTACCCGGGAAACCGGCTTCACCGTCTTTGGAAAGATAAGTCAGTTCAAGTGTCTGGTCGTTCACCTGTTTGGCATCCCAGACAACCGTGTGATAACCGTTCGGACCGCCGTGCAGGCAATGGCCGTTGTTGTTCAGCGGAAGCTGGTAGTCGTTGCCGTCGAGTGAGAACTTGCCGTGTGCGATACGGTTGCCGTAACGTCCGATCAACCCGCCGTAGTTGTTATCGGGATTGTCGACATACTGCTGGATATTGTCGTAACCCAGGACGACATCCGTCATCTTGCCGTCTTTGTCGGGCACCATAACCGATACCAGACGTCCTCCCCAGTTCGTTACACAAGCTTCGGCGCCATTCTGGTTTTTCAACACATATAATGCGGTCGGTTTTCCTTGTACTTCTGATACGAAATCAGATTTCATCAGTCCAGAAAGAGTGGCTTCCTCTTTTTTCTCCGCACATGACAATAAAACACACATTGCCATGACAGCCATACATAGTCTCTTCATCTTCGATACTAATAAATTAATGTTTGTTAGATATGCTGGCAAATATACAGTATTATTGTCAAAAACAAACGATGCTGCTGAATAATGTTGTTTAATACAAATCACTTTCGTACATTTGTGATGCTTAATAGAGAAAAATGAAACAATATTTAGATTTACTCGATCGTGTCCTCCGCGAAGGAGTTAAGAAAGAAGACAGGACCGGAACCGGTACATACAGTGTGTTCGGACATCAGATGCGCTTCAATCTGGAAGACGGTTTTCCTCTGCTAACGACCAAGAAACTGCATTTGAAATCCATTATATATGAACTGCTATGGTTCCTCCAGGGCGATACCAACGCAAAATACCTGCAAGATCATGGTGTACGTATCTGGAACGAATGGGCGGATGCAGACGGCAACTTAGGGCATATCTACGGTTTCCAATGGCGTTCATGGCCGGACTATAAAGGCGGCAGCATCGACCAGATCAGCGAGGCGGTGGAAACAATCAAGCACAACCCCGATTCGCGCCGTATCATCGTCAGCGCCTGGAATGTCGGGGATCTGGACAACATGAACCTGCCTCCCTGCCATGCATTTTTCCAGTTCTATGTGGCAGACGGGCGTTTGAGCTTGCAGATGTACCAGCGCAGTGCCGACATCTTCTTAGGCGTTCCGTTCAACATCGCGTCGTACGCACTGTTATTACAGATGATGGCGCAGGTGACAGGCCTGAAAGCCGGAGATTTCGTGCATACGCTCGGTGATGCGCATATCTATACGAACCACATCGAGCAGGTGAAGTTGCAGCTGACACGCGACCCGCGTCCGCTCCCCCGTATGGAGATCAACCCGGATGTAAAAGACATATTCAGCTTCCAATACGAAGACTTTACTCTGACAGGATACGACCCGCACCCGCATATCAAGGGTGAAGTGGCCGTCTAAATAAAAATAAAGACAGCAAGATTTATTAAATTCGATAAGTTTATGAGTACTATTTCAATTGTAGCAGCTATTTCCGACAACAATGCTATCGGGAAGAATCTGGGACTGCTCTGGCACATGCCGGCAGACATGAAGCGTTTTAAAGACCTGACAACAGGCCACGCCGTAATAATGGGACGTAAAACTTTCGAGTCTTTACCTAAAGGCGGATTGCCCAACCGCAAAAACGTAGTACTGACGACCATGCCGGAAGCCGGTTTCGTCAATTGCTTCGCTTGCGAGTCGATGCACGACGCTTTGGATATTTGCGAAAAAGAAGAAGACATCTTCATCATCGGCGGTTCCTTAGTTTACAGACAAGGATTAGGCATTGCCGACAAGATGTATCTGACCCGCGTACACGGCGACTTCCCCGATGCGGACGCGTTCTTCCCGGTTGTCAACTGGGATTTGTGGGAAGAGGTGGAACGCCAGGAATTCGAGGCAGACGAGAAAAATCCGTACCCCTACACCTTCCTGACTTACGTGCGTAAAAAATAGAATTACTCCTATTTAACAGTAGTTTTACAACTTTTTGCTCTTTCTTTGTATCTATACACTAAAGGTTGTTTGTTTAACAAGTAAACTCATATAGATATGAAGATAAGAGCATTCATTGTTTTAGCCCTGATCGCTTGCGGAATATTGTCTACGGTATTCTACGTGCAGGCAAACCGGGCCTCCCTCGATGAGAAGGCGATAACAGAAGCCATCCAAACGAAAAACACGCCGCAGTTAATCCAGTCGCTTATTACGAAGATGAAGAATCAACTGGAGAAAGACAGCGAGACTTTTCCCGAACTGATAAAAGAGGTGGAAACATATACCGCCGTATGTCCCGACTCGGCCTCCGTCGCCATACTCCACTCCATGATTGCGGAGATGTATAACAACTACTATACACAGCACCGCTGGAACATCAACCAGCGGACGGAGCTGGCCGGTTACGTGCCCGACGATATCCGCGAATGGACCTCCAACCTCTTCACGGAAAAGATTAAACAGGAACTGACACTCTCCCTTGAACCCGCCCGTTTGCTGCAACAGACGCCGGTCGGCCAATACAACCTGATCCTGAAGAAAGGAAAAGACAGCCCCGAACTCCGTCCGACACTGTACGATTTCCTGGCTTTCCGCGCCATCGAGATACAGCCGGCGGCAGAATGGTATAACGACCTGATCGCCTTTCGCCGCACCCAGCCGGAAAAGAAACCCCTGCTGCTGGACGAACTGGACTACTGGCAATATAAATACGACAGCAGGCTGACAACCTCCGCAGACTATAAAAACGCATTAGACAGCCTGTTCCAGGTGTACGGAAAAGAACCGTTTGCCATCGAAATAGAGATCGCACAGATGCATCGCCTCCAACGCGAACGCTATCAGGGCAACAAAGCGCACCAGGATTCCATCCAGGCCGCCATCTATGCACTTTGCAAGGAAAGCATCGTCCGGTACGCTAAAAACGACCGCGTCAACGCGTTCAAGAACCAATTAGGGCAAATGGAAATGCCCGTCCTGAACGTCGAATCGCAGAACAACGTCTATCCGGGAAAGAGCCTGACACTCCGGATCAGATACACCAACACCCCGCAACTGACCGTCCGCATCTACAAAAGCCTCCGTCAGCCGCAGGATGCCTGGCGGAACTATAATAAGAACAGCAAGAACTTGCTGGGCGAGTTAGTGAAAGAGCAGACATTCAAAATGAATATGCCCAATACCTATACCGAAGGCGATTCCACACTCTCCATTCCGATGGATAAATTAGGATTATACGAATACGTCATCACGGTTCCGGGCAAGCAACTGACCGTCTCCAACCGTTTCAGCGTGAGCCGCCTGGCCGCCCTTACCCGCAGTCAGACGAACAACTCGGAAGTACTCGTCACCGACCTGGAAAGCGGCAAACCCATCGAAGGCGCAACCGTGATCTACTACAAGACCGATATGATGAAGGGAACGCTTCAACGCCAGGGAGAAGTGAAGACAGACCGTTTAGGCATCGCTGTCCTTCCCGCCAAAAAGAAGATCGAACAAATCCGTCCGGTCTTCCGCGACGACACCTCTTCGATCATCACGAGCATCTATCCTTACGGCTCCTTCCGCCCGGAAAAGGAACAGGTGGAACTGTCTCTTTTCACAGACCGCGGCATTTACCGTCCGGGACAGAACGTCTTCTTCAAAGGGATCGCTTACGTAAAAGACACGGACGATCCGCATGTTGTGGCGGGACGAACCTATACCGTCGCTTTGCGCGATGCCAACTACAAGGAAGTGGCAACCAAAGAACTCACGACCGACAAATTCGGTTCCTTCAACGGCGAGTTTACCATACCGGCGCAGACATTAAGCGGCAGCTTTACCCTTGTGTCGGAAAGAGCCCGCACGAATATACGGGTGGAAGAATACAAACGTCCGACCTTCAAGGTGAGTTTCCTGCCGATCAAGGAAGAGGTGACGTTCGGAAAACCGGTCAAGATTACAGGTGAAGCGCAGACATTCTCCGGCATCGCCCTCCAGGCAGGCGAAGTCAACTGGACCATCACCCGCCGTCCGTTCTGGGCACGCCTCTACATGCCGAATCCATTCGATTATACATACGAGCAGGTCGCCAACGGAACGGCAAAGGTCGACAGCAAGGGAAACTTTTCCCTCTCCTTCGTTCCCGAACGGCCGGAAACAACCGGCATGCGCCCCGCCTACCAGAGTTATGAAGTAACGGCAACCCTGACCGACAGCAAAGGGGAAACACAGGAAGCGCAATACACCTTCTCCGTAGGCGACACCGGCATCCTGTTGGATATCCAAATGCCCGGAGAGGAAATGGAAAACGACTCCGCCAAATCGGTGATAACAGCCTATACGGTAAACAGGCAGAAAGCATCCGCCGAAGGCAGTTACACGATTTACTCCCTGTCAGACGAGAAGACAGAACCGGACCAGTTCGGCATGGACCAGTATAAGATAGACAAACTGATGACCGTTGGCACCTTTATAACGGGAGACGAACTCTCGCCCGCCCTGTTCCGCAACCTCCCGGCCGGACGTTACCGCCTGGAAGTGAAAGCGACCGACTCCAACGGAAAAGAAGTTTCCGCCAGCCAGGACTTTATCCTCTACAGCCGCCGGGACAAACGCCCGCCGGTATTCATGCACACCTGGCTGATCGAGGAGCGCACGACCTGTGAGCCGGGAGAAGACGCCGAGTTTGTGTTCGGCACATCCGACAAGGATACACACGTCTTATACGAAGTCTACAGCAGCGACCGGAAATGCACGGAACGGAAATACATCCGGATGAGCGATGAGAACCGGACGTTCCGCCTCCCGTTTAAGGAAACGGACGGAGACGGGTTTACCATCACCTTCACCTTCGTCAAGGAAGGAAAGATGTACGTCAAGCAGGTTCCCGTCTACCGCCGCCAGCCAAACCGGAGACTGAACATCCTGGCCGAGACATTCCGCGACCACCTGCTGCCTGGCAGCAAAGAAAACTGGAAATTCCGTATTACGGATGCGGACTCCGTCGCCGTCACAGCCGAAGTGTTAGTCAGTATGTACGACGCATCATTAGATAAGATCATGCCTTTCGGCTGGTCATTCGTCCCCAAAAGATATATTAATCTATATGCCCCGCAATTCTCAGAAGGGACAGCCTTTACAAGCAACAACAAGTACGAGACGGGAACAAACAAGAACCTGCGCATACCCGAATACCAGTACGACCGCCTCAACTGGCAGGATGTATTGTCTTTAGGCTCCCGCTACGGAAGTAACCGCGTCTACGCATCCGGAGTCATGATGAAATCGGCGGCTGCCCCGGCTGTGGCCGAAGTCCTCAGCATCACAGACGACAGCGCCGTTCTGGAAGAATCCGCCGTACGGGCCGATCAGGGCGTTGCGGAGATCATTGCAGAAGAGGAACTGCCCGCTCCGATCAAGCTACGCGAAAACTTCGCCGAAACCGCCTTCTTCTATCCGGCACTCGTGACCGGCAAGGAGGGCGACGTTGCGTTCAGCTTCACGATGCCCGAGAGCAATACGACCTGGAAACTGCAACTGTTAGCACAGACGGAAGACCTGAAATACGGCTACCTGTCGCGCGAGATCATCACCAGCAAGCCGCTGATGGTGACCCCGAACTTGCCGCGTTTCCTGCGCCAGGGCGACGATGTGACAATCACGGCACAGGTCAGCAACCAGTCCGGCGAAACCCTCAGCGGACGCGCCAGCCTGGAATTGTTCGACCCGGAGGGCGACCAGCCGGTCGTCTGCCTGACCAAATCGCAGAAACCATTTACCCTGGCGACCGACAGCACGACAACCGTCAGCTGGTCTTTCCGCGTCCCCGCCGCGGCGAATGGTGTTATCGGCTGCCGCATCATAGCCGATTCGGACAAGGGAAGCGACGGCGAACAGCACCTTATCCCGGTTCTCTCCAACGAGATTTTAGTGACAGAAAGCACCCCGTTCTACCTCTTCGACAAGAACGAAGAAGTGATCCGCCTGAAAGACGGCAAAGGCATCCGGCCGTTCCGCACGACACTCGAACTGACGGCCAACCCCATCTGGTACGCCGTCCAGGCCCTGCCGACCCTCACGCAGCCGGAAGACGACAACGTCATCTCCTGGTTCGCCTCTTACTACAGCAACACGCTGGCAAGCTATATCGCAACGGCCCATCCGCGCATCCAGCAGGTCATCAGCCAGTGGAAAGCACAGGGCGGAAACGCCTCCACGCTCTATTCCAACCTCGAAAAGAACACGGAACTGAAAAACATCCTCCTGCAGGAAACGCCCTGGGTGCTGGAAGCAAGCAACGAGACGGAGCAGAAACAACGCCTCTCCCTCCTTTTCGACCTGAACCGGGCAGCCGGGCAGCGGGAAATCGCCCTACAGCGCCTTCTCGACCTGCAAAGGCCGGACGGCGGGTGGAGCTGGTTCAAAGGCATGTATCCAAGCCAGGAAATGACACTCTATATCCTGAAAGGAATGACCCAGTTAGTTCAGTTGAACGCCATCGGCTATAACCAGCAGGAAAAGGAGATGCAGATGAGAGCGCTGAAGTTCATCGACCAGCAAATCCAGTCCGACTACGAAGCGCTCCAAAAGATCAAGAACTGGCAGAAAAACGAAATTTCTCCCTTGGAAATCGAATATCTGTTTGTCCGCAGCGCCTACCGCGACATCCCGGAACTGGGTTCGGCCCGCGAAGCGATCCGCTATTACACGAACTTAGCGGAAAAGCAGTGGAGCAAACAATCCATCTACGGAAAAGGTGAAATCGCCTGGCTGATGCTGCGCAACGGCAAGAAAGAGGTTGCAAACAACATCCTCGCTTGGTTGCGCAAGACGGCGACCACATCCGCCGACCGGGGCATGTATTGGGCGAACAACCGGAGCGGCGCAAGTTTCTTCACCTCACCGATCGACACGCATTGCCTTTTGATGGCCCTCTTCAACGAAACGTCGGCCAACCGGCAGGAGACCGACCGGATGAAGCAATGGCTCCTCAGCCAGAAACAGACGCAAAACTGGCCCTCCGTCCCGGCCACAGTCAACGCCATCTACGCCTTGCTGCTGACCGGAAGCGACTGGCTGAGCGACAGCAACACTTGCACCGCCGAGTGGGGCAAGGAAACCTATAGCACCACAAACGGCGAGTTGGCCACCGGCTACCTGAAAGTCACCCGTTCGGAAGAAAAAACCGTTGCATCCGGCGGAAACACCATCACCATCCGCAAGGAAGGCACCGCGCCTGCCTGGGGAGCTGTCTACGAACAATACCTCGGGAACATCAACGACATAAAGAAACAGAAAGGCGCACTGAACGTCGAGAAGATGCTCTTTGTCGAGACGAACAACGGTTCCGAACGGCAACTGCGTCCCGTCACGCCCCAGCAGCCGCTCCGTGTCGGCGACAAGGTTATCGTACGCCTGACTGTCCGCACCGACCGCACGATGGACTACGTCTTCCTGAAAGACCTCCGCGCCGGATGTTTCGAACCGGCTACCCAGCTTTCCGGTTCGACCTATCGGGACGGAGCCTGGTATTACCAGTCGCCGACGGATGTATCGGAAAACTTCTTCTTCGACCGCCTGCCCCAAGGCACATACGTCCTGGAATATGCCGTATATGTATCGCGCCCAGGTGAATACGCAGGCGGTATCAGCACGATCCAATGCCTGTATGCTCCCGAGTTCGTGTCGCATACGGAAGGAGGGCTTTTAAAAGTGGAGTGAGTGCGTTTTGCAAAGGCCCCTTATGATGGGCGTCATACACATCGTAGGATGCCCATCACACACGTTGTATATTACTGTCATACGCATCGTATGATAACAGGCATAGTAAAAACAGACGTATTATATGGATTTTTAATCCTAATAATTACTCATTTATATTATCTTTGCATCTTAAACAATAGCTAAATAAAGAGAAGATGAAACAGATTATTTTTATTTTCATGACAATCCTGCTGGCTACAGGAATGGCGTCAGCGCAAGGCAAAGCTGTAATTTCAGCAGATGAGACCTCTTTCGATTTCGGTACAATCAAAGAGGCGAACGGAAATGTATCGCATACTTTTAAGATCAAGAATACAGGCGAAGCACCGCTTGTCCTGACACGCGTCATTGCTTCCTGCGGTTGCACGACACCCGAATGGACCAAAGAGCCGATCGCCCCGGGAAAAACAGGTGACATCAAAATCACGTATAACCCGAAAGACCGCCCCGGCCCTTTCGTGAAGACTATATCCGTTTACAGCAATGGTAAAACCGGTAGTTTTATCCTGACAATCCGGGGAGAGGTAGAATAATAACACAGGAAAAGCGAATCACTTAGAATGTTGAACAGAAACAAACTAATCTCTATCCTTGCCGGCATACTGTTTGCAACAAGCAGTATGCTGGCACAAAATAACGCCCAAATCAGCGCTGACGAACTCATCTACAACTTCGGAACGATTGGAGAGTCCGACGGATTGGTCAGCCACGTCTTTACAGTCAAAAACACAGGTGACGGCCCGCTCGTCATCACACGGATCACAGCCTCATGCGGTTGCACGCAGCCGGAATGGTCCAAAGAGCCCATCGCCCCGGGAAAGACCGGAGAGGTGAAAGTGACCTACAACCCCAAAGGACGTCCCGGTCCTTTCTACAAGACAATCGCGATCTACAGCAACGGAAAGAAAGGCAGTTTCTCGTTAGGTATCAAAGGTAACGTGACGCCCAAAGAGGCACTCCCGATACTGATTTATCCGTACAGCATCGGCGACCTGAAACTGCAAACAAAGAATATCCTCTACAGCACGATTCGTCCCGAAGAGACTTTAGGGGAAAAAATCAGCGTAATCAATGAAGGAAAGACATCCCTGACCATCCATTTAGGGAAAACGGCCCATTACCTGAACGTCGTAGCCAACCCGACAAAGTTAGCTCCCGGCGAAACAGGCGAAATATCCATCCTGATGAATGCGAAAGAGGCTAAACGGAAGGGGCGCGTAGCAGACGAAATACCCGTAACGATCGAGAGCATCGGACAGAAGAAAGGGACGGAAGGCGAGATACACGTGGCCGCCAATATCATAGACGACTTCAGCAAACTGACCGCGTCCGACAAGGCGAAAGCTCCGATAGCCCAGCTGTCCGGCACGCTGCTCGACTTCGGCAAACTGCCCGATAAAAGCAGCTTCATCCCATTGGTCGGCGGAAGGGTCAGCGGCACGATCGACGTGACCAACTCGGGCAAATCGCCGCTCATCATCTACAGCGCGACCTGCGACGACGAACGCGTAGCCATCTCCGGAGGTAAAAGAGAAATCAAACCGGGCACGACAGCCACCTTCAAAGTGACCGTACGCCCTAAAGAGATAAAGACAAAGCTGGAAGCCCTTATCAACCTCGTATGCAACGACCCGAACGGTCCGGTACGGTTAGTGAAGGTGACAGCAGAGAAATAATATGCCAATTATTCAATATGCCAATATGCCAATGCAGAGAAAGACTTCTTAATTGGCACATTGGCATATTGGCAAACTAAATAATTATTTATTATGGAACATCCCGAAAACGACGATCTATACAAAGGATTAAAGGTAAACAAGGGAGTAGCTGACGTACCGACAGTCAATCCTTATCTGAAAAGAAGAGTTCAACGCAAAGAATATACGCCTTCCGAGTTTGTGGAAGGAATCCTGAAAGGAGACATAACGATCCTCAGCCAGGCTGTGACACTGGTGGAAAGCGCCAAATATGAACACCAGCAGGTTGCACAGGAAATCATTGAGAAATGCCTGCCGCATGCCGGCAAGTCTGTCCGCATCGGTATCACCGGAGTGCCGGGAGCCGGCAAAAGTACGTCTATCGATGCATTCGGCATGCACCTGATTAACGAAGGACGCAAACTGGCAGTCCTGGCGATCGACCCGAGCAGCGAGCGTTCGAAAGGCAGCATCCTTGGCGACAAGACCCGTATGGAGGCGTTGTCGCGCGAGAAGAATGCCTTCATACGCCCTTCACCATCGGCCGGTTCGTTAGGAGGTGTGGCACGCAAGACACGCGAAACGATTGTCCTTTGCGAAGCGGCCGGATTCGACACGGTATTCGTCGAAACGGTCGGTGTCGGACAGAGTGAGACGGCTGTCCATTCGATGGTCGATTTCTTCCTGCTGATCCAGCTTGCCGGTACCGGTGACGAACTGCAAGGCATCAAGCGCGGTATCATGGAAATGGCAGACGGCATCATCATCAACAAGGCGGACGGCGACAATATCGAAAAGGCAAACCTTGCAGCCGCGCAGTTCCGCAACGCCCTGCATCTGTTCCCGGCGCCGGAATCCGGCTGGTTTCCTAAAGTATTGACGTACTCCGGATATTACAACTTGGGAATCAAAGAAATATGGGATATGGTCGGCGAATATATGGAGTTCACCCAAAAGAACGGTTACTTCAACTACAAGCGTAACGAGCAGGCTAAGTACTGGATGTATGAAAGCATCAACGACACGCTTCGCGAAAAGTTCTATCACAACCCGGCTGTCGAAGGCATGTTAGGCGTGACCGAACAGCAGGTATTGAACAACGAAATCAGTTCGTTCGTCGCGGCTAAGCGGATGATGGATTTGTTCCTGGAGAATTTGTCCGGAAAGAAATAAAGAGTCCTTGTCCCTGCGTCAAGCGTGGGGACAAGGACAGCCTTACGAGGCGCTTTTGGTAACCCCTTTTTTATTCAGTTTTCCGGATCAATTCAGCCGACTGTCCTTCCTCGTTCAGGTATGTTTCGATATGCCGCTTTTTTTTGTCTTCCAGAATCTCGTCGATAGCGATCAGGATACCGGTCTCTTCCACCTCACCGAACTCATGGTTGATGGCCGTGCCGAATACGCGCATCTTGGGCGAAAGGCTCATGTAAGCGTTTACCAGCGGCGGCACGTTGATGCCGAACTTACGGACCTCCTGGTTCAATACCTTATAATTGTCCCTGAAATTATCGTATTTGAAAAGCTCCTGCATCTTCTCCAGGTTCGTGCCCGTCTCCAAAGGATAAACCGGGGTAATCAGTTTTTCCGGATCGGGAAAGTGCATGTTCAGGAAATAGAGGATCATGTTGCGTGCCTCGGAGTTGTAGGTGTTGTACATCGTCACCTTCCCGAAATAGTACTGCAGGCTGGGATCAACTACGGAGAGCGCCCCTAAGCCGTCCCAAAGATTGTCCAGTACGAACAGCCCTTTGGCACTGCCGCTGCGTGTGGACTGGTATTCTAATGTCACGAACGAACGGCCCAGCTCGACCGTGTACGGCAGATATTCTTTATTAAACTTCTCAGAGAAATTGAACAGATGGGAAGTCGCTAAAATCGGTTTGCCCGCTTCATCGAACTTGACATCCGAGCCGCAAAGGAAACGGTAGCCGCCCAGGATCTGCTCGTCTTCGGGACTCCATACGATCAGTTGGCGGTAGGCATCTTCCATCGTGTCGTATTCGTCGATATCGACCGGACAGCCTGTCCCCCCTCCGTAGTAACGGAAGGCAATTTCCCTGAGTCGCCCGATCTCCTGCATCACGTTGGGAGAGTCGTGCGCAGTGACAATGTATATCTCATTGTTGGATTTATTCGTTCTCCTGAGCTTCTTCTCTTTGGTCAGTTCTGCTTTCAGGAGAGCAGGATCTATCGGTTTAATAACGTCTTGCATATAAAATAAGTCTATTATTTCTTTAGGTTATAAACGATTCCTTTTACCCATTCGGCCCACTCTGCCGGCTTACGGCTGCTGTCGAAGGTTTGCCAGGGAATCGGCTTTCCGAAATGGATGCGGAATGTTTTGTGTTTACTTCTGAACATCTCGTCCGGCAGATAAATCATTTCGTAGTTCATCTTGATGCCCAAGGCCTTGCGCAGGTTGGCGAGACGATAGAAGAAGTTCGAGTTACGCCCTTCAAAAAAGACAGGCACGATGTCCCGTTGAGACTCCACTGCTTTTTGGATAAAAGACTTTTTCCATTCGGTGTCCTGTATCTTCCCGTTCTGTTTGCGTGAGCACAGGCCGGCAGGGAATGTGATGATCTGGTTGTCCGAAGCGTAGGCATCCTCGATCAGCTGCGCGTTCTTTTTGCCTTGCGCTCCGTGCTTGTTGATCGGGACGAAGATCGATCTCAGATTGGACAGATACAGCAGCAGGTCATTCACCAGGTAGCGGATCTTCCCGTCAAAGCGTTCGCCGATGATCGCCGACAAGCAAATACCGTCCAACCCGCCCAACGGATGGTTTGAAGCGAAGATGTAACGCCCTTCTTTAGGGATATTCTCTTCATTCACCAATTCCAGGTTCAGGTCGAAATATCCGATCAGTTCCTGCATAAACGCCACCCCGTCCTTGTCGTGATACCGGCGTAGGATGTCGTTCAGCTCATCCTGGTGAACAGTACGGATCAGATAGTTAACCACAAAGCCGGGAATCTTCCGGGCTGCCGAAGGCGCCTTCTGTTGCAATACTTGCCTGATGTCTATCTGTGTAATACCTTCTTGTGTCATTTCACATAACTCTAACGAAAGGCAAAGATAGAGTTAATAATTAAAAGTCAATACTTTCGGGAATTTTTTTTAACCGCAGGCTGCAACAAATCGCGTTGTAATTCTGTTACTATTAGTCAGTACGGGGCATCGAACATACGCCTGTATAGTCGGCAAGAAGGTTAATTCGTTAGTTTAAAAATAGATAGAGAGAGTAGGCGGTCTGCCTGATAAGCTATTATTAACATAATACGCTCTCTATTTTTACCTTTTTTGTGTGAATATTAAATTAAAAGACGCTTTATTTGTCGTGTTAAAAAGAGAGATTTATTGATATGAGGAAGTCTACGATTTGGTTGCTTGCGGTGGTGATGGCTTTTGCCTTTGCCGGTTTACTCTTTTTGCAGGTAAAATATGTAAGTATCATACTCAAAAAAAGTAGCGAGCAGTTCAATGAAACTGTCAAACGATCGATGCACCAAGTCTCGAAAAACCTGGAACTCGACGAAACGGCCAGATATCTGGAAGAAGATCTCAGCCGTGACGAAGCCAACAATTATCTCTACCAGAACGGGCAGAGCAATCTGACTGGGGGAATTATCTCCGAGAAAAAATATAAGATGCAGTTCACCAATGCCGACGGTACCGTAGAACATATCGAATTTCATAGCGATATCCGGACGCAAAAGCTCGAACCGCTCTCCTCGTTAGGCAGCAATAAAGCGCCCAACAGCATCGTCAGTACATCAAAAGATTTGCAGCAAACCCTGAAACGCCGCTATCAGTATCAGAGCGGATTGTTTAACGAAGTGATCTTGAACATTTTGCACACTGCAAATCTTAAGCCGATCGAAGAACGGGTAGATTTTAAAAAGCTGAATAATTACTTAAAATCAGAATTTATTAACAACGGATTGAACCTGCCGTTCATCTTTTCTGTTATTAACAAAGACGGCAGGATTGTGTACCAGAGCGGGGAGATTCCTCCTGTGTCAGACGTAGTTGCGCAGGTCTTATTTCCCAACGACCCACCTTCGAAGCAGAATTTACTGAGGGTGTATTTCCCGACGAAGGGTGATTATATTTCAAGTTCGGTAACATTTATTGTACCGTCCATTCTCTTTTCACTGATACTTTTGGTAACGTTCATCTTTACCATTTATATCGTATTCAGGCAGAAGAGACTTTCGGAAATGAAGAATGACTTTATCAATAATATGACGCATGAACTGAAGACACCGGTTTCGACCATCTCGCTCGCCGCGCAGATGCTGAAAGACTCGGATATCACGAAAAGCCCTGATGTGTTCAAGCATATCTCGGGTGTGATCAACGACGAGACGAAACGGTTGGGTTTCCTGGTGGAAAAGGTTTTGCAGATGTCGCTGTTCGAGCGCCAGAAAGCGGCCCTCAAACTGAAAGAGGTGGATGCAAACGATTTGCTGGCAAACGTTGCCAACACATTCGCCCTGAAAGTAGAGAAGTATGACGGCACGATCGATATAGACCTGCAGGCAGAAGACTCGAACATATACGTAGATGAAATGCACATCACCAACGTACTGTTCAACCTGTTGGATAACGCTGTCAAGTATCGTCGCCTCGAAGTGCCGCTGACGCTGATGTGCCGCACCTGGAACGAGAATGGCAAATTATTGATATCGATAGAAGACAACGGTATCGGAATCAAGAAAGAATACCTTAAGAAAGTATTCGACCGCTTCTTCCGCGTACCGACTGGAAACGTACACGACGTGAAAGGGTTCGGTCTCGGACTTGCTTACGTCCGTAAAATAGTGGAGGACCACAAAGGCACGATACGCGCCGAAAGTGGAGCCGGAAATGTAGGAACAAAATTTATTATTACTTTACCTCTTATAAAAAGTTAGTTATGGAAGAAAAACTGAAAATCTTCTTTTGTGAAGACGACGAAAACCTGGGTATGCTATTAAGAGAATACTTACAGGCAAAAGGTTATGTAACCGACCTCTTCTCCGATGGAGAAGCCGGATACAAAGGTTTCACCAAAGGCAAATATGACCTTTGCGTACTGGACGTGATGATGCCGAAAAAAGACGGTTTCACACTGGCACAGGAAATCCGCTCTATCAACCCTGATATCCCCGTAATCTTCCTTACAGCCAAGACTATGAAGGAAGATATCCTGGAAGGATTCAAAATCGGTGCAGATGATTATCTGACAAAACCGTTCAGCATGGAAGAGCTGTTGCTTCGTATCGAAGCCATCCTCCGCCGTGTGAAAGGCAAGAAGATGAAAGATATTCCTTTCTACAAGTTAGGTAACTTCTTGTTCGATACCCAGAAACAGACTTTGGCTATCGGCGATAAGGTTACGAAGCTGACAACTAAGGAATGCGAACTGTTGAGCCTGCTTTGCGCCCACGCAAATGAAATCCTGGAACGTAATTATGCCCTGAAGACAATCTGGGTAGATGATAACTACTTCAATGCCCGTAGCATGGACGTATATATCACGAAACTTCGTAAACTGTTGAAAGATGATCCGGGAATCGAAATCATCAACATCCACGGTAAGGGTTACAAACTGATCACTCCTTCAGGAGAAGAACAGGCCCGCGAAGAAGGTATCCAGGTACTTTAAGGAACATATCCCGGAGGCTTAAACGGCTCCGGGATTTTTTCTCTTCCAGAAAAGGAATGCAACCAGTGTCACTACCGTTATGCTGCAACCTATTATCTGTGAAACCGTAACATTCATACCTAATCCTTCAGGAGCGACAAAAATATAGGTGGAACAAACGGCTGTCATAAACAGGGCAGGGATCAGGGTTACGATATACGGCTTCTTCGAACGGGCAAGAAAGACCGTCAACGCCCAAAGGGTAAAGACTGCCAACGTCTGATTTGTCCAGGCAAAATAACGCCAGATCATATCGAAACCATCCTTATCTTTTAAACTGTAAAGTAATATCCCGATCGCTACGATAAACAGAGGGACACAGATCATCAGACGACTAGCCATGCTTTTCTGCTCCTTATGGAGAAAATCTGCTATGATCAAACGGGCCGAACGGAATGCAGTATCCCCCGAAGTAATCGGAGCAGCAATAACGCCTAATACGGCTAATACACCGCCAACCGTCCCCAGCCACTCTTTAGTGATACTGTCTACAATCACGGCTGCATTACTTTCACCCATACCATTATTATGATAGAAATAAGTAGCAGCGGCAGCCCAGATCAAAGCCACGATACCTTCTGTAATCATCGCTCCGAAGAAGACAGGACGTCCGTATTTTTCATTCTTGATACAACGAGCCATCAACGGACTTTGAGTAGCATGGAAACCAGAAATGGCTCCACAGGCAATACTCACAAACATAATCGGAAAGATAGGAAGATTTTCCGGATGCGTATTCGCCAGGCCGTCGGTCAGCTCCGGAAGTGGCGGATGGTTCACGAACAACATCACAAGAATACCTACTGCCATAAAAAGCAAGGCGGCAGCAAACAAAGGATATATCTTACCTATGATCTTATCGACCGGCAACAAAGTGGCCAGGATATAATAGATAAATACCACAAATATCCAGAAAGTGGCATCGAGGTATTCCGGAGTCAACTTTGCCAGCAACCCGGCTGGACCGGCAACAAAGACAGCTCCGACAAGGACCATCAGAATAACGGTAAACCCACGCATGAATTGCTTGAAATTGTTCCCGAGATAACGTCCGATAATTTCAGGCAGACTCTCGCCATGATGGCGCAGGGAAAGCATTCCGGCCAGATAATCGTGAACAGCCCCGGCAAAGATCGTGCCCAATACGATCCACAGGAAAGAAGCCACACCAAACTTGGCTCCCATTATAGCACCGAATATCGGACCGAGACCGGCAATATTCAGAAACTGAATCATAAAGACTTTCCAGGAAGACATTGGAATATAATCTACTCCATCCTGATGAGTGAAAGCTGGAGTTTTACGGGAAGGATCGATCCCGAAGATACGTTCTATAAAAGAGCCGTAAATGAAATAGCCTGCAATAAGAACTGCAAGACAACAGATAAAGGTTATCATCGTTTAAAGTTATTAGAATTCGGTCTAGTTCTAAAAGAATGAGTCTAAAAGAAAGCTTGCAATACCAAGCATTTTCATATATCAGATAGTGACAGGTTATAACTTATCCCCTCTTGAGAGGAGATAAGTTATTTTCAAAACTATATTATATTAGCTATTCAGCAGGCGTTTTACCGCTTCTGAAATAGCACGTCCTTCTGCTTTACCCGCAAGCGCTTTGGAAGCCGTTCCCATTACCTTACCCATATCCTGAGGACCGGTAGCACCTACCTGGGCGATAATAGCTTTCAATGCTGTTTCAAGTTCTTCGGCAGTCATCTGCTTCGGGAGATAAGTTTCCAGTACTTTTACCTGCGCAAGTTCACCCTCTGCCAGGTCTGCACGACCTTGCTGGGTGTAAATGTCAGCAGAGTCCTTTCCTTGTTTCACCAGCTTCTGGATAATTTTGGTGGCATCGGTATCCGTCAAAGTATCGTTAGCTCCCGGAGCAGTCTTTGCTTCGAGGAAGAATTTCTTCACATTTCTCAATGTTTCGAGGGCAACTTTATCTTTAGCCTTCATTGCGTTTTTAATGTCTTCGCTGACTTTTTCAAACAAATCCATATCTTATTTCTTATTTAAAATTATCGGAAACTTATCACCTGCTTGCCTCCTGTATCCGGTTTCTTTCCTTCGGAACGAGAAGCTGAAGTATTGACTGCTGTCGATGATACCGGAATTTCTTCACCACCAACCTTCGAACGGGCACGAGCTATTACTTTCGGATCACGGTTATAAGTAGGATTATCCTCGATCAAGGCAATCAAAGCATCATCGTCCAGTTCATCCTGTGTCAATACAACAGCTTTGGCACGGGCTGCAACACGGCGCATACGCTGGCCGGAAGCTCCGTAATATTTGTCGATCAGATCTTTTTCGGCACGTTCCTTGTTCAAGCGTTCCTCTTCCAGACGAAGTTCCTCCTCAGTCATACGTCCCTGTTCGATCTGACGTTTTTCAGCGATCTGAGGAATGTCTTCCATACCGAAACCGGTTGCCAGGATCGTCATCTTCACTTTCGAACCGAGAGTGCTGTCGATAGCCGTACCCCAGATCACCTCGATATCGCGTCCGAAGCGTGACATGAAATCGTGAACATCGTTCATTTCCTCCATACGCAGTTCGGCTTCCTCACCGAACGAAACGTTGAATAATATCTTTTTGGCATTGAACACATCGTTATTGTTCAACAGCGGAGAGTTCAGTGCATCTTCAATTGCCTGGCGTACACGCCCTTCACCTTCACCGAAACCGTTACTCATCAAGGCAACACCACCATCTTTCATCGTGGTATTGACATCGGCAAAGTCGAGGTTGATTATACCCGGAAGGGTGATGATCTCAGCAATGCTCTTAGCAGCAATGGTAAGGGTATCATCGGCTTTTCCAAAAGCATTCGTCATAGTCAGGTCGGAATAGATCTCACGCAAACGTTCGTTGTTGATAACCAGCAACGCATCCACGTTCTTGCTAATATCTTCAACACCGTTCAGTGCCTGAATGATTTTGCGTTCGCCTTCGAATACGAATGGAATAGTAACGATACCGACAGTCAGGATACCCATATCCTTGGCAAAACGGGCAATTACCGGAGCTGCTCCTGTACCTGTACCACCACCCATTCCGGCAGTGATAAAGACCATTTTGGTTCCATCGCTCAACATCTTACGGATATCTTCCATACTTTCCTCAGCTGCCATCATGGCACGTTCGGGCTTGTTACCAGCTCCCAGTCCCTGGGTGATATTACGGCCCAGCGGCACTTTGACCGGCACGTCCGAACGGTTCAGCGCCTGGTTGTCTGTGTTACACAGAACGAATGTAACATCATGTATACCTTCTTTGTACATGTGGGTAACAGCGTTACCACCACCGCCTCCTACACCAATTACTTTGATGATCTTAGGAGTATCTGTCGGATAATTGAAACTTAATATTGTGTCGTCCATTGTCTTCCGGTTTTAATCCATTCGCTGATTTACTTTATATCGTCTTCGTCGTCAAACAGGCTCTTGCCAAACGTATCTATTCCCTTGGTCAGGCGTCCGAACAGGCCGGGGCCTTTCTTCTTCTCCGGTTTCTTCTTGGGAGGTTCGGGAGCTCTCTTGGGTTCTTCCACAACGGGCTCTTCTTCCTTCTTCTCCGGTATCGGTTCAACTTTGGGAGGAATATAAAGGGCACAGTTTTCTGTTCCCCTTGCCAACAGGCCGACAGCGACAGCATATTCAGGATTGTTGGCGATCATCTCGCCACTTTCCACGATGCCTTTGCGTACGGCAGAATAGCGTACATCCATCTTCAAGCGTTCACGAATCACTTCAGGCAGGTTCTTCAGGGCGGCACCGCCACCGGTAATAATGATACCTGCACCCAGCGAATTCATCAGGCCGGTTGCTTCAAGACGGGCATATACATTTTCAAGTATCTCTTTCATACGGGCTTCGATCACATTATTGAGATCAGCCAGTTTAACCTCACGCAGTCCCATACCGTCGGCGGAACTCACCTGAATACTCAGGTCGTTGTCTTTTTCCATCAGGGCACTCCCATAGGTCAGCTTCACACGTTCGGCTTCAGCTTCCACCAGATGGAGACTGGTAATATCGCGGGTGATCAGGTTTCCTCCGAAAGGAATGACGGAAAGATTGACCAGCTGGCCGCCTTTATAAACCGTCAGTGTTGTCACTCCGGCACCGAAACCGATCAGGGCACACCCCAAATCTTTCTCGTTGTCGGTCAGCACTACATCGGCCAAAGCCAGCGGAGAGACAACGATATCGGCAATTTCTATTTTAGCACGGTCGGCAATACTGTTGACCACGTAACGCTTCAACGAAGGCCGTCCGACAATCAACTTATAACGTGCTTCAATCCGGGTACAGGGAATACCTACCGGATTGGGTTCTGGTTTGTCGTCTAAAACATAGGTAGGCGAAACCGCAGCCAGCACATCCAGCATGTCCGGGTGGTAATTGCAGCATTCCTCATACAGCCCCTTGATAATTTCCTCCGTCACTACTCCGTCTGTGCCCAGGATACGGGGAACCGTGTGGTCGATCGAACGCAACGACTGACCGCCGATACCGACATAAACCTTGCCGACTTTCGCGCCGTTCAGTTTATTCTCGAGCTTCAGGATAAGCCGTTTGATCTTATTCGCCGTTTCTTCCACATTATATACACATCCTCTTCGTATACAGGTAGCGGAGTTCTCAACTTCGTAGGCAATAATCGAGAGAGCGCCCGTCGGGCTCTTCGTTCCTACCATACCGACCATGTGAGAAGAGCCAAGGTCGATGGCTGCTATAAAGTCTG
>OGZX01000772.1_pt1 | contig 36548 bp, 19 predicted proteins | sample 1576881 | NCBI WGS metagenome assembly OGZX01 (sample SAMEA3541542, study PRJEB24748) | human gut metagenome | biome: human gut; feature: human-associated habitat; material: faeces | place: China | collected 2012 | reverse complement strand
GAAACAAGGTTTACCCACGTCTCCGTCCGATTGGATAACAATCGGACGAGAAGACGGTCGATCAATAACAAAAGGACGATCCATATAATAGTTGCCTGTTGCCACCTTTATAAACAAAGTATCCGTTTCACTCCGGTTATCCAATCGGTCTTCTACCGCCTTATTCAACGAATAATAAGGTGATTCGACGGTTCCTTTCCCATCGTCACTACCCGTAGGTGACAAGTAGACAACCAGGTCTGCATATACTCCGGGATTTATAAACCATAGTGTTAGTATTGATAAAACTATATTTTTCATTCTATAAAAGGTTGTTTTTCGTATTACATTACTTTAATGGATACCCTGAAAGAACTCATGCATCTGTACATCATACTCATCCGGTGTCGTATGCCACTCCGAAAGACGTGTAACTCCTGTCTCACGGCAAAGGGCAACGAACTCATCCAGACGAGTCAGAATTTCCGGACGCGTACGCCATTTTCCATCTACCTGTTCGAAGCAACGACTATCTGCCGTTCCTCTTTTTTTCGCTATATTAAACAAAGCATACGTAAGTGGCATATGAGCCACCTTTACCCGTTGTAATATTTCCGGTTGTCCGTCGACGGCCTTCATTGCCTGAGCAAATATAGCTTCATAACGGGCCATCAACTCATCCCGCAAAAAACCTTTTTCGCAATAATCTTCCGGATTCATAAAGATACCCAACTTCTCGCCGGAAGCCTCCAGTTCATCATGCATCAGATCGATATACCGGCGGATATAGGGGGCAGCCTCGTGGTAATAGTGTTTCAAGAAATCATCCATTTCCGCATTGATGTCGCAATTGGGATTCCAAAGCAAACGAGCAATCAAATACTGGCGCAATTCATAAAACTCACCGCCTATCTCCCGGTTCCCTTGTTGGAAATGGGCATTCGTTCCATTCTCTACGAAAAACCGAATGTTCGGTTGCAAGACCCGTAAGTTCGGGAACGGACTTACCAGGTTTCTAAACTGTACGACATAATCCCAAATCATAATATCCCGAGTCAGTTTACCCCAGGCACGAAGATCGTCACCAAAGTTATCATTCGGATTGGTGGCAATAGGTGCTTGGCGCTCCGACTCAATATTACAAAGCATAATCTGCACATTTTCACGCGGAACGATTGAGCGAGGCGGCTTACGGCTATATTGATAGGCCAACGTTGAAATTACTTTGTCGGGAAAACGATCGGCCACCCGATTCACAAAGTCCAAGACCGAACCGCTGTGACTCTCTTCCTGCTCATCCAGTTTCGCACATTTCTCACAACGGCAATACCCATAGTTGTCATTCTGGCTGACTGACCAATAGGTGGCTTTCGGAAACTGAGCCATCGCATCTTCCAAATTCTTCACCAGCACATCAAATACCTCGGGATTGGAAAGACATAACTGAGCCGGATTCCTCTTTCCGTCAATCAACGCATAATATTCGGGATGTGTTTTAAAATATTCAGCAGGAGGAACCAATAATTCAAAGGTGTGAACCATATATCCCCACTCACCATCCGTTACTCCATCCAATGTACAATGATCGATCTTATGCCAGTCAGAATAGAACGGATCAAACGCATCGCGATAATGCGTATCACGGAATAGATTAACCGGTACCTGTGTATCATCTATCTTCCCAACCTCAACCTGTTCAAGTTTCGGATACTCAAATACCTTGGATGAAAGACTACGATATCCAAGATATTGATCAAAGAAAGAATAAACTCCGTATAATGTTCCTTTATCTTTGCCACCAACAATCGACAAGCGTCTTCCTTCTGTCCGAATCGTAAATCCGTCTTCTGCAAGTTGAGTTGTATCAATATCGGTATGTGAGGAGGCACCAATCAAAATTTCATGCCGCCCGTCAGACTCCGTATCCAAAACCACCGGTAAAGTAACACCGCTACTCAAAGCCAATAACCGACTAAACTCATTAGCGGCATGTCGTTCGCTTTCTGTTGCATCCGAAGATACTACAATTACATAGTCACTTCGTCCCTGGTCAGCTAATATTAATGGACCATTTTGACAAGAGAGGAGCAGCGACATCGCCACTACCCCTCCAAGTATTAAAAGTTGGTATATCTTCATCGTTTATTTATATTTGTTTTATAAGCATCTCGATTGCACAAAAATGGATAATATTTCCTTAAATTACCAACAAATGTAAATAGCTTTTAGAGCATACAAAATAGCAAATAATTGCCAATTGGGTGGATTATTATTGCTTATTACATCACTTTATATTGTAAGAAGGAATAATCTGCCGGATTGTCAATTGTAAAAGTAACAAAACCATCCTTCGATACCTCTACTTCTTTTGTCTGCTTACTTTTCAAGTTGGATATTTTCAACTTCTTTCCTGCCAAGAATTTCAATTGAATCGGTTTGTTAACCTCTCCATTATGTAACTCCCGGAACAAAAGCAGATAGCCTTCATCCTGCTTGTCATTGATAAACTGGAAACCTGCCCAACTAGCATTAGTCGGTGTCTCGCCTATCGGAAAACTATAGCAGTCAAACATCTTCTCACGATGCTCCTTATACAGGGAGATAAGAGATTTCAACTCTTTCCGACCAGCTTCATCCAGATATTGTGCACTTTGGAAAAAGACCGGAATAAACGGCAATCCCATGGCAAAGCAATAGCCATGTCCATGTTTATCGGCATCGCTATAGCGTGTATCGACCCGCTTCGGGTTTTGGAGTAAGACCTGCAACTTATTACTATTGAAATATTTACTCATCAGCCAATGTTGACGCAACACATGATAAGGCACCATGATCAGATGTTCAGGCAACGCCTCCTGTATATTCTGGAAATAGATGCTGCCATATTCTTTTGCATAATACCAGCCATATCGCGGATCATCATACTCCGGGCAAAAGGAAAACTGCGTCTTCATCCAAGCATTCTTCATTACCTCACGGATTCCTTTGAAACGATTTTCGAAGGCCGAGCGGTTATTCAAATGGTCGAAATCGACTTTCCAGGTAACCACATTCGCCTCCTTAAGGTTCAACAATAAATCCTTTTGCTTAGCCCTTTGAATGGCAATCCAAAGACCCAATTTAACATCGTTCTTCTTGCAAGACTCAATAATATTCTTCCATCCATCCTTATAACTTGGCCGGAACACTTCTTTTTCTCCACCCCAAGGGTTTATCTGCCATCCATCATCAATACGAAGTACATCTACGCCCAAATCAGCCAAAAGAGGAATCTCCTTTAACAAATAATCCTCAGCAGCAAATTGTCCGCCACCCGGATTGGCTGGTCCCCAAGTATCGTTTATAATCATAATATCCCGCTCCGCGAATACCGGATAACGGGTACGATCGAATTTCTTTAAAGCCAACTGCATACCGTCTTCTCCACCGGAATACACAATTGTCCAGTTCGCCCAACACTCACGGAAACGATCGGGCACAATCTCGTTAGGATTCAATCCCCATCCGGTAACGAATAATCCTTTCGGACCGGCATAGAAACTACCTGTATTATGTCCCTGTTGGTTCACGCACTTATGAGATTCCTTAACGACAATCACACCTTCGTTTTCGTATTCGGACGAGACACAACTTGCCCAATTAATGTCCTCATCCTGGAACACAGGATAACCTACAACCACCTCTTCTTTCAGCATATCCCGGCTTTGATCATGGCGAGACCCCGGATTATTGTAATAGCCCCAATACCTGCGTTGATTCTTCACCGAATAATCCAACGGCAGATACTCCACACGTCCACTTGGCACCGACAAAGTATGGCCAAAATAATTACGGGTTGTCTCTTTCTCAGGCAATCCCTCGGACTTTAAACCATCCAATGCCTTCACCCGCAATTGCGTCCGCAAACCATTCGCATCCGGAAAAAGCCAAACGACATGTTGAAGTTCCAAACGAGCCGAATCATACTGAAATGTTGTAACTATTTCCAAATGTTCATTGATGAATCCATCATCATCACTTACCTTGGCCTCAATATCCTTTAAGACGGCTTTAGATGTCGGGGTTATCGCTCCAGGTAAGTCCCAATCGCAAACAACATTCGATTGTTCCTTACCCCATTCCTTATTAGTAGACAAATCCTTAACAGATACCGTACGAAGTCCCGCCTCATTCAATATCCATTTACGCTCCATCTTACCGGTAGAAGCGATCAAGGTATCTCCAGAGACGGAGACTGAAGCTGATTTCAACTGTTTCTTAAAACCCAAAGGGAAGGTTTGGGCACAAAGCCCATTTATACACAAGAAGAGGCAGGCTCCTAACTTTACGTATTGGGAATGTTTCATCTTGATATTATGTCTTTTTATTTGTTACACTATTGCTTCTTATTCGGAACAAAGCCCGTTCCCACCCAGGAACACGCCTTGTTCCTAAATAGATTATTTAGTAAGCACACATACCTTTTGTTTGGACTTCTTCTCCAAGCGAGGCTTTTGTAGCCACTTGCCTTGCAGGTAAACACCAGACACTGGATTCTCCCCAAATGTATAAAGTTTAAACGACACATCCCAATCTTTCGGGAAAGCCGGTAATACATACACTGAGTTGCCGTATGATTGCAGGATCATTTCCTGCAACGTCATCAGTAAGCTTCCTCCATTATCCTGATCCGGAGTCCAGTCAAAGTTAGGTCCCCAATAAGCAGGGAAACGGTGGTTCGGATGCCTGTTTTGCACTTTAGCCAACAAGTTATCAAGCGCTTCCTCTACTAATCCCAAGCGAGCAGCTTGCTGGCCATCTTGTGCCCAGCCGGTCTTGTTACGGATTACCCGCTTGTTGTACGTATCGATACCGACCTGCTTGTTAGCAGTCGACACATTACACAAGGCAAATGGGAAGATGGTATACAATTCCGGATTTTCAACATTTGTCGTTTTGTTTGGATTAAATTGTTCTGCTGCCACAAATATCGTTTTCCCATCCTGTTGCCGCAAAGGAACATCCGGCAAAGCCTGTTGTAATTCCTTCCAAAACAGGCGGTCCTCCTTCGTTCCACAACCGGCAGGTAAGTTCAATAGATTGTTCACGACATAATGCAACCCCGCCACATTGGGCAAGTCGTTTACTACATTCTCCCAATACATTTCTAAAGAATGGGTCGGCGTAATCTTTATTTTACCCTTCTCGTCACGAGGGAAAAATGAACTATAGAATTTCAATATCTCACGAGACATTGGTATCAACGTATCATTAGCAAAAGCTACATCTTCCGTATAATGGTAATAATCATACATCAAAGCAGCAATCTCCAATCCGGAACTCCAGTAATAACGAACGTATGGATTATCTATCACTTCCTTTTTATCCGGATTCCAACCATAATCATGATTGACGAACGTACCAAAAATCGTTGCTGTCTCCGGGCTTACAGCACCCTTTGCCCCCCATAAGACCTCTGCATTTCGTTTCATCATTGGCAAATTGCCGAAATAGTGACGGAACAATACCCGCATCATATCATAATCACCGCTTTTCAACATCGGATGATACACCAAGCGTGTGTTCTGCCACCAATAATCCGGCCCCCATAAACGATAGTCCGGGTTATATGCACGATTTTTGTCTGTATAACAAGGGTCGACGGTAAAGATGGAGCCGTTGAACTTAATTGGATAATTACCCCTACCAGCACAAGCCGACATCCAACTTTGCAAGATATATGCCTGTGTCAGTTTATCTCCCGTTTCTTTGTCGGGGGTAGTAACAACTATGTAACTCTTATCCCAATACCGCTTCCACCAGTCGGCAGTCCTCTGAGTCGCCACTTCAAAGGAGGGAGCCTGTTGCAAAAGTCGCTCCGTCCGGTCGACCCAAGCCTGCTCATTAGGTGTCTGTTCCGTATAAGCGGCAATCTTCAGGCAGAAATCTTTCACCGCCTTACCGGTACGGATCGTGGTAGGCGTCAGTTTGACAAAACCATCACCCGCAACATTGTATCCCATGGTCCGGTGCATAAAAGGATCTTTATCCCGATTAGTTTCATCCTCCAATGCCTGTAACTTCAAGGTAAAGGGATAGATAGAGTGTTCATTCCGGTGGTAGACAATCAAATGGTCGCTTACATCCTTCACTACGTCCGGATATTCCATAGCCAACGAATCGTGCGGGCATCCCTCCAAAGCGAAATGCCGCTCCGGAACAGGCAACAGACGAGTCTGCGTACGCCAAATTTCGGTAGAGACATTCACCTCTACCGGATAGCTGGATTTCCCGTTTAGGTACACCACTGGAGACTCGCTATCCACTAGAAAGTCCAATTTGACCTGTTCCTTGTTATTCTTAACCGTTATCTCAATCTTTCCCTCTCCCAGATTCAAGAACTGGTTAAAAGAGACATCGTCCCCTTTCAGGAAAGGATACAAAGAGACCCGAATCTTACCTAACTTATACAAGGCGGCATTCTCTGCCCAAGCATCCGTACGAGAGAGAAAAAACACCAAGTTTCCATTCCCTTCCATCCACACATTGGCGCCAACCTCTCCATTACCAATCGGCATGGCTCCTGCCGAGTTTTCCGACGGGCTATCCCAACTCACTGAATAATTATTCACTACATCCGATTGTGCTTCAACGGTATTAGAAGCGAGCAGCAACAAGGCTGCCATACATAATATATTTTTCATTTGTCTGTATTATTTATATGATTATCAGCTCTTATTTAGTTCGAAGAACTTGCCATAAACCTAAAAGCATCCAAAGCTACCGATTGCCGGAACACCAAATACAGATTATGGACACCTTTCATCGGTTTGACAGGGACAACCTCTTTATCTCCACTCACAGTTGCGATGACTTCTCCATCCAACGCATCCACTCTCATTTCAAACAGACACTCTTTCTTCTCCCCTGCCGATTCAAGTAAATGGATGCAACATTGGTCAAAAGTACCTTGCGAAAAGTCGATGCTGTCATACTTCGCCCAAGCACCCGGCTCCATGTGATAAATACCGGTAGCAGCTATGGAACGTAAATCCCGCATACGGTTATAACTTTCTGCTTCTATCCACTCATACGCATTTCTTTTCCTATCCACATGGAAAGAGAAGCTGGGTAACAACCCTATTTTATTATATTCTATCGGTTGGAATCCTACATTATAAACCGGAGAGTTCGCTTTCAGACGATAATCCAAGTAGGTAACATCCTCCTGTAGATTCCGTTTATCAAACAACGGATCTGCAATCAAAGAGTATGTATCCCACCCCTTTTTCTTTAAAGAATCTAATTGATCATAAGCCGGATAAATCACATTTTTATCTACTTCTGTAAAAACAGGCTTTCCTTTCACATATTGCTTATTAAAGTCGTTTTCATAAAAACCTGGGAAATCCGTACCAAACGAGTTCATATCCGTGTCATAGAGCATCTCTCCGGAATGATATACAATATTATTCCGCACACAATTCTCGGCTGCCGGTTCTGCATAAGGAGCCATTGTCATAGCCCTACCAATCATGTTATCTGCAAATATATTATTCTCTACTATCTGATTATATGATTTTACCATAATGGCACCCGTTGCTTTACCGCCTTTCAGTTCATAAACAATATTGTTCTTGACCGTAAGATAGTCACTGGCATCATCCGGGAATAATCCATGCGCCCAACCATCCCATTCAACCGTCTGGTCTATATCATGGATCGCATTACAATCCCAAACATTACCTTTGCTCGCTCCCCATGACTCTATTGCACCAAAGTCAAAACTACTTCTACAGACATTGAAGATCTCATTATACGCGATATAATTATTCCGGGTATGTATATAATCATAATGGTTTTCATAATTGATTACTTTATCTGTATAATGATCTAACAAAACCCTATTTATAACCCCTTTATAAGATATACCATAACGAGGCATTTCATGAATCAGATTATGTGTTATTATATTATCACCAGACTGATAAAGTTGAATACCACATCCGCCACCTATATATTTACCACAATCATGAATGTAATTATTCGTAAAGCAGTGCCCCTTATTCACATAAGAATCTTCAATCTTTTCAAAACCACCCTTGCCCGGGAAATAGCTGTTGGCATAGATACCACAAAATCCAGCTCCGAAAATATGGCATCCCTTTACACCACAATTCTGACTACGATTATTAATATAAACCGCACTATGCCCGGCTGAAAGCAGCTCACAATCTTCCAATGCTATATTTTCAACATTCTCCATATAAACCATTCCCTCCTGAAGATGTTCGGGCATTGAACCATCATACCCATCTTCGAAAATTCTCCAGGAATCACAAAAGTTAGAGCCACAAAGCGTCAGGTTTCGAAAGGTTATATTCCGAACAGGGTTGTCTTGGCTTCCTTGAATATCCAAAATTCGATCCAATACAGGCAAAACGATTGTCCGTTCGCTTATCGGGGCTTCTCCACATACCGGATAATAATAAAGATATCCATCCTTATTATTGATGCACCACTCTCCTTCCTTATCTAATAACTCAGGAACTCCCTGTATATAAACACGATTATTCAGACCTCCAAAGTTACCCGAACCGGGATCGACCTTTAATCTATTTAATTGTGGATCGAAACTTATCACCTTACGCTGTTCTGAAAACCAATTAGATCCGATCCAACCGACTATTTGAGCACACGTAAAATCGTAATTTTTCCATACATCCGGCACCTGAATTGTTGTATTATCAATTCTTTGCAGCCCTTCGCCATATCCTAAACCATAATTAGGATAACGGGCCATCACCATCGGCTTTCCATTATCCGTTAAAACGTAAAGCCCCTTTTTAAGCAAACTCTCAGGTAATTTCACTCGAAAAATATTTTCCCCATGCGCTTCCCAATCAGTGAGAGATACCCCTCCATATACTTCAACCTTTTCATTTTGATAGGCCTCCACACAAACGGATGCTTTACCCGAACAGGATTCATCAAAGACCAATGGAGTTGTCAAATAATATTTTCCTCCACGCAAATAAACATGTATCTCCTTACTATTACCCTTTTTCTGTAACATACTAATCTCATCCATGGCCCGCTGAACGGTCTTAAAAGGCGAAGAGATAGAACCATTATTGGTATCACAACCATCTAATGCTATGTAAATATCTGAAGAACCACATGCACATCCTGAACAATGTAATAACAAAAATAAAATACCTATGATATAAGATTGTTTCATTTTTTATCTGTAATTATTGTAGCTATGCCATCTTGTTTATACTGTAACTTTCCATCCACGAACGCACCTTCAACTTGTGTTTTATCCGTAGCATGTAATTTAAATTTCACATTCCAATCTTTTGGAAACGCGGGCAATAAATACACCTTCCCATCATATGATTGTAATACCATATTTTGCAACGTTGTCAAAAGATTTCCTCCATAATCTTGATCCGGAACCCAGTCAGCATTTCCCCACATGATAGGGAAACGATGGTTAACGTCGTTTCCTATTTCTATCTTTTCACGCAATATAGAAACACAGTCATCTGTTAAACCCAATACACTTGCAATAGGTCCATCATACCCCCAACATTTATTATTGTAAAAAACTCTTCTATTAAAACTTTCAATTCCTACATCTTTCAAATCATTCGAAAAGTTAGACAGTCCAAACGGAAAAACAACATACAACTCACCATCCTCCCGGTTTGTCGTTCTACCTTCCAAATATTCCGATGCCGGACAAAAAACAGTCCCGTTTACCGTATTCTTCATGGGTAAAGCGGGCAAAGAGGCCAATACTTTCTGATAATATGTCTTATCCGATTCTGAAAGCAATCCATCCGGTAATGCCATTACCCCATTAACTACCGTATGAAGACCTGCCACACAAGGCATATCATTAACAACATGATTCCAATAAGTCTCAAGAACCTGCGTAGGCGTAATCCGCATCTTGCCCTCCGCTGTTGTAAACTTCGAATCAAAGAAAAGAACCGTTTCTTTGATGAAAGGCAATGCTTTTGTTGAAAGGAAAAGAGTATCTTTTGTATAACTAAAATAGTCTAACATCATTTTGGATATTTCCAAACCTTGATTCCAATAGTGTTTGATGTACCCGCTTTCCACCTCGTTAGGAGCCTTCCCATCTCTCTTCCATCCAAAATCACTATTACAATAAGTGCCATAAGAGATAACAGTTTCAGGTATTACAATACCTTTAGCATTCCAACATTTATTGGCTATTGTCTTAAATGCATCCAACCTGTTATAATAAAAATCAATCATCGAATGCATCAAATCAAAATCCCCCGACGCTAACATCGGATAATAAAAAAGTCGCGTATTCTGAAACCAATAAGCACCGCCCCAATTTCGATAGTCGGGTGTAAACAATTTAGTATTGTCAGTAAACTGAGGATCAGTAGTGAATATAGAGCCATTAAAACTTATCGGAAAATTACCACGTCCTCCGCAACCAGCCAAATAACGTTGCAACAAATAAGCCTGCGTAAGCCGATAACCAAATTCTTTATCTGATGGTATATCTACAAACAAATAACTTTGGTTCCAAAAAGAGTGCCACCGTTTTTTACTATTTGCCAACGCTCTTTCATGAGATATACGTGAAGTTTTAGAACGAATCTGTTTGATCCACTCATCTGGAGATTTCACCTGTTTCGATAAGGATATGATTGAAACAACAGCTTTCGAAACAGCTCCATTCGAAACAAGAGTTGAATCATTTATCTTATTCATACCATTAGCTGACAGATAAATTCCCGACTGTCTGTTTATTATTGAATCTGGAAAACAATTTGATTCCGTTTCCAAACTCTGGACTTTCATTGTAATTTCATGTAATGAAGTTGCATTATAATGACTCCACGCAATAGCTTTTCGTTCAGGATAAAAAACATCAGCCGACTCAATTGCTTTAATACTATCCGGCCGATGGAGTAAGGACCACGAAGAAAACATTTCACTTTCCGTCATTATTTGATGAGGAGTACGTCGCCAGGACTCAGATGTCAATTTAATATTATACTTACTCTTACTTTTATAAGTCATATATGCAACATCATCCTGCGAATCTAAAAAAAGCTGTATATCAACCTTCTTTTCATCTTTTCCTGCGGAAATTTCAATCACCCCATCTTCCAAATTCAACCGTTGAGAAAAACAGTTTCCTTCTTCAAAAGGATTAGGCGTGAATGAAATTCTGATCCTGCCTAATTTGAGTAATCGATTTAATTCACTATAAGCATCTGTATGAGATAGAAAAAACAGCAAATCACTATTTTTCTCTACCCACACATTCATCCCCAATATCCCATTACCTATTGGCATCGAACCGGCAGAGTTTTCTGACGGACTATCCCATATTACATCATAATTACTTATATGTTGGGCACATGTAAATCTTGATATCAAGAAGATAAAAAAACATATATATATTTTATTCACAAACGTATAATTTTGCCATATTATTAATAAGATGCTTAAACAAAAAACGAAGTGGTTATCAACGGATAACACACTCCGTTTCTAAAAAAGGACAACAATATCCTTATTACAACTTTTTCTCAATAGTTACACAAGAAATTATTACCAAGAAAATAAAATATCAGGCAACGCCCATCCAGGATTTTGCACCAACATTCCATCGGACAAATCAATTTGAGATTGAGGAATCTGATAAAAACCACCAGTTTCTTTTACTCGTTTCGTCATATTAACTTTGACAACAGTTGGTACCTTTGCATTAAAGACCTTTACTCCATTTCTATTCTGATCTAACAATATACCAGCTTGTTCTGGACCATACCAACGCAAAACATCATGATATCTAAGGCCTTCAAAAGCCAGTTCATAATGACGTTCTTTTTCTAATGCTTCAAAACTATATCCAGCAATCGGTTCCAAGTTAACACGTTTACGAACACGGTTGATACCTTCTGGTGTCTGAGTTAATTCAGAATGCATCAGCAATACATCAGCAAAACGCATATAAACCAAATCCTGCATATTACCAAAATATGGATCATTTTTAGCTCCAAATAACTCACAAGCAGCAGGCCATGCAACAGTCTTATCTACATCTTTCCAAGAAGCTACCGGCAAATATTTTTTAGCATACAAATCAGTCACCCATGCAGCATCAAAACCTTCATCATAATTAGACATACCTTCACTCGGATCATTAACATCTAATATACTTGCTTTATAACGAATGTCATTAGGTTCTTCTTCTTTCCACTTGGAAGCCATTTTCGGATTAACCGTACTCCATCCCCAACCTAAACCAAAAGGAAATCCATTCGACAACTTATCCAAGTTTCTCAACCCATTACACAAACTAACAGCATTGGAATGAAAAACTCTTCCCCAATCACCATCAACATTGAATTTAACAGCGAAAATAGTTTCAATATTAGCGCCTTCTTCACCAATCCATTTAACTTGTGTCTCTTTATTATACGGATAATCATCACCGGTAGCTGCATTTGTATAAAACCACAAACTACGAAAATCATCGACTAAACCATGTCCGCTATTATTTATACAGTCATTCAAATAATCAACGACATTATCTTTACTTATACTTCCGCCTTCAGCTAATGGCATTGAATCATCTTTATAATAACCTGTATAAAATAAAAATTCACGTGCCATATATGCTTCTGCAGCCCATCTCGTCGCATGTCCTAAACGACTAACAGATGTTTGTTGAAAAGAAGTGCTAGGCAATAATTCGATTGCTTTTTTTAAATCAGAAGCAATTACTGCATAAACTTCTTTTGCCGGTGTTCGTGGTATATTAGTAACCTCAGACGTCGTATATAAAGGAACATCACCAAATAATTTCGTTAATTCACCATAAAAGAAAGCACGCATAAAATAAGCTTCACCTTTTACCCTAGAACGATCCGACTCATTCTTAAATTCTACATCATCTACAATTTCCAATAACTTATTTGTATTGTAAATACCTGAATAAAGATTTGACCAGCTATTGTCAATCATGTTATCTGTACTTTTCAACAAAGTTGTTAATCCATGATTTCTCATATCCGTCATACCACCACCTCCGAATTGGTCGTCAGAGGTCCATGAACCTATCTGAAAAGTTCCAACTTCCACATTACTAGCCATAGTCCCATAAATACCTGTAAGCAATGTATTTAGATCTGCTTCTGTCCGAGGGAAGTTACTATCATTTTTATTGGTAAAATCTGTCGTATCCAAAAAATTTTCACAACTACTCATGGTACAACAAACCAAAGCAACCAAACCTATTTTTCCTATATATTTTTTTATCTTCTCCATATCCATTAAAATTTGAGATTAACACCGAACAATACTGATTTTGGAGCTGAATAGAATCCGACATCTACCCCTTTTGCCCATGACTCATTTGCAAATCCGATCTCTGGATCAGCTCCGTAATATCCTGTAATAGTAAATAAATTTTGTCCTGTCACATACAAACGAGCTTGTTGCAACGGCACAGAAGGGAACAGCCGCTTAAAATCATAGCCTACAGTGATATTCTGGATACGTAGGTAATTCCCATCCTCTATATAAATATCGGAATAGTTCAACCAACTATTACTCAATTCATACGTAATACGTGGAAAGCGATTAGAAGTACCTTCGCCATGCCATCTATTCTCCCAATACTCAGAAGCCAAATTTCCATAAGGTTTACCTGGTGTACGTAAACAAGTAGCTATTTGATTACCAAATACCCCATTTGCTGTAATACCCAAGTCAAAACCCTTATACCCTAGATTTACAGACAACCCCATTGTCATATCGGGATTAGGATCACCTATATCCGTTCTGTCCGACACATCAATAATGCCATCATTATTCACATCTGCATAGATTACATCACCGGGGACTACACCTGGCAACTTTGCTCCTTTATAATTATCAATCTGTTCTTGATTCTGGAACACACCTAATGTTTTATACCCATAGAAATAACCTATAGGCTTACCAACCTCAGCTCTGTATATTTCTGTCCCCCCAGCCACAAATACTTCATTCCATCCTCTGATAATTCCTTCTGAGTTATCAATACGAGTTATTTTGTTCTTATTGAACGACATATTCACATTCGCACCGTAATAGAAATCACCAACCTGATCATTCCAACCTGCAGATAATTCGAATCCCTGATTACGAATAGCCCCACCATTGATATAAGGAGCTCCGGCACCGAATGAAGACAAAATAGGAGCTTGTACTAACCAATCTTTTGTATTCTTACGATACCAATCTGCTGTAACAGAAAGACGGCTTCCCAAAAAGCGAGCATCTGCACCAATATTAATTTGTTCTGAAGTTTCCCAAGTAATATCTTTATTTGGCATGATATTAGCATAGGCACCTGTCTCCCATTTTGTTTTATCTATTCCAAAAGTATAGTCTTTATAACCTCCTAGTGCATAACTTGCCAAATACTGAAAATTATTAATTGCTTGGTTACCATTTTGCCCCCAACTAGCTCTTACTTTCAGAAAATCCATCCATGATCTGGTATTTTCCATAAAATTTTCATTTGTCAATACCCAACCAGCAGAAACAGAAGGGAAATATCCCCAACGATTACCTCTGGCAAAATTAGAAGAACCATCAGCACGCATCACCACTGTTAACATATATTTCTCGTCATAATTGTAATTAATACGTCCGAAGAAAGAAGCCAACTGACCACGACTATTCGGAAGACCGCTTAAAGAGGTTTTACCAACAACGAGTGATTTACAATTAGACAAATAAGAAAAATCAAAACCATCATAGATTGGATTAATATTTGAACCAGCCAAATTATCACCCAAACCCGACTTCTCGATTGATTGTCCTAAAATAAAATTAAAAGTATGTTTCTCTTTTAACATCCAATCATAGGCAATCGTGTTCTCCCACTGATACCCCAAAGTATTCTTCTTTTCTTGACTCACTTTTGCTTCCGGATTATACACTGTCATACTTACTTCATAAACCGGAAGATATCCACGGAAAGAGTAATCACTGGTATACAGATTGAACGATGTTTTCAATCGAAGATTTTTAATCGGAGATATTTCTGCATATATATTTGCATTCAACGAACGAGTACTATTGGAATTATGGGAACGATAATAATTGCTGGCAATCTGGTTACCCGTATTAGAATCCAATGGTATAGGCATCGTAAAGTCACCGTTTTCATCATATACAGCCATTACCGGAAGCATCAAATTTACCATTCGAAGATCATTCCCATACATATCTCCGATATTCATTCCTGTATTTTTCTTATTCACTGCAGAATACAATAAACGTTCACCTATTTTTATGATATCTCTACCGTTTGCTTTGTATACAACATGATCGGAATTTAAACGCCCTGTATAACGTTCATAATTCATAGGGTTCGGATTTCCAATAACAGCCTCCTGGGTAGTATAAGTAAGTCCTAAAGACATTGTACTGTTTGCATTACCACTTGTCATATTAAAAGCATGATTTTGAGTAAATGCATTTTTATTGGCAAATTCATCACTCCAATCTGTTCCACCCCAAACACCACTTCTCAAATCATTATAACGAGGAATTGTAGATTCAAAATCCAAGCGAGTCAAGCCACTATTATCTGTTGCCTCGTTCAAGTAATCCAAATATTGATATGCATCCAACACATCCAAACTTTTTCCGGGATTTTGAATACCCACATATCCATCATAAGAAATTGTCGTTTTTCCTTCTTTTCCAGATTTGGTAGTCACCAAAATAACACCATTAGCTGCACGCACACCATAAATAGCTGCAGAAGAAGCATCTTTCAATACATCTAAACTCTCGATATCAGCTGCATTCAATGAATTTAAGTCTCCTCCTATAATCCCATCAATAATCACTAGAGGAGAAGAATTACCCATTGTTCCTAACCCACGGATATTGATCTTAAAATCACTTCCTGGAAGTCCCGAGTTCTGTGTTATCTGCATTCCGGGAGTTTTACTTTGCATGGCTGTTAACGGAGAAACCGTATTCATTTTCGATAGCTCGTCGCCTTTTACCTGTACTGTAGCCCCGGTAGATAATTTCTTTTTTTGTACACCATATCCAATAACGACAACTTCCTCTAAATCCTGTGTATTTTCAGTTAGAACAATCGTTAATTGTCGTTTACCAGCTATTTTTATTTCTTGCGAATTATATCCAATATAAGAAATCAGTAAAACAGTTCCTGACTCTGCGTTTATGCTAAAATTTCCATCCACATCAGTCGTTGTACCAGAGGCAGTTCCTTTTATTGATACATTTGCTCCAATAATAGGTTCTCCTGCCATATCTTTTACTACCCCTGTTACTACACGACTTTGTTGAACAACTTCCTTACCTATATTCTCTGGTGATAAAACTATATAAGTTCCATCCACTGTATACTTCACCCCCATTCCCTCAAATAGATGATTTAAAACCTCTTCCAATGGACGGTTTTTCGAGTTTATTGAGACTTTACGGTTCATGTTGACGTATTGGTCATAGACAAACAAATAATCCGTCTGTTTCTCGATGTCATTCAAAATATTCTCCAGCTCTACATTATTCTGCTTCACCGTCACCTTAACAGTCTGTGAGTTAGTATTTCCTGCATGTAGACTAAATGCCAATGCTAATGAGCACACTGTGGTTAGCTTCATGATTCTAAAAAAGTGTTTACACCGTTCGGTTTTGTCATAGAAAACCCACGATAAGAATTTTTTATTCATATCTTTGTTGTTACTAATTGATTAATACAGTTATTTTTAATTGTGTTAATTGGATGCCGATGGGTGTGGGGACACTTGTCGGCATTTCATTTTAAGATTAACTTTCTTCTTTAAGATTAACTTTACGATTCATGCTTCATAGGCTGTTTCATTTTTAATTAGACTTATTTTATATAAACAATGGTATTATCATCGTTTCTTTCAAACGTATATTTAGCATTCCGCTGCAAAATTCGTAACGCATTGTCCAATCCGTCGGAAATACGGAATTTACCGCTACACGAATATTCTTCCAGCTTCTTATTCTCTACAACAATGGATATACCGTAACATTTTTCGAAACGTTTCATCAACTCATTAAAAGCGATATTGTCAAAACAAACCAATCCGTCCCGCCAACGGAAATGATCATAATCATCAATGAATGAAACTAACAACCGGCCATCTTTCATATGAACCTCCTGATCCGGTTTCAAAAGGACTGAAGCAGAGGAAGCCGAATTATCCGTCACCTTCACGGAACCTTCCATTAATGAAGTGGAAAACTCTTCCGAATCCGAATAGGCTTCTACATTAAACTTCGTACCCAAGACCTCAATATCACATTTCTGCGTATGAACCACAAAAGGACACTCCTTATCATGTTCCACTTCGAAATACCCTTCACCATCTAACTTGACTTCCCTCTTTGTTCCGGAAAATACTGCTGGATAAACCATTTCAGAACGGGCATTCAACCAGACAGTAGTTCCGTCCGATAATTTTAGATTCACACGTTGCCCTGCAGGAACAGTAACAGTATTCATGGCAGACAATAGTTCCTTTTTTTCGGATACATAAAAATATAAACCACAAGCGACCGTTATTGCTACTACTGCTACAACCTTCATCACTTCACGTATCCAGGGACGAATCCACATGTCTTTAGGCACTGTCAATGCAATCTTCTTTCCCGACAGATCTTGTTCTGTACTTCCGGCAAGAATCATCGCATCAAAAAGTTCACGCTCCTTTAATAATTCCTTCTCGTTTTCAGAAGAGGCATCCAGCCAACGATAAACAGCCTCCTCCTCTTCCGGGGAAGTTACGCCTTCAAAATATTTATATAATGTTTCTTTCTTCATTTTTTCGTGTTTCTGCTTATAAAGCGATTTGCTAAGGAACATCCCTAACGAAAAAGTAACTTTTTTTGAAAAAACATTTCAGGAAGACGGTTGGATATAAGTTTCTATTCAAAGAAGAAAAGGATCGATCAATTAACAAATACCTAAGAAAAATAAGGCTGGTAAATAATCTTTCAAAGCTACACGAAGCACTTTCAACGCCTTGGTTATATGGAATTCAACAGCCTTTGTCGAAAGTCCCAGTGCTTCGGCTATTTCTTTATGATTCTGGTTATAATAACGACTTCTCATAAAAATATCGCGGGTTTGCTCTGGAAGGGAAAGCAATGCCTTATCTACCAGCTCCTGAAGTTCTTCTGAAAATATCCTCTCCGGATTACAGGCTTCCAAAGTAGCAATACGTAAGTTCAATTTCCGGACTTCATTCGTTTTCATATATTCGACGAAATCTTCCTGCACACGTAACTGCTTTAAATGATCCAGGCACTTATGTTTGATGACTGTCAAGATATAAGCCAGAACATTTGAATGAGAGTCGAGTTTTTGACGGTTTTCCCAATAATACATCAAACTTTCGACAGCTATATCTTCTGCCATCATTTCATCATCCACATACGTTCTGGCAAAGTGAACAAAACGTCCTTTGTAATTCATAAACAGATGATTAAATGTTTGTATCTCGGTACTCTCCTTCATAACAATATCGCTAACAGGGGATAAAGATATACAAAATATTTCCTGCTACACCCTTTATGTACTAAAAACATTAAGAGTTCCTGTTTAAAGTCCGCATATAAACAACTGCCACTATAAAAATAAACTATAGCTGCCTATCTACTGTGCTATTGCTTACTCCAACGTCGACCCGATCCCAGCATAAGGTATCTCTTTAAAACCGGCTATCCGTTTAAAGACAGGGGCATCTTTTCGGAATCCTTTTAAAGGGTCAGCCGGATCGACAAAGCCCGGATCTTCATTAGTCGTCCAGTTATTCCAAAACTCACCCCACTGGCTGCTGCCATGTAACAGGTTGGTTATATTATAAAAGAGGTTGCCGTATATCCGGTTCCGTTTCGGGAAAGCCGGGTCTTCCCGCCAGTAATTAACCAATTCCGGATATTTCACGCTATAAGGAGGTTGCGTATAATTGACGGCTTGCAGACGTTTGTCGTAAATATCTCCTTTGTTCACCATGTTGCTTGCCCAGTTTTGCAAACGATTATCCAGATGGATAGCCGTAGGGGAATCAATAAAGATATTATTATAGTATTTATGATCCATTCCGCCTCCAATCAGCACAGGCAATGAGCCGGCTTTGAAATAGATATTACCATAGACTTCGCTTCCACAGGCACCGTCGTCATGGTAAGTGGCTGTTACCCGATGACGCGGACTTAATTCGTGGAAATAGTTATAACGGATCACATTCCCCCGTTCTGACGGGTCACGTCCATAATAAATGGCTCCCTGGTCATCTACTTCCTGACAAACCTGCGTAATATCACAATATTCTATCGTATGCTCATTTCCATGAAACAGAATGGCCATGCTCGGTGCATCCGATATGTCGCATTTGGTAACCCGGTTGCCTACGCCATCTATCCAAACGCCCGGACGGTAGGATTTCTCAATACGGTTGTAGCAGGATATCTTACAATTCTCAACGTAATTATCCGAACGGGTCAACGTAACACGGTTGCCTCCTCCCAAGCTGACACCACCAGCTCCGGTATTGTAAATATAACAATCTTTTATTCCGTTGTTTCTTCCGGCTTGCCGATCCAGAATAGAGTTTTCGTAAATCTTTCCCATCATATCGCCTACCATTCTGCCACAAAGTTCACCTCCTGCTTCCATGGCATGTTTTTGAAGCGTGTTGTCTTCTTTGGGCGAATCAGTACCTTTCCCTATGCAAACACCTACATTTCCGACATTGCGGATGGTACATCCCTGTAACAATACGTTTTCCGTATTATCCATATAAACACCTATACCCCGGCTGTTTTCAATCGTAATACCTTCTATAGTTACATTTTTACAATTCTCTACAGCAATGACCGGCTCGTCCAAAACGGTCAGGCGGGCTTTAATTATTTTCTGATCTCCCGGCAGGAAATAAAACTTCTTTGCATCCGGATCAATCACATATTCTCCCGTCCGGTCTATTTCTTCCGGCAGGTTCAAGGCAAACCATCTACGGAAATCAGCTCCGGTAAAGAACTGATAGGTTGTAAACATACCGACAGAGATGCTGGAGTCTTGCGGGTTAATAGACTTGACTGGTATCATATCATCTGCATAGCCATACCCGAAATATCCGCCAATCCACATATTACTCGTGTTTTTCCAATGAGCCGGACGTTCTTCCTGATAATGAAATACAGGCAACCGACCCAGCTTTTTATCTTCTGGTCCACCGGAAACATCGACCCGTCCGATCAATGCCATCGAATCGTTCGGCCAACGGGATAAGTGCAACGGTTCGTTGTCAATCATCAACTCCGACCAGGCCGGTAGTGACTTACGCCCAAAACCGGAAGGACGGATGTTAGTCAAAGCTTCGACAATACCTTTACAATCTACCTCAACCACTTTTCCACGTACACTTTCCTGCAGGCGGGACAGGATAGCCTGATCTTTCACTTGTCTTATTCTACTTAATGGAATCACTTTATCACCGGATACGGATACCTTTTCCCCCTCCTTCCCTTTTATCAGCAAAGAAGACCATTTACCCGGTTGGATTTCAATAGTTTTATCCGTACGGTATTCGCCGCCCTTCATTTCAATGATCACATCTCCTTCCAAAGATGCTGCTTTACGAATAGCCTGCTGCAAAGTTCCCGAACCGGGTTTTACAATTATTGTCGTTTGACGATTGTCTGACTGACTTTCACTTTTTCCATGAACAAAAATGCCTTGTAAAATAAAAACGACTAATACGATAAACTTCATTTTCATTATTTATTTCCTCCTATAATATTTACTGAACAATAAGATAACCGTACACTATTCTATTCCCCATTGCTTGTTGGGCTCAGGACCCAGTTCTATTTCAAGTACTCCCCCCTTGGCAAATTCGGTATGAGGGAAATAATACGTATTCAATGGATTACCGTTCAAACGTGCGGATTGGATATAGACATTCTTTGCCGAATTATTCTTTACTTCGATGACAAACTTCTTTCCCGGATAATAACGTTCATCCAGCTGAATCGTTATACGGTCAAAGATCGGAGAGGTTATTTCATAGTGGGGATCCACAGAGGCTCCACCTTGCACATCAAACAACCCGATCGCCATCAGAACTCCCAGGGCTCCCATCTGCCCCTGATCCTCGTCACCGTTATAACCTCCGTAAGGCGTTATATCCCCAAATACATCTTTTTTTATTCTCCGAACCCAGTACTGGGTCAGCCAGGGAGCACCGGCATGGCTGAACAGATGTGCCATATGCAAAGAAGGCTGGTTTTCATAATCGACCCAGTTCTGTGCGTGATGTCCGTGAGGAGTTATAAAATTATTCGGGGCAGCCAGTTCAAACTGACGGTTTAATTTATGGACAAAGGAGTCTTTTCCTCCTATCAGATAAATCAAATCCGGAACATTATGAGGGACATAATAAGTAAAGATAGCTGCATTACTTTCTACAAAACCCGGCATATTGAAACCTTTCCCCACAGGTGCGAAATCCTTTAACCAATCTCCGTTCTTCATCCGGGGACGCATCCATCCCTGTCCGGGATCAAACATATACCGGTAATTAAACGAACGGTTGTTATATTTGTTATACACAGAATCGATTCCCAGCCCTTTGGCAAATTGAGCCAAACACCAATCCTGATAAGCAAAGAAAAGCGTCATCGCACAGCCTTCCCGATGTCCGCCTTTTCCCTCGATGCCTTCCGGCACGAAACCTTTCTCCGTATAATATTTCATATACTCATTCACTTCCGTTTCATAACCTGCATGATCACGTATACCTCCCGGTTCAGCATTCTTGATACTACCTTCCAAGGCGGCATTCAAGTCAAAATCATGTATGCCTTTATTATAGGCGGAAGCTATCAGAGGTATTGCCTGATCGCCCACCATCACATAGGTATAATTCCCGCCACTGGGTCCACGGGCAATCAAACCTCCTGTAGGATAATATCCGACCATCGTAGATACAAACTCACTCATAATCTTAGGATAAGCCATCGACCATAAGATATTCAAATTAAATTCTGTACCCCATAATGCATCGGAGTTATAGACAGTATACGTTGGGACACCGTTTTTCAGTGGTACCTGGCATACAAGCGGAGTATCTCCCGTGTTATCCGTATATTTCCCATTCACATCTGAATAAGTATGACGACCTAACAATGCATGCCATAAGTCTGTATAAAATTTAATCCGCTCCTGCTCGGTTCCGCCTTCCACTGTTAGCTTGCTTAACTCTCCGTTCCATTCAGCATAGGAGTCCCCGACAACACGATCGAAATCCCAATGTTTCAGTTCGGTATTCAGATTCAGGCGTGCCTGTTCTTCATCCACATACGATAAAGCGACTTTCATTAATAAAGGCGCATCACCCAAGGGTTTAAATCTGACATAACCGCCAACCTCCTTTCCCTCTAGGGCTTGTTTCTTTGTCAGTTCTTTTTCGTCACCGACCTTCTCCCAACCACCGAACTCATGGATGGAACGGTTGAATTGAGCTACAAAATACACCGTACATGTTTTCTTCCTTCGACTGGTAGGAGCCATAACGGCATATCCTGCAATCTCTTTGGAGGAAACCTTACGGATGGCAGCTTTCTCCATAGCCCCATGTCCTAAGAATGCACCGACATCAAACAGGACATTGGCCATTTCCTTTTGAGGAAATGTATAGCGGTGCATACCTACCCTGGAGGTAGATGTCAGCTCTGCCTTTATTCCATATTTATCAAGCGTAATCTGATGATAACCGGGTTTAACTATTTCCGTATCATGTGAAAATCCCGATTTATATGTCTCCATTCCTTTGTGGCCTGTCACCTCACCCGTTGTCGGCATGACCGGAATACCGGAAATCTGCCAGCAATGAATATGGCTGAAACATCTCACTTCGGTCGAATCATATAAATAACCCGAATTCCAACTCCCTTTCACCCACGTGTCCGGACTCAAACTGACCATCCCATAAGGACGACTGGCCGACGCAAAATAAAACCAGCGTGATTTATGGCTGTCAATCTGGGGACGAACATGATCCACAGGAGATTTCACCTCCTCCGCACGGCTTGCTATGCCTGACATTGAAAAGAATAGCAGAGTAAGAATAACGCACTTACCAGCGATAATGAAGGCGGGTATTTTATTCAAATAAAATATTTCTTTCATGGTATGAATAGTTTATTTCAGATTACAAAGATAAAAGCAGCTATTGCTATGAAAAATAGCAAATAGCTGCCTATTTGGTGGATTATTATTGCTTACTTATTTTATAAGCCAACCATTTTTTCAACGGGTAATATGTAATACACATCCGCTGTTGGCCTCTACATCGAGCGTCAACGACGGTTGTAGTTTCATCGTTTTAATGCTTACTACATCCTTTTTCTTTCCCGGAGCCTGATAATAAAGAGTTGCATTATAGGTTGTCACATCTTTCAAAAAATCCAGCGGGACAGATACCTGTTTCTTCTCTCCTGCGTTCAATACACTGACATACCAATCGGAACCGGAACGACGAGCCACAACGGCATAATCTCCCATCTCCCCATCCATAAATCGCGTATCGTCCCATACTGTCGGAATAGAATTATAAAAACGGGTTGCTACATCCGTCTTTATCACCGATTCGGCAGAACCGGCTCCACCGGCTTTTCGAGGAGATTTCTCTGGACGATCGTACCAATAGACAAATTGCCAGGGACTGTAAATAGCCACCAGTTTGGCTAACTGAGCGGCACGTCCTCCCATCTTTGCCGTTACTCTTTCGGCAAAATAACAATTAGTATAATCTCCTGCTCCACAAATCATACGGTTATATAACGTGTAAAGAGCTTGATCCAAAGAAGGCCCTTCTTCATCACCGCGAATACCTTCCTGGGTAAGCAAGTTCGGGTACGTGCGTGAATAACCCGTCGGACGATATTCGTCATGGATATCAACCATCAATTCATATTTGGCAGCTTTGCGGACTGCTTGATGTAACCAGGCCGTAGCATATTGATCACCAACATTTACAAAACCATATTTCACGCCTTTGATGCCCCATTTCTTATACAAAGGAAGTATTTCATCCAACTGCTGATGTAGGGCTTTTTTATTTACATATACTAATATACCTACGCCTTTAGAATTGGCATATTCTATCACTTTCGGCAAATCGAGCGGGCCTTTCGAGCGGGCCGGATCGATAGTAACTGTCGTTGCATCCGATTTCATATCTTCTTCCGCACCATACCAACCAGCATCAAACAGCACGTAAGCAATATTGTTTTCTGCAGCAAAATCGATACAAGCCAAACTGCCTGCCGTAGTCAACGTGACTTCACGAAGCACTTGTCCTGGTTTGATCCAGCTCGTATTCGCTATTTGATTGGGTTCATTCAGATTAAGAACGAAATAATTATGTTCCACCAACTTTCCCGGATGTTCCGCTACCATGACATAACGCCAGGGTGATTGGTAGTCAGCCAAATCAAGATTCACTTTTCCTGATAGTACAGATTGTACGCCAAAACCGGTTTCACTCTTTTCCAGCTTCATGCGGGAATAATCGACCAAAGCGGCTTCACCGATCGCCACGAAGCGATGGTCGTTTACTTGAATGACTTGGGGGCGGTCGGAGGCTCCTTCCAGTTCACTTAAATTCTTTTCTGAATAAGCTCCTTGTGCCATACCGGTCACCCAGGTTTTACAATCTTCTTTGAAAAGGAATTGTGTTTTCTCGTTCAATAACGTCTGATTCCAGAAATCCAGTTTATCGAAGGCATAGCGGAAAGCTACTCCTTCGTCGTACAGGCGGACATCCAACGTCATTTCCTTTTGGTTTGCGTCAGAGCGAAGTGTCAGTTGGAGTTCGTTATAGCGGTCGGTTATGAGTGAACGTTCGCCGTAAACGGGGTGCCAGGTTTGATCGACATTATTTCTTGTCTGGTTGGTTACTTGCCAGTTACCGGCCAAGGTGTTTTCTTCCAGATCAAGTTGGAGGGTTTTCACATCTATAACTTGATCTTCTTTTTCATACAAGCTTATCTGGACAGATTTATCCATTATCTGGACTTCTGCTTTCAATGCTTCTGAAGGACTTGTCAACGGATACAAACTCTGTGCCCCAATGTAAAAAGGCAAACAGAGAAAACCGAATAATAAATTAATTCTACTCATGGTATAAATACTTAAATAAATAGTTTCTACAAGATTCTTTTCCTGACAAATTTATCCATTTTTCAATACATCCTGTTTATCCGGTGCCGGTGGTTCAGGTGCAGAAGACGGATTAAACGGATTGAAGTAATAAATCCCTAACTTATCCAGCCAAGAAAGATAAATAGGTAATTTCTTCAAGAACATTCCGGTATTTTTCTTAATCACAGGTGTCCAAGCAGATTCTGCAACAGCAAACAATCGAGGAAAAGTCATGAAATCAAGTCGTTTACCTTTATCTATACGTTCAGACCAGGCAGAATACTGTATTCCCATAATTTGTTCCTCATACCCTTCTGCCAAGTTCATGATTGGTTCGGGAAAACAATAGACATCTTCAAGTAAATTACACTGCTCGTAACGTCCTACCGTATGTGTTGGATATTGCACAAAATCACCATACAGAGGCAGACGAGGTGTCATCACCACTTTATAACCACGCTCAAGAGCCTTTACTAACTGATATTTACGGTCATGTCTCCACCACATAACGACAGCCTTTTCTGGAGATACTCCTGCATCTACAATTTCGTCCCAACCAACCATGATTTTTCCTTTTGATGCAACAAGATCCGTTGCACGACGAATAAAGTAGTGCTCCAACCCAGTTTCATTAACCAATTTCTTTTCTTGAATAAAACGCTGTATTTCGGGGTCTTTAAACCAGTTTTGATTGCCATAATGAACTTCGTCACCACCGATATGAATATAAGGTGCCGGAAATAATTCCACAATTTCATCCAGGACATTACTTATAAACTCGAATGTTTCTTCTTTACAAGGATGAAAAGTAAAACCATCCCAACGCCCTTCTCCTCCTCCCGACAATTCCGGATAAGCACGACAAGCCGACGTTGCATGACCCGGCATATCAAACTCAGGAATGACCATTATATGTCGTTCAGCTGCATAAGCAACGACCTCCTTGATTTCTTCCTGCGTATAAAACATAGGTGCAGCCTTCGAATCATGCCAATTACCGACAGCTCCAATCGTAGTCAACTTTGGATACCGCTTAATCTCAATTCGCCATCCCGGTTCATCCGTCAGATGCCAATGAAAAACATTCAATCGCAAAGAGGCCATAATATCCAGATATTGCATCACTTTCTCTTTGCCAAAAAAATGGCGACTTTCATCCAGCATAAATCCTCGCCAAGCAAAACGGGGATTATCCTGAATACGACAAACATTGACATGTCCTTTTCCAGCACGGATTAATTGAAGCAATGCTTCTTTTCCATAAAACAATCCTGCCTCAGACGATGCCTTTACCTCGGCCGTATCTTTAGTTATATTCAACTCATAACCTTCTGAAGGTATTTCCACCTCTCGAACCTGTCTAAAAGAAACAACCCCAGCCTTTTCTGTTTGGGAAAATGTCGTTTCTTTCAATTGCCTCCTCAAACCCTCACCTATCTTTTTCGCCTGCTCACAATTTGCTATAATCTTTACATCCGCATTAACAACCCAAGTGCCATTTCCCTGATTAAATTTAACCGGAGCAGGAAGCAGCACCGACTGTGCCCATGTCAAGACTATAAATACAAATAACAAAATACTGATATATCCCAAACGCTTCATAAATCCTATTTTAAATAGTAACACACAAATATCCACTTACATAAAAAGAGAGGAACATCAAGTTTTTGTATCCCCAATCCCCCTCTCTTTTTCCTTTATGCTATACGATATTAATAACCTGCATTTTGAATCAAACCACCTTCCTTGTTCGCTTCAATTTCTGAGCTAGGGATAGGTAACTTATTCAAATGATCATCTAACACATATCCTTGTTGTTTAACCTGCGGGTTATACTTATGCAGATGTTCAACCAATTTGTTGGTACGCATCAACGTGTTAATACGGAAGTCTTCCATACATAACTCACGGGCACGTTCGTCCAAAATCAATTCGATATTCACATCTCCAGCTACTACCGGAGTTGCTTTAGCACGTCCGCGAACCACATTGATATCATTGGCTGCTGATCCTAAATCACCTTTATTCATATAAGCCTCAGCACGCAACAAGTAGGTCTCAGCCAAACGCATAATGTACCAGTCTTTATACGTACGTCCGTTATCATGCCATTCTCCACTTGTCGGATCCTGGAATTGTCCATGAGGTATATCACTCACAATCTTCATCATCATAGGAGCCTGCCAATCCATTTCCTGAGGATTAGCCATTGTTTCTGTTGTCATAGCTTGGCCATAAAAACGACTATTCGGATTCGTCCAGTAATGTACGCGCTTAATATTATACTGAGAGTTACGCATATCACGATCCCAGTCATCCTTATATTCCCAGATTTGCTTACCCATATAATCACTAACAAAGGCAGCCGCAGAAGGACGACCACTCAAAGTAGCCTTCATCCAGTTGGCATTACCATCAAGATCTTTTCGATTCCACCAAGTTGGGGAAAACCAACGTTCCATCACAAAATTACCTCCCCATTGACCTATATTTCCACCACCTTCAATATCAACATCAAACTGTACGTTCCAAATACATTCAGCATTACCTTCCGTACGATTAAAGTTACCTTCACGGAACAAATCCCACCAAACATCTCCCCAAGGTTCTTTTTCGCCTTGGTAGTCATATCCCTCAAAGGTAAAATCTTTCAACTTACCAAAACGTCCGGTCATCAAGTGCATGGCAGGGTTGTCTATAACAGCTGATGCCTGTTTAATAGCTCCGTCATAATCTTTCAGACCAATCAGAATTTCAGACAACAGATGTTGAGCAGCCACTTTAGAAGCACGTCCACCTTTTTGGTCATCTATATCCGGCATCCATTGAATGGCAAATTCAAGGTCTTCCTTACATTGTTTGTAAAGTCCTTCTTGTGTAGAATTGGTATAATCAAACCGAGGCTCAGTAGTTTCTTCTAATATCAATGGAGCAGTACCCCACATATTAGCCAGAAAACGATAAGCAAAAGCACGCAAAAACTTCGCTTCACCCACAACTGCATTTTTTTCCTCCTCCGAACTCCAACGGGCTGCGTCTGCATCCGCACGCTCAATAATCACATTACAACTGTAAATATAAGAATAAAAACGCTGCCACCATTTCTTAGACATCTCATTATCCGCATTCAATGTATTCCAGTAGAAATACTCGAAGTAAGGGCCGCCTAAATTCCAGTGCTTCATATACAGGTCGATATCCATGCCTGACAGCAGATCATAGGTGTCGATGGCATCAGTCTCTGCATAGAAATTATTACGGATACTTTTATAAATATCTCCCAAGGCCGATTCGAAGCCGGCCTTATCCACATAAGAATTGTCAGGTGTAAGAAAATCTTTCGGATCTTCTTTCAACAGATCATAACACGAAGTCAATGATCCCAGCAAAGCTATCGAAACTAAATATTTAGTGAATTTCATATTCTTCAAAGTAATTAGAAGTTAAACAATAAAGTCATTTGATATGTACGAATAGAAGGCAATGCCAAATCGCTCAAGCCCTGATCAGTCTCCGGGTCTAGGCCGTCCCAGTGCGGTGCAAAGGTAAACAAGTTGTCTGCACTCAGAGAGATTACCATATTATTGAATCCAACAGGTTTTACAAAACGTGTCAAATCATAACTTAAAGCCACTTTTTGAAGTTTGATGAAGCTACGGTCTATATACTTCGTTCCTGTATATTTGGCATTGCTCTTATAGTCCGGACGCGGATATTTTGCACCAGTATTCTCCTGAGTCCAATAGTCGTAAACCGGATGGTTGATATTGGGAGCATTGGCATAACCATCAAAATAAGGAGTATTCTTTTCCGACAAATAGTATCCGTTGCCACCCCATACAGAATTGAAATACACCATCAAAGAAAAATCTTTATAACTCAATGTATTCGTAAAACTCCAACGAAAATTCGGGTTTGTATTACCAACGAACTGACGGTCTTTATCTGAAGATATAGCACCATCACCATCCACATCTTCCAAAATATAATCACCAGGGCGCATACCTTCCAAAATCGTACCTCTATCGACATCAGCCTGCTGATACATACCTGTCACCAGATAGTTATAAATTGTTCCCAATGGCTTTCCGATAAAATAGCCGGAACTAATCAAGTCGTCTTCAATTCCATCACCGTCATTATCGTCACCATAAATAGTAGCCACCTTATTACGGTTCAAAGAGAAAGCAAAGTCGGAAGTCCAACTGAAATCTTTGTTCTCTATATTGACTGAATGCAGATTGATTTCAACACCTTTATTCTTGATCTTACCGATATTAGACAACATGGAGGTCTTTCCGGAAATACTTGGCAATGACAAATTGAAAAGCAAATCTTTCGTTGTTGTTGCATAAGCATCTATACTCCCTGACAAACGATTGTTCAACACAGCAAAATCTAAACCAAAGTTGAAACCGGTTGTTGTTTCCCACCCCAAATTATTCAATGCAAAAGAAGAAATATACTGAGTAATTGAATAAGAAGGATCACCGGCATAAATATATTTATCTGTCCCTACTTTAGCCAAAGTACTATACGGACTAATTGATTGATTACCATTAGAACCATAAGACAGACGAAGCGCCAGATTATCTACAAAACTCACTTCTTTCATGAATGCTTCACGAGATACATTCCAGTTTACACCGGCAGAAGCAAACGTACCCCATTTCTTGTTCACACTAAAACCAGAGAAACCATCACGACGTACAGTTCCTGTAAAAGAATAACGATTGTCAAATGTATAAGTTGCACGAGCCATCCAACCGATAGCACCGCTTTCTCCCGAACCGGTTTCCGTGATTTGCTTTTTAGCATTTTCCAGCTTGTTATCACCCAATACAGTGTTGTCAAAGTTTTCACCATACGCTTTTGTCTCTTCCCAGGTAGTACGTTCACGAGAATACAATAAAGTAACATCTACATTATGCTTGCCTCCAAAAGTATTATTATACTTAATCATATTATCAAGCAACATATTGTAATCGTTATTCAATTTGCGTTCACCTTTACCATTCTTACCCAAGCCTTCTGTGGTAAATTCATTATCAAAATAATATTTCTGAGACCAACGCAGGTTGTTTGAATAAACCATAGAATAAGAAAGACCTTTCACCCAGGGGATCGTGATGGTTGCATCTAAAATAGCGCCTAAGTTATTATATTTTTCCGTATCACTTGTATGCATACTCCAATAAGGACTTTGAAAAGAGGTCGTTGTTTGGGGGAACTGCAAATAGTTGCCGTCTTCGTCATAGATAGACGCAAAAGGACTAAAATGAGTAGCCTGTTCCATTTTAGGTGCACTACCAGACAAGTCACGAATGCTATAATTACTCTTTACACCGATTTTCAACCAATCAGTCAAATGTGTGTCTATATTGATACGACCGGAGAAGTTCTTATAGCGGTCATTCATCAAAACACCTTTTTGATCAGTCATGTTAGCAGAAATATAATAACTTGCCAACTCGGAACTATTGGAAATACTGATATTCGCTTTCATATCATAAGCATTCTGACGAAACATATCGTATGGATCTTCCAATGTCGGCCGATGATCTGCTGTTGCGTCATAATTTTTCTTCTCCTCCACTTCCAGATAATAAGGAATTTTATTAGGGTCAGCTTCCAATCCGTTTAAACTACGAACATCCAGCATGCGCTGCAAATATCCCGGAGCGTCATACACCTTCAAACGTTTCATTTCATTGCTAATACCATAAGACAAATTCACATTAAAAGTGGGCTTACCATCTTTACTGCGTCCACGCTTGGTCTGAATCAAGATAACACCATTTGCCGAACGGCTACCGTAAACAGCTGCAGCACTAGCGTCTTTCAATACTGTGAAAGACTCAATATCCTCAGACGGGATATCGCTTAGATTTCCATTAAAAATGGCTCCATCCACTACAACCAAAGGCTGATTGCCATTATCTTCAGCAGTGTTTCGCGTTGAGTTCTGACCACGAATAGAGAAAGAAGGAGTTCCACCTGCCGTATTGATACCTTCCACATTCAAACCCGGCATAGAGCCTTTGATAGTTTCAAGCACATTATTAGTCGGTACAATATTATAGGTTTCCAGCTTTGCTTTTGATATAGAACCGGTTATCGCCTGCTTATTCTGCGTACCATAACCAATCACTACCACCTCATCCAGCGCCTGACTGTCTTCCGACAATCTTATATTATAAATAGATTGACTGCCAACAGTAATTTCCTGCGTTTCATATCCAATATAAGAGATGAGCAATGTTGCACCCTGTTGCGCCTCCAGGCTGAAATTTCCGTCTATATCTGTAATAGTTCCCGTCGTTGTTCCCTTTACCGAGACATTGGCACCAATGACTGATTCGCCATTTTCATCTTTAATCGTACCAGTAATTTTCTTTGTCTGTCCACTTTGTGTGGTGCGTGGCAACTTCAAGATTATCTGCTTGCCAACGATTTCATACTGAATATTTTTGCCGGCAAAGGCTTTTGTTAAAATCGCATCCAGACTTTCCTGCTGACCTTTTACTGTGATTTTCTGATTCTGATCAACAGTCTGGTCCAGCATGAAGGTATAATCCGTTTCCTTCTCTATCTGGGTAATAAATTGTTTTAATGATTTATTCGTTACCGATAAATCCAACTTCTCGGCTTGTGCATAGACACTGTTGACAGCTCCGAATGCTACAAGCACTGGCAATAATTTCCAGTTCATTTTAAACATGGGTAATAGCTTTAAGATTATAAAATTGTTATATCTTTGCCATTGTATATCAATTATTTGTTATGCCTTTGGCAGGCATAACAACCGAATAAGTATATATACTTCAAAAGGCATGGAGATTAGGGGTCTCTGTGCCTTTTACGCATAAGGCATTATACGTTAGACAAAAAGCATCTCTATTTATATCTGATCGTCACCTCCTTCCCGTCTAATTTATACTCTATTGGGGTAATCTTATTGATCATCTCCAATAATTCCGTCAATGACTCTGTCTTAATAGTAAACCAATAAGCCCTGGAAGCATCCACATTAGATAATGTTATATCCACTCCATACCAACGTTCCAATTTCTTCCATACTTCTTCCGCAGATGCACCATCAAACTTTAAAAGATTATGATGCCAACTGGATTCTATGCTCGCATCACAGGATTCGACCCGACAGGATAAGCTTCTTTTGGAAACTGTAGCTTCCTGATCCGGAGATAAATAAGTTAATAACTCTTGATCCGCAGCAGACAGCAGACTCACTTTACCCCGAAGTAAAGCCACCATTATATCCTCTTCGTCGGTATAAGCGCTGACATTAAATGCTGTACCATGTACTTTTACATCAATGGCACCGGTCTTGACTATAAAAGGATATTGTGTATCCTTTTTAACATCAAAGAAAGCCTCTCCTTCCAGATTGACAATACGATCTTGTGTACTATACTGATAGTTATAAGACAAACGCGATCCGGAATTCAGCCAAACCAGTGTACCATCAGGAAGGACAAGCTGTGTTTTCTGTCCGGGAGGTGCCATAACCACATTTTCGAACTGAGAAGCCTGCCAGGATTCTTTCTGACCATTCAATAAAAAAGAGAGTGAAAAACCCAGAACTAATGCAATAACAGCAGCTATTGATGATACACGTATCAACAATGAACGGGAGTACAATGGAACCTGCTTCACTTTATCACGAATACGATTTTGTATTTTCCCCCAAACCTCAACTTTGTTCGGTATCACAAATGCAGAGGTATCCACCTGTACTCCCTCCCATTGTTGTTGCAACTTATTTAGCAGAAGCCGATGTTCGGAATCTTCATTCAGCCAATGATTTACCTCTTCCAGTTCTGCCGAAGTGCATTGCTGGGATAAATACTTAGCTAGTAGTTCATATGGTATTTGTTGTTCGTTCATTTTCCTTTTCTTTATTAGTTGACACATAGATACCCCCAATACCCCCAAAGCCCAATGAAATATTTTATAGAATATAAAAATAGATTGTCTCCATAAAACAGGAATTTGCATTCGGAGACTCTTACGTTTGATATATATCAAACGAATAAAGCACATATGTGTTCCTTTCGTTTGATAATTGTGTTTTGTTCTTTTAATAATTATCAAACGAATAGAAGAACAGAAGAAACTGAGAAGATATCCGTTAGTAATTCTTTGATAAAAGGGATAATAATGCAATCACCATCGCCTCGTCCGAATGGGATGCAATATATTCACGTACCTTTTTTAAGGCAATCCCCATTTGGTTCTCGACAGTCTTCACGGAAATTTCTTTTACTTGTGCTATTTCTTTGTAACTTAATTGTTCTTCCCGGCTCAGAATGAATATCTCCCGACATTTTTCAGGTAAAGACTCGACGGCAGCCTGCAGTAATTGATAAAACAACTCACGGTCTACACAATCGACCGATTCGTTCTTTTCTAATTCGATACGCGCCCATTTCTCTAATAAAACAGTATGGTTATCTTCATCACGTAAATAATTCAGCATCCGGTTACGGGCACTGTTATATAAAAAAGTCTTGATGTATTGTATTTCTTTTCCTTCGTAGTCCTCCCACAAACAGACAAAAACATCCTGAACCACCTCCTCTATTACCTGATAATCGCGGGTATAGAAATTCAGGAAGCGACATATAATTTCAAAATAGTCATTATATGCATCTTTGAATGTTCTTTCATTGATGATCATGATTGTATAGTTTCTTCATTAAATGAGGTTATTCTTTTATAAACTATCTCGTCCCCCTCTGTTTCGCAAAAATAAACAAATAAACAATATACCTATAAGAAATGGATAAAAGATAAAGCTTGCAGGGACCGTTTTAAAACAGATATTAAAATAAACAATACACCTGCAAGCCTAAAAAAATCTCAATCAATTACTTACTATAAACGATATGTTTTATAGGATACAGACTTATTTTCTTATAAAAACCGCACTGTTGTAGTTGCATCATATAACTGTTGTTCCATGAAATAAGAAACACCTTCCCAAGCAGTCATCAACAAATTATTCTTTCTTCTCATTTCTCAAGTGTTATATCTTTAGAAAACTTTACATGTTTCCTTTTCATATTTTCCAGGTGTAAACCGGAAGATAAAACGTCTCCCTCCCAGTTAGTCCCTTCGATAACTACCTTACTGCAACCATTCAGGAAGAAAGCCTGTTTGTTAGAGGACTTCGGCTGTAAATCATGTGTCCGGATGATCGTATTATTCTTAAAGACCAGTCCTTGCGTACTTTTGGCATAAAGAACCGGATAATCAAACACCCGAAATTCATTTTCTTCTATACGCACGTTGTTATGAACAGGCCGGTCAGGATCAATCTGTGTATTCGACGGGTTCAGTGCAATAACGGCATTACCAGGACCTCCCTGATAAGCACAATCTATAAAAGTATTTTTCCGGATCAAAACGTCACAGACAGGCCCCGATTCAAACCAGCCTTCCGCATCTCCCTCTATCAGGATGGCACTCATTCCTGTCTTTTCAAAAATATTATTTTCAATAATTGCTTTACGAGGAGTCGTGATCAATAATCCCCGCGTACAAGTACGCGTAAAGTAACAGTTACGTATCTCGACCTCCGGTGTACAGGTCATGTTTTCTATACAATCCAATCCCAATTCCATATCGGCCGGAACCGGTTTATCCAAACGCAACAGAACCTCTCTGTCCGAAATCCTTTTCACTTCCGACACACAGGAACGCTGATAACGTTCCATACGTTTAGCCCTGACAAAAGCAACCTCGTCTCCTTCATGAAAAGCATTGAAGCCGTAACTCTGCCCATGCATAAAACGAAGTTTCAACGTATTAGCATCCAGCTTTTCCATGATCCTCAAATTGGTTCCATGTATATTGATCGGATCGTCATGCGCTCCCTCATAACGGCAATCCGAAATATTTATCTTTCCGCTACATCCGGAAAAATGCATCATATCGGCAGATGCCGCGAGGATTCTGCCACTATCTTCCGGAGGAACACAATTCACATGGTCCATGGTTATATTATTCACAAACTGACTGACAATACCTAAACCATGCATATAATGCATATTCACATGTTGCAAAACGATATCGCTACTCTCCAGTATGAACATCCCGACCTGATCGCGAATCACATCACGGGCTGTCAATATATTACCTTCTTTAGGATGAAAATCAGAAGGAGTTGAGAAACTGACAACCCCATGGGATAGTTCTTTAACCTTTGATTTGGATAAGACATTCCAGCCATTCGTATAAACAGAAGTTTTCTTTTCCACATCATACTCATTGCAATGAATACGATTCGACTTCCATCCTTCACCAAACAGATTAATATAACCGTCCACTATCTCATACCATGAATCCGAATGTAAAGTAACGACAGTCTCTCCGGCAGTAGCCCGGGTATATTGAATCTCAGATGCAGTCGGACGCTGAAAGTTCGTACTGATATTCCGTATCTGAATATTCTTGCAATGATCCAGTACCATTGTAATCATTTTCCCATGATACATCAACATGGAACCATTCCCCTCAATAATCAGATTTTCCATGTCCTTAAAAAGCAATCCTATCATTTTTACTTTTGAAGGACACTCCTCTTCCGTCGATGTATTAGAGATGAAATATTCAGCACGAATAGCTCCTTCCGGCCAGATATCATAGCGTCCTTTCGGAAAACTCAATACCTTTGCACCTGTTTGTTTACAGGCTTTTATGGCTTCCTGCAGACCTGTTACAGCATTCTCATAGGTATTAGGCAGTACGCCAAAATCCGAAACATAAACAGTGTCTATTCTGTTTGCCCCTGCATGAGCGGCAAACAGAATAAAACACACCAATAAAAAATATTTAGTATACGACATACGGTTCTCCCTCAATCTTCAACTCTCCGAAACTGCCTTCCGATTTATAAGGCTGGCCTCCGCCGATATATAATTCTACCGGACCTTCTTTCTGCACCAGATTACCTTTGTCATCTACTAATGCCAACTCTTCCGGAGAAAGCGTAAAAGTGACTGTCTGACTTTCGCCTTTATTCAAATGAATACGTTTGAAGCCTTTCAAGGCACGTAACGGGACACGAGTATTTCCGTTCTGGGGATGAGAGACATATAACTGGACCACTTCATCACCATCCCGTTTGCCGGTATTGGTCACCGTTGTTGTCACCTGGATGCTTTCGCCGGTTTTTACAACGGAAGCATTCGACAACGGCTGATAAGCAAATGTAGTATAGCTCAAGCCATAACCGAACGGATAACGGACATCGCCTTTGAAATAACGATACGTACGG
>OGZX01000771.1_pt1 | contig 36582 bp, 28 predicted proteins | sample 1576881 | NCBI WGS metagenome assembly OGZX01 (sample SAMEA3541542, study PRJEB24748) | human gut metagenome | biome: human gut; feature: human-associated habitat; material: faeces | place: China | collected 2012 | reverse complement strand
CGTCAGCTGAAGCAGACGGCAAAAGAGAGCCTGCGGCACGAGGCTTGCCTCGTTTACTGACGCACCGTTAAATCATCATTTATAATCTCTACAATGAATCCCTCCCCACATTGATTGTTGAAATAAAAACTGTATCTTTGTCCAAAATTATAAATCACTCCACTATGGCAACATACGATTTAGATTCCCTGCGCGTTGAACTGGTGCGCGATATCCTTGACACCGATAGTCTGGAAGTGTTGCGGTCTGTAAAGCGTGCCTTGTCTAAGGCTCTTTCCGAAGCGAAAGAGAAAGAGGTTGTGAAGAAAGAAAACAGTTTTGAAAAGTAATACATGATCTACGTACTGAAAAATATGCTATTGAGCGATTCAGCCAAACATTTGGCTGAACAATCTGGTAACAACCAGATTGTTCTACGTTGACGTAGTCTGTATCAATCATACATGTGCAATCCCGTCTGCGGAGGTTTATCCCCGCAGACGGGATTGTTGCGTTTTACGCAATCCGAACGCCGGAAAGGTCATCCGAAAAACACGACACGCTAAGCCGGGAATGGCGCGGGAATCCCGACGTATGACAATTTGGCATATCGTCGGCGAAGAGGTGTTTTGCCCCGAAAAAGGCGTTTTTGACAGGTCCGTCACCTGACGTGGTTCGGTCCGTCACCAGACGATGTTCAGTGACGGACCTGACCGCGTTCGATGACGGACCCTGTTTCAGGCCTTTTTCCCGAGGTTGCCGTTAACCTTAAAATGTGACACAATGGCATTTTATAAGAAAGTCAAACAGAAAATCAACGGGCTTTGGTATCCGAAGTCGGTGACGGTGGGTAAACCCGTCTCGACCGACGAGATAGCCGACCGCCTGTCGCAGATCTCGACCGTGAGCCGTGCCGACACCTACGCCGTCCTGAAAGACCTCGCAGGCGTCCTGGCAGACTACATGTCGCAGGGCCGCACCGTGAAGATGGATGGACTCGGCACGTTCTACTACACGTTGAACGCTTCCGGCAAGGGAGTGGCGGACGAGAAAGACGTGACAGCCGCCCTGATCACCGGCGTCCGCGTCCGCTTCATTCCAGAAGCCCGCAAGAGCGGTAGTAGCCGCAGCATGGTCCGTTCGCTGATCAGCGACAACATCTTCTGGATGGAACTGCCCGCCGGCACCGTAACGACCGATCCCGACGAGGGAGGCGGCGAGGAAGAGCGTCCGGGCGAACTCTAAATGAACGGGGGGAGAGGGGACTCTCCCTCTTCTTACTGTAAAAAATGAATCCTTTAAGTAGTAACAAATAACCATGAAACAATTTATTACTTTATTCCTCCTTCTTTTCATGATACCGGTTGCCGGCCGGGGGCAATTGAGTTTATCGGGAAATAGTAACAGCTATACTTTATCGGATAATGTCTACACGATCACCGGGACTGACGCGATCACCGTGACCGGAAGCACGGAAGCGCAACGGATCGTGATTAAGGAAGGGATAACGGCGAACCTTACCTTTCAGAATGTGAGTATTAAAATAACGAATGAAGCTCCGGTTTCCGTGTCGGCTAATGCTACCTTAAATCTTACGTTGAGTGGGAATAATATATTGGATCAAACTGCTTGGGAGAATAGCGGTTTGAATGTACCGGAGAATGCTACATTAAATATAAACGCCTCTTCCGTAAACGATAAATTAGAGGCTGCTGGTAGTGGTTCCGGTATTGGAGGTAATGGGTGGCAAAAGAGTGGAACTATTGTTATTAATAATGGGACTGTTCATGCAACGGCAAAGAGTAATAGTGCAGGAATAGGTGGAGGGTATAATGGTGGTGCAAATGGCTCTGTAAAAATAACCGGCGGAGTTGTTATTGCTAAAAGTCCCAAAGCAGCCGGTATAGGAGGCGGAAAGGGGGGTGACGGAGGTACAGTTGAAATTACAGGCGGTTTTGTTTATGCCCAAGGGACTGGTGATGCTGCCGATATTGGTAACGGAGGCCAGCAGGGGGATGGTCATTCCGGAGCAGGTTCGGCAGCCACAGTAACCATTTCCGGCGGGGTTGTAATAGCCAATAAAATAAATGGAACCCCGAGTATTTCCGGCAGTAATTATTTAGTAGTGCAGGGGAAAACCGGCGAAGTGCATGGCAGTATCTCTTTAGAGGGCGAAGTCATTTTCCCGTCAGGCATAACCGTCACGGTTCCGAGCGGGGCTTCGCTCACTGTAGCCCAGAATGCCGTACTGACGAACGAAGGGACGATCGTCGTGGCGAACGGCGGGACATTTACCAACAACGGGACAATCCTGAATATCGGCACATTACCGGCCGGAACCGGCGGCACGATCAAAATGAAGCTGACTGCCGACAAGATCGAATCCGTCACCGGCGGCACTTATACCGGGAGTGAGATCACGCCGACCGTGAAGTTTAAAGACGATGCCGGTGTGACCGATAGCGATTATGAACTGTCCTATGCCGTGGGGGCCGACCGTACAAACGCCGGGAAGAACATTAAAGTCTTTATAACCCCGAAAGGAAATTGCTTTGGCGACCGGGTCGAGAAGACTTTCGATATCGGGAAGGCTACGCCCGAAGCCGCGCATTTCCAGTATAACGCTCCTTCCGGCCTGGCGTATGATGGTAATGCGAAAGTGGCGACGATTACGGCAAATAATGTTACCGGAATGGGCAGCGTCGCCTTGAAATATTACAAAGATGGAAGTTCGTCCGCTTTGGACGAAGCGAAAGATGTGGGGGCCTACGTCGTGAAAATCAATCTGGGAGAGGGGCAGAACTATACCGCTGCGAATGGACTGACCAACACTTCGGATTGGGTTTTTACAATTACGCAAGCCGTCAATGAGTGGACGGAAAGTTTGAGTCTCACCGGTTGGACTTATAACGAAACAGCCCAAACACCTGCTGCAAAGGCAAAATTCGGGAATCCTGTCTTTACTTATTCGGGTGAAACGGATGGGGCGTATGTGGCTACACAACCTGCTGATGCCGGAACCTGGTATGTCAAGGCTGCCGTAGAGGAAACCGGTAACTATCAGGGATTGGTAAGTGGTCCGGTGAGCTTCACTATAAACCGGGCGTCTGCAACGCTTTCCTTTGCAGAGGGTGCGAAAACAATAAAGGTTGGCGAAATGCTGACCAACGTGGTGACGGCAAATCCGGAAAACCTGTCGGTGGTTTATAGCAGCAGCGATCCGTCGGTAGCGACCGTTGATGCTTCGACAGGAGCCGTCACCGGGGTAAGTAGCGGAGAGGTGACCATTACGGCGACTCTCGCAGATAAAAACTACACGGACACTTCGACCGGCTATCTGCTCAAAGTGGAACAAAAAGAGGTCACGCCTCCGCCTTACGTCCCTTCGTATTATGACCTCGTTTTCGAGCCGAACGACAGCGTGCTGTTCTCTACCCGTGCAACGATCGTGGAAGAGGGCTATTCCGTCACTTTCGCAGCCGAAGCGGTCGAGGGATTTGATCCGGCAACGCTTGTCGTTGAATACCGGAGGGGCAGACGTGGCAGTTGGGAGTCGCTTGGACCGGCCGCTGACGGCTCCTTCCGTATCGGCATGGTGTATGACGACATCTACGTCCGTGCCAGTGTCAAGCGGCTGGAAGATCCGACTGCGATCGACCGTCTCGTTGACGGCTCCGCGCAGATACGGACTATCGGCAGCGAGCTTTGCATCGCGCTTGTCCGTCCGTCGGACGTTCGCATTGTTAGTATCGAGGGCCGCGTGGTCCGTATGCAGTCCCTTCCGGCAGGAGACAACCGGATTACCGGCTTGCCGGAAGGCGTCTATATCGTCGTTTTGGACGATGGGACACGGGCGAAGGTGGTGATCCGGTAACCCGGCCCCGCGTCAAGCGCGGGGACAAGTTTGTTTGATATATTCTGTAGGGCTCTTTCCATATTGCTTCTGGAAGCAGGTGGAGAAGTAAGCCGGGGAGGAGAAGCCTACCTGGAAAGCGATCTCGTTGATGCGGTTCTCGCCGTTTTGCATCAGCAGGATCGCTTTCTTTAAACGGGCGATCCGGATGAAGTCGTTGGGAGAGAGGCCGGAGATGCCTTTTACTTTGCGGTAGAGGCTGGAGGTGCTCATTCCCATTGTGTCGGCGAGCGTCTCGACAGACAATGCCTCGTTGCCGAGGTGTTCTTCGAGGTAGTCGTTCAGTTTGCGCAGGAAAATATCGTCTACCTGCGAAACGGCCAGTGTCGTGACCGGGGCAAGCGGTTTCTCGAGATAGGTCTTGTTCAGCAACTCCCGGCTTTTCAGCAGGTTGCTGACCTGGGCTGTCAGTAGCTCGATGGAGAATGGTTTCTCCATATAAGCGTCTGCTCCCGTGTTCAGGCCTTTCAGGCGCGATTGCAGGTTGTGCTGGGCCGTCAGCAGGATAAAGGGGATGTGGCTGATATTGAAATCGTTCTTCACTTCGTTGCAGAGTTCGAAACCGTCCATTAACGGCATCATGACATCACTGATAATCAGGTTGACCGTGTTCTTGCGGACCAGGTCGAGCGCTACTTTCCCGTTTTCAGCTTCCAGCACCTGATAGGTCTCCGCTAACTCGCGGGCGATGAAACGGCGCATATCATCCTGGTCTTCGACGACGAGGATAACCGGCTGGTTGGTTTCGGGCAATGTGACCATTTCCGTTTTTTCTTTTTCGCTATCGGTTCCTACAGAGAAGTGATCCTCCTGTTGTTCCGGCAACATCAGGACGAACTCGTTCATTCCGTCTGCGGTCTGCCGGTAGAAGAGCCTGCCCCGGTGGAACTCGGCCAAAGACTGTGCCAGTGACAGGCCGATGCCGCTTCCCTGGCGGTTTTCCGTCTCTTTCAGGCGGTAGAAAGGATTGAAGATGTTTTCCGCCTCGCTTTCGGGAATCAGGTGGCCGTCGTTGGTGACGAGGAGCGTGAACATCCGTTCTTCACCCGCCGGCGGCAATAGTTCGAGCGAGATGCGGCTGTCCGAATATTTCAGCGCATTGCTGAGCATATTGCTGACGATCTTGGCAAAGGCTTCCCGGTCCAGGCAGGCCTCGAACGGCGTATCCGGCAGCGTCAGGCTGAAATGCTTGTTCTCCTTTTCGAAAGCCGGACGGAACGGGTGCAGGATGGTCTCGAGCCAGAGCACGACGTCGGTCGTGACATAGTTCAGCTTGAATCCCCGGCTCTCGGTCTTGCGGAAATCCAATAGCTGGTTGCTGAGGTCTAACAGCCGCCCGGTATTCTTTTCGATAATCTCGAGGTTTTCGCGGGTGGCGGGAGTGCCGTCTCCGGAACGGAGGATTTTCTCTAACGGCGCTTTGATCAGCGTTAATGGTGTCCGTATCTCATGCGTGATGAAGGTGAAGAACTGGATCTTGGCGTTATAGAGCTCTTTCTCCTTCTTTGTTTCGAATATTTCGCGGTTGATACGGTGTTTCTCTTCCAACTTGGCCTTCTTGTAATTATACCAGAGCACGATCAGCAGGCACAGGATCAGGAAGTAAATGAGCAGTGCCCATCCGGTCGCCCAGAATGGCGGCGTGACCGTAATCCGGAGCGTCGTTTCGTTATCCTGCCAGACACCGCTACTGTTGGTCGATTTGACACGGAAGACGTAATTGCCGGGCGAGAGGTTGGCAAAGGTCACGTCTTTATTCTGGTTCATGTATATCCAGTCTTTGTCGCTGCCTTCTAATTGGTAGGCATACTGGATGGCATCCGGCGAAGTGAAGCTCAGGGCGACGTACGAAAGCGTGAAGGTCGACCGGTTGTAAGGCAGTTTCAATTCGCCTTTTTCGATGATCTGGTTGACGTTATATTTGGGAGCGCCGATACGGTCGTCCCGCACGTATATGCGGGTGATGCAGAGGGGAGGCGAGGAGGGGTCTTCCCTGAGGTCGCGCGGGTTGAAGGCTATCATGCCGTTGATGGTCCCCATAAACATGGTGCCGTCGGGCATTTGGTAGGAAGAACTGTAGTTGAACTGCGTCTCGGGCAGGCCTTCCGTGTAGGAGAATGTCTTCATCACGTATGTTTCCGGGTTGAAACGGACCAGCCCGTTGGCCGTCGCGATCCAGAAGAAGTGTTCTTCGTCTTCCATGATGCGGTGTACGATATTGCTGGGAAGTCCGTTCTCCACTGTGATGCGGTTGAACGATCCCGACTGCTCGTTGAAGAGCGAGAAGCCGTAGGACGTCGACACCCAGATGCGTCCTTTCGAATCTTCAAAGATCGCGTTGACGTTATTGTCGCCGATTGTCTGCGAGCGTTGCTGGCTTGCCGTGTAGTGTGTCGTTTTTCTGTCTGTGCCTGAATAGCGGTAAGCCCCTGACGTGGTTGCGATCCAGATGTCTCCTTTCGTGTCTTTGTATATCTGGCGGATCATGGACTGTATCTCTGTCCTCCACGGCGTGAAACGTTCTTCCCTCTTTTGGAAAAGGACAAGGCCGTTGGAGGTCCCGATCAGGATTTCATTGTCCGACAGTTTACAGAAGCAGAGCACAAAGTCCGAAGGCAGGCGGTTTTGAGTGCCGGCACGCGTATACCGTTTGATGATTCTGCCCGTCGGGATGTCCATCAGGTCGATTCCCGTGTTGAACGTGCCGATCCATAGCAGGTTCTCGTCGGCAAGCAAGCCGTGGATGTTCGTGGCCGACAGCGGATGGGAAGGATTGCTGCGCGAGAAGTTCGTGATCTCGCCCGTCTCCGGGTTATACCGGTTGATCCCGTTGTCTTCGGTTCCTAACCAGAGGTCGCCGTAGCGGTCGGGGCAGATTTCCCGGACGGCGTTACCGAGCATCCGGGGGTGTGTTTTCCCTCCGATAAAATATTTGAAGGGGAAATATTCCTTAGGCAGGTAGTTGATCCCTCCGAAAAATGTAGTTGCCCATATACCGCCTTCCCGGTCTTTCGTTACCGAGTAGACCGCATTGTCGGAGATGGTATATCCGTTGGTCAGGGATTTCTGCAAATGCGTAATGCTGCGGTCTGCCATATTAAAGATGTATATGCCGGATTCGGTGGCGATCCAGTAGGTGTTTTTCCCGGTCTGCGTAATATCCCGCACCTGTATGTCCGGGATGACCGTTTCCACTTTCCGGCTGCGTTCGTCGTAAAACTTGAGGCCTGCCCGGTCTGTTCCCACCAGTACGCCCCAGTCCGGCACATGGCAGAGGGCGGAGAGGCCGATCGGGTCTTCTTTTTCCTTTTCGGTCAGGATCGGGATGCGGACGAACTTATCCGTTTCCGGTTTGTAGTAATACAGGTCGTAGCGTCCTGCCAGCAATGGCTTGCCCTCTTCGGTCATCGTGATGCCTACCGGGTTTATCTCTTCTCCTTCGGGATAAAAGTGCGGGCTTCTTTCGCCCGACAGTTCGTACCGGGCGATCCGGTTGTAGCTCATGAGCCACAGGTTCCCCTTTTTGTCTTCCCTGATTTGCTGGAAATACTCCGGCGCATTGTTATTGTCGGAGAAGGTAAGCGGATGGAAGGAGTCTGTTTTATCGTCATAATAGCAGGTGTAGGCGTTCGTACATACCCAGAGCCGGTTCATCGAGTCTTCGTACAGACTGATGATATGGTCGTTCGGCAGGCTTTTCGGGTCGTATGAGTTATAGCGGTAGATGCGGAAGTTATGGCCGTCGAAACGGTTCAGCCCGTCGTCCGTCCCGAACCACATGAACCCCTTTTTGTCCTGAAGGGCGCAATAGACCGTGTTGTGCGACAGTCCTTGCTTGTTGGTGTAGTGCCGGAAATACAGGTCGTGGGCCTTTCCGCACCGGGGAAGGGCCGATAGAAGCATGATGAACGTAATCAGAAGAAATCTCATAAGAAAGTAGTGTCTCTGTATTAGTTTGTGGCAAAAGTAAGCAAAAAATCAGTATGGGAACGGGTTTTGATTGATATTTGAAAGGTTCTGATTGATCCTTGAAAGGGGGATTGCAGGGTGAAAAGTATCTTTGCATCATCCGAAGTTCGGACGGCGATTTATAGTTGAGATATAAATGTTGTGTTTTAATATATATAAGGAAAGAATGAAGAGAACCTCTCTGATACTACTGGTGTGTTGCCTCTGGATACTGAACGTATCCTGCGGTTCAGGAGATTTGTTTCAGGCGGATAAGAAGAACGCTTTGCGCGCTCCTTCTTATCCGCTCATTATGATCGATCCTTATACCAGCGTCTGGTCGTTCACGGATAACTTGAATGAGGATGTGACCCGCCACTGGACCGGAAAGGAACAGTCGCTGTTGGGAGTTCTCGAAGTGGACGGAACCGCTTATCGTTTTATGGGAAAAGAAAGCCCCGCGGAAGGTGCTCCGGAACGTTTCACGACGGCAGCCGTCCAGCAGTCGGTGAATGTCCTTCCTACACAAACCTACTACACCTTTGCGTGTGGCCCCGTATCGTTAGACCTTGTTTTTACCGCTCCTTTATTGTTGGACGATCTGGATCGGATGTCCACTCCCGTCAATTATATCTCCTGGCAAGTACGCTCGACCGACGGCAAAGCGCATCAGGTCCGGATGGTTGTGGAAGCGTCTCCCGCCCTGGCCGTTCATTCGGAAGAGCAGGCAGTCACTACCGCCGTTGAAGAAGAAAACGGCATCTCTTACCTGAAGACCGGAACTGTGGAACAGGCTGTCCTGGCACGTAAGGGCGATGATGTCCGTATCGACTGGGGATATTTCTATCTGGCTGCTCAGACAGAGAAGCAGACCGGGATGAAAGTGAGCGACCGCAAACAGCTTGTCTACAGCCATGATCCGGGCTCCGTATCGGCATCTCCCGTCTCCGGTTACCTGATGGTGGGATACGATGACTTGTATGCCGTTCAGTATTTCAAGGACAACCGCATGGCTTACTGGAAACATAATGGGGAGAAAAACATCCGGCAGGCATTTGAAGAAGCCTCCGCGCAGTATCGTTCGGTCATGAACCGCTGCCGCCGCTTCGACAGCCGTTTGATGAAAGATGCAGAAAAGGCCGGAGGAAAAGAATATGCCGAACTGTGTGCTGTTGCCTACCGGCAGGCAATCGCCGCCCATAAGCTGGTGGAAGATGCCGATGGCAACCTGCTATTCCTATCCAAAGAAAACTTTAGTAACGGTTCGATCGGAACGGTGGATGTGACCTATCCGTCCGCTCCCTTGTTCCTGCTCTATAACCCGGAACTGCTGAAAGGTATGTTGAATCCGATTTTCTATTACAGCGAAAGCGGACAGTGGAACAAGCCTTTTGCCGCCCATGATGTCGGTACTTATCCGCAGGCAAACGGGCAAACCTATCCCTACGATATGCCGGTCGAGGAGAGTGGCAATATGCTGATCCTGACAACGGCTATCGCCCTGCGCGAAGGAAATGCCGAATATGCCCGCCGGCATTGGGACGTGCTGACCGTCTGGGCCAACTATCTCTTGAAAGAAGGGCTCGATCCTGAGAACCAGTTGTGTACGGATGACTTTGCCGGACATCTCGCTCATAATGCCAACCTTTCGATAAAGGCGATCATGGGGATTGCCGGATATGGAAAGCTGGCCGGGATGTTGGGAGATAAAGAACAGGCGGACCGCTATATTGCTGCGGCTCGCAAGATGGCGGAAAAATGGGAACGGATGGCCGACGACGGAGATCATTTCCGTTTGACATTCGATCGGGAAAATACGTGGAGCCAGAAGTATAATCTGGTTTGGGACAAGGTTTTGGGACTGCAGATATTCCCGGACAGGATCGCCAGGAAAGAGGTCGCATTCTATTTGACCCGGCAACAACCGTTCGGGCTTCCGCTTGACAGCCGCAAGACCTATACCAAAGTCGATTGGATCTTATGGACGGCTTGTCTGGCCGATACTGAGGAGGATTTCTCCCGGTTGGTATCGCCCGCCTATAAATATGTGAATGAAACCGAACCTCGCGTGCCTTTGACCGATTGGTACGAGGCAACCGACGGCCGGTCTATCAATATGCGTGCCCGTTCGGTGGTCGGCGGCTTCTTTATGAAAATGCTGGAACAGCAGATGTGTAAACCTTCTTCACGACCGCAACCGGCAGAGCAACCGGCTGCCGGGGCAAAGACGACATACCGCAATCCGGTCATTGATTACAGCCTGCCCGATCCGACGATCATCAAGGCAGACAACGGTTATTTCTACCTGTATGCGACCGAGGATATCCGCAACACGCCGATCCACCGTTCCCGCAACCTGGTGGACTGGGAAGAAGTCGGGACAGCTTTTACGGAAGAAACGCGTCCGACCTTCGAACCGAAAGGCGGTTTATGGGCGCCGGACATCAACTATATTAACGGACAATACGTATTGTATTATTCAATGTCCGTATGGGGAGGCGAATGGACCTGCGGCATCGGTGTCGCCACGTCCGACAAACCGGAAGGGCCGTTCACGGATCACGGGCCGCTGTTCCGTAGCAAGACAATTCAAGTTCAAAATTCTATAGACCAATTTTACATGGAAGATAACGGGAAAAAGTACCTCTTCTGGGGTAGTTTCCGCGGTATCTATGGGATAGAGCTGTCGGGAGACGGCCTATCTGTGCGTGACGGAGCCGTAAAACAGCAGGTTGCCGGAACTGCCTACGAAGGTACTTACATCCACAAGAGAGGCAATTATTATTATCTGTTCGCCTCGATAGGGAGTTGTTGTGAGGGATTGAAGAGTACCTATACTACAGTGGTAGGCCGTTCTGACAACTTGTTTGGCCCGTACACCGACAAGCAGGGACAGCCGATGATGGAAAATCATCATGAAATACTGATTCACGGTAATGAGGCATTTGTCGGAACCGGACATAACTCGGAGATCGTCGCCGACGACCGGGGCAACGACTGGATTCTTTATCATGCCGTGAGCCGTGCAAACCCGACAGGCCGTGTCCTGATGCTGGACCGGGTTCGCTGGAAGGACGGTTGGCCGGAGGTTGAAGGGGTGACGCCTTCGTTAGAGGCAGAAGCGCCGACCTTTTTAATTGAAAATTGAAAATTGAGAATTGAAAATTAATTCATAAATCGTAAATCATGAAAAAGACCTTATTAGTATGTTGTGCTTTGGCACTGACATTGGGCGCACAAGCTCAATGGAAACCGGTTGGAGATAAGATCAAGACGCAGTGGGCGGAACAAGTGAATCCGTCGAACGTTCTTCCCGAATATCCCCGTCCTCAGTTGGAACGTGGCGATTGGCAGAACCTGAACGGCGAGTGGGAATATGCGATCAAACCGGTCGGCAATGTTGAACCGGCTGCATTTGACGGCAAGATATTGGTTCCTTTTGCCGTTGAATCTTCACTTTCCGGTGTTCAGAAGGAAGTGGGAGAGAACAATGAGTTGTGGTATAAACGTACCTTTACAGTGCCTTCCGCCTGGAAAAACAAAGATATAGTTCTGAACTTCGGGGCTGTAGACTGGAAAGCCGATGTCTTTGTGAACGACATCCTGATCGGTTCCCACCAAGGAGGCTTTACACCGTTCTCCTTTAATATCACGCCGTATCTGACCGGCAAGAGCAATCAGAAATTGGTTGTCCGTGTATGGGACCCGAGTGACAAAGGATTTCAGCCGCGCGGCAAGCAAACCTCCCGTCCGGAAGGAATCTGGTATACGCCTGTGACAGGTATCTGGCAGACAGTGTGGCTGGAACCGGTTGCCGCTGCACATGTGACTTCCGTGAAAGCAATTCCTAATATCGATAATAATACGCTGAATGTAACAGTCGGAACATCCTGCAACTGCCCTTCCGGTATCGTGACCGTGAAGCTGCTGGATAAAGGCCAGGTAGTCGCTTCGGCTAAAGGTGTCCAGGGCAAGGAACTTCGCCTGAATGTCCAGAACCCGACGCTTTGGAGCCCGTCCAACCCGTATCTGTACGACATGACGGTCTCATTGGCAAAAGACGGCAAGGTGCTGGATGAAGTAAAATCCTACACGGCTTTCCGTAAGATATCTTCCAAACGCGATGCCAACGGCATGATGCGTATGCAACTGAACAATCAGGACCTCTTCCAATACGGCCCGCTGGATCAGGGCTGGTGGCCTGACGGACTTTATACGGCTCCGACAGACGAAGCCCTGCTGTATGATATCAAGAAAACGAAAGACTGGGGATTCAATATGATCCGTAAACACGTGAAAGTGGAACCCGCCCGCTGGTATTATCATTGCGATAAAGAAGGTATGTTGGTTTGGCAGGATATGCCGAGCGGTGACATGGGCAACAACTGGGCGCCTCACACTTACAACGGCGGAACGGACAAAGACCGTACGGCTGAATCTGTAGCCAACTACTATCAGGAATGGAAAGAAATCATGGATTTGTGTGTCTCCAATCCTTCTGTCGTAGTCTGGGTTCCTTTCAATGAGGCATGGGGACAGTTCGATACGGAAAAGGTTGTTGAATGGACTGCCTCTTACGATCCTTCCCGCTTAGTGAATCCGGCAAGTGGCGGTAATCACCGTGCTTGCGGCGATATCCTGGATTTGCATAACTATCCGGCTCCTGACATGTACCTGTTCGACCCGCAGCGCGTAAACGTACTCGGCGAATATGGCGGTATCGGTCTTCCGGTGGAAAACCATTTGTGGTGGAACAAACGCAACTGGGGATATGTGCAGTTCAAGAACAGCGCTGAAGTGACGGCCGAATATGTGAAGTATGCCAATATCCTGAAAGATTATGTCAAACGAGGTTTCTCGGCCGCTGTCTACACGCAGACAACCGATGTGGAAGGCGAAATCAACGGCCTGATGACATACGACCGCAAAGTAATCAAAATCGACGAAGCAGCCGTCCGGAAAGCAAACCAGGCTGTGATAAACGAGTTGAAGTAAGGGCGACAGACTGAATAAAGAAGGGTGTCAAAAGTCTTATTGGCACCCTTTTTATTCTTATATATTCTCTACTTCTTTTGATTGATACTGTAAATAACTATTATTTCCATAATACAACTTCAGGTCATCGTCCGAATAGGTGTAGGATACGATCTTATTAAATAAGGTCATATACATTCTTTCAAAATCCACAATATCGCTATTTGTGCTAGCTAATTGGGTATAGGTATATTTGAATGATATTTTTCCGCATAGAGGCTCCATCTCAAACGTTCCATACAATTGATTAACGCCAGTTCTACCCTCAAACGTTCCATCTTCCTCCAATATTAAATATGCATATTTGTAGTTTCCGGGAGTAGTCTGTTCTGCTCCATCTTTCACGATCGCGGTCAGTTGCCATTGTAATTTTGTTTCTATCGGCGTTTGTTCTTCTATCGGTGTTTGCTCTTCGGAGGGTGATTGCTCTTCGGGATTATCTGTGTCGTTGCTGCAACTGAAGCATACGGCTAAACAGATGAATAGACATGCTTTTTTTATGAATTTTACCATGTGATTTAAGTTTAAGTCAACAATTATGGAATGCGTTTCTTTATGCCCGAAGGCGAATTGTCAGGATACAAATACATATTCTTCGTATTTGTTGGGGCATTGCAAATCAAAGCTAACAATGTCCCAAATATAAGTGTTTTTATCGCAAGAACGATACAATCAGGATGTTTTTTTTAAGTTATGGTTTTGTCGGATCATAACTATGAGTTGTCAAAACCATACTGATCTCTTTCTATAGGCTTTTCTTAACACTCTCCGGTGTAAGCGCCGTCTTGTTTAAGTCAATTATAATCTGTAACTTTGCCGGATAAACTGAAATTGTAATGAAATATAATACAGAAGAAAAGAAATTAGTGATGCCTGAGTACGGGCGTAATATACAGAACATGGTTGATTATTGCGTTGCTATTCAGGACCGGGAAGAACGTAAACGCTGTGCAGACTCCATAATCAACATCATGGGAAATATGTTTCCCCATTTGCGTGATGTAAACGACTTCAAGCATATCCTGTGGGATCACCTGGCTATTATGGCCGATTTCAAACTGGATATTGACTATCCGTATGAGATCATACGCAAGGAAGACCTTTATTCACGTCCGCCGCGTTTGCCGTATAACAACCAGCGCATCCGTTACCGTCATTACGGTAAGACGCTCGAAAAGATGATCCAGAAAGCGACGGAGTTCGAACCGGGTGTCGAAAAAGACCAACTGATCAAACTGCTGGCTACGCAGATGAAGAAATCGTTCCTGACCTGGAACAAGGAGTCTGTAGACGACCGGAAGATATTTAAAGATCTGGACGAACTGTCGGAAGGGCAGATCGTGCTGGATGAAGAAGTGCACAAGCTGGCGGAAAGCCGTGATATCCTCGCACGTAATAATACGAATAGCAGTAGCAAGAAGAACTATTCACGTAAAGGCCGATGAGTTCATTTGTCATAGAAGGCGGTTACCGGCTGTCCGGTGAGATTATCCCCCAGGGTGCGAAGAATGAAGCCCTGCAGGTGATCTGTGCAACACTGCTTACGCCGGAAAAAGTGACGATTCATAATGTTCCCGATATTCTGGACGTGAACAACCTGATCCAGCTTCTGCGCGAGATGCAGGTGAAGGTCGAGCGTCCGGCAGCCGATACGTATACCTTTCAGGCGGATGCCGTCGACTTGAATTATCTCGAGACGGACGAATTTTTGCGTAAAAGCGGTTCCCTTCGCGGATCGGTGATGATTGTCGGGCCGCTGGTCGCCCGTTTCGGAAAGGCGTTGCTGCCGAAGCCGGGAGGAGATAAGATCGGACGCCGTCGTCTGGATACCCATTTTGTCGGCATCCAGAAATTGGGCGCTTGCTTCGGTTACAACCCCGATCGTCAGCTATACGAGATCGAGGCGAAGAAGCTCAAAGGAACTTATATGTTGCTCGACGAAGCCTCTGTGACCGGTACGGCCAATATCCTGATGGCTTCTGTGCTGGCGGAAGGAAAAACAACGATATATAATGCTGCCTGCGAACCATACCTGCAACAACTTTCCTCCATGCTGAACCGCATGGGTGCCCGTATTTCGGGTGTCGGCTCCAATCTGCTGACGGTTGAAGGGGTTGAGGCGCTGGGCGGTACGACACATACGATCCTGCCGGATATGATCGAGGTCGGCAGTTTCATCGGAATGGCGGCGATGACCGGTTCCGACATCACCATCAAGAATACGGGTTATGATATGCTGGGGATTATCCCCGATTCATTCCGCCGCCTCGGGATTACAGTCGAACAGGTGGGAGACGATATCCATATCCCGACACACGAATCTTACGAGATCGAGACATTTATTGACGGTTCTATCATGACGATCGCCGATGCTACCTGGCCGGGACTGACGCCGGACTTGCTGAGTGTCTTCCTGGTCGTGGCGACACAGGCTGTCGGCAGCGTGCTGATCCATCAGAAGATGTTCGAGAGCCGCCTCTTCTTTGTCGACAAACTGATTGATATGGGAGCGCAGATTATCCTTTGCGATCCGCACCGGGCAACGGTGATCGGTCTGGGAAACCGCTTTAAGCTGCGCGGTTCCAATATGGTATCTCCGGATATCCGTGCCGGTATCGCCCTGCTGATTGCCGCCATGAGTGCTGAGGGGACCAGCCATATCCATAACATCGACCAGATAGACCGCGGGTATCAGAATATTGACAAACGGTTGAATAGCATCGGGGCACGTATTACCCGGCTTTAAACATTCCTGTGATGATAAAGAAAGAAGATGTTTTCAAGATAGGACAGTTTGCCAAACCTCATGGCATAAAAGGGGAGATCGCACTGGTGACGAACAGCGACGTATTCGACGATTCGGATGATCCGTATATCGTCTGCGAGATGGACGGAATCCTGGTTCCTTTTTTTATCGAGGAATATCGCTATAAGACGGACACCGTCATCCTGCTGAAGCTGAAGAATGTGGATGATGAGAAAGCAGCCCGCGAGTTTTCCAACCGAGAAGTGTTCTATCCGCTCGACGAGGTGGACGAAGAAGACTTGGTCGGAGATATGACGTGGGATAGTTTTATCGGCTATACCGTCGTAGACGAGACATACGGTGAGATAGGAGAGGTGACCGATGTCGACGAATCGACGATCAACGTACTCCTGCAGATCGACCATAACGGCGAGGAGCTGTTGTTTCCGGCTGTCGAAGAACTGATCCTGTCGGCCGATCATGAGAATAAAAAGCTGGTCGTATCCATTCCGGACGGCTTGCTGGATTTATGAGAAATTGATGAATACACATGGCACGTAAGCAAAGACGAACAAACACAAAATCATTCTGGCACCGGATCCGGTTTAAATATAAACTGTCTTTCTTCAACGAAAGTACGTTGGAAGAAGTATGGTCGTTCCGCTTGTCGCAGCTTTCTGCATTTGCCATGTTGGGTTTGTTTGCTTTCCTGCTGATTGTTTTCACATCGCTGATCATTATTAAGACGCCGATACGAAATTACCTGCCGGGTTACCTGGATGTGGAAGTCCGGAAGGAGATCATGCAAAACGCCCTGCGTGCCGATTCGCTGGAAAGGATGATACAGATCCAATCCCTTTATCTGAATAATGTAGCCGGTATCCTGTCGGGAACGATGCCGATCGATTCGATTCGCGAGATCGATTCATTGGCGCGTGTCAATCCGGACTATGAGATTCCGCGCAGCAAGGAAGAAACGAAATTTGTGAAGGAGTTCGAGGAAGCTGAGAAATATAACCTGGCTGTGCTGGACCCGAACCCGGTTCCGACCGACGGGGTTTTCTTCTATAAGCCGGTGAACGGAGTTGTTTCCGCTCATTATGATGCCAATATCCGCCATTACGGAGTCGATCTGGTGGCCGCTCCGAAAGAAAGTGTGCTGGCTACGTTGGACGGCACGGTGGTCTTTGCCGGTTTCGATCCGAACTCCGGGAATGTGATACAGGTGCAGCATAAGAACGGCTTTCTATCGATCTATAAACATAATGAATTATTGCTGAAAGAGGTGGGCGACCGTGTCGTGGCCGGTGAAGCCGTCGCTCTGGTAGGCAATACGGGGAAACTGTCGACTGGCCCGCATCTCCATTTCGAGTTGTGGTATAAAGGCAGTCCGGTCAACCCGGAAGAATATATAGCATTTTAATACGCATGAAAAGAAACTTGGCCATATTAGGCTCTACAGGTTCTATCGGGACACAGGCGCTGGAAGTTGTCAGCGAACATCCCGACCTTTTTGAAGTATATGCTCTCACTGCCAACAATCAGGTCGATCTTCTGATCAACCAGGCACGCAAATATATGCCCGAAGTGGTGGTGATCGCCAACGAGCAGAAATATCCCGAATTGAAAGAGGCGCTGGAAGACCTTCCCATTAAAGTGTGGGCGGGTTCGGAAGCGATAGCCCAGGTGGTCCAGTCGGAACCGATCGACATGGTCCTGACGGCTATGGTGGGCTATGCCGGTTTGAAACCGACGATTGCCGCTATCAAAGCCGGCAAGGCGATCGCGTTGGCAAACAAGGAAACGCTGGTCGTGGCGGGCGAACTGATCACGGCTCTGGCTGTCGAATACAAAGTGCCGATCTTGCCTGTCGACTCTGAACATTCTGCCATTTTCCAGTGTTTAGCGGGGGAATGGGAGAATCAGGTCGAGAAAATCCTGCTGACGGCTTCCGGCGGTCCTTTCCGCACGAAGACGATGGAAGAACTGGCCGTTGTCACCAAGGCGCAGGCCTTGAAACATCCGAACTGGAGCATGGGCGCCAAGATCACGATCGATTCGGCTTCCATGATGAATAAAGGCTTCGAGATGATCGAGGCGAAATGGCTGTTCGGGGTGACTCCGGAACAGATACAGGTCGTCGTGCATCCGCAGTCCGTGATCCATTCGATGGTTCAGTTCGAGGACGGCGCGGTGATGGCTCAGTTGGGTATTCCCGATATGAAGTTGCCGATCAGCTATGCCTTCTCTTACCCCAAACGGTTGCAAAGCAAAGCGCCCCGTCTGGATTTTAGCCAATATGCGACACTTACTTTTGAAGAGCCCGACATGGAGCGTTTCCGTAACCTCGCGTTTGCATTCGAGGCTGTCCGGAAAGGCGGGAATATGCCTTGCATCCTGAATGCGGCTAACGAAGTGGTAGTGGCTGCTTTCCTGCGCGACGGCATCGGCTTCCTGCAGATGAGCGAAGTGATCGAAGAAACAATGGCTAAAGCCACCTTTATCCCTGTCCCCACTTATGACGATTATGTGGCGACAGATGCGGAGGCACGGCGCATAGCGGCGAGTTTGTTTTAAAGAATATATAAATTAAAGAATAATAGATGGAAACATTTTTGGTTAAGGCACTACAGCTCATCTTGAGCTTATCGATATTGGTCCTGGTCCACGAGTTCGGGCATTTTATCTTTGCCCGTATCTTTAAGGTCAGGGTGGAGAAGTTCTACCTCTTCTTCGACCCCTGGTTTTCGATATTCAAGTTCAAGCCTAAAAATAGTGAAACGGAATACGGTGTCGGCTGGCTTCCCTTGGGAGGTTATTGCAAGATCTCCGGTATGATAGACGAGAGCATGGACAAAGAGGCGATGGCACAGCCGCCCAAGCCTTACGAGTTCCGCTCCAAACCTGCCGGACAACGGTTGATGATTATGATCGCCGGCGTGTTGTTCAATTTCCTGCTGGCTCTCTTTATCTATTCGATGGTGTTGTTCACTTGGGGCGATACATACCTGCCTTTGAAGAACGTGAAGGCGGGTATGGATTACAGCGAAACTTTCCATAACGTAGGCTTCCGTGACGGTGACGTCCTTTTGCGGGCTGATGATACGGAACTGGAACGTTTCGGAGAAGATTGCTTCCGCCACGTGCTCAATGCGCAGACGGTAACAGTCCTGCGCGATGGTGTGGAAACGATAATACCTATCCCCGGAGATATGGCACAACGCGTTATGCGTGACAAGAAAGGCTTTGCCTCTTACCGTTTCCCGATGGTGGTGCGTGAACTTGCCGAAGGTCATTCTCCTGCCGCCGATGCCGGGTTGCAACCGAGAGATAGTATCGTGTCGATCAACGGTGTTATGACGCCCTCTTTCTATGAAGTGGGAGAAATACTGGCGCAGAATAAGGATAAAGACATCACGGTCGGACTCTACCGTGCTTGTGTTCCGCAGTCGTTGACGCTTCACGTCGATACGGCAGGCAAGATGGGAGTTTATCCTGTTTCTCCTTTTGATGTGTATCAGACTGTGACACGCAAATACAGTTTCTTCGGATCATTCCCTGCCGGCGTTATGCTGGGTGTGAATACGCTGAAAGGCTATGTCAGCGACATGAAATATGTCTTTACTAAAGAAGGCGCTTCCAGCCTGGGTGGTTTCGGAACGATCGGTAACCTGTTCCCTGCCGAATGGGATTGGCAGACATTCTGGATGCGGACGGCATTCCTTTCCATCATCCTTGCTTTTATGAACATTCTGCCTATTCCGGCATTGGACGGCGGACATGTGATGTTCCTGATCTACGAAGTAATCGCCCGCCGCAAGCCGAGCGACAAGTTCCTCGAATATGCGCAGATCACCGGCATGTTCCTCCTGTTCGCCTTGTTGATTTATGCGAACGGAAACGATATCTTCCGGTATTTTTTCAAGTAGTCCCCGATTTGCTTATTGAGTAGACCGGAAACTACTTGATAAGTAGTTTGTGTGTCTGCTTAGTAAGTAGGCGAGCATCTACTTATCGAGCAGTTTTCGGCCTGCTTACTGAACTTGTTTTTCAAGTAGTCATTTACTTGTTTTGCTAAAATATCCATAATTCATACAAATTAATTATATCCATTTAACGACACAATTCGTTAAACCAAAATATTTCAAATACTCCTGTGCAAATCTATTTTTTTGATCAGCCGATTTTTTATACCATTCACCAGCTTGTTCCTCATCCTTTAATCCAAATCCAAACTCATAACATAGTCCTAAACCAAATTGTGCATCATCGTTTCCTTGCTCTACTGCTTTCTTAAACCAAGCGATAGCCTTTTCAAAATCTTGATTACAATAATAGATTTTTCCTAATTTAACTTGTGTATAAACATTACCATTTTCTGCATTATTAATTAACTCATTCAGATCGTTTTCTGATTCGTTTTTACGTTCTACATCAGTCAACCAATTATGAATAATCATAATTTTTGTAATAGGTATCATAAGTTCCAGATTTGCATATTCCCAAGCTTTATCTATAGATAAACCATAAAGCTCAACCCTAATTTTTTCATAGTTCTGCACCAAAATAAAGCAACGATTTTTTATTTTGGTGATAGTCTTAAGAGTTTCTATTGCATTTATTATTCTTTTTTTATCTTCAAAAAGAAATGGAAGTGTACCCCAAAAATAATAAAATAGATTATACGATTTTAATTGTTCCACAATACGAAGAGAAATTCCACGTCCTGTTTCTCCACCTAACGTAACAAACAAGACTATAGTCACCGGCTCTTTGCACCATTGTTTCAAATACTCTTCTGGCAGTTCTTCCTGCACCTCTTTTCCATCCTCTGATTCTGTATAGATAAAATCAAATACCTGCCCTATTTGTTGTCTAAGCGTATTCCGCACAACTCGATTGGCGGCTGTTCCAACTGTAATTAATATTGATTTCATGTTTTCTGAAATAATTTAATTATATTTCTATATTCTTTTTATCATTATCTATAACAGCTTTCTTATACCGTTTCAACTCATCCGCTGATACATTCATGGTCCAGACAATAATCATCATATCATCCATCAATCCAAGTGGTAGTATATCCGGAACAAAATCAACCGGAGTGATCAGATAAATGGTTGCCGCAACCATAAAGATCAAACTATTGGTATGATAATCCTTATACTTGCCCGTAGCGACATCTTTCAGATAACTATATAATAGTTTCGTCTGCTCCTTTAAACGTGTAGTGCCTTTCTTTGACAAATAAATCCCTAACTGAAGAACCAATGCCTTCAGCCGTCTGGGATTATATGCATATTTTGCGGCTTTTTGAATCCAACCGGATTGTAAGAAACGAGTAACAAAATCTATCATTACATCTTCTTGAAATCAAAATAAGCTCCACTTAATATACTTTCATGTCCGGAAATGTCGATCCCCCTGGCCAAAAGACAATTTTTGACCATGTTCTTTGACGCAATAGAATCAAAGGGTAGATGATTCGTCGGTATTTCGACAATAAAAGGGAGTGTTCCTTTTTCTATTTTCATTCCGTGACTCAATGGAATGTTACATTTGGGGGTTAATAAAAATGTTGCCATACTCCTTATTTTATTCCTTGATTAATACTTTTAGTTGCTAACTCCGGTTCTTTGATAAGCCAATCCATTGTTAATAAGGCTGCAGGATAAGTCATATCAAACTTATGCTTTAACTCAGACAATTTGAATCCCGCTACTTGACAGTCGGTTTCTTTTTCGTTTTCCAACCAATCATATAATGCACCTTGTAACTGCTTGTCAATATCCAGCAAATCGATTGCAACCGTTGTCGCTTGCTTTTCCGGATAACCTCGCTTTAATAATATTTCTTTTATCTTTTCCATTAGGCAATTTTTTCTTGATATTGTTTCAATACATCCTCGGCAAAGGCTCGTGCATCCGATTCTATAGGCTGCAATTGGTAGGCCTTAAAGCCACAATGTTTTACATCTTGATAACCATGATTGAATTCATTCAATACCCAATTCGAAATATCTCCTTGACGGGGATGCACTTCTCGCTTATGCAGATTATAATCTTGATAAGCATGACGTCCTTCATGAATCAGTGTATCTAAAGTCTTTTGGTAATCCGCAAAGGAATCAGAAGCGACATAGTTTTCATTAATTGTAATTCGATTGGTCCCAATAGTGTAGAACCCCAAATGACCTTCCCCTAAATCCTTAAAGACCAATTCACATGGTGGGCGATGTGTAATAACTGCAACTTGATTTTCTATTTCATGCAATATATTCTTCCTTTCATCCAAAGAAAGTTCTTTCCAGCTTTCATAATCAACACCTTCTATTTGAATCAAAGCATCTGATATTTCCTCAATTTGAATGTTATCATGCGGGGCTTCTAAATAAATGGGATTAATCTCTTCCAACTTCGCTTCTAACAATGCTGCAACTTCCTTATCTGAATCTATAGCCTTAGGAGGTTTACAAGCTGATACCTCGTCAATGCGAGAGATTAATAAATTTAAATCATTCAAAGGCTGAATTTCCCGTATATATTCAACTTGTTCAGTAGTAAATTTAGCTCTCTCATTTGATTCTATGCTATCCCTTTCAAATCCTCTAAAGTAGTTCTTTTCATTCATTAGCCAACTACCGCCTAAATGAGAGACTTTTGAATGTAACTCCTTTGGCACATATTGCATCTCCGCATTTCCCACATGATGAGGGGTCAATCCGGATATAGTCTCCGCTTTTTTCCCATTGAAGACATCGGCTAATTCCTTTTCTTGTTGAGGAGTAAAAGTCCCTTCCGGATATTTACCTTCCATATAATTTTTGGCCAAGATTTGCGTAGCCTCTCGCTTATGAGAAGGAGATTCTCTCACTACAGCGTCCGATTTTATAGATATTGTATCTACCGCACTGTTAGAGAAATCAGGATTTCCATGAAGCCTAACAGTCATTCCATGATATAACCCCTCCTTCATTCCGATAGGAACCTCATATCGTTTTCCATTTATCTCAACAATTTTACTACTCCCCTCTAATTTACTATTTGGACCATAAACCTCGAAAACATCTTGAATCTGATAATCAGACAAACGAAATTCTCCTCTTTGTACACCGGAATATTCATTATAGGAACGACCGAAGCGATGCTCTCCGATGAAAACTTCTCCTGTCTCTGTACTCGGATTCAAAGAAACAACAGATAATCCATCCTTATTGGTTAATTGAATATTTCCATCATCTACTTTGATATCCAAATTATGATCAGACACGAAATCTTTTATCTTCAAATAATCTTCATGAGATAACTCTACTTGTCCCTTTAATTCCTCATATTCTTTTGCCAAGAACTCCTCTTTCATAGAAGGATCCAACGCATTTAATAATTGCTTTTGAGATATATCTTTTGATTCACTTATCTCAGATAAACGATCCCGAAATAAATCAAATTGCTCAGAAATGTCGAACTCTCTCAAATATGCTTTTTCCTCCAAAGAAAGAACAGGAGATTCCAATTCCTTATTAAAAGGATTCAATCCCTCTATGTTATGATTAAACCATCCCATATTATTTCATTTTATTGACTTTCACCCAATACGTATCAGTAGATAAAGAATTGGAAACGATACATTGTCCAGTCATCAGTTTAGCAATGACTTTCCGTTGTTCTTCACTCAATCCCATAGATTCAGCAATCTCCTTACAATCATCTTCGGCAACCAATCGGTGTGTGATCTTTAAGTTCGTGTTCTTGATAGCATCAGGTATCAATCTTGTCGGCACTTGATCCACCAAGAACATACCTTCTCCGTATGCGCGGATTTCCGAAAGCATATTGCTGAACATCATGGCTGATTTATACTGAGGCAATTCCTGATTGTCACATTTAGCCATTACACGATGTGCCTCTTCTATAACAGTAAGATGTTTACAACTATTATCGTTAAAGTCGATCTTTCCTGTCTCTGCCAATGCCGAACGATACTCATATAAGAACTGAAGGATCAATGCCATAAAGAAGGACTTGTCCACATCGTCGCCCACGTATGACAAATTGATTACACATGGCTTCTCGAACAACTCATTCCACGGTGTAGAATGGACTGTATTCAGCATTTCGCCTTTCCATCCTCGTTTCAAACTATCAATACGGGTATTAAGGCACGCTTTCATATTCCGTTCGATACGTTCTTCATATTGCCGGTTAGAAATCACTTTGTCTACACTTATACTCATACTGTTTAATGTAGGAGGTAAAGTTTCTCCGAATTTGGGTTCTCTTCCTAACCAGTCTGTCGATTTGTTCTGATATACGGTATAGATCAAATCCTCCATTAAGACCGGAAGAATATCATACATCGGAAATGCCGCAGCAAAAGTAGATTTCAAACGGTCGATGTGTGTCAATACATTCGGTACCTGTTCTTCATTCAACCAAACCAACTCAAACGGATTTAATTTCAACTTTTGGGGAACAAAACCTGTCTTATATTTCTTGCAACCGGGAATATAAATATCAATTGGATTTTCCGGATGTTCCTTATTATATTGCAATGCCCAATCCACATATTCCGTCTTTGCCGGTTCAATCACTAAAAAGGGGATTTCACCTTTAATACTATTCAAAACAGCTTGTACCGTATTTGTCTTTCCGCTACCGTTAATGCCTGATAATAAAGTGTGACGAGAAAGTGAACTTACAGGGATGTGATACTCCATATTCGTTGGCGAACCTCCATAAAGTAACTTTCCGATACCAATCGTCTTGTCCTCTTTTTTCTCGGGCAAATTCAAGCTAAATTCAGGCGAACTGTCAATCACGCTGATGCCAGGCACGGAGCGCAATGGAAAATTAATCAAGTAGGAAAGTTCTTTGGTTGTAAGGACGGTTTTGAGTTCTGTGAAATGATTACCAAACGGATGACTAAATAACCTGTCATTCACATTTATATAAAGTCTCGGAGATACAAAATTTCCAAAACTATTAAAACGATCCCCGTATACATATTTTGTAATTTCATTTATACGAATCGGTTCAAAGATAGACTCTTCTCCACTCAATATAGATCTTAACTGAATTGATGCGCATTCTATTACCGGTTTTGTGTTAGCCATTAAATAAACTCCAACTTTCCAACTACCGATCGCTTTTCCTGTTTCAAATCTTTTGGAATGGTAAAAAAGATGTTCGGATATTGATTCTATATTTTTATTGACAATGTTTTGGCTAATTGTTTGAGTTTGACTATTAGAGTAACTTTCTGAATTATTCTTAGTTGGAATAAAACTAGTACATATACCTCCAATACCTGTTATTCCCATACCAATTACAGGGTTTATAGCGTAAAAAACTGCACCTAAGACAGAACAAACACCTCCAAGAGTAGTTAAAACTTTTCTACTTGTTGTAGACAAATCCTTTTTAGACAGAGACTCAGATATTGATTTAGAACTGGTTTCGCTTTCTGAGAAATTGAATGATTTCAAAGATTCAGCTTGGCCGTTTAAATCACGGCAGGTATATAAAATACTATCAATTTCATTTTCAGGTAGTGGATCTGTAACTACCATATATGTGAAATCTTCATTATGCATGCCAGCAATCAATTTGTCAATAGTTGCCGGATATGTAGATTTATATTGATCTTCCATAGAAGGAATACCGGTTAAACTATATATGGAATTATATGCATTTTGACCTTGTTGCATCTTTTTTTGTAAAAAATCCACATTTATTACTTGTTCGCTTTGTATTCCTGGCCAAATACCTCTTATAAATTGATTTAAGTTTTCAGCAAATGAATCATTGATAATATCTCCTCCAATAGGTCGGATCCCCAAATATAGATTGGAAATTTTATTTTCATTGTGTACAAGAAATATCAATTGCGATTTATAAGGTAAAAAACAAGAAGACAATATCTTTTGAATTGCAGTAAAACAATCTTCTATTTTATCATTTAGGGGTCTGCCTATTTGAGTTATCCTTATCCAATAAGGTTCCTTGCTTATATTCCTTGTCGGCTGTTCAACTAATTGAAATTCACTGTTATGTTCGCTAATACTATCTAAATACTTCCTCTCAGTACAGAAAGAAAGAGATTGAGACATAGCATTAGCTGCCAGCATTCGTGCAATAGGATCAAATTGTTGGGCACTAATTTGTAATTCGTTACTCATGATTTTACTCTATTTCTATTTTTACCTTTTCTATATTTTGAAGCACAATCTCTTCAATGTATTTTTCTGATTGTTTTCCAATTGAAGCACAAAACCAAGGATCTGAAATTAATTGAGAATATATAAGTGATTTCATCTCTGTTTTTATTTCAGATTCCATTTCGGATACTTTCTTAAAAGCTTTCTCTCGCATAGACTTATCCAATGGCTTTTTTTTCATTTCTTCTTCCATTTTCTGTCTTTCAAGCTCTTTTTTAGTCTCTGATTTAATGAATTTGAGATAAAGTGTTTTCCCTGCATAGTAGACCAAAGAAAAAATTCCCCACAAGAATACCCCTAAAGCAATCCATAACGCTTTTTTTACATTGTTGATAAGTTGCTGTTGTATCGCATCTATACATTTTGAAATTATAGGATCTATAACTTGTGACCAGTTTAACCGATTTTCAATATTCATATTCAATTGCATATTTGAACGTTGAATTCCACTTCCTGGAGAATAGAGATTAATAATTTCATTCAAATCTTCACGTATTTGCTCCAATTCATTTGTTAAAACATCTTGTAAAGCATTTGATGCCATAAGTTTTAATGCACCTATGTTGTCACTGATTTTACGTTTTATATTATACTCTAAACTATACAGGCTCATGTTTCCCCCATAATATTTAAAGAAATAAATTTCCGAAGATATCCAATCCCAGATTGCATCAGTAAATTTTAATGGTAAATTTCCATATACAATACCTCCAGCTCGTCCCGGTCTTCCAATATATTTTACTATGATTCGAGCTTTATCAACAGGGAAAGCTCTTTCTATTAGTTTTTTTTGCAATACTACTGACATGCAATCAGCTTTTCCTAACAAAGCAATGCCGCGGGAAACTGTCAATGACGGTTCTCTATCCCTTTTTACCTGTTTCTCTGATAAGCCGTAACATTCTCGGATTAGGGGTTCAATAAAATTCATAACAGAGGCTCCACCAACTAAAATAACGCCATTAAGAGGTCGCTCTTTCAGTTTTTCTTCTCTGAATTTAAGTAGAGCAGTTCGTATTCTGCTATAATATTGAATTTTCGTTTCCAGCAAATCCGTTAATTCTTGCGCATTTTCATATATCGTTGTAGAGACCTTGTTGTACTGTGAATAGTCCGGCCAATCTCGCCTTACAAAATCAGCTAAAGATAATGTATGAGGCATACTATATTGAGAAAACGAATATATCTCTTCCTTTATTTTTCTTGCTTTAAACAAAATCTGATGCTCATAATCTGGATGATGTTGAATAAAAGTTCTGACATCCGGTTCTTCCAAAATTTTCTTAAATATAACCTCATCTGCTTCAGCTCCCCCTATAAGATCACCTCCATCTATGACTTCACCAGTTTTTGCATTATAATATGTAAAATCTAATGTGCTTGACCCTAAATCAAATACCATGACACCATTGCCAATATTTTTCGCAAAAAAGGACTTTTGCATTGCGTAAAAAATAGCAGCTCGCGATTCTGATGTCAATCCTGCCAACGGAATATTCGCTTTCAATGCCATTTTTTTATAAACTTCTTTTGCTTTTATCCAAACTTCTCCTGCGGGTCTGGCTATATAAACAATATGATTATCATCTTCTAATTCTGGATATCTTTCACGTATTATACCATATATAATTCTCATGTATTCTATCATCAATTTCTCATCTTTCCCACATATATCAACTGGAGCTTTTTTGAAATTGATTCTGAATTTGAAATTAGAAGGAGCATCAATCTTAAAAACATTTTCTCCTTTTTCAAATTGACAGCCATCTAAAGTCATAGCAATAGCTGAAACAATAATTTTATGCCCGTTTTCATCAAAAATGACATCGCTATCATTCATTTTATTTGTACCTGCTGTTGCATCCCAATCTATTTCGGTTACACATGCAGAAGTCTCTCCATGTCCGAAATCAATTCCTACAATATATCGATGCTTATTTCTGTCGGGTACTTTAATATCTTGCAGCTCTTTCATTATTTCTTTCGATTTACAATTTTACCATCGATAAACTCTAATCCATAACTCTCCAATGCTTTAGAAACTAAATTAATATGGATTAATAAATCTTCTAATTGAAAATTTACATCCCCGTCTTTCGATTCTGCTGCAATTAATAGATTTTGAATTGCATCTATCAAAAAGAAATAATCTTTTTTTAGGGATATTTTATTTTCATGAGAATATGTATGCTTTATATTCTGAACTTGAGTTCTAAAGACCTCTATCAGATAATCGATCTTTTCACATATATTTTTTACAATATCTGTAAATACATGAGGTTCCATTACAAATACTGTATTTTGACTTTTTTCTTGTACAATAGATTCTTGGCGAGTTGAAAAAACATATAAAACAATCGCAGTTCCGGCAACTGCTCCAAACAAAGCAGCCCAAGTGCCTAATACACCTCCGACGGCTGTACCTAAAGCAGAACCAGCTAAAGCGTAAGGAAATTTCTCTTTCTTCAAACCAATTTTACTCTCATCTCCGATAGGAGAATTGACAAAATCTTCATTCATTTCAATTGTAATCTCCTTGGCTATATTTTGTTGGACATTCAATAACTCGATTGCTGCATTTAAAATATAATCTTCAGATAATGTTAAACTCTGACGAAAATCACTATTTTCATCAAACATTTTATTCAAGTACCTACTTACAATATCTTGTACTTTATTTGCATCTTTCGGCAAGGATAAGCTTGCTAATTCCTTTTCTAATACCAGTTTGTTAGCTTCAAACATCGAAGCTAATGTCTTAGTTGTTTCCATGATATGGTCTATAATTTATTTTATTTTCTTTATCCAAGAATACCCACAAGAACATTTGTATTTCATAAGTTCTTCCGGAATACATTCTGATATACAATGGCATCCAAAGGAAACCAGCATTCCTGGAATATTTACTACCGGAATATTTTTTAAACGACCGGAAACCATAGATGCCCCTTTGAAAAGCATCTTACAACCTTCTGATATATCAGAAAATAATGTTTCATTTCCTTCAACAAACCTTCCACATTTAGGACAACGCATTGTCATGATTTTTGTGATTATTTATGTTTTAGTTCTCTTTCTATGATAAAAAAGCGCAAGCCCATCGCCCCATATCTGACTTAGAGGTATCGGCAAACACCCACTATCGAGATAACAGAGCAACAGCTCACGCTTATATTGTATGTATAGAAACCGAACGGTTTCCTTATATATACAACTCAGCATGAGCGTTTGTTGCCTATTATTCCCCGATAGTAAAATTTTGCCGATTTCCTAAGTCGGGAATAATATCGTAAACGCTTTTTTGCTTCTTTTATGTCCTCCGCTTGACTTTCCTCGCTTGGAAGCCGTCACGGATTGCCACAAATTTAGTAATCTTATTCGATTCATAACTTTCTTTTTCCTATATTTTTATTGCAAATGTTCTCTTATTCTATGTTTCTAATGTAATCAACCTTTCTTTTCTAATCTCTTTTTCATAACAAATCTCTTTGTTTTTCCGCAAAAGAATTGGTTTGGTGAGACAAAAAGCGTCCGAGGTGTGGGAAATTATGTTAGAAAGATGTGATGATATGAAGATGATGTGATTCTTAATATTCCTATATTTCTTGCGGATTGGACGAAAAAATTATTGATGCTCTGATTTTTGTGTACTTTTGTTCAATCATAAACAACACGACATCATGGAACCTGAATCAAAATTTGAATCCGTCCCCAACGGTTTTGCCTATTGCATGGACGGGCAATGCAGACACGCCGCAAAGTGCCTGCGCTACCTTGCTTCGCAACAACTCACACCCGAACGGAAAGTTTTTTCGATCGTCAACCCTGCTTGCACAACGCCGCAAGCGGATTCCTGCCCCTTTTTCAAGGAGGAACGAATGACCCAGTACGCCTTGGGCATGACCCGCTTATTGGACAATCTCCCCCATAACAAGGCGGTTGCTGTCAGACGGTCCATTAATGCCTGTTTTAGCAAAGGAACTCTTTATCGTATCCGAAAAAAGGAACGATTCATTATGCCTGAGGAACAAAATCTCATCCGTAGTATCTTTATACGGCTCGGAATCGATGCCGAACCGGCTTTCGACCAATATGTAGAACGATACGCTTGGTAGGATTACGTACCTGATTGTAATAACTTGCTGATTCTACCAAATGTATAACTTTTACCCGCTACGGTGGGGTGTATTCCCCAGTGTGGTGGGGTATGTTACCCACCTAAGTGGGGTATATTCCCCATTTCGATAGGGAATAGTGGGGTGTTGCGATCCGCTCTCCACAGGTAGCCGTGATCGTCGATATATTCTGCCCTGTCCCTGTTTTGGGAAAATGGAAAATCATCTTTACTTTCGTATCAAGAATAAAAATCTGTATCGGCTTATGAACAAAAACGAGCGTTGCCTTTGGATCGTGGGGACTTTCATTGATTATGGAGATATGTCATTGAAGGAGTTGAACACGCGCTTTTTGGAGTATACATTGAACTATGAGGGGGAAGAGATTTTGCCACGGACTTTCGACCGAGATCGGAGATATATCGCCTCGACCTTCCAAGTAGATATCGACTTCGACCCACGTCTGAAGAAATATCATTTGGTGAACCCGGAGGAGATCCGCGACAATCCGATCTTCAAATACCTGTTGGGCAGCATTCACGTGAACAATCTTTCCGCGCTGGCGGTAAAACATAGAGAGAAAATCATGTTGCAGGAGGTCCCGACCGGAGTCGAGTGGTTGCATCTCTTGTTGGATGCCATTGACAAAGGACGGGTGGTCTGCTTCAACTATACTTCCTATTATGCCAAAGACAAGACTTTCACTTTTGAGCTGATTCCTTGTTTTGTCCGGATGTTCGAACAGCGGTGGTATCTAATCGGCGAATATTTGGATCATAGCCAAACGCGGGTATTGGCTTTGGAACGGATGGGGCAACTGAGGATAGGAGAGAAGTGGGCGGTCCCTTCTCCCGATATGACTCCGGGAGGATTCTATCAGGATTGTTTCGGTATCATCCGGGATGACAAGCAACCGGAAGAGGTGGTCTTGAAGGTCTATCAAAACCAGGCGGATTATATGCGCTCTGTCCCGCTCCATCCTTCGCAGGAGGAGTTGGAGGTGGCGGATGATTATGTCGTTTTCCGATACTATTTGCGGCCGTCGTACGATCTTGTCCAGCGTCTGTTATGGCATAGGGAGCATTTGGAGGTGTTGCGTCCGGTATCTCTTCGGGAAGAGATACGCGGCTTGCTCCGGAAGATGTTGGGGCTGTATGAAAAATAAGGCAGTTCCAAAACCGTTTGGAACTGCCTCTTTTAAAGTTATGGATTCTCCTTGTTTATTTTGCTACATTGATAGCGTCCAGAATCTTCTTGGAGTTTGCGTCAGCCGGATTCAGGGCGATTGCCTGTTCCAAGTAGCCTTTTGCTTTTGCCATCTGGGCATCTGCTTTTTTCTTTTCGGCAGCGTATTTGTCAGGGTCGGATGTTGCGATCGGAGTAGCGTCTGCCAGGATTTTAGCGCCTGTATTGTAGAACATCACACCGAGGCTGTAAAGGGCGTTACCTTTGTATGTCTTGTTGCCGACAACCAATACGTCTTTAAACAGTTCTTCCGCTTCGTCCATCTTACCTGCTTTCTGGGCAGCCTGTCCTTTTTTCATGCAATAAGCGTATAACAGCTTTTCGAGGTTTGCATTCTGTGGGTTTGCTTTCAGACCAGCTTCGACTGTAGCTGTAAAATCAGCTGCTTTGTCCTGACTACGCAAAGACATTGCCTTTCCTACGTAAGCGTCGTCGGCTTTGTAGCCTTTCTGGATGGCCATGTCGTAGAATTTGATGGCATCGTCATACTGTTTGGCATTGTATGCGGCAAATGCGCAGTTAAAGATACGGCTTTCGTCTTCATAGTTCGTCAGTTTCAGAAATTCGCTGTACTTAGCTACAACTTCGGGATAGTTTTTGGCAGTCATGGCTGCATCTCCTTCTTCACGCAGTTTGTCTGCGTTCGCGTCTTGAGCGAATAAATTGCCTACGCTCAGGCAAAAAGCCAGTAATAAGATAATTTTCTTCATGGTGATTAAATGTATTTTTAAAATTAGTTTGGCTAAGGTAGTAAGTGTCATGTAAGGGACAAAAGGATTTTGTGTTTTTTTAGATTTATAAAGAATATGAAGGGGCAACGTTTTCGCTGCCCCTATATATTCTATGCTGTTTGTGTCATTTTATAGAGCTGTGGAACATGGCAGCTCAAACGCTTCTGCCACTGCCGGATAGACGATGTTCCCTTCCACTATATTAAGGCCCAGTGCCAACCCTTTGTCTTCTTCGCAAGCCTTTCGCCATCCTTTGTCCACCAACTTCAGGACGTAGGGAAGCGTGGCGTTGGTGAGGGCGAGGGTGGAAGTCTGCGGAACGGCTCCCGGAATATTGGCTACACAATAGTGTACGATCCCTTCCACTTCGAAGATCGGATCGGCATGGGTCGTCGGGTGTGAGGTCTCGAAGCAGCCGCCCTGGTCGATGGCGACGTCTACCAGCACACTGCCTTTCTTCATCAACTTGAGCATCTCCTGGGTTATGAGATGGGGCGCTTTCGCTCCCGGAATTAGCACGGCACCGATCACAAGGTCGGTTGTCGGAAGTTCCTGTTCGATGTTATGGGTGGAAGAATATAATGTCTTGACATTGGCCGGCATGATCTCGTCCAGATAGCGCAGGCGTGGCAAGGAAATATCGGCGATCGTGACGTCCGCACCCATGCCGGCAGCCATCAAGGCTCCGTTATGTCCGACCACGCCGCCGCCCAACACCAGCACTTTGGCAGGCTTGACACCCGGAACGCCACCCAGCAGGATACCTTTTCCGCCCTGTGGCTTTTCAAGGAAACGGGCGCCTTCCTGCACGGACATACGGCCGGCCACTTCGCTCATGGGGATCAGTAGCGGAAGCGTGCCGTCCGGATTCTCGACTGTCTCGTATGCCAGGCAGATAGCGCCACTTTCCATCATGGCTAATGTCAGCTTTTCGTCGGAAGCGAAATGGAAATAGGTGAATACTAATTGTCCTTTTCGCACGAGGGGATACTCAGCTGCGATAGGTTCTTTTACTTTGACGATCATCTCGGCAATTTTATAAACATCTCCGATAGTAGGAAGGATCAGGGCGCCTGCCGCCTCATAGGCTGCATCCGGAAATCCGCTGTTCTCACCGGCTGTATGCTGTACATACACGGTGTGTCCTCGTGTTACCAACTCCTTTGCACCGGCGGGTGTAAGTGCCACGCGGTTCTCATTGTTCTTAATCTCTTTAGGAATTCCGATGATCATATTGTTAGTATTTAATGGTTTATTGGCCTCCAATATACGAATAATCTGACAAAATGATATTTTGGCAATGTTATTTTTTCGAAACAACAAAGGCGACCTTTTGGGCCGCCTTTGTTTATAGAAGGGAGAGGATTATAAACCCTGTCCGTGACAGTTCTTGTATTTCTTACCGCTTCCGCAAGGGCAAGGATCGTTGCGACCTACACGTTTTTCGGCACGAACCGGTTCCTGGCGCGGCTGTTGCGGGGCACGGGCTTCCGGATCGTTGTTGCCGGAGATATCGGTTTTTACTGCACGATATTTGCTCATGTCCTGATGACGTTCGGCCTCGGCTTTCTGGATGGCGATACGCTGGCGGGCTGCTTCTTCGGCTGCTGCCTGGCGGGCTGCCATAGCCTGCTTTTCTTCTTCGGTCGGTTCTTCGCGGACAGGGATCTGACCACGCATCAGGACGGCTGCTGTCTTGCGGTTCATTACATCTACCATGTTCTTGAACAGATTGTATGATTCCAGCTTGTAGATCAACAGAGGATCTTTGTTTTCGTAGCTGGCGTTCTGTACCGAGTGGCGCAGTTCGTCCATTTCACGCAGGTGTTCTTTCCAGGCTTCGTCAATTGTATGCAGGACGATTGATTTCTGGAATGCCTTTGTGATGGCTTTGCTTTCTGTTTCGTATGCTTCTTTCAGGTTGCAGGAAACATTATACATGCGTTTGCCGTCTGTGATCGGGATCATGATGTTTTCATACATCGCTCCCTGGTGTTCGTAAACCTGTTTGATAACCGGGTTGGCAACCTGTGTCATGCGTTCCATACGGCGTTTGAACAGTTGCAGCGCTTCGTCGAACAGTCTGTCGGCCAGTTTATCCGCCTTTTCGCTCTTGAATTCCTCTTCTGTGAACGGGCATTCCATAGCGAACGTCTTGAACAGTTCCAGCTTGAAGCCTTCGTAGTCGCCATCCGAATGCTGGTCGACGATCGCAACGGAAGTATCATAAATCGTGTTCAACACGTCCAGTCCGATACGTTCTCCCATCAGGGCGTGACGGCGGCGGGTGTAGATTACATTACGCTGTGAGTTCATCACGTCGTCGTATTCCAACAGGCGTTTACGGATACCGAAGTTGTTTTCTTCCACCTTCTTCTGTGCACGTTCCACTGACTTGCTCAGCATGCTGTGTTCCAGTACTTCGCCTTCCTTGAATCCTAACTTGTCCATCAGTCCGGCAATCTTTTCGGAAGCGAACAGACGCATCAAGTCGTCTTCCAGAGAAACGAAAAATACAGAAGAACCCGGGTCACCCTGACGTCCGGCACGACCACGCAACTGGCGGTCTACACGGCGGCTTTCGTGACGTTCCGTACCGATGATAGCCAAACCGCCGGCAGCTTTTACTTCCTGCGACAACTTGATGTCGGTACCACGACCGGCCATGTTGGTAGCGATTGTCACCGTACTGGTTTGTCCGGCTGTTGCTACGATCTCGGCTTCCTTCTGATGCAACTTCGCATTCAATACGTTATGTTTGATCTTACGCATCGTAAGCATACGGCTCAGCAATTCGGAGATTTCGACGGATGTTGTACCGACCAGTACCGGACGTCCGGCTTCGGTCAACTGCACGATCTCTTCGATTACGGCGTTATACTTCTCGCGCTTGGTCTTGTAGATGCGGTCGTTCATATCGTTACGGGCGATCGGGCGGTTTGTCGGGATCACGACAACATCCAGTTTATAGATGTCCCAGAATTCGCCTGCTTCCGTTTCAGCCGTACCGGTCATACCTGCCAGCTTGTGATACATACGGAAGTAGTTCTGCAAGGTGATCGTTGCGAATGTCTGTGTGGCAGCTTCCACTTTCACACGTTCCTTGGCTTCGATAGCCTGGTGCAGACCGTCCGAGTAACGGCGTCCGTCCATGATACGACCCGTCTGTTCGTCGACGATCATGACCTTGTTGTCCATCACCACGTATTCGTCGTCCTTTTCAAACAAGGTGTAAGCCTTCAACAGCTGGTTGATCGTATGCACACGTTCGCTCTTGACAGAATAGTTGGCGAGCAGTTCGTCTTTCTTGGCCTGTCTTTCTTCTTCGTTCTGGATGTGCTCCAGTTCGGAAAGCTGTGAGGTGATATCGGGCAATACGAAGAATGTCGCGTCGTCCGAGTTACCGGTCAGCAGGTCGATACCTTTATCTGTCAGTTCGATGCTGTTGTTCTTTTCGTCGATCACGAAGTACAGTTCGTCTGTCGCTTCGTGCATGTGGCGCATGTTTTCAGACATGAAGTATTCTTCCGTCTTTAACATCTGGGCCTTAACGCCCTGTTCGCTCAGGAATTTGATAAGCGCCTTGTTGCGCGGGTATCCCTTGAAAGAGCGGTAGAGCTGGATGGAACCTTCTTCCACCTCTTTCTGGTCGCTGCTTGCCATTTTCTTCTTGGCTTCGATCAGGAATTTGGAGCAAAGGTCTTTCTGTGCATTGACAACCACTTCCACGTTCGGGCGGAACTGTTCGAACAACTGTTCTTCGCCGCGGGGGATCGGACCGGAGATGATCAACGGCGTACGGGCATCATCGATCAATACGGAGTCGACCTCATCGACAATTGCATAGTTGTGTTTGCGCTGTACCAGATCGTTCGGGCTGATCGCCATGTTATCGCGCAGGTAGTCGAAACCGAATTCGTTGTTCGTACCGAATGTGATATCTGCATTGTAAGCCGCACGACGGGCATCGGAGTTCGGCTGGTGTTTGTCGATACAGTCAACGGAAAGTCCGTGGAACATATAGAGCGGGCCCATCCATTCCGAGTCACGTTTGGACAGGTAGTCGTTCACAGTTACGACATGTACACCGTTGCGTGTCAGCGCGTTCAGGAATACTGGCAGGGTTGCCACCAATGTTTTACCTTCACCGGTCGCCATTTCAGCAATCTTACCTTTATGCAGAACGACACCACCGAACAGCTGGACATCGTAGTGGATCATGTCCCAGGTTATTTCGTTACCGCCGGCAACCCAATGGTTGTGGTAGAGGGCTTTGTCGCCGTCTATTTCCACAAAGTCGAATTTGGTAGCCAGGTTGCGGTCGAAGTCGTTTGCTGTCACTTCGATCGTTTCGTTCTCTGTGAAACGGCGAGCCGTATCTTTCATGATGGAGAATACTTCCGGAAGAGATTCTTCCAGTACGACTTCCATCTTTTCTGTGATTTCTTTTTCGATCTTGTCTACTTCAGCCCAGATCGCTTCACGTTCTTCCAGTTCCTTGTCGTCGATGCCTTTGCGCAGTTCTTCCACTTTGGCGCGTTCATCGGCTACATAGTCCTGGATACGTTGTTTGATCTCGTCTGTTTTTGCACGAAGCTCGTCGTTCGAGAGCTTTTGGATTGACGGATATACGGCCTTGATCTTATCCACGTACG
>OGZX01000765.1_pt1 | contig 36808 bp, 20 predicted proteins | sample 1576881 | NCBI WGS metagenome assembly OGZX01 (sample SAMEA3541542, study PRJEB24748) | human gut metagenome | biome: human gut; feature: human-associated habitat; material: faeces | place: China | collected 2012 | reverse complement strand
AATGATAGGGGGCCTTTATCTCCACCACCTCGCTGTCCAGGCTGATCAAGTCTTTGCCCAAGCGGACAATGCGGGCATCTCCGGGCATATAGTCGGTACCGGTTTCTCCCTTTCCGCCACCGCCGAATGACAGCCAGCCTGTTCCCTCGTCGTCTATCACGGCACCCGGGTCGAAAGGTGCCCGGCAGTTTCCCAAGCCTTGTGTGAACTGGCTTACCAACATACGCCTCAGCGGATCGGTCCACGGTCCTACGGGAGAAGTAGAGGTCAGTACGCCCACACCCGCACCGCTGTTGGAGTAATAGAGGTAAAAGTGGGTCTTGCCGTCCGCTTCTACTTGCGACACAATGGATGGTGCCCACGAGGCTATTCCCCACGGCGAAAGAGCCTTCACGTCAATCAGTCCGTGATAAGTCCAGTTCACCATGTCATCGGTGGACAACATGACCAGCGAATGGATGTATTGGTATGTATTCTTGCCGTTTTTTCCTACACTGTCCAGTTGTTGGGTGTCGTTGGTACCATACACATAGAGCCTTCCGTTGTATTCCACTGACGTGGGGTCAGCCACAAAGATGAAATCCGACAGCGGATTGGCGTTGTTTGTAGTGAGCTTCGGTGAAATGTCCGAAGGTTGCAGGACTATATGGTCGGAAAATACGGCCGGTAACCGGATTTCTGCTTGTAACTCCGGCATGCCCAGTAACATTAAAAAAAGGAAAAGGGAAGAAATGTAATTATACTTTTTCATATTCATATGATTTTATTGTTTTCAATGGTTTGTAATTTTCAAGGTCAGAGAAATCTCATTCGGCTTTTTATCTTGGGGGAGTTCTACGAGCAATCCTTCAGAGGTCCTTCTGAACTTTACCTTTCCGGCTCCCAGCAGTTCGACTTTCTTTATAGTACTGTTATAGAGAGAACTGTCCGATGCTAGCGACTTAATCAGCACTTTCCCGTCTTGGGGCCATTGCAGGATGTGGGCATACAAGTCTTTTCCTTTCTCCACAAAGCGGATATCGGCAGAAGTATAAGGCGCATTTTTCCCTTCATTGAATCCTGCCCCATCCAGCGGAATTACTGTTTCAGTGGAAGGGCCTTCGCCATAGACGCGCCAGGGACGTGTGCCGAATATACCTTCCCGGTTCACTTCCATCCAGGCGGCTATGCCTTCCAATATTTTCTCTTCTTTGTCATCTATGGTACCGTTGCCTTTAATGGGTACGCTCAACAGCAGGTTTCCGTTTTTACTTACAATATCAATGAGCATGTGAATAACGGTTTCGGCGGATTTATACCAATTATTTTCATAAGCCGAGAGGTTATAGTGCCAGGTACCAAGGCAGCTGCAAGTCTGCCAGGCTTTATCCTGGGGTTTGGATGGAACGCCTTTCTCCACATCCCATACGATGGCCTCTTTGTGCTTCTCTTCTAATTTCTTTCCGAAGACTACGGCATTGAGTCTGCCCTTATTGAGCTTCATGTTCTGGTTATAATAATGGGCTACCACTTTCAGACCGGTATCGTTGATAGGCCAAAAAGGCAATACACTGTCGTCGAAATAAACCAGGTCGGGGTGATACTTGTTTATCATGTCTACCGTACGGTCGAAGAAGTTGTCATAATAACTCTGTGGTGGTACGGATGTTCCTTCCGGCCAGTCCCATACGTTCCATGCGTGTCCGCTCAGTGCATGGTTTTGCACATACAGTTCTTGTGGATCGTAACCTTCCCACCACTTTCCTTTGCCATCTTCCTTGGTCACTACGCGGGCATCGTATGAGATTCCTGCATAAGGTCCTTTTTTGTCGGCTCCTTGTGCGGTTTCATACCATGTCCATGCGTGCGAGGAGTGAATACTGACGCCAAATGGCAATTTGTTCTTTCGGGCAGCTCTTTCCCATTCGCCCAGTACGTTCCGCTTGGGACCCATGTTTACCGAATTCCAGGCTTGGTATTTACTGTCCCATAGATCCATATTGTCGTGATGGTTGCCCATCGCAAAGAAGTATTGGGCGCCGGTCTTCTTGAAAAGAGACACCAGCTTTTCCGGTTCCCAGCTTTCGGCTTTCCATTCGTTGATTACGTCTTTGAAGCCGAATTCCGACGGGTGGCCATAATGTTCCAGATGCCATTTGTAGGCATCTCCGCCTTCTTCATACATGGCACGGCCATACCAGTCACCGGCTTCGGGCTGGCATTGCGGCCCCCAATGCGCCCAGATGCCGAACTTGGCATTGCGGAACCATTCGGGGACTTTGTATTGGGACAAGGATTCCCAGGTTGCTTCAAACTTTCCTTGTTCTGCTTTCTCTTGCTGCGCGTATGTATCGGTTCCCCAAATGATGCAGGCCGATAAGAGAATAATTTTAACTGTGTTCTTTTTCATGATGTTCATTTTTTTGTGATCCGTGCTGTCCATCCACCGCCGGGTGCCAGCTGTACATTCAGTTTGTCTTTTGAGGTTACGGTACGTACTTCTTTTTTATAGTCGGTAGCTTCACGGTCAGCATTGATACCATCGGCAAAGATTTCGGCTTCGTAGTTGCCTTCGCCGAGGAAGGAGAGGTCGATGGTGCAGCTACGCGGAGTCCAGTTGGTCATGCAGCCTACAAACCAGGTGTCTCCCTTGCGGCGTGCTATCGTGATGTATTCGGCTATTTTGCCGTCGAGGGCAATGGTTTCGTCGAAGGTGGTGGGCACCTTGGCGATGAAGTCGGTGCATTCTTGTTCCTTCATGTATTTGCTGGGACTGTCGGCAAGCATCTGCAAGGGTGCTTCGAAGACGGTGTACATAGCCATCTGATGTACGCGTGTGCCTTGACTCATGGGGTGGTCGTTGATGGAACGGAACATCCCGCGGGTGGCGTTGACCATGGCTCCGGGCGTATAGTCCATCGGACCGGCGAGTTGGCGCAGATAGGGGGCGGTAACATCGTAGCGCGGGAAGTCATGCAAGGGGGCACCGTTCACGATAGGCTCCCACTTGCTGTTTTCCAGTCCTTTCACACCTTCAAAGTTGAGGATGTTGGGATAGGCGCGCTGGATGCCGAAGGGTTTCAGCCCGTGCAGGTCGAGCAACATATGATGCTTGGCGGCACATGCTGCGAGTTGTTCGGTAGAAGAAATGGCGTGTTGGTCGTCGCGGTCGAAGAAGTCGACCTTGAAGCCCTTGATTCCCATTTGTGCATAATGGCTGATGACTTGTTCCACGGCAGCCGACATGTTGCCCCCACCCGTAAGGTTACGCCAGCTTGCCCAGAGGATGATGCCTACGCCCTTTTGGTTGCCGTATGCCACCAGTTCTTCGAGGTTGATGTCGGGGCTGATGTCTTCCATCAGCGATTCCTTTCCGCTCCATCCTTCGTCAATGATGATGTACTCCAGCCGGTTTTCGGCGGCAAAGTCGATGTATTTCTTATAGGTAGGCGTATTCATGCCTGCTTTGAAGTCCACACCGGTCAGGTTGCAGGTGTTCCACCAGTCCCATGCCACTTTCCCGGGCTTAATCCAAGATGTGTCGGCGATGCGGCATTCGGGTGCGAGGCGTTGCATCATGTCGTTGTCGGCGAGTTGTGTGTCGTGGGTAACGACGAGCACGGCACGCCAAGGATAGGTCTGTTTCCCCGTAGGACGTCCGTTGGGACAGAAGTAGGGGGCATCGTTGGGCTTGCTGATGACGTCGGCACGTTTGGTGGGGACGAGGTTCAGGCGGTCATAGCCCCCGATGATCGTTTCCAGCGGATAGGGGGCGAATTCGGCCTTCACTCCGTGGGGTACCTGCGGGTTGGCGGTGAGGAACATGCCGGGATAGTTGGATAATCCGGCTTCCATGATGACGGCTTTCTTTCCGTTCTCCAGTTCCACCATCAGAGGGGTGACGGCAAGCGAGTCTTTGTACATACGAGAGAGGGGTGCCTCGTCGTAGTAGGACTCGAAGGAGTAGCAGTAACGCTCACCGGCACGATTGTCGTTGATGTAAGGCACGAAAGCGTGGTAATCGCGGTCGAAGTTGAACTCGGCAGTCTCGTTCTTCACGCAGAAAGGTTTGCGCAGTTCGGAAACAAAACGATAGGCAGCTCCGTCATCGTAGGCGCGGAATTGTATGCTGTAGCCGCCCTGGCATTTCAGGGTGAGTTGGTTATAAGTGTCCTTCACACTCGCCTTTTTGTAGAAAGGAGTGGGGAAGGAAGTGTCGACAGAAGTACGGGTGGCTTTGGTCACCTTTACATCCTTGCCGAAGGTGAAAGCAACGGGCTTTCCCTCAGCTTCGGTGCATTGCATGGCAATGTCCGAAGGCAGCAGGACGGTGGTCCCGTCGTGCACAATCTGCCAGTCGAGGGTTTTGCCGGCGTTGACAGTGACAATCAGTTTGCCGTCGGGCGAGGACAGCTGATATTGCCGGGCATGTGCGGTTAGTGTGCAAAGGAGTAATAGACTGATAATTGGAATAGTGAGGCTCTTCATAATTGTTTTTTGTAAGTTTTTAAATGAACGATTTATGAATGGATTGTTTATCCTGATCTCTATTATTTACTAAAGCTGAGGTATTCTGTCTGCGCTCCCTCTTCCAGCCCTTCGTACACAGGCGCATCAGTGATGTCACCAGTCAGACGGTCAAATGCACCTGCCCAGTAGCAGGGCGTACAACCGTGGGCTTTGGCCTCGGAAGTGACGGAACGGGCGAACGCTTTGCAGGAAAGGTCATGACCTTCTTGCGCCGTGGGATCGCTGAGTGTGCGGCGCATCATGCCATATTCGCCGACAAGGACGGGATAGCCCTTGGAGACGAATGTGTCATACATTTTGCGGAACTGCTCGCGGACATACGGTTCGTTGTTATCCTTCTGCCAGCGTACGGCGAGGTCGCCCGTGGCATACTTCTCCTGCTCTTCGCCCCAGAACCATTGGCACATGGCACCGCCCCATGCGCCGTCCTCGTCGAGGATGCAGAACGTGGCGGGTGCATAGAAATGCACCTCTATGCCGAGGCGGTCGGGTGTAGGGTCGTTTGGTAAGTTACTCATTAACTCGGTTGCAAGATCGATGTTGGTGTTGGGAGCCTGTATAAGGATGGTGCGGTAGAGGTTGCGTCCGCCCGTCGTGCGCACGGCGTCGATGCAGGCTTGGTGGTATTTGCGTAGCGTTTCCCACTGGTCCGGCGTTTCGGCATTAGGCTCATTGGCCGAGGCGAAGATAAGGTGTTCATCGTAGTCGCGGAAAGTGGTGGCAATCTGTTTCCAGAAACTGCGTTGCTTTTCTTCGACAGCCTCGTTGTAGCCGTTAGGGATATCGTTCTCTAACCAGCCACCGTCCCAGTGGATGTTAAGGATGGCATAGACGTCGGCATTCATGCAGTAGTCTACTACTTCCTTGACACGTGCCATCCATTCGGGTTTGATGTCCGAAGTGGTGCCATCTACCACGTACTGGTTCCATGCGCAAGGTATGCGGATGCCGTTGAAGCCGTTAGCCTTGGCATTGTCAATGACGGCTTGTGTAGTCAGGGGTTGTCCCCAGGCTGTTTCGCCGCCACTGGCTTCCAGGGTGTTGTATAGGTTCCATCCCTTGCGAATGGAGTGAAGTAGCTCCATGGCCGTGTGGCTCATACCGCTGGAATCGGGGTCGGGAAAGTTTCCGCCTTCTTGGGTGATGGCTACCTGGTAGGTGTCTCGCCCGTCAGTGATGGTTATGGAAGAGGTGCGCACCGCTGTGGATGGATTGAGAGTGAGGCTGACAAGGTATTGGTCAAGCCCTGTGAAGCGTTCGCCATCGGCTTCGACTACACACCATTCGGGATTGGCTGAGGTGACTTCATAATCACAACCGCATTGTACATAGAACGTTTGTTCACCGCCCACCGCACTGAAGGTGAGCGATTGTTTAGAGACAGATAAGGGACTGCTGTTTGCCTGCTTGTCGTCATTGTCGTTTGAACAAGCGACGTTCAGTATAGTAAAGAGCAGGAATAATGGATAAAAGAGTTGTTTCATAAAAATGTAAAGTATGAGTGTTTTTTATAATCAAATGTAACTCCGCATCAAGCCTCGGCTTCTTATGCCGGGCCTTGATGCGGAGCGGCATCGCGAAGTTACTTCATCGGAACTACGCGGAAGTTGTCGAAGTAGAATTCAACGTTGAACGGACCGTTGCCGGTAGGATTGGTCATTTGGATAGCCAACTCGTCACCGTCACGGCTTTGGAACTCGCCCCAGGTGGATTCATCGACGAGCGAAGAGAGCGGAATACTGCACTGCATCCATTGCCCTACCTCGGTCTGCCCGGTGAAGTCACTTACGGGACGGTAGTCAGTGTAGTTGTGAGCCTCATTCCCCTTGAGATAAATACGGAAGACGGGGCCTTCACCGTATTCTTGGGCTACGAAGCATTCGAACTGCAGGGCCAGGTTGGCAGTCGGCGTAGAAGCCGGCAGGACGGCTGCATCGATGCTCCATACAGCACTGTTCTGCAATTGTCCCCACCACCAGTTCCATGCCGAGATTTCTCCAGCTATCTGGTAGCATTTGCCGTCGGAGAAATAGGGAGCTGCCGATCCGTCGGCTGTGATGGCCGTAGCTTGTCCGCCCCACGAGAAGAAGCCGATGTTATCGTAGTTGAGCACTACGTTCTCCAAGGGGTAGAAGCCTTGAACCTCAGCAGTGCCGCCCATTGTGGTAATGGCCAATGTACAAGTACCTTGAGGTGCACGGGGCATGATGAAGGTAAGCAGGTCGTTAGCTTCGCTGATAGTGACGGTGGAGAGGTCTACCGAACGGTTGCCCATCGTGATGGAAGTGATGTCCATAAAGTTTTGCCCGAGGACAGTGACCGTGGTACCCGTAATGGGCATCATGGAGTTTACTTTGTTGATACTCGGCGGAAGGGCTGTACGACGGAAAGGAGTGAATGTTGCAGCCGTATAACATTCCACTACCAGGCTACCTTCGTCAATCAAGCCTGCTGGGGCCTGGAAGGAGATTTCATCAAAGTTTTTGCTGACTGTATAATCCGTTACTTCCACCGAGACGGGTGCATCGGCAATATCTTCCATGGCAGTGGTGAAGTAAACGCGCTGAATCTCATAGAAGTTGCCGCCGATGATACGCGGGGGTGTGCCTGCCTCTACAGGGAAGGTGGTGGCCACACGGGTGATGTAGGGTGCGGGTGAGAGCACGTGCATGGAATAGGAAGCTGTGCCGTGGGAAGTCTCAATACGCAGTTCGCCTGTCAGTTCGGGATTGGCACCCGTCAGCTTCAAGTCACTGGGGATAGTGAGGATGAGGTTGGTAGAAGTGCCGTAGTTGCTGTTGAACGAAATGGATTGGTCGTTGATGAACACTTTCTTCACATCGTTCAGGTTCTCGCCGATGACTACGATCATTGTGCCGGGATTCACATCGGTAAAGGTACTGTCGGCCTTTTCGGGATCGACAAGACGGATATGGTGGATGACAGGAATGCCGCCACCCTCATCGTCGTTGCAAGCAGTGAAGAGGTTGCAGACCAATAAGATGGTCAGCAACACAAGGGGTAAATGGATATATTTCATACTGTAATCGTAAATTTGAATGATGAATGTATAGCTTGATTTATTCGCTGAACTCATACGCAACAGGTTCTTCGTTTAGCAGTGGGTTCTGGATAACATCGCTTTCCGGATAGGGCATCAGGATGTTGCCGTGATGGATTTCGATGTTCTCGCCCGGTTCGGACCAGTTCTCTATGCCTTCGAGAAAGGTGTCGCCGTCGTAACGGCCGAAGTGCAGGTAACCGTCCTCATCCTTCACGATGGCGTCAACGGTATAGCCACGGTACTGGTTTTGGAAGTAGTTGAGCATATAGTCGGGCTTCCAATGATACCATGACACCATGTCATACCAGTTACAATATTCCATGGAGAACTCCACGCGGCGTTCGCGGATGATGTCCTCAAAGGTGACACGCTCCTTGCGGGGGATGCGGGCACGGTCGCGGACAAGGTTCAAGGCTTCCAGGCCGGGACCACCGGTCAGTTCCTCATTGTTGCCCAGGCAAGCTTCGGCATAGGTGAGGTATACATCGGCCAGACGCAGGATGTAGGTATTGAGCGGAGAGTTCATTGACTGGATGTAGCCGTCATTGTCATCGTCAGGCCCGCCGGGTACACCTTTCTTGATGCTGGATGTGCTGCCGTCGTAGGTATAGCCCCCATCGGCGATGCAGATGTAGGGATAGTATGTTCCCGGTGTGCAGAAGGTAGCGTTGCGGCGGATGGTATCGCCCAACTCATACTGTTGCAGCATGTCGATACTGGCTTGGTAGCTACTCCAGACGTTTACGCCGCCGGTCATCTTGCTGTTGCCGGCAAGATCGGCCAGGAGCGTGTTGCAGACACCCCAGTCACCCAGTGGCACCCATTGCATGGCGATGAGCGACTCAGGGTTGTTGTTGTGTTTGTATTTGAAGAGGTCTTCATAGTTCCCGTAGAGGGAGAGACCGCTGTTGTTTATCACGTCGGCTGCCAGTTCCTTGGCTTTTTCCAGGTCGGCATTGTCGCGTGTGCCCCCCTGCCAGCCGGAGCGGGCGAGGTAGACTTTGGCGAGCATACCTTTGGCTCCCCAAGTGCTGACGCGTCCTTTGGCAGCAGCTACTTCGGGAAGATTCTCGATTGCGTAGATAAGGTCGCGGATGACGAATTCCAGTACATCTTCCTCGCGATGGAGCGGTTGCATAGGATTGTTTACCACTTTTGTGTTGTCTTCGATGATGATGACCGGCCCCCAGAGGCGTACCATATAGAAGTAGGCACAGGCTCGCATCAGGCGTGCTTCCGCGATAGCCGTACGTTTGGCCTGCTCGCTCACGCTGCTGCTGCATTTGGTCTGTACATCGCTGATGACGGAGTTAGCCATGGTGATGACAGAATAGAACCCGGTCCAGGCATTGGCAAGGTTTTCACTTAGAGCCGTCACCTTGAAGTTGGTAAACTCGGGCGATCCCCAGCGGCTGAAGTTGTCGTTGGCGCGGTTGCTGCCTAAGGGAACAATGGCACGGGAGTTGAGGTCGAACCACGCCCGGTTATAAAGCGGTGCGGTAGCTTGTTCGAGGGCATCATCGGAAGTGTAGTAAGTTACGTCCACATAGTTGCCTTCGGGGGCACGTTCCAGAAATGAGTCGCTGCACGCTGTTAGTAGGAGGAGCGACGATATGAGGGTGATAAATCTGTACTTCATATTGCGTATTAGAATTATAAATGATTTGCTAAACTTGCTAGAAATTAAAATTAAGTCCGAATGTATAAATACGTTGCGAGGGGTAGCGGGCATCGTCTACACCGCGCAGGAGGACATTGTAATTCAAAGCACCCACTTCGGGGTCGTATCCCTTGTAGCCGGTAATGGTCCAGAGGTTCTGAATGTTTACATAGAGGCGCAGGTGGTCTATTTGCAAATGACGCAACCACTTCCGGGGGAAGGTGTACCCCAATGAGATATTCTTCACACGGAGATAAGAGGCATCTTCGATGAAACGGTTGGAGATACGGTTATTGTCATTGGCACTACTGGTGGTGATGCGTTGTACCTTAGCTTGGTCGGCATTGGAAATGTAAACATTAGATAGCTCCTCGTCGCCCACCTCAGGGTCGTGCATGGCGATTTGGGCTATGCCGGTAGCTTCCTTCAACAGGTTACTGTTGCGCATGGGGTCGGTGAATGTGCGGCGGATAAGGTTGATGGCCTTGTTGCCCACCGAACCGTTGAGGAATATGTTGAGGTCAAATCCCTTATAGGAGAAATAGTTGTTGAAACCGAAAGTGAACTTGGGGGCAGGGTTGCCGAGGAAGGTTCGGTCCTTTTCGTCTATCACGCCGTCATCGTTCCGGTCTTCATAGATGTAATCGCCTACCCAAATGCCCGATTTGCTGATAGCCTGATCCTTAGGAATGGCCACTTGGATGGGATTACCCGCTTCGTCGAGAAGGAAATTACCGTCGGGGCCTTTCTTGTAAAAGTCACTCTCTTCCTTGAACATACCGATGACCTTATATCCATAAAACTGTCCCACCGGTTCACCCACCATGGTGTAAGTCAGTGTTTCGGAGCCGTTGATGCCCGAGATGGCCGATGACTCGGAATAAAGTTTCGTCACTTCGTTGCGGTTGATAGAGAAGGTGAGACCCGAGGTCCAGGTGAAATCGCGGGTCTGGATGTTGTGCGTATTCAGAGTAAGCTCCACACCTTTGTTGGTCATGGCACCGGCGTTGACCCACGGCGCCCTGATCAGACCGCTGACGTAAGTCGGGAGAGAGGCTTGCATAAGAAGGTTGTCGGTCTTCTTATAATACGCATCGGCGATAAGTTCTATACGATTGTCAAAGAGGGCGAGGTCAAGACCCACGTTGTAGGAGTTGGTCTCTTCCCACTTCAACTCACGATTGGGATAGTTGCTGGCATAGAATCCCGTTCCCCAGATAGAGGCTGCTGAGGCCATGGTTACGCCGTAGGCATACGAACCCGCCCACTGGTTACCTACCACACCCCAACCGAGACGGAGTTTCAAGGAATTGATGACTTTCACATCTTTGAGGAATGCTTCGTTGTTGATTTTCCAAGCCAAAGCCACCGAGGGGAACCACCCCCAACGGCTTTCTTTGGCAAACGATGATGAACCGTCGGCACGGAGTGTAGCTGTCAAGAGATAGCGGTCGGCATAGTTATAGTTCAGACGGCCGAAGTAGGACTCGATAGCTGACGAACCCCGCGAACTGCTTGCCTTGGCCGTGGTGGCGTCACCTGCATCCAATTCGTGTACCGAGTTGAAGAGGAAGTTGGTACGGCTGCCGTTCAGTGATTCGTAGTTATTCTCCTGCGCCTCGTGTCCTGCCATAGCGGAGAGTCCGTGCTTGCCGAAGTTATTATTATAAGTAAGATAGGTCTTCAGTGTCCAGTTGCTTCCGTTGCCTGATGAGCGGCTTGCCGATGACTGCTGCTTGAAGTTTTCATAGTCGTATGAAGGGGTAAATCTGTAGTCGTTGTTATAATTGTAGTTGGCAGCATACTCCGTGCGGAAAACGAGCCCTTTCCATAGCTTCACGTCGGCGAAGAAGTTGACATAGACCTGCGTGCTGCGGCTGTAGTTTTCGTTCTGGATAAGGTCGGAAAGAGGATTGGAGAAGTAAGTTCCATACATATTTTCCGACTGCATACCGAAACTGCCGTCAGGGTTGCGTGCAGGTACCTCGGGAAGCTGGTTGAGGGCGTTGTAGATGGCGCCGGAACCATCCACGCGGTTGGTCTGCTGTGTACGGGCTACAGAAGCGCGCAAACCGGTGGTGAGCCACTTGTTGATATCGTTGTCCATGTTGACACGGAAGGAGAAACGCTCGAAGTCCGAACCGAATACGATACCGTCTTGTTGCAGGTAGCCGCCCGAGAGAGAGTACCTCATATTCTGCGAACCGCCCGAGATATTGACCTGATGGTTGTGCATCGGAGCGGTACGGAAGATTTCGTCCTGCCAGTCGGTGCCGGGACTAAGGAGCGAGGGGTCCTTGAATTCTTCGCGTGCACCGAAGCCGATGGCATCGGCGCGAAGGTTCTGGTAAACGGCATATTCGGGGAGTGACAGCGTTTCCAGTTTCTTGGGAAGTTGTTGGAGAGCGTAGTAGCCTTCGTAGGAAACCTTGGTCTTTCCGACCTCACCCTGCCGGGTAGTGATAAGTACCACACCGTTGGAAGCACGGCTACCGTAAATGGCTGTTGCCGATGCGTCTTTCAAAACTTCCATAGAGACGATGTCTGCCGGGTTGATGGAACTGAGCACACTGCTGTTGCTGCTGTTGTTACCCGAGATGGCCACACCGTCGATGACGTAGAGCGGCTCGTTGCCGTTCAGGGAGTTGATACCACGGATGCTGACCGAAATACCACCACCCGGAGTACCCGAGTTCTGTGTCACCTGTACACCGGCAGCACGTCCTTGCAGGGCTTGGTCGAGCGAAGTAACTACGGACTTTTTCAGTTCATCGCCCGTAACGCTGACCACTGAACCGGTCAGATCACTGCGCTTCATCGTACCGTAGCCCACAACTACCACTTCGTCCAGTATCTCGCTGTCCTCTTGTAGTTGGATGTCTATACGGGTAGAGCTTCCTACCTTCACTTCCTTGGAACGGTAGCCTATGTAAGAGACTACCAATGTCTGTCCCGGACTCGCCTGGATGGTGTAACGACCATCGGGGTCGGTGATACCACCCGTGTTGTTCTCTTTCACTTTGACGGTAGCTCCGGCGAGCGGTTCATCGTCCGATTCCGATTTGACGACACCGGACACCGTTCTGGTCTGCCCGTACGTGGAAATAGTACCCAATCCCAGTAACACGATGACAAGCAATTGCTTCAATCTTGCCCATTGCCATTGGGAGCATACATTTGCGTGTAACTTCATAATACTTAAATTTAAGATTTAAAAATATTGTTATCAAAAGCTACGGCAAATATGAAAAGTTATTATAATAGCAGAGGTACGCCATGTCTTAAATAGCGTACCTTTATGTTTCAAGTTATCATTTTAGACCGCGAATATAATCGGATGGTGATATCCCAAACTCGTTCTTGAAGTTGATTGTGAATCTTTTGGGAGAATTGAAACCTACTTCATAAGCAATTTCGGCAATCTGTTTCTGGCTTTTTTCCAGGAGCTGTTTACTACGTTTTAAGCGGATGATCCGGATGAAATCTGCCGGACCTTTACCGGTGATGCACATCAGCTTCTTGTAGAGATGGCTACGGCTTAGCCCCAATTCTGCCCCTAACATTTCTACTGAGAAGTCGGAATCACTCATGCGTTCTTCAACTATTTTGATGGCCTTTCCAATAAATTGCTCGTCTAATGGGGTAATTGTAATTTCATTAGGCGCTACTTCCATTTTTAAACTGAATTTGCGGTGGCATCTTTCGGTCCACTCAATAAGTTTTTTGATACGCAGCTTCAATAAATTAAAGTCAAATGGTTTGACGATATAATCATCGGCTCCCTGTTCAAACCCTTCCGTCCTGTACTCTTCTGCCATACGGGCTGTAAGTAATATAACAGGAATGTGGGACCATTGCATATTTGTCTTGATTTGCCGGCATAATTCTGTTCCGTTCATCACCGGCATCATGATGTCGCTTACTACGATATTGATGTTGTTCTCTTCTAATACTTTCAGTGCCTCGGCTCCATTGTAGGCAGTCCGTATGGTGTATTCGCCGGATAGGAATTCGGACATGAAGCTGCAGAAATCCTTGTTGTCGTCCACTAAAAGGATGGTATACCGTGCTTCTTCCTGAGCCGGAGCGGAAGGTTCGTCTGGAACCTTATTGCCGGAAAGCGCTTCCGGAAGTGCTTCTTCCTTTTCGCCGGTATCTGTGACGATGGGAAGTTTGACGGTAAATACGGAACCTTTGGGAAAGTTGTCCGTGACGGAAATGGTTCCTTTATGCAGAAGTACGTATTCATTTGCAATATGCAGGCCGATTCCGCTACCGGTTTTCTCCTGTGTCTGCGGCAACTGATAAAAACGTTCAAAAATATGTTTTTTGTCTTTATCTGCGATACCTTGCCCGTTGTCGGCTACGCAAATGCATACATTTTCATCTTCACAATAAAGATGTACATTGATTTCCCCTTCGTCCGGGGTGTATTTGAAGGCATTGGACAATAGATTATTCATTACCTTTTGCATTTTAACCGGATCGAAGGATATATTCAAGCTTTCCACTTCACACATAAAACTGAAACAGATGGTGTGGTCAAGGGCATATTCCTGGAAGGTGGTACATACCTCGCGGATAAAGCAGACAATATCTCCCGACTTGTAGCGTAGCGTTTCGGCCCCTACATCCAGTTTGCGGAAATCGAGTAGGGAGTTTATTAATGTAAGTAATTGCTGTGCATTGTTATTGATTATATTTAGCTTCTTGCATATTCCCTCATCCACGGTTTCTGACAATAACATCTGCAACGGGCTGATGATAAGCGTCAATGGTGTACGCAAATCATGGCTTATGTTGGTAAAGAACTTTAGCTTCATTTCATTCAGGATCAACTTTTGTTCTTGCTCCATCTTTTCCCGTTGTTGTTCCAGTTTTGTGTGATGGTGCTTCCTGAACCGGTATATTACATAAGATATTATTCCAATAGTAAGCAATATGTATAAGGCAATGGCTCCATTGCACAAATATATCGGGGGTGAAACGGTTATACTCAGTCCGGTCGCTTCGTCATTCCATATTCCGTCACTGTTACAGGCCTTAATCAGCAGTTTGTAACTGCCCGGGGGAAGAGTGGTGAAAACCACTTTGTTCTCGTTTGTATAGTACCACTGAGTATTCAGTCCTTCCAGTTTATAGGCATATCTTATTTTATCGGCATTCAGCAAATCACCTGCGGCAAATTCAATGGAAATCAAATTGTCGTCATGCTTGAGTGGCAACGATGTAACTTTATTGAGTACACTTGTCAGCAGCTTACGTCCTTCGTATATTGAATCTACTTCTATGGGCTGGTTACCGATGGTCAGGTTTGTAAAATATACCTTTGCCAGCGGCCGGCTCTTCTCGGTCAATTTATTAGGGTTTATGAATGTGTAACCGTTAGTACCGCCCAGCAGCAAATCTCCGCTGGACAATTTGCAAGCGGAATGGGAATTGAAGTAGTTCTCGGATAATCCGTCTCTGGTAGAAAGGTTTCTGAAAGAAAAGTCAAGGCCTTTCCCAACATCCTGTGTCACTTCCAATATAGACAACCCGTTGCTTGTTGCAAACCACATGTTTCTATGGTTGTCTTGAATTATACTTTTTATGAGATTGTCGCATAATCCATTTGTTATGTCGAACCGGTACAATGAGTCACTTTTCAAGTTCCACGCTGTCAATCCCTGCTTATGGGCTAACCACAAGATGTCTCTGTCATCCTTGAATACAGTGGAAATAAAAGGTTGCTTGAATGCTTGTGTTCCTTTCCGATTGGTATAGAGCATTTCCGGTATTTTGGTCATGATATCCATTACGCATAGCCCGTAAGTGGTTCCGATATACATTTTGTCGCCATGGTCATAAAAGATATTGAGTGCATGGATACCATATCCGCCGGGAAGCAGATAGTTTGTCGCAACATTCATGTCCGGATTGAAGCAAACCAAAGTCTCCCTTACACAACCTATCCACAAGTTTCCATACCGGTCTTCTTTCATGCTCCATATGTCGCTGTGGGGTAATTTGCTGTTTTCAGGAGTAAAATGGCGGATGCTGTTATTGTCATAGCAGAATAATCCGTCTCGATAGCTTCCTGCCCAAATGCGTCCTTTATGGTCTTCAAGCAGGCTGATAATGGCTATGTCAGGTATCGGCAGTTTGCGGATGGCAAATCCTTTTTGTTTTTCTTTTATATAAAGTCCATTTCCATCCGTCCCCAACCAGATATTGCCGGCCTTGTCTTCCAGAATTGAAGCTATATCGCCGCATTCCTGATGCTGGGTATCGATAAATTCATGGAAACTTTCGTGATAGTAGGAGATTCCTTTCTTGAAGTTTCCCAGCCAGATGACCCCTGAATCATCGCGGTAGATTGTATTTATCCTGTTTGAAGCAAGGGAAGTGGGAGACACGGGATTATTCAGAAGGTTGATAAGATTGTCGTTCACGTAATCATAGATAAAGACTCCCTTGTGGTCCGTACCTATCCAGATACGTCCGTCCGAACTATCCAGTATGCTCCTTATGGCATTGCTGCTTGTCGTTATCTCAGAATGAAGCCTGATTTGCCGCCATTCCGATTTCTTGTTTCTTTTGTGGAATATCCATTCATTGGTGTCAGAATACACCCAGATCCCGCCATGATGATCGATGTATACATTGTCATGATTTCCAGCAATGGGGTTTGGAGGTAAACAGGCATTATCTATTCGCTCGCATTTTTTTGTGCGGTTCTCTATCTTCAACAGGATTGAGTCCCATAGGAGATACAGGTTTTCACCATCATCACTGACACTTAATTTCGGGGTTTCTTCCGGAAGGTCTTCTATCCTGAATGTTTTAAGGGCTTTATGGGAAAAATCAAAATAGAAGACATCTTGACCTTGTATCACCCACAAATTGTGCTTCTTGTCAATATGTACTTTGTACTCGCCATTTATCCGGATACCCATTGTCAGGAGATATGAGGGTATATCGGTAATGAAGTTGTCTTTGTCGCGGTTATATATACAGTATATCATATCGGTTCTAATCCACAAGTTGCCGGAAGCATCTTCCTGCAAGTTCCCAATGTCGTTGGATAATAGCGAGTTGCTATCTTTCTCCTTGGGTTGGTAGACTTTAAAGTTATATCCGTCGTACCGGTTCAGTCCGTTATCCGTTCCTATCCATAGGAAACCTTCACTGTCTTTCAATATGGCTTTCACGTTATTGTTTGAAAGTCCATTCTCAACATTTAAATGGCGGAATACATACGGAGTTTGTCCTGCCACTGGTGTATAAACCGATAGTAGCCAAATGAGGGAGAGTGCTAATCTGTGTAAATGCTTTGTAAAAGACATACTGTATAATCTGAAGTTTAATCGTCCAAAGATAGCGATATCCTGTTTAAATAAACGTAAATATGTTGCGTTAATGAGGCTGTAATGTTGCATTGCGGTCGTGAGTATCTTAAATATGCTATCTGTCTGTCTATTTTGCAGGCGAAAAGGTACTAACTTCAGCTTATTTATTATAACTTTGTGAGCATTAGGATATTCTGGTATTGCATTATTTTGCCTGTCAACTAAATACTTATTCTCTAATGGAACAAACGTTTTCGGATATATCTCTCTATCATGAGTACCGGTCGGGGAAAGATACGGACGGCTTGTTGTCGCAGAAAACATGGGATGACCTGAACCTGGACGATTTCTTTGCATCGATGGATGCCACCTCTTCCTGTGTGGGGCGGCAGTATCTTTACGACCTGATGCACTATAACCGGCTTTCCGAAGTGGCGGAGCATGAGAAAGCTATCGGCGAGCTCTCCGCAGACAAGGCGCTGCGCGCGAATATCCAGCGCGAGTTGAAGAAACTGGACAAGTCGGATGCCTATACCATACCCTCGCTGTTCGCCACCGCCCATCCGGTATATTCCCGCCGCTATTACCGCTTGCTGTGCGTGTTGCAGTTCGTTCCCTTCATTCTGTTGGGGGTGACTTATCTTACTTCGTCCCTCGTCTGGCTGGGAGTGCTGTGTATCGCTGTGCTGGTGAATCTGTTCCTGCATTATCGCAGCAAGGCGCGCATTCAGGGGTATTTCTTTTCCATTCCCCAACTGTGGCGGCTGCTCAGGCAGGCGGAGAAGTTGGCGGAATATCCGCTGTGCGCTTCGGTGCATGGTAATATCCGGGACACTCTGCAAGACCTGCACCCACTGCTGAAGAAGTTGTCTTCTTTCCGTTTCAGCATCGGGCTGGAGAATGATGCGATGATTATCGGTTACTACCTGACCGAACTGATAAATGTGTTTTTCCTGCGGGAAGCCATTCCCGTTTCCAAGGCTTTCTTCCTGCTGCAAGGCAGGCAGGAGCAGATAGAAGAAGTGTTCCGTTTCTTCGGGTTGGTAGATGTGCTTTGTACGGTATCGCTGATTCGCGACGGATTGCCGTATTATGCTTTGCCCCAGCCTTGTGCCGACGGCGAGACTTTCCATGCCGAGGGGCTTTACCATCCGCTTATCGAGGACTGTATCTCCAATGATATTACCCTTCACGGCAAGTCGGTTCTCATCACCGGTTCCAATATGTCCGGCAAAACTACCTTCATCCGCGTGATAGGGCTCAATCTGCTGGCAGCGCAGGCGCTTCATACTTGTTTTGCCCGCAGTTTCCGTTTCCCTGTAGATACCAGCTTGTCTTCCGCCATCCATCTGGAAGACAGTCTGATGGAAGGAAAGAGTTACTTTCTGGAAGAAGTGCAGACCATCAAGGAGATGCTGGAACTCGGCAGCAGCCGTCATCGCCTGTTCCTGCTCGACGAACTCTTCAGGGGCACCAATACGGCAGAACGCATCGCCATCGCCAAAGCTGTACTTTCCGCCCTGGCGCGGCAAGGCAACCTTGTCTTTGTCTCTACGCACGACATCGAACTGGCTTCCTTGCTCGGCGATGAGTATGAATTGTACCACTTCAGCGAGAGTGTGACAAACGATACCCTGTCCTTCGACTATAAGTTGAAGCCGGGCCCTGTGACCGAACGCAATGCCATCCGCATCATTGAGATGTGTGGCTATCCCGAAGAAGTAGTGCGGGAAGCGTACCGGATAGCGGGAACAAGCCAGTCATAGCTTTTCTACTCCATCCGTATTGGTCAAAAACACTTCTCCCTCGTACCTGCTCCGCTTCTCCTTCGCTCCTATAGGGGGAGAAAATGAGCGGACCAGGTACGGAGCGGGTACGGACCGGGTACGAAGGAGGTACGGGGAAAGTAGAATTGTTCTATTTCTCCGATTTCGTTCCTTCAGTTTTGCCTAATATGTTTTCTCTTTATCTTATCCGATTAGGAGGTTGATATTCTCTTCTTTCATCTTTTCTATATTTTCTTCCGAAATATTACTGTCGGTGATGAAAGTGTTTACCATTGAAATCGGACCTAAACTGGCAAATGCGCTCACCCCGATTTTGGAGGAGTCGGCTACCAGGAAAACATGTTCGGCGGCACTTATCATGGCAGATTTTACCATCAGGTCGCTGAGGCTTGGGTAAGTTAGGCTCATGTCTGAAGATATTCCTGCCGTGGCAAGGAATAGTTTGTTGGCATGGAAATCCTTGAGGGAGTCGGCTGCCATTTTCCCCGTTAGCGAAAGGGTGGGGGCTTTGAATTCTCCGCCGGTCACAATTAAGTTGATTCCGGGATTTTCGCCTAAAATTAATGCAATGTTCAGTGCATTGGTAATGACTGTGAGATCCCTGTATTGCGTAAGTAATTTGGCGATCTCTGTGGTCGTGGAACCTGAGTCGAGAATAATGCTTTCGCCTTCGTTGATAAACGAAATGGCTTTATGGGCTATTTCTCTCTTCTCTTCGATATGGGATTGGTTGAGGACTTTCCCGGTTTTTGCAAACGAACCTACGTCTTTCAAGAAGGCCCCGCCATGTTCTCTTTGGATATACCCCATCTTTTCAAGAGCTTCCAAGTCTTGTCTGATAGTTACATCCGTTACGTTGAATATTTTGCTCAACTCTTGGACTTTTGCATGTCCGTCTTCGCGGATTAGGTTTAAAATCTTAACTCTTCTTTGGTTTAGTGCCATGATCTAACTTTATATGTTCTTATTTCTTCGATATTCTTGGATATCTTTGATTGATATGATTTTTAGCTGGAACTTCTCTGCTATTTCGAGTAGTTGCGGCAAGCGGGCCATTGTGCCGTCGGCATTCAATATTTCGATAAGAGCTCCGCCGGGTGTTAATCCCGCCATTCTTGTCATATCGATAAGGGCTTCGGTATGTCCGTCACGCTCTAATACGCCGTTATCCCTGCCACAGAGGGGGAAAATGTGTCCCGGACGAGCCAATTCTGTCGGCTTTATGTTGCCGATAACTAAAGCTTGTATGGTAGCATGGCGGTCGTAGGCGGATACTCCGGTTGTACAACCGTATCCTTTCAAGTCGACAGACATGGTGAACGGGGTTCCTAATAATGAGGTGTTGTCTTCTGACATCGGATATAATTGCAGTTCCTCACAGCGTGTACGCGTCAGTGGAACACAGAGTAGTCCCCTTCCGTGTGTAAGCATGAAATTGACGATCTCGGGAGTTATTTTTTCACCGGATACGATAAAATCGCCCTCGTTTTCTCTGTTTTCGTCATCGACAACTATTATGACTTCGCCTTGTCGGATTGCTTCTATTCCCTCTATTACAGTGTTGAGCATTATATAACCTTTTTATTTTTTGCGCAAAGGTAGTCAAAAAAGGTCAAATGAAAGCCGATTTATGATGCTTTTCTTCTTTTTGGCTCTAATATTTATCTTTTCTTCTATTGATTGCTTTTGTTTTATATTTTATTTATTTACTTTTCCTTTCTTAATCCTCATAATATATGTTAATAAAGGAAAGAAATCTTTCGTTTGCTTTTGTTTTATGCTTTTGTTTTCTTTCTTTTGCAAAGTAAACGAAAGAATTTAGTGTATGGAAACGAAAGAGTTGTTTATACAAACAGAAAAGAATCGAAGACGATTAATAGAGATTATCTATCATGCAAAGGCCGGGCATGTTGGCGGGGATTTATCATGTCTTAATATTCTTACGGCCCTTTACTTTGATGTAATGAATGTAAATGCAAGTTGTCCTAAAGATGATTCACGCGATCGCTTCATCTTGAGCAAAGGTCATTGTGTGGAAGCTCTGTATGTGACTTTAGAATCAAAAGGATTTATTACAGAGGGGGTTCTCGACACATTGGGACATTATGGCTCTGTTCTTTCGGGACATCCTACTATCGAAGTGCCGGGAATTGAAGTGAATACAGGCGCTTTGGGGCATGGCTTGTCCGTTGGGGTAGGCATTGCAATTGCGGCTAAAATGGATAAGAAGAGTTACAAAACTTATGTGCTGATGGGAGACGGAGAGCAGGGTGAGGGCTCTATTTATGAAGCTGCAATGGCTGCCCGCCAGTATAAGCTGGATAACTTGGTGGCTGTAATAGACCGCAATCATTTGCAGATTAGCGGCGATACGGAAGACGTAATGGGGATTGATGATATTCATGACCGTTGGACAGCTTTTGGCTGGGAGGTAAAGGATATGAATGGTGATGACATGGAAGATATTGTCAGAACTTTCCGTTCTATTGACTATGCCAATCATCGTCCTCATCTGCTGGTGGCCCATACTACAAAAGGCAAGGGAGTTTCTTTTATGGAGGGAGTCGCCAAGTGGCATCACGGTGTTCCCAGTGCAGAGCAGTATGAGCAGGCCATCCGGGAGATATCAGAACGAATTAAGAACTTAGAAAATAAATAAGTATGATAGCTTGTAGAAAAAGTTTCACCGATACTTTGTTGTCATTAGCCCGTGCGGACAAAGATATCATTGCCGTAACAACGGATGCCCGTGGTTCGGTGACGTTGAATGATTTTGCCAGGGAACTGCCGCAGCAGTTTGTTGAATGTGGTATTGCGGAACAAGATGCCGTAGGCATTTCGGCAGGACTGGCACATAGCGGCAAGAAGGTTTTTGTCTGCGGCCCGGCATGCTTCTATGTAGCCCGCAGCCTGGAGCAAGTAAAAGTAGACTTGGCTTATAGCCGGAACAATGTGAAAATATTAGGTGTAAGTGGCGGTGTAGCCTATGGGGCATTGGGTGCTACCCATCATAGTTTGCATGATATTGCTGTGTTGCGAACATTTCCGGGCATGAACATTGTGTTGCCTTGTGACGCCCGCCAGACCAAAAAGCTGGTTGAATTCCTGATCGATTATCCTGAACCCGTGTATGTGCGGGTAGGTCGTGCCGCTGTGCCCGATGTTTATGAAAACGATGACTTTGATTTTGCAGTGGGTAAAGCCAATACATTGCTTGATGGTACTGACCTCACTATCATCGGTACGGGCGAGACTGTGTATCATGCTTATCGGGCTGGTCTGGAACTGCGCAAAAAAGGTATTTCTGCCCGTGTGCTGGATATGGCTTTTATCAAACCCTGTGATGAGGCAGCGGTTTTGAAAGCTGCGGTTGAAACCCAACGCATTATCACGGTGGAGGAGCATAGCCAGTTTGGCGGTCTTGGTGCCATGGTCACCGAAATTATCTCGGAACATCCCGTACCGGTAAAGATATTGGGTATTCCTGATGAAAATGTGGTTCATGGAAATTCGAATGAAATCTTTGCGCATTACGGTCTGGACTCCGATGGTATTGTGAAAAGCGCATTGGACTTCCTTAAATAATTGATATCTGCCTTTATATAATACATAACATGAAAAACTCAATCATTACAATTGACCAAAGTACATCTGCCACCAAGGCCATGCTTTTCAACGAAAAGTGTGAAATGATACGTCGTATCAACGTGAGCCATCAGCAGTATTATCCGCAAGTAGGCTGGGTAGAGCACGATGCTGAGGAAATTTATCAGAATGTGCTGAAGGGAGTGGCAGAACTGTTGAAGGGTGAAATTATGGATAGCACAACTTATTCATTGGCTATCACCAACCAACGTGAAACGGTGGTGGTATGGAACCGGCATACGGGAAAACCGATATGCAACGCTGTGGTATGGCAGTGCATGCGTGGGGCGGACTTCTGTAATGAACTGAAAAAGCGAGGATACAGTGAAATGGTGCAGGCAAAGAGCGGCCTATTGATAGATCCTTATTTCTCAGCCAGTGGTGTGAAGTGGATACTTGATAATGTGGAAGGTGCACGCAAGGCTGCTGACAATGGAGATTTGCTGATGGGAACGATCGACTCGTGGCTCATTTGGAATTTGACGGAAGGTAAACGCCATGTCACGGATTACACCAATGCTTCCAGAACTTTACTATTTAATATCCATACTCTGCAATGGGATGATGATTTATTGAAACTGTTCACTATTCCTGAAAGTATGATGCCCGAAGTATTGCCATGCGATGCTGTTTTCGGAGAAACGACAATTGGCGGTCTATTCAGTGAACCTGTTGCTATTGCAGGGGTATTGGGAGATTCGCATGGTGCATTGACCGGTCAGATGTGTTTTGAAGAGGGGTTGGGTAAAACCACCTATGGTACGGGCTCATCGGTAATGGTAAATATTGGTGGTAAAGCAGTGCCGGCTCCTCAAGGTTTGGTTACTTCTGTCGGTTTTGCCGCTCTCGGCAAAGTGTTTTATGCTTTCGAGGGTAATATTCATTGTACCGGAGCTACAATAAGCTGGTTGGAACAAAAACTGAAGATGATTGCATCGCCGGGTGAGGCAGAAGCACAAGCTGTTGCAGTCAAGGATAACGGCGGCGTGTACTTTGTCCCTGCTTTTGCCGGATTGGGCGCCCCCTGGTGGCACAGCGAAGCAAAGGCCACTATTTCCGGCATGACCTTAGGAACCGGACGGGCCCACATCCTCAGGGCTGCCCTTGAGTCTATAGCCTATCAGGTGAATGATTTGGTAAAAGCTATGACTTGTAAGGCAGGCATCGGGCTGAAAGAACTTCGCGTAGACGGTGGCCCTACAAAAAATAAGTTTCTGATGCAATTCCAGGCAGACTGCCTGCGTGTCCCTATCGACTGTTCGGACATTGAAGAAGCTTCGGCACTGGGTGCTGTGGTGATGAACGGAATAGCCCGTAAAGTATGGACCAGTTTTGAAGAGGTAGCTGCCTTACGCAGAAGCCGATGCCGAATAACCCCACAGGATAATGCGCAACTGATGCACGGCTGGTACGAGGGTTGGCTGAAAGCTGTGAACCAATTAATCAAATAGAATAATTTTTATAGTAATAAATTTAATACCGACAATGACAATGGAAAACAAGAAAAAAATGTGCTTTGGCATTATTATCGGCACCCGTGCCTATTTCAATTCTGAATTGGCAAAAGACGTTCGTAAACAACTGTTGAAGACCCTTACCGATGAGGGTTATGACTATGTAATTCTGCCCGAAGATGCAACTCCGACCGGCAGTAGTAGCATCGAGACCCGTGAAGATGGCTTGAAGTGTGCCGACCTCTTCCGGCAGAACCGTGACCGTATTGACGGTATCATCGTTTCATTGCCGAACTTTGGTTTTGAGATTGGCATTATCAATGCTATCAGTGTAGCAGATCTGAATGTCCCTGTTCTGGTACAGGCGTGCGATGACGAAAATGACAAGGTTGACTTGGATAGTCGTCGTGATGCTTTCTGCGGTAAGATATCGGTCTGCAATAATCTTTATCAATATGGTATACCGTTTACTGATACCACTTTACATACATATTCTATCTATTCCGATTTGCTGGCTAAAGACATCAATAAGTTTGCAGGTATCTGCCGTGTGGTCAACGGCTTGCGTCATGCCCGTATCGGAGCTATCGGTGCCCGTCCTGCCGGCTTCCAGACCGTACGTGCCAGCGAGAAACTGTTGCAAAAGAGTGGCATTACAGTAGTACCGGTAGATCTTTCGGAGATTCTTGGTGCTGCCCGCAAAATAGAAGATACGGATGCCGGATTACTGAAAAAGTTGGAGGAGATTAAGTGTTATGCCGCCGTTCCCAGGGAATATAGTGATAAGTTAGTGCTGCAAGCAAAATTCGGTGTGGCTGTGGAGCGTTGGATTGAAGCGAATCAGATTGATGCCGTTGCTGTTCAATGCTGGGATTCTTTGGAACAGAACTATGGCTGTGCGGCTTGTGTGACAATGAGTATGCTGGGCGAGAAACTGCTTCCCGCAGCTTGTGAAGTCGATATTGCAGGCGCTGTATCCATGTATGCTTTGACATTGGCTGCAAAAGGACAGTCGGCATTGCTCGATTGGAATAACAACTTTGCAGAAGACCGTAACAAATGTGTATGTACACACTGCGGTAACTTCCCGAAATCATTCGTGCAGAATGACTTGAAGCTCGGTACGTTGGGCGTTTTGGGGCGCACCTTGGGTAAGGTAAATACATTTGGTGCTGTCTATGGCAAAGTTACCAAAGGAGATTTTACTTTCTTCCGTATCTCCACCGATGATACCAAGGGATGTATCAAAGCCTATCTGGGTACCGGTGAAATAACCGATGATCCGTATGGAATGGATGGATGTATTGCCGTCACTAAGGTGAATAATCTGCAGAGCTTAATGAAGCATATCTGCAAGAACGGTTATGAACATCATGTAGCCATGGTTCGCAATGATGTGAAGGATATTCTGAATGAGGCCATCGATAATTATTTGGGATGGAACTTATATGTACATGAATAAGGAGTCGTACCGTAAAAACTGGGAAGAAAAACTATGATACTCGTTGATAACTATGTTTTAGCTATTTTGTGTTGTGCCTACTGCTGCCTCTGCTGGGGTTCATGGGCCAATACACAGAAGATGGTAACTTCGAAAAGCTGGAGCTTCGAGCTTTTCTATTGGGACTTGACTTTCGGCTTGTTCTTTACGGCTCTGTTGGGTGCCCTTACTTTGGGCAGCTTGGGCAGCGAAGGGCGTACTTTCTTTGAAGATTTGGCGGCGATGGACTGGAATAGCATGAAATATGCGCTGCTGGGAGGCATCGTCTGGAATTTTGGGAACATCTTCCTCACGGCTGCCATCGCTGTGGCAGGCATGTCAATCGGATTCCCTATCGGTGGTGGGCTGGCCTGGATTGGCGGCATTATTTTTAATTATCTGCTTATTTCTTTGGCAGGTGAAGTTTATCCCGGAAATCAAACGTTGCTTTGGATCGGTGTCGCAATAATCGTTATCGCTATTTATATCTGTGGGCAAGCCTATGGTAAGATGTCGGCAAGCAATGCTTCCACTCCGAAGAAAGGTATTCTACTGGCTATTGTTGCGGGCCTGGCCATTATGTTCTTTTATGGCTTGGTTGTAAAATCGCTCGACCCACAATATGTTACGGGCGGTACCGGAACACTGACTCCTTATACGGGTGTATTCTGCTTCGCTGCGGGAGTGCTTGTCACTACTCCTGTCTTCAACGCCTTTGCTATGAGCCATCCGGTGCAGGGCAATAAGGTGACGATGAAGGATTACCTGAAAGGCGATGCACGCACGCATCTTGTCGGTATGCTGGGTGGTTTCATCTGGATGAGTGGCATGGTGGTCAGTTTTATGGGAGCCGGCTCTGCCAACCCTGCCATATCTTATGCACTGAGCAATGCTGCACCGGTTGTAGCCATGATCTGGGGATTCTTTGTATGGAAGGAATTCAAAGGTGCTCCCAAAGGTACCATACCTCTGATTGCAATCATGTTTGTGATGTTTGTAATAGGGTTGGTACTGATAACTCTTTCAAACTGATGTTTTTAAAATTCATTGTTAACCCAAAATAGTATTAAATGAAAACAATTGTAACGCAAATTAGGCAGAAAAGGTTAATGGCTCTGGTGCTATTCCTTTTGGTAGGTATGACATCTGTTTTTGCACAGAAACAAGTGAATGTGTCTGGTAAGATCATTGATGAACTTAACGAACCGATGATTGGTGTAAGTGTATTTGAAAAAGGCACTACAAACGGTGTAATAACTGACCTGGATGGTAATTATACTTTGTCGGTGACTGAGGGCGCTACCATTATTTATTCTTATATCGGATATATAACCCAGGAAAAGAAGGCTGTTGCCGGTACTATGAATATTACACTGAAAGAAGATACCAAGACTTTGGATGAAGTGGTAGTAGTAGGATATGGTGTACAGAAGAAAAGCTCTGTAACAGGAGCCATATCTTCGGTAAAGGCGGAAGATTTTGAAAATCGTACCATAACCAATGCAGAACAGGCCTTGCAGGGAAAGACAGCCGGTGTACAGATTATTTCTGCATCCGCAGCTCCGGGCTCAAATCCTGCTATCCGTATTCGCGGTTATAGCAGTAATGCCAGCTCTGACCCTCTATACGTAGTCGATGGTTTGCGCACGAAAGATATCAGCAATATCGACCCGAATGACATTGAAAGTATGGAAGTACTGAAAGATGCAGCTTCTGCCGCGATCTATGGTGCCCAGGCAGGTAATGGTGTCGTTCTGATTACCACCCGGAAGGCAAAGAAGGGAGTTCGCCGTATTTCTTATGATTTCCAGCTGTCTTCACAGTCTTTGGGACGTACTCCCGATATTCTGAATTCTCAGGAATATGTCAATTATATGACTGAGGGTAACCTTATTCCCAGAGAGACAATCGATAGATACTGGGATGGAAAGACAAATACCGATTGGGTGAACGAAACGTTTGAATCGTCCATGATGCAGCGGCACAACGTTAACTTCCAGGGAGCTAATGAAAACGGTTCATTGTTTGCTTCGCTCTCTTATTTAAGCAACAATGGTCCTATTGTAGGCGATAAAGATGTTTTTGACCGTATTACCGGTACTGTCAATGCTGACTATAAAGTGAAGGACTGGCTGAAGTTTACGACCAACAATTCATTCTCCCGTTATCATGTACAGTCTGTAAGCGAAGGTTCTGCAACCGGTTCCCTTATGTTGTCTGCCATTCAGCTTGATCCTTTGACTCCTGTCACCTATGCACCGGACAAACTGCCTGATACCATGATTAACTATATGAATCAAGGCCATACTTTGCTTCAGAATGCGAATGGGGACTATTATTCAATTTCTCCTTACGGTGATTCCAATAATATCAATCCGTATATAATGCGCGACCGTGGTACGACAAAAAGAGACGGCTTTGTGTTCAGTGGCTCTACGTATCTGGACTTTACTCCCATCAAGGAGCTGGTTATTACTTCACGCCTGGGTTACCGTTATACTTATAACAACTCTTACGGCTACACGATGCCTAACATTACTTGTTCGGACCTTTATCAGGACTATGTATCTGTGAATGCTACAAGCTCGAATACCACTTACTGGCAATGGGAAAACTTTGCCAACTATACCAAGACATTTGCAGATAAACACAATGTAAACGTTATGGTTGGTATGTCTTATTCTTCCAATACCTCTTTTGGCGTGACGGGTGGCATCAACGGTAGCCGTTCCGGTGATAAACTCGATTTGGGTATTACCAAACTGGATCCCAATTATGCATACTTTGCCTATCAAACGGGTACGGCTACCCGTACGGTTAGCGGTGGTGAAAAGCGCAGATATGCAAATCTATCATACTTCGGCAGAGCTTCTTACGATTATGCAGGCAAGTATTTTGCCCAGTTTACTCTGCGTGCCGATGCTGCCGATTTGTCTATTCTGCCTTTGCAGAAACGTTGGGGATATTTTCCGGCCGTATCTGTCGGTTGGGTGCTTTCCAATGAGAAGTTCATGGAAAATATCAAGGCAATTTCTCATTTGAAATTACGTGCAAGTTGGGGACAGAATGGTAGTATTGCCGGCTTGGCAGATTATATGTATGACGCTACCATCTTGTCTGAGATCAGTTATCCCATGACCAATGATGTGTCTTATGAGACCGGTTCATTGCCATCGGCAACCGGTAACTATGAACTGAAATGGGAAACTTCCGAACAGATTGACTTGGGAGTTGACTTACGTATGCTGAACGACCGTTTGAGCTTTGGTGTGGATTATTATGAAAAGAAGACAAAGGATTTGATTGTAACCGGTATTACTCCTTCGTTGATAGTAGGTAATACTACCTCTCCAATGAATGCCGGTAACGTCAAGAACAGCGGCTTTGAGTTCGAACTGTCATGGCGTGATCATATCAAAGACTTCAGTTATAGCGTAAAAGCCAATATTGCAACCTTGAAGAATAAGGTGACTTATCTGCATGAGACCCTGGAACGTATCCAAAGTACGACAAGTGCCGGCATTGGCGTTATGAACTACTTTGAAGAAGGACACCCCATTTGGTATATGCGTGGCTACAAATGTACGGGTATTGATCCGGAAACGGGTGACCCTGTCTTTGCCGACTTGACTGATGATGGCATTATTGGAGATGCCGACCAGGTGGAGATTGGCTCTGCCATACCCGATTTTACTTATGGCATCACCTTGACGGCTGCGTGGAAAGGCTTTGATTTGACTGTTTTCGGATCCGGTTCACAGGGTAATGATGTATTTGCAGGTTATAACCGTACTTCCCGTATGAAGGCAAATACTTTGAAAGAATTCTATGACGGTCGTTGGACTAAAGCCGGTGATAATGCAAAATATGCTCGTTCCAATCCCGGTAATTATGACAAATATTTGAAGAGTTCCAAGTTTGTCTTTGATGGTTCATATTTCAAAATTAAACAGATTCAATTGGGGTATAATCTGCCTAAGAATCTGCTGAAGAAAGTGTCTTTAAGCAATCTTCGTCTCTATTGTTCTTTGGATGACTTCTTTACCTTTACTAAATATCCGGGATTTGATCCTGAATTCACAAGTACAGGTAATGCAATGGGGTTGGATATGGGTTCTTATCCATCCAGTAAGAAGGTTGTATTTGGTCTTAATGTAGCATTTTAATCCTTAATTCAATACGCAATATGAAAGCAAAATATATCTTATCAAGTTTAATCCTTGTCGGTTGCGTCCTCTTTTCCTCTTGTGTGGATAATCTGGATATCAAGCAACACGGTGTAAGTACTTTCGATGATTTCTATAAAACGGATGCAGAGGCGGAAGAAGCCATTATTGCTTGCTATAGTAACTGGAAAGCTACTTATGCGCCTGCATTCTGGTTGAAGAATCTTCTTTCGGACGATTGTTATGCGGGCGGTGAAAGCTGGACGGCTGCAAGTGCACAGTTGTTGTCGACTTATACATTCGATTCGGACTTCTCTCATATCAAGACACTGTACACAAATCTTTATAAAGTGATTTATGCGGCGAATATCGTGTTGCAGTATGTTGGCGAAGATTCTGCAGTGAAACTTCGTGCGCGTGCAGAGGCAAAGGTATTTCGTGCCATGTCTTATATAGAATTGATCAGTCTTTGGGGAACTCCGCCATTGGTAGACCATCCGCTGGCTTCAGGCGAGTACGCACAGGCCAATGGCAATACGGATGCTTTGTGGGCATTGGTCAATCAGGATTTGACGGATGCTGCCAATAGTGGCGACCTGGACGAGAAATCGGATGTCGACAAGTTTACTTATCGCATCACCAAACAGTTTGCACAGGCTTTGTTGGGCAAGGCATATGTTTACCAGGAAAATTACAGTGCTGCTGCTACTGTGCTTGAAGATGTAATAAACAGCGGTAAGTATGAGTTGTACAGCGATTATGAGAATATTCAGACCACCAAAGGTGAGGCCAATAGCGAAAGCATGTTCGAGAGTAACTATGTTTACGATGCCAATAATGCGACCGGCATCATGAGTGATATGATTTGGGTATACGTGCACTGGCGTGGCGATATGCTTTCTTTCAATGAACCTACCCAGGTTTATTCTCATGGTGGCTGGGGATTCTTTAATCCGACTAAAGAAAGTTATGATGCATTTGTTGAGATGGGTGATACCTACCGGCTGAATGCTTCCATCAAAACATACGGGCAAATGGAAGATATGGGTATTTCATTGAATGCTTCTGTTGCATATATGTACGACAATGCCGGCTATTTCAGTTGGAAGTACCGTGTGTATGAAGAAGACGTTATCAACTATTATTATTTACGTTGTCCGAACAATACCCGCGCTATGCGCTATGCAGAGGTTCTATTGCTTGCTGCCGAAGCTAATTTGCAGGCAGGTAATGCTGCGAAAGCTGCCGAATACGTAAACAAAGTGCGTACCCGTGCTCAATTGCCGGCTTTAGGTAGTGTTTCAATGGATGATATCAAGAAAGAGAAACGCTTGGAGCTTTGGATGGAAGGTTGCCGTTATCAGGATTTAATCCGTTGGGGCGATGCGGCAACTGTGCTGGCTAAGAGAGGTCAGGAAAGACCGGCTCTTTATAAAGACGGTCGTGTAAGTTGGGATGAGCAGAAGAATGCTTCCGTGGGCTTTAAGACCGGTAAGCACGAATTGCTTCCATTCCCTGCAACAGAAATGAATGTTAATAAAAATATGACTCAGAATCCGGGTTGGTGATGTGCGAACTGGTATTAATCAATAAATATGATATTATGAATAAATTTAAATGCTTATTAATTTCAGGTCTTCTGACCGTGATGCCTGCCTGCCTGCATGGGCAGAAAACGTCCAGTGAAGATTCTTCCAAGCCGCGTGTCATCATTACTTGTGACCCGGAACTCGATGATTTGAATTCTCTGATCCGCTTTTTGCTTTTCAGTACGGATTTCCGGGTAGAAGGATTGATTTATGCCAGCAGCCAGTTCCATTGGAAAGGCGACGGACACGGTACCAAGTGGTATGTGCCCGGACGGGAATATTCCCGTAACGGAATAGACTATCCACCGATGGAGAGCTGGCGTTGGGACCCGAATGAGCGTTTCATTGACGATGCGGTAGAGGCTTATGAGAAAGTATATCCCAATCTGAAGGTACACGACCCCTCTTATCCTACTCCCGAGTATTTGAAGTCGAAAGTACGTATCGGTAACATAGAGTTTGACGGAGATATCTCTAAGGACACTCCGGGATCGGAATTGATAAAGGCTGTGCTGCTCGATGACTGTACCGACCCTGTATTTGTTAATGCTTGGGGTGGTGCCAGCACCATTGCCCGTGCTTTGAAATCCATTCAGGACATTTATGAGCATACCGATGCGTGGAAAGGTATTAAGGAGAAAATAGCAAAGAAAGTAATCCTTTCCCTTTCAGGCGACCAGGATGATACTTATGCAAGATATATCAAACCTTTCTGGCCGGAACTCAGACAGATGGAAATGGGTGGTATGACGGTCGGTTTGGCATACAATGCACAATTGAGGGCGTCCAAAGAGAACCAGATATTCTATTCTCCGGAATGGATGCAGGAGAATATCCGCAGCAAAGGTCCGTTCGGTGAAATGTATCGTGTCTGGGGAGACGGTAAGCAGATGGTGAAAGGTGACAAATTCGACTTCTTCGGGTTGGCAGGTTATACGGTCGATGAGCTCAAGAAGCAGGGTTATGTCGTTTGGACGGGTGTGCAGCCGAAAGGTTCCTATTTGGCCGAAGGTGATACTTACTGTTATCTGAACTTGATTGGTAATGGCCTTCGTGGTCATGAAGATCCTACTTACGGTGGTTGGTGCGGCGGTAGAGCTGTCTTGCCGGATTCAGTCAAGAATCTTCCTCGTATGGAGCAGATGAAGTATAGGGCTGAACATTATCCTTTGCCCGATTTTACAGCTCCGGTAATGAATGGTATGGCTGCCCGCTTCAAGTGGTCGGTTACTCCGAATTATGCTGATGCGAATCATGAACCGGTTATTGACGGGGCTCTTGCCATGACAGGAAAGCCGGGTGAGACGTTGAAGCTGAAATATAAAGTAACGGATCCCGATAAGAATGAGGTTACTATTAAATGGTGGCAGTATGTGTCAGCCTGTACTTATAATAGAAAGGTTGCTGTGGATAATCCAGCTGCTGCCAATACAACCTTCACCATTCCTGCCGATGCCAAACCGGGTGATACGATTCACCTGATACTGGAAGCTACGGATAACGGTACGCCTCAGATGAACCGTTATCACCGCCTGATTATCACAGTAGCTGAATGATTTAAAAAATGAATTTTAATATAGAATACTAAAATGAAAAAGATTTTATTAGCAGCATTGTTCGTGGCAACTTGTGGATTGCAAGTATCCGCTCAGCAGAATCTGTTTGTTGCACAAGACCTCAAGTCTGCAATTGTAAACAATGATAATACAGTGACCTTCAATTTCAAAGCTCCCGACGCCAGGAAAGTGCAAATAGCAGGTGACTTTGCCGAGAAAGCAGAAGGACAACACATTGGCGGTATGGTAGGTGCCGGTCTGATTGATATGACAAAAAATGCCGAAGGTATTTGGACTTATACTACCAAGCCGTTGGAATCCGAACTTTACAGTTATGAATTTATGGTAGACGGGGTGCCTACTATAGATCCGAACAATGTGTATGTCTATCGTGACTTTGCCACAGTGAGCAATGTATTCATTGTCGGTAATGGCCCGGCTGATTTATATAAAGTGAATAAGGTGCCTCACGGTACGCTGTCTCATCGCTGGTATCATTCGGACGGCTTGAATACGGACCGTCGTATCAATATTTATACTCCGGCCGGGTATGAACAGTCTGGTGATAAGAAGTATCCGGTTCTTTATTTGCTGCATGGTATGGGTGGCGATGAAGACGAATGGACTACCTTTGGCCGTGCAACGCAGATTCTTGATAATCTGATTGCCCAGGGTAAAGCGGTTCCCATGATTCTCGTTATGCCTAACGGGCATGCTGCTATGGAAGCGGCGCCGGGTGAAAGCAGCCTGGGTTATTACAAGCCTTATCACATGACCAATGGTACGATGGATGGCGCTTTTGAAACCTATTTCCCCGAAATCATCAAGTTCGTGGAAAGTAACTATCGTGTACAGGCAGACAAAGCACACCGTGCCATTGCCGGTCTTTCAATGGGTGGTTTCCATTCGGCTAATATATCATTGAATTATCCCGATATGTTCGATTATGTGGGACTATTCTCGGCTGCGCTCAACGTACAGAGAACAGAGCAAAGAAACAGTCCTGTTTATCAGGATATGGATAAGAAACTGGCTGTCCAGTTTAAGAATGCTCCCAAACTTTATTGGCTGGGAATCGGCAAAGACGACTTCCTCTATAAAAACAATGCAGCTTATCGTGCCGACTTGGATAAGAAGGGATATAAGTATGAGTTTATGGAGACTCCCGGTGGGCATGTATGGACTTGTTGGCGTACTTATCTCTCTGTGTTTGCCCCGAAGTTGTTCAAATAAAACAGATTAGACCATGAAAAGACAATTCTTTTATATGTTGCTGACCGCAGGCGTGCTGAGCGCTTGCGGTCCGGGCACTCCTCAATTAGGCAAGGCTTCTGTCGATGAGGTCATCGGAGCTATGACACTGGAGGAAAAAGCCCATTTGGTTATCGGTACCGGAATGGCGGGGACTTCGGGTGACAGTACGGTTATCGGTACTACTAAAAAAATGGTTCCGGGAGCTGCGGGTACTACTTATCCGATACCGCGTCTGGGAATCCCCGCCATTGTGTTGGCAGACGGCCCTGCTGGTTTGCGTATAGATCCTACGCGTGAGGGTGATTCTGCCACTTATTATTGCACGCATTTTCCCATCGGTACTTTGCTTGCTTCCACCTGGAACCAGGAGCTGGTAGAAGAAGTGGGCAAGTCGATTGGTAATGAGGTGCTTGAATATGGTGCGGATGTGCTATTGGCTCCTGCCTTGAATATTCACCGTAATCCTTTGTGCGGACGTAACTTTGAATATTATTCCGAAGACCCGCTTGTTGCCGGTAAGATAGCTGCTGCTTACGTGCGCGGGGTGCAGAGTAATGGAGTCGGTACTTCCATCAAGCATTTTGCTGTCAACAACCAGGAAACCAACCGGAATGCCAATGATGCCCGCATTACTCCCCGTGCTTTGCGTGAGATTTATCTGAAAGGCTTTGAAATAGCTGTGAAGGAGTCTGAACCGTGGACCGTGATGTCTTCCTATAATTATATAAACGGTACTTATGCTTCTGAAAACACAGATTTGCTGACTACCTTGCTCCGTGATGAATGGGGCTTCCGGGGAATGGTGATGACCGACTGGTTTGGTGGAAAGGATGCTGTGGCACAGATGATAGCCGGTAATGATATGCTCCAACCGGGCAGGGCTACGCAGTATGATATGATTATTGAAGGAGTAAAGTCCGGTAAACTGGATGAGTCCGTACTCGATCGTAATGTAAAACGCGTTCTCGAACTGATTCTTCAAAGCCCTCACTTCAAGGGATATAAATACTCTGATAAACCCGATTTGAAAGCTCATGCTGCTGTTACCCGCCAATCGGCAACAGAGGGAATGGTATTGCTGAAGAATGATAACGGAGCTTTGCCCTTAGAAAGTAGTATCAAGAATATCGCTCTTTTTGGCTGTACTTCTTACGACTTTATAGCCGGAGGTACCGGTTCGGGCAATGTAAACCGCGCTTATACGGTTTCACTGCTGGATGGCTTGAAGAATGCCGGCTATCAGATAGATGAATCTTTGAAGAATACCTATGAGCAGCATATCGCAGCCGAAAATAAGAAGAATGCTCCTGATCCGTCTCAGGCATTCTCCAGATTTATGCCTGTACCACGTCCGACGGAGATTGTGCCTTCGGCTGCGGCCTTGGCAGAGCAGGTTGCCAAATCGGATGTTGCTTTGGTCACTTTGGGACGTACTTCCGGTGAATTTGTAGATCGTAAGGTCAGTGACTTTGAATTGAGTAAGGAAGAGTATGGGATGTTACAGTCTGTATGTAAGGCTTTCCATGCTGCCGGTAAGAAGGTGATTGTGACCTTGAATATCGGTGGTGTTATAGAAACTGCTTCATGGAAGAACCTACCGGATGCCATTTTGCTTGCGTGGCAAGCTGGCCAGGAAGGTGGAAACAGTGTCACTGACGTGTTGAGCGGTAAGGTGTCTCCGTCGGGCAAGTTGCCAATGACTTTCCCGGACAAGCTGATGGATGCCGCCTCTTCTGTCAACTTCCCGATGGATGCCCAGGCTGATACGGACGTAAGAAACAAAGGAGAGAAAAAGTCTGCAGTGAAGAATGTAGACTATACCAATTATGAAGAAGACATCTTTGTAGGCTACCGTTATTTCGACAGTTTTGGCAAGCAGGTGTCTTATCCTTTCGGCTATGGTCTTTCTTATACCACATTCGAGTATGCCAACCCGGCTGTCAAGGCTGATAACGGGATATATACCTTGTCGATTGATGTGAAGAATACCGGTAAATTTGCAGGAAAGGAAGTGGTACAGCTTTATGTCTCTGCTCCGAACAGTGCCGGGATGGACAAGCCCGATAAGGAACTCAAAGCCTTTGCCAAGACCCGGGAATTGCAACCGGGCGAAGCGGCTACCGTTACTCTGGTTATAAAAGCAGCCGACCTTGCTTCTTATGATGAGGCTTCTTCTTCGTGGGTGGTGGATGCCGGTACATATAAATTCCAGATTGGTGCTTCTTCACGCGATATCAAAGCAGTGCTTAATGCGGATGTGGCAGCAGTTTCAGAGAAGACAAATGATATCCTGAAGCCGCAGGAGCCCGTCAGTACATTGAAACGCTGAAATATACTGCATAATTCAATTCTTAGTTGTGTTTAGGTTGGTTAGTTCCGATTAGGTAAATTAGTAGTGATTAGGTTAATGAAAGAGAAGCTGCTCCTATTTAAGGGGTGGCTTCTTTTGATAAAGGTAATGATAGTCGTAGTAATAAGATAAATTAATACCCGCTATGTCCTACTTATGATATAAATGCCTATCTTTGTGGCGCTTTTTAACTGAAAAAAAGAATCAAATTAATTTAGATACAACAAGAAATGGCACAAGAAGACGTTTTTAAGAAACTCGTATCACACTGCAAGGAATATGGTTTTGTGTTCCCTTCCAGCGACATTTACGACGGACTGGGAGCCGTATACGACTACGGACAAATGGGTGTGGAATTGAAAAACAACATCAAACAATACTGGTGGCAGAGTATGGTGCTGCTGCACGAAAACATAGTAGGCATTGACTCGGCTATCTTTATGCACCCCACCATCTGGAAGGCAAGCGGACACGTAGATGCATTCAATGACCCATTGATTGACAACCGCGACTCCAAGAAACGCTATCGTGCCGATGTATTGATAGAAGACCAACTCGCCAAATACGACGACAAGATAAATAAAGAAGTTGCCAAAGCAGCCAAACGTTTCGGCGAGGCTTTTGACGAAGCACAGTTCCGCAGTACCAACGGACGCGTACTGGAACACCAGACTAAGCGCGACGCGCTGCACGAACGTTTTGCAAAGGCATTGAACGATAATAACCTTGACGAACTCCGCCAGATTATCATTGACGAAGAAATCGTCTGCCCCATCAGCGGAACCAAGAACTGGACGGAAGTACGTCAGTTCAACCTGATGTTCTCTACCGAGATGGGTTCTACCTCAGACGGTGCGATGAAGATTTACCTGCGTCCCGAGACGGCACAGGGTATCTTCGTAAACTATCTGAACGTGCAGAAGACCGGCCGTATGAAGATTCCTTTCGGTATCGCACAGATCG
>OGZX01000762.1_pt1 | contig 36923 bp, 27 predicted proteins | sample 1576881 | NCBI WGS metagenome assembly OGZX01 (sample SAMEA3541542, study PRJEB24748) | human gut metagenome | biome: human gut; feature: human-associated habitat; material: faeces | place: China | collected 2012 | reverse complement strand
AAACCTTAATTTCGGGGGAATACCTAAAGATACAAAAAAGCCAGCTAATTCGCAACTCTTTGTGTATGAATTAGTTGGCTGATTTTATACTATTTACTGAATCTCCCTAAAAACACTTCTTAAAAAAATAATATCTTATGATATATTTTTTGTGGTCAAATATACACGATTACCAATTATTATCTTTATCTGTGTTCTTTTGATAAAAACCTAACAAATAGTTAATCGAATAATTAATACTGTCTTCAATCCTAAGTTTATGCTTTAATTTTCTTGGTTTAACTGTTCCTTCCCTTGTAAATAAACTTCTAACATGAAAATAAAATGACTTATAACTCTTACTCTCTTTATCATATACTTGACTACTGACAGAGGGCGCATCAACTTTTATTTTCCCGTCTTTAAATTGAAACAAGAAACTACAATCTCCGTAATAATCATAATAAAGATTCTCATCAATATTTTTTAATTCACATATTTTAATTGCAACATTCTCATCTTCACTCATCACCTCTTTAGGGTCTCTATAAAGTGACATGGCATTGGACTTTACCATAGAATAGAGTTCACTTGCTGTTTTCCCCTCAAACGGAACTACAACATAATCCGAACTGTCTGCTGTAAGAAAACTCCCGTTTGATTGTAAGAAAAACTCTACTTCCTTTTGTGAGAAAGACGACATTACAAGCATCAAAAATCCGCAAATGAACAATGCCTTTTTCATATCGAGTAAGTTTTAGATCCTCACATCATAAATCCTGTATAGTAACTCTTTTTACAAATATAGCAATTTATATGAAAGTATCAATTGCCCTATCTGAAATTTGCTGTGGTAACCTATTAGAAAAAGAGCCTACCGGCATTTTGTAAGCTCCTTTTTAATATTGAAGAAATAATTATTTGATTATTAAATTACGGCTTTTGTATTTGTTTATCGAATTTATTTAATAAAGAGTTTAACTCTTTTGAATAATCATATTTCGTTGTTGATTTTGATTTGCAATTATATCTTAACGATTTAATTTGGTCTGAATACGTAAGGGAATTAGAATTTGAATCTCTATTAGGTATATGCAACCCGTTACTTTACATGTCTCGTTATTTGCTTTTATGTATGTTTCTCCAACTCTTTCAGCGGTAACATTCCTTTCTTCATTTACACCTGCTATCGACGGCTGATTTGATTACATTATTCTTCATATCTATCCGTGTCAAAAGAAAATTCACTCGATATGGCATTCATGTTCTCCTTTCAGCATGTGAGCCTTGTATTCGGCAGGCAATTCTACTCTATTCTCCAGTATCCGGAATGCTTTCAGCAACTTTTCCAACTTACTCGGGTTATTCGATACCTTTTGAAGTCTTTGGGTATTATGTGTTGAGTAACGTAGTATTTTTTATCATTCACAGGACTTTATAAAGGCTTCCATACTGCTTGTGTTTGTCATACCAGCAAATTTGCCTGTGCATGTTTCCATTATGGTTGCAACGGTGTTCTTATTTGGTTCTGAATACACTGTATTCATCAATGCGTTTTCAACAAGTTGTTTATACTTCTAATGTTTTTTTCGCTTTTTCCTGTAATACCTATAATATAATAAGTCTCTACGTAATCGGAACGAAGTTTGTTTTTTTACTACTGTTTTTCATATTATTTGAGGGTGTGTCAAAATGTACTTGAATATACAATATTTTGGCACACCCTCTATTACTATTACAAATTTATTTGCAAGCAAAAACTGCAGTATTATTTTTTATCATATCTTGATAAGCCATAACTCCTGCTTTAGAAAGTTCTACAGTCATAGTCTCCCCGTTTGCATTATACATATTTACATGGTTATCATCGATGAATGTCATAAATTTTGTACTCTGTCCGTTTGCTTCTACCGACCAAGATTTGTCGCTATCGTCGAATACGAGTTCAAAAGTCTTGTTCGCGGTTTCATCGGTAATGGTGTATCCGTTTTCGTGTGTTTTTACTAAATATTCATGACCGTTTTCACCTTTGATCTGTTGAGTATTATCTGCGATGGGATTAGAACCTGACCAGAATTCGACAGAGTTCAATACTACGACATCGGCCAATAGAGAAATTTCGTATACCGGAAGAACCCAGAATGCAAAAAACACAAGTTCACTTACAAATTTGTTTCCTCCTACACCTTTATTCCATCCGAGGAGCTTGTTTGTCAATCCAAAAGATCCTATACAAGAGGAAAACATCAGGCTGCCGCAAAGTAATACGACTACAGCCATAGTCAATTTGTTTCTTTTCATAATTGTATGAATTAAAAATAGTTTATTAGTACTCTTTGCTTAATTAACACATTATAATAATAATTGTTCGTTTTATTGCAAATATAAGATAAACATTAGATAAATGCAACTAATAAACAATGATTTGTTATGATATAGATCAATATTATTAGTATTTTTTATTGTAAAAATTTAGACAGGCCCTTAAATCCGCTTTTGTTTTAATTTTTTATAGATACCGGTATTTGATTATTTTTATCTGATAAATTTTTGATGCCGTAACCAATCGAAAAGAAGATCTTGCCATATTTTATAATAAGCAAAATTTGTATTGCATCCCCAACCATGTCCTCCGGACGGGAAAATATACATAGAAGCATTGATGCCTTTTTGTTTGAGTTCGTTATAAAATAGAGTACTGTTTGCTGGATGAACAGATTTGTCGTCATCACTCAGCAAAAGCAATGTCGGCGGTGTTGTCGGGGAGATTTGTTTTTCGTTCGAAAAATTGTCGTTTTCTATTCCTTTCCCTAATAGATTTTCTTTACTTCCTTTATGAGTTAAGTTATTATCCATAGTAATGACCGGATAGAAAAGAATCATGAAATCCGGACGATTTTGTTTATCGAAATGTGTCCCTAAAGTGGCTGCTAAATGGCCTCCGGCAGAAAAACCGCTTATACCTATTTGGTTAGCCTTTATGTCCCATTCTGATGCATTTTGTCGAATGATATTCATCGCTTCTTTAGTATCAGAAAGCGGTATGTCGGCATGTCCGTTGGGCAGCCTGTATTTTAAGACTATTCCGGCAATGCCTTTTCGGGTAAGAAGTTTTGCAAAATCATGACCTTCATGTTGCATTGCTTGACGAGCATATCCTCCTCCCGGACAAATTAAGATAGCTGTTCCTGTGTTGATTTTTTTATCGGGTAGGTAAACATACATTTCTGCAGTGTGACTGTTTAACAATCTGCCTCCTTCAATTATTTTTTCAGGGAGAATAATACCGTTATTTTCTTTTGCGCCATTAGGCCACACCGGTATCGTGAATGGATTTTGAGAGAAGATCATTGTATTAAAAAATAATGCTATAATAGAGAATATCCATTTCATAAATTTAGAGTCGTTAAGCTTTTATTTTACTTTTGTAATATTCGTATAGTTTCAAGACTTTATTTACGTAGCTATATGTTTCGCGTCCTCTGAAATATCCGAATTTGCAGACCTCATCATTGAAATATTCGGGATTGCTTTTCAGCAGAATATATTCAGCAACATTTCCGTCCCATTTTTGTGGATCTTTGCCGTACTTTTTCGCTAAAGCGATGGCGTCGAGGACATGCCCTATTCCGGAGTTGTATGAAGCCAGAATAAACTTCATGCGTTCTTGAGGATCTTCTATTGTCGAAAAACTCCGTTCTAAAGATGCCATTATTTTTATTGCGGTTGCGATATTTTTTTCCGGATTTTGTATGTCTTTGTCTGCTAAACCGTTGCTTCTTGCGGTACGAGGCATAATTTGCATTAGTCCTTTAGCTCCGGCCCATGATACCACCGATGTGTCAAATCTCGATTCATGGTAAGCTTGAGCTGCTATCAATCGCCAGTCCCAGCCTTGTTCTTTTGCATATTTCTTAAATAGAGGATCATATACAGAGATTTGTCCCTTTTTTATAGATAAAACTTCAGGTATCGGAGAGTTCTTGCTTAGTTCGAAATATCGTTTTAAAATTTCCTTGTATTTAGGGCTTTTTGTATTATTTTCAGCCCATTTGTCAATAGCTTTTGCCAGTTCAGGCTCGTTTGTCCTGACCGCCCAAGCCGACCGTTGAGGAAAACTGATATTCAATTTTATGTCTATATTATTATAATAAGTTTTATTGAGACGGGCTATGTTATTATCGGCGAGGGCATAATCTATTTTACCGTTAGCCACCATTTCTATCAAATCTTCGGTAATAATGGTGTCTTTATTCATTAAGTGTATTTTGATTCCTCCTCCCAGTTCACTATTCAGATTATTGATACGGGTTTCATATTTCGAATCTTTTTCTACATATATGTCTTTTCCGACAAGTTCGGTAACATTGCGTAATAATGTCTTATTTTTTTCTATTCGTTGGATAAGGACCTGGTGAGTAATTATTTCAGGCCCGCAATAGAGTAATCGGTCTTTTAAGTCACCTGTGATCGGGATATCGTAAGCAATAATATCTCCTTCCCCCTTTTGCAGCATTTCGACCAGTTTTCCGATATTTTCCGCAACAACTATTTTGATCTTTAATCCTTCCGATTCGGCAAATTGTTTGATCAATTCGTATTCGTATCCCATTTCTTCACCGCGGTACAAGAAATAAGAAGTTGAGCTGTATAATGTGAGTACGGTCAATTCACCTTTTTTCTTGATCGATTCCAGATCATTTAACTCCTGATTCTTTTCTTTTTTTCCATGTTGGCAAGAAAATAGAAACAGAAACAAAAGTATGTAAGCCGTTATTCTTACCATATCGGGCTTGATTAAGGATTCAGTTTATGGGCTATAAAATTTGTCAGAATATCGATTGCAACAAGGTTGTTTCCACCTTGAGGTATAATTAGATCGGCATATCGTTTTGTTGGTTCTATATGTTGCAAATGCATAGGTTTCAGTACCTTTTCATATCGGTCTATTACCATTTCCACGGTACGTCCCCGTTCTATAATATCTCTATTGATAACCCGGATAAGCCGATCGTCCGCATCTGCATCGACAAATACTTTCATATCCATCATATTGCGTAACTCTTCATCGCAAAGTATCAAAATACCTTCGACAATAATCACGTCTCTCGGTTGGATCGGAATCGTTTCTTTAGACCGAGTGCATGTTAGATATGAATAGATCGGTTGTTCGACCGGTTTGCCGGCTTTTAAATCTTTCAGTTGATTGACAAGTAATTCGAACTCTATGGCTGCCGGCTCGTCGAAGTTGAGTTTCAGGCGTTCTTCCAGGGGTAAATTGCTATTATCCCTATAATATGAGTCTTGAGGAATTACGGTTACTTCACCTTCCGGTAAACTTTGTATAATTTTGCGGACAACGGTCGTTTTCCCGGATCCTGTTCCGCCGGCAATACCAATAATTAGCATATAATTTCAGATAACGACAAAATAATATTTATTTTTGCATTCACAGTGAACATATCCGGATTTTTAAGAATCCGGAAACCGAAAAATATTTACAAATATAATAAATTTGATTATGGTAAAGCACATAGTTTTATTTAAGTTCAAAAAAACGGGAGATATTGCATCGGTAAAAGCTACGATGCGAGAGTTTAAATCTGCTTTGGAGGCATTAAAAGATAAGATACCTTTTTTGCGTTTTATAGAAGTCGGAGTCAATGAGAATCCGAAAGAGGATTTTGATATGTGCCTTGTTACGGAATTCGATTCAATGGAAGATCTGGCAAATTATGCGGTGCATCCCGACCATGTGGCAGCGACCCAAATTATAAAAGATATAAAGGAGGGAAGGGCTTGTGTCGATTACACATTCTGATGGAATTTTTCCGGTTTTCGATGGGTGAGGGTTTGTTTAAGTTTTCTTATAGGGAATATTGTCAAGGCATCTTTGCATTTTTTTCGTTCTGTAATGATGTTGGCGGCATCGGCATGATTCCCTTCGAAAGGGGAACTGACTGTTCATATAGATTTCTTTAAAACCTGATCCGGGCAAAATTTAGACGACAGGCTCTAAGAATATTTATTTCCCTGTATAGGATTGTTTTTCTTTTTTTGTTATCTTAGCTACATGATAGAAAATGATAAAAATGTAGCGGTAATAAAACCGTATCACTTCGGATTAGCTTTAAGCGGGGGCGGTGCTCGCGGTTTTGCACATGTGGGTGCATTGAAGGTCCTTGATGAGATGGGAGTGCGTCCCGATATTATTTCGGGAACGAGTGCGGGCTCTTTGATCGGAGTATTGTATGCCGACGGATATACTCCGGATGAAATTATAGACTTGTTTTCGTCTCTTAATTTCAGTGATTTGGCAGAAATAACAATCCCTCGTTCGGGATTCTTCAAGATAACGCGTTTTCGAAATTTTTTGAAAAAAGTTTTGCGGGCTCGTTATCTTGAAGATTTAGAGATTCCGGTTATGGTTACAGCTACAGATCTGGATCAGGGATGCAGCAAGACTTTTGCTACAGGACCTGTTATAGATATTGTTTGCGCTTCATGCAGTATCCCTGTGTTGTTTAGTCCGGTAATAATCGATAATGTTCATTATGTCGATGGCGGAGTATTGAGAAATTTTCCGGTTACTCCTATCCGCCCGTTTTGCGATATTGTTATGGGAGTAAATGTGAATCCGATGGTTGCAAAAGAGTACAAAAAGTCGATTATCGGAATAGCAGAACGTTCATACGGCTTTATTTTCAAAAGTAATACGCTTGCCGATATGAAGTTATGTGACATACTTATACAAACTAAAGAAATTATAGATTATAACATATTTGATATAGAGAATCTTAGGGAGATTGCTGCTTGTGGGTATCGAGATACTCAAGAGGTTATAAGTTTAGATAAAGAAAATCTTAAAAATCTAAAAATTCCTTTTCGCACATAGGACATCCTTTTTATTATGAACAGAAGACAAAAGATGATTATTTATCAGGTGCTTCCGCGCCTGTTCGGGAATCAGAATGATGCGTGTAAATGCAACGGTACGATAGAAGAAAACGGAGTCGGTAAACTGGCAGATTTTACTCCGAAAGTTTTGCGTGAAATAAAAATGCTTGGATGTACGCATATTTGGTATACCGGCATTATTGAACATGCCACGCAAACCGATTATACCCAGTACGGGATTGAGCGGGACAATATGTTTGTCGTAAAGGGGAAGGCCGGTTCTCCTTATGCAATAAAAGACTATTATGATGTCGATCCCGATCTTGCTGTTAATATATCTGAACGGATGCAGGAATTCGAATCTTTAGTCGGGCGTTCTCATGCCGCAGGGTTGAAAGTCATAATAGATTTTGTTCCGAACCATGTTGCCCGCCGTTACCATTCCGATGCACAACCTGACGGAGTCATCGATTTGGGACAGAATGATAATTCGGAGGTTCATTTTGATCCCCAAAATAATTTCTATTATATTCCTCGACAAGAGTTCCAACCACAATTTTATATAGGAGAAGGAGACCAAAAGTATAGGGAATATCCGGCCAAGGCCACCGGAAATGATTGTTTCGGAGCTTATCCGAATAGAAATGATTGGTATGAAACCGTTAAGTTGAACTATGGAGTAGATTATTTACATGGCCGTCGGAAATGTTTCGATCCCATACCTGACACATGGTTTAAGATGAGAGACATATTGCTGTTTTGGTGTAGTAAAGGTATAGACGGGTTTCGTTGCGATATGGCAGAAATGGTTCCTGTTGAGTTTTGGGGATGGGTGATTCCTCGGATCAAAGAACTATATTCCGGAGTCGATTTTATTGCCGAAATATACAATCCGCATGAATACAGATATTATATCGAAGGCGGTAAATTTGACTATCTCTATGATAAAGTCGGGTTGTATGATCTATTACGCAGTATTGTGAATGGGCATGCGGCAGCTTCTCAGATTACCCGCTGTTGGCAATCTTTAGATGGGATAACAACTCACATGTTGAATTTTCTTGAGAATCATGATGAACAGCGTATTGCATCCCCTAATTTCGCAGGAGATCCCTTCCGGGCTTATCCGGCTTTAATTGTTTCGGCAATGATGAATGTAAATCCGATGATGATTTATTTCGGGCAGGAGTTGGGAGAGCCGGCTGCAGATGCCGAAGGTTTCAGCGGATTGGACGGACGCACGACGATTTTCGATTATTGGAGTGTGCCATCGGTTCGTACGTGGTATGCCGGAGGAAAATGTTCCGAAGCCGGTCTTACACCGGAACAGAAAGAATTGCGTCGCCGTTATAAACAAGTGTTGACGTTATGTAATAAAGAGATAGCAATCAGAGAGGGTGCTTTTTTTGACTTGATGTATGTAAATGGAGACAATCCGGACTTTGATGCTCGCAAACAATATGCGTTTTTGCGAAAAAAAGATAATGAATTGCTGGTTATTATCGTAAATTTCTGTAATAGAGAGGTTGAAGTAGGAGTGAAGTTGCCACAGCATGCTTTTGATCTGTGGAATATGACACCTCGAGAGTATTCGGCAAAAGAGTTACTGACCGGAGATGTAGAGCAGAAAGTCGTTTCTCCGGAAATTTTGTTCCGGTCATCGGTAAAAGCTTATGGAGCTGTAATATGGAAATGTACCGATACAAATAATCGAAAAAAAAAGATTTAATGTGTCGAAATAATAAATGAAATTGTACCTTTGCAAAAAAATTAACCAATCGGATTTATTTTAAAAACACAATGAGCCAGAAACCACCTTTCAAGGTTTTCGCGGGAACGAATTCCCGTTATCTTGCCGAAAAAATTTGTAGCGCTTTAAATTGCGAAATGGGAAACATGAAAATTCAGCATTTTGCAGATGGTGAATTCGGAGTATCTTTTGAAGAATCTATTCGAGGAAGCCAAGTTTATTTGGTACAATCGACATTCCCTAATTCTGATAATTTGATGGAACTTTTGTTGATGATCGATGCCGCAAAAAGAGCTTCTGCGAAATCGATAATTGCAGTAGTACCTTATTTTGGTTGGGCGCGGCAAGATCGCAAGGATAAACCGCGTGTCTCTATTGCTGCAAAGCTGATAGCCGATTTGTTAAGTGTTGCCGGTATTGATCGTTTGATTACTATGGATCTGCATGCAGATCAGATACAGGGATTCTTTAATGTTCCGGTAGATCATCTGTATGCCTCTTCTGTGTTCAGTCGTTATATTCAGTCGTTAAAGCTCGAAAATATGGTTATTGCGACACCGGATGTCGGTGGCTCGAAGCGTGCTAATTCGTATGCAAAATATTTCGGTGTACCTTTGGTATTATGCCATAAGTCCAGAGCAAAAGCCAATGAGGTAGAAAGTATGACGGTAATCGGTGATGTTGAAAATAAGAATGTCATTCTTATCGATGATATGGTAGATACGGCAGGAACTATAACTAAAGCTGCAGATTTGATGATGAGTAAAGGTGCTCTTTCTGTGCGGGCGATTGCCAGTCATGCCGTTATGTCCGATCCTGCAACAGATCGGGTAAATGAGTCAAAATTGACCGAAATGATTTTTACCGACAGTATCCCTTATTATAAAGATTGTCCTAAGGTTCGCATACTAAGCATTGCAGAGATGTTTGCAGATACTATTCGCAGAGTATATGAGAATGAGTCTATTAGTTCGCAATATATTATATAGTTTATTTTAGGTCGGCTTTTATAAATTTGCAAAATACAAGAAAACCGTTTTATCTCTTATAGCAATGATAAAACGGTTTTTTATGTCATTATTATTTTTTAACCCTTTCGGATTATTTCTTCAATAGAAAGAATATGTTTTTATAAGTGTTTGATTTTTAAAATAATATCTGTTTGTTGATAAATAATGAGTTTTGCAGGGCTGATAAGATAGTTTTTATGAATTGCTTCTTGTTTGGAGTAAAGATGTTTTTTAGGGATTTAATTCGGAAAATTAGTGTACTTTTGCCTTGAAATTTATTCAGAAATAAAACTGTAATTGTATGAAAAATAAATGGTTGTATATATTGTTCGGTTTACTCATTATGTTTTCATCTTGTATAAAGGATGAAGCTCCTAATGTAGAAGCCGATATTGAGGATATTACTATCCCGGATATGACTAGTGTACTGAATGTGAAAATAGATCAGAATAGAGTTTCTGTGTTTTTGAAGGAGGGCATGGTCGATCGTACAAATATAGAGCCTTCTTTTACTCTTTCCCCAGGGGCGACTATTGCTCCGGTAAATACCGGTAAATTAGATTTTACAAAACCTCAGAAATATATTGTAACGTCAGAAGATAAGAATTGGCAAAAAACATATACTGTCGTATTTCTTGAAACAGAAATTCCGACTGTTTACGATTTTGAACATTGGGCAGTTAATGAGTGGGAAGAGGTTTATGAGCATAGCGTTGAAAATGTCGAAGGAGAAGATATTTCGGTGGATCAGTATATTTGGGCGTCCGGAAATTCTGCTTTCTCATTGGTTGCAAATGGAGGACCTAAAGATTTTCCGACGTTTAAGGCGACTTCTATAGATGTGCATTCGGGAGAGGGTGCAGCTTGTTTAAAGACCAGAAAAACAGGTTCTTTACCAGCTTCACAGGGAATGCCGATTGCTGCCGGGAATCTGTTTTTAGGAGAGTTTACGTCTAAAGGGATAAACATTATGAAAGAACCGATGAAAGCTACGCATTTCGGTTTACCTTTTAGGAAAAAACCTCTGCAGATGAGTGTTTGGTTTAAGTATGATGGCAGTAATGTGAATATGTCCTACGATAAAAAAGGCAATGGAACGCAATATGGAGACGGTCGGGATTATTGTGCCGTATATGCCGTTTTGTATGATAATGTAAAAGCTAAAAATTTATATGGAGTTTCTTATCTTGACGGAAATACGATATTAAAAGAAGATGAAGATAATCCCATTATCGCTGTTGCCGGACTGCATGAGCAGGCTGACAACTCTGATCAATACGGCACAGGAGGTGTATATAAACATCATGTATTCGATTTTAAATATAGAGAAGGGAAAAGTGTAGATCCCGATCGTTTGAAAAATTATGAGTATAGCCTTGCAATTGTATTCTCTTCCAGTTTTTATGGCGATCATTTTATAGGAGGAGTGGGGAATACTCTGTGGATCGATGACGTAAAAATTGAATGTGAAGAAAATTGAAAAAATATACGATGAAGACGCTGAAAAAAATGGGATTGGCAGCAATGCTGTCGCTATTGATAGGTACAGTTTCTGAAGCTGAGGCCAAAAAATATGAGTTCAGTGTGAAGGCCGGTATTAATATCGGAGGGACTTCTCCGATGGGACTTCCTGCCGAAATACGAGGTATTAATTCTTATAATCCGACACTTTCTTTTTCGTTGGAAGGAAGCGTGAAACGGGAGCTGACCGAGAAGTGGGGAGTTATGACCGGGATTCGATTAGAGACACGGGCTATGGAAACCGATGCTCAAGTAAAGAACTATCGGATAAGACTGTTGAATGACGGACGTTATATTGAAGGAATTTTTACTGGAGATGTAGAGACAAAAGTGAAGAATGATTATGTCACGATACCTATATTGGCGGTATATGATATTTCGAAGCGGTGGGATTTGAAATTCGGAGGTTTCTTGTCTATCCTGACTCGTGGAGACTTTTCTGGAACTGCACGGAACGGTTACATTCGGGAAGGGAATCCGTTAAGTCAGAAAATGAACGTGGATGCTACTTATGATTTTTCTGACGATATTAAAAAATTTAATGCAGGCCTTGAGCTTGGAGCAGAGTTTGTTGCGTATAAACATTTATCGGTTTACGGTGATTTGACGTGGAGTCTGACCCCACTTTTCCCCGGAGACTTTACGGCGATAAGTTTTAAGATGTATAATGTATATATGAATCTCGGCTTTGCGTATGTGTTTTAAATAAGCGGTCCGAAAGGAGAAGATACATAAAAGGTTGCTCTGTCGGAGCAGCCTTTTGTCGTATTCGGGAAATGCATTGTTAGGTTGATGTTATAAAAATAACTACCTTTGTGCCGAATTTGAAAAATCATGCAAAAATGCGTGATATATGTCACATTCGGATTTAAAATTAACAAAAGAAGCAATTAACGAAATATGATAACAGTAAATAATTTGGCCATACAATTCGGGAAACGGGTACTTTTTCAAGATGTGAATCTTAAATTTACTCCGGGAAATTGTTATGGTATTATAGGGGCTAACGGGGCAGGAAAATCCACTTTTCTGAAAGCGATCAGCGGACAGATCGATCCGAATCACGGAACAATTGCATTAGGTCCGGGTGAACGGTTATCGGTATTGAGTCAGGACCATTTTGCTTTTGACGAGTTTACCGTGATGGATACCGTATTGATGGGACATACGGTTTTGTGGGATATAATGAAAGAAAAGGATGCCCTTTATTCGAAACCGGATTTTAGCGATGCTGATGGTATTCGAGTTTCTGAGCTGGAAGAGAAGTTTGCAGAACTGGAAGGTTGGAATGCCGAAAGTGATGCTGCTAATTTGTTAAGTGGTTTGGGAATAAAAGAAGATCTGCATTATATGATGATGAAAGATCTTAGCGGTAAACAAAAAGTACGTGTTTTGTTAGCAAAAGCTTTGTTCGGAAAGCCGGATAACCTGTTGCTTGATGAACCTACCAACGACCTCGACCTTGAAACCGTTATGTGGCTCGAAAATTATTTGTCGGAGTTTGAAAATACGGTATTGGTTGTTTCGCATGATCGACACTTCTTAGATTCAGTCTGCACACATACCGTTGACATCGATTACGGTAAAACCGAGTTGTTTGCCGGAAATTATAGCTTTTGGTATGAATCGAGTCAATTGGCTTTGCGTCAACAACAGCAACAAAATAAGAAAGCTGAAGAAAAACGTAAAGAATTGATGGAGTTTATTCAGCGTTTCAGTGCTAATGTTGCAAAGTCAAAACAGACCACGAGTCGTAAAAAGATGCTGGAAAAATTGAATGTCGAAGAAATCAAACCTTCTTCACGTCGTTATCCGGGCATTATTTTTACTCCCGATCGAGAGCCGGGGAATAAAATTCTCGAAGTGAGAGGGCTTGAAAAGTCAGTTGATGGAACTTTGCTATTCAAGGATGTGAATTTTACGGTTGAGAAAGACGACAAGATTGTATTTTTATCTCGAGATCCTCGTGCCATGACTGCTTTTTTTGAAATTATAAATGATGTGGTTAAGGCTGATAAAGGTACGTTTGAGTGGGGGCAAACTATTACGACTGCCTATTTGCCTCTTGACAATTCGGCATTTTTCAATACCGATATGAACCTGATCGATTGGTTAGCTCAATTCTCAGAAGATACCAGTGAATTGTATCTAAAGGGGTTTCTCGGAAAAATGTTGTTTTCCGGAGAAGAGTTGTTGAAAAGCGCTTCGGTATTATCCGGAGGGGAAAAAATGCGTTGTATGATTGCCCGTATGATGATGAAAAATGCTAATACGATGATTTTGGATTCTCCTACGAATCATCTTGATTTGGAGTCTATACAGGCGTTTAACAATACATTGAAGGCATTTAAAGGAAATATTCTGATGTCTTCTCATGACCATGAGTTTATCGAGACAGTTTGTAACCGGGTTATCGAACTTACTCCGAATGGCATAATCGATAAAATGATGGACTATGACGATTATATTACCGATGAACGAGTGAAAGCTCTTCGTGAAAAGTTATATCGATCATGACAAATGGTAAAATATGGTTATTGGAGCGCATTTATTAATGCGCTCTTTTTATAAAGGGAAAAAGCGGTTTTGAGTTTCTCTCTTTATTGATTACTTTTGCACATATTGAATAGGAGGACGCGTTTATGCCATTAAATTTACCATCCAGATTGCCGGCTGTAGAGATATTGAAATCTGAAAATATTTTCGTAATGGATTCTCAGCAGGCATCTACTCAAGATATACGGCCTTTGCGTATTGTCATATTGAATTTGATGCCGTTGAAGATTACGACCGAAACCGATCTTATCCGGTTATTATCCAATACGCCATTGCAGATAGAGGTGGATTTTCTGAAAATATCGGGACACATATCGAAAAATACTCCGGTAGAGCACATGATGACGTTTTATAAGGATTTTTCGACGTTGCGGAATGAAAATTATGATGGTATGATTATTACCGGAGCTCCGGTAGAGCAGATGCCGTTTGAAGAAGTCGATTATTGGAAAGAGGTTTCTGAGATATTTGATTGGGCACGTACGCATGTGACTTCTACATTATATATTTGTTGGGCGGCTCAAGCAGGATTGTATCATTTTTATGGTGTTCCTAAATATCCGTTGCCGCAAAAAATGTTCGGGATTTTCAAACATAAAGTGTATGATCATCAAAATCCGATATTCAGAGGATTCGATGATGAATTTTATGTACCTCATAGCAGGCATACGGAGGTGCGTAAGTCCGATATAGAGAAAGTTCCTGAACTGACCCTGCTTTCGGAGTCTGAAGAATCCGGAGTATATATGGTTATGGCACGTGGAGGTCGGGAATTTTTTATTACCGGGCATTCGGAGTATTCGCCTTATACTTTAGACACGGAATATCGTCGGGATTTGGATAAGGGGTTACCGATAGAGATGCCGTTGAATTATTACCGGAATAATGATCCGAAGGAAGGACCGTTGGTTCGCTGGAGAGGGCATGCCAACCTTTTGTTCTCTAATTGGCTGAATTATTTTGTATATCAGCAAACACCATACGATATTCGGGAAATAAAATGATATCATCAAGACCTATCGAACTTCTCTCTCCTGCCAAGAATGCCGAGATCGGTATCGAAGCAATTAATCACGGGGCAGATGCCGTTTATATAGGTGCGCCTCGTTTCGGAGCTCGTGCTGCTGCGGGCAATGATACGACCGAAATAGCCCGACTGGTCGATTATGCCCATAAATATGATGCGCGGGTGTATGTGGCGTTGAATACGATATTGAAAGACGATGAATTGCTTGAGGCCGAACGGATTATTGGCAATATGTATTCTGTCGGTGTCGATGCTCTCATTGTTCAAGACATGGGGATTCTTGAACTGGATATACCTCCGATAGCTTTACATGCCAGTACGCAAACCGATAATCGTACGGTAGAAAAGGTACGTTTCCTTGAAAATGCAGGATTTTCGCAGGTAGTGTTGGCCAGAGAATTGTCGTTAGAACAAATCCGGCATATTTCAGAAAATACGACAGTTCCTTTGGAGGTTTTTATACATGGAGCCTTGTGTGTAAGTTATAGCGGACAATGTTATTTGAGTCATTGTTTGAGCGGACGCAGCGCTAATCGTGGAGAGTGTGCGCAATATTGTCGGCTTCCTTATACGTTACTGGATGCAGACGGAAAGGTATTGGAAAAAAATAAACATCTACTCTCTCTTAAAGATATGAACCGTACCGACAGCCTTGAGGCATTGTTGGATGCCGGAGTTTCTTCCTTGAAGATTGAAGGACGTCTTAAGGAAATGTCTTATGTTAAAAATGTGACGGCTTGGTATCGCAAGAAGTTAGATGCGATATTGGAGCGTCGTCCGGAGTATGCGAGGTCTTCTTCCGGAAAGACCGATTTCTTTTTTACTCCCGATCCGAACAAGAGTTTTAATAGAGGCTTTACTCCGTATTTGTTGAATGAAAAAGACTCGAGATCTATATCGTCTCCTGATACGCCTAAGTCGATGGGAGAATATATAGGTACGGTAAAACAGGTTTCCTCTAAATCGATAACTGTAGCCGGAGTACAAAAGTTGAATAATGGAGATGGGATATGTTTTTTTAATGAATCCGGTATATTTGAAGGGTTTCGAGTGAATAGGGCGGAAGGAAATCTTATATTCCCGGCAGAAATGCCTCGGATAAGGATTAAAACGAAACTGTACCGTAACTATGATCAGGAATTTGAGAAAACTCTTGCCCGAAAAAGTGCAGACAGGAGAATTGCAGTAAACTTGGAGTTATCCGGCACATTAGAAAAGCTGTGCTTATTGATTACGGATGAAACCGGAGTATCGGTTTCCATTTCTCGGGAATGGTCGGGAGAAAAAGCAAGGAGTCCGCAATCTGAGAATCAGAAAAATCAATTGGGAAAATTGGGGGATACTCCATTTCGGATGGACAAAGTCGTTTTAAATGCTACGGAAAACTTTTTTATTCCGGCTTCTTTGTTGGCGGATATGCGTAGGCAAGGAGCGGAGCTTTTGTTAAAAGTTCGAAAAGAGGCATATCGTACAGAAAAAAGAAAGCCGGCTAAGGGTATCTATCCTTTTCCTCAATCGAAATTGACCTATCTTGGGAATGTCTATAATGCAAAGGCGCGAAAATTTTATGCCGAACATGGAGTCTCGGAAATCGATCCTGCATTTGAAGTACAAGTACAAGATAATGTACCTTTAATGTTTACCCGTCATTGTATACGTCGCGAATCGGGACATTGCTTTCGTGAAAAAAGTGCTGGAGAATGGAAAGCTCCGCTTTATTTATGTTATAAAGATACCCGTTTACGCCTTGAGTTCGATTGTCGTTTATGTGAGATGAGAGTTTATAAAGAATAGAGCCTTTTATAGATTGGTGATAGTTTATTTTAACCTATACTGAGATTTATGAGGAGTGTTGAGGGCTTTCCGATAAAAAAATATTATCCGGTCATTTTTGCGATTTCTTTTGTGGGAGACAGTTTTTCTTTTTAAATATGAATACCGTAATTATGTTTTACTTCATCCATGACAAATGTGCTCTCTATCGAGCCTAAGCTTTCTATTGAACCCAATACGTTCAGTATGAATTCTTGATAATATTTCATATTGGGTGCGTGGATTTTTAACAGATAGTCAAAACTTCCCGATATGTTATAACACTCGGTTACCTCTGGAATGTCCTGAATGATCCGGGTAAACTCGGTTGCTATTTCCTGATTTATTCTGCTCAGCTTTACGTTGCAGAATACAATGAACCCTTGATTTAACTTTTCTGCATCCAGAATCGCAATATATTTTTTGATGTATCCTTCGTTTTCTAAACGTTTAAGCCGTTCGAATACGGGAGTTGAAGAAAGACTTACTTGCGCGGCAAGTTCTTTGAGCGTGAGTCGTGCATTTCCCTGTAACGTGCGGAGTATTTGTAAATCGACTTTGTCTATTTTAACCAGATTATTCATAGTCTGTTTTTTGAAATTCAATAATAGGAACTTGTTTAAGAGCCTGTCTAAATTTTCCAATAAAAAAATATTATCCGGTCATTTTTGCGTTTTCTTCCGGTCTATTTTCCCGTTTTCCCTCGTCAGATAGCCCGCTATCCTCCTCCTAAAAACAGAAAAATATCCTCGAAAGAAACTCTCAAAACTTACCCGAGTAAAATTTAGACAGACTCTAAAATTTTCGATAGAATAATTTGTTCGGGCTTTCTTTAAATTACCTTTCGCTTTATTTTTGTTTTTATTCGTCAAGCCTTTCGTTATTAACTTTATACAAACAGAAATATGTTCTTAAAAAAAATTCCCGAAACAAAACCGGATAAATTTTGAATAGGCTCGAAGCTCGTTACAAAAATAATGTTTTTCTTTTAATCGTTATAGACCGGAAGAAAATGCGGAAATGACCTGATTTTTTATTGTAGAGTTCAGACTTTAAGCTTTAGGATAATATTCTTTAGAATGGCGAATTTGAAGAATTTGTATAGATTAAAAAATCGAAACAATGAATATATTTAGAATAATTTTCTGTATTATTAAAATATATTGGATTATTATCCTGTATAATGTAGCTTTGTCGTTGTAAATAATAAACATATACTGTTATGTCAAAGAAAAATTATCATTTTGAAACTTTACAGCTTCATGTAGGGCAAGAACATCCGGACTCGGCAACAGATGCACGTGCAGTACCTATTTATCAGACCACTTCTTATGTATTTCATAATTCTCAGCATGCGGCCGACCGTTTCGGATTGCGTGACACAGGGAATATTTACGGACGGTTGACAAATTCGACTCAAGATGTTTTTGAACGGCGGGTAGCAGCTCTTGAAGGCGGGGTTGCGGGGTTGGCCGTCGCTTCGGGTGCCGCCGCTGTTACTTATTCTTTGCAGAATATACTTGGAGTGGGAGATCATGTTGTTGCCGCAGACAATTTATATGGCGGTTCGTTCAATCTCATTACGCATACGTTGGCAGCACAAGGTGTTAGCTATACTATCGTCAATGTGAATGATCTGAAATTGCTCGAGGCTGCAATCAGACCTAATACGAAAGCGATTTATGCCGAAACTTTTGGGAATCCGAATTCTGATGTGACGAATATCGATGCTGTTGCAGAAGTCGCTCATCGTCATAATATTCCGTTGATTATAGATAACACTTTCGGGACTCCGTACTTGATTCGTCCCATTGAGCATGGAGCGGACATAGTAATCCATTCTGCGACTAAATTTATCGGTGGACATGGTTCTAGTTTAGGGGGAGTTATTGTGGATGGCGGTAAATTCGATTGGAAAAAAGATGCAGAAAAATTCCATTCTTTAGCTAAACCAGATCCGAGTTATCATGGAGCTGTTTTTGCAGATGTGGCAGGACAAGCGGCATTCGTTACCCGCATACGGGCGGTCATTTTGCGTGATACCGGTGCTGCTATCTCTCCGTTCAATGCTTTTATCCTGTTGCAAGGGCTGGAAACTTTATCCCTGCGAGTGGAACGGCATGTCGAAAATGCTTTGAAAGTGGTTGATTATTTGAAAAATAATCCGAAAGTATCGAAAGTGAATCATCCTTCGCTACCGGATCATCCCGATCATGCCCTTTACGAAAAGTATTTTCCTAAAGGGGCTGGCAGTATTTTTACGTTTGAAATAAAAGGAGGAAAAGAAGAGGCCTGGAAATTTATCGATTCATTAGAAATTTTTTCGTTACTGGCCAATGTCGCTGATGTAAAAAGTCTTGTCATCCATCCATATACTACAACACATTCTCAAATGACACCGGACGAATTGGCGCAACAGCATATTACGCCTTCAACTATAAGGCTTTCGATAGGTACGGAACATATAGATGATATTCTTGCAGATCTTGATCAGGCATTTTCTAAAATTTAAACAGGCATGTCGGGAGATGTGACCATTGTTCGTTGGGATGGCAAGTATCGGGATGATTTTGTTCGGTTGAACCGGGATAGATCGAACGGTATTTCAGGGTGTAAACCGATGATTTGAGAATTTTAAGAAAGTGAAAATAGAATTTGATTTTATATATTTTCTTTTTGAAAGGCGGTAAAAAGGACTGTTTTCTTGTTCGAATTTACATTCCTTTTTGTTTTTGGGGATAGAAGCGATACGTTTGTGAGAATCAAAAAGTTTGTAACATTATTTTTTCTAAAACTTTCGCATAATCTGTGTATTTCAATCACATTATTTCGTATTTTTGTGCTTTGAAAAACTTAAACTTGCATATATGTCTGAAAACAAGAGAATTAAAACCGCTTTGGTTTCGGTATTCCACAAAGATGGATTAGATGAGATATTAAAGAAATTACATAGTGAAGGTGTACGTTTTATATCTACCGGTGGTACGCAGGCTTTTATAGAGTCATTGGGCTTACCTTGTCAGGCTGTTGAAGACCTTACCGGATATCCTTCCATATTGGGAGGACGTGTGAAAACCCTTCATCCTAAAGTTTTCGGAGGTATATTGTGTCGTCGCGAATTGGAAGGCGATCAGAAACAAATAGCCGAATATGAAATTCCTGAAATCGATTTAGTGATCGTCGATCTTTATCCTTTTGAAGAAACTGTCGCTTCAGGAGCTGATGAAAGCGCAATTATCGAAAAGATCGATATCGGCGGTATATCTTTGATACGTGCGGCTGCAAAGAACTTTAAAGATGTAGTTATTGTGGCTTCGAAAAGACAATATGCTCCCTTGATGCAGTTGTTGAATGAAAAAGGTGCCGAATCTTCGATCGAAGACCGTAAATGGTTTGCCAAAGAAGCTTTTGCTGTTTCTTCAGGATACGATACGGCAATCTTTAATTATTTCGATAATGGAGAAAACTCTTATTTCCGTTATGCTGAAAACGATGCCAAAGTATTGCGCTATGGTGAGAATCCGCATCAAAAAGGTCTTTTCTTCGGGAAGTTTGAAGATATGTTCGAACAATTGCATGGAAAAGAAATTTCGTATAACAATTTGTTGGATATCGATGCCGCAGTCTCTTTAATTTCAGAATTCGATGAGTTGACATTTGCTATTTTGAAACACAATAATGCCTGCGGGCTGGCTTCGCGTCCTGTATTGGTAGATGCATGGAAAGCTGCGTTGGCAGGCGATCCGGTGTCTGCTTTCGGTGGCGTATTGATCACAAATGGGAAAATCGATAAAGCAACGGCCGAAGAGATGAACAATATCTTCTTTGAAGTCGTTATTGCTCCGGGATATGATGATGATGCCTTAGCTGTCTTAAAACAGAAAAAGAATCGCATCATATTGGTTTTAAAAGAAAATAAAACAAAAGCTTTGCAATTCCGTTCTTTGTTGAATGGCGTATTGATGCAAGACCGGGATTTGCATCGGGAAAAACCCGAAGAATTGACTCAAGTTACCAATAAAGCGGTTCTTCCCGAAGAAGTTGAAGATTTGTTGTTTGCCAATAAAATTGTGAAACACAGCAAATCGAACGCCATCGTATTGGCCAAAGGAAAACAACTTTATGCAAGTGGAGTAGGGCAGACCTCTCGGGTAGACTCGTTGCGCCATGCAATAGAAAAAGCAAAATCATTCGGGTTCGACTTGAAAGGTTCGGTAATGGCGTCAGATGCATTCTTCCCCTTTGCCGATTGTGTAGAGATTGCGCATAAAGAAGGTATCGATACGGTTATTCAACCCGGCGGATCGATTCGTGATAATGAGACTATTGATTATTGCAATGCAAACGGGGTGGCTATGGTTACTACCGGCATTCGTCATTTTAAACATTAAGAAAGGTTATCGGATTATTTCAGATTCGGTCTGAAATAATCCGCCACATTTTATAAAAAAACAGAAAAAATGGGATTATTTTCTTTCACTCAGGAAATCGCAATAGATTTAGGTACTGCCAATACCATTATTATCCATAATGGTAAAATTGTGGTAGATGAGCCATCTATGGTTGCATTGGACAAACGTACCGACAAACTGAAAGCCGTAGGTGAGACAGCACGGCAAATGCATGGTAAGACCCATGAAAATATACGCACATTGCGTCCGTTGAGAGACGGTGTAATTGCCGACTTTTATGCTGCCGAACAGATGATTCGGGGAATGGTGAAAATGGTGAATACCAAGAACCGTTGGTTTACTCCTTCGTTACGCATGGTCGTTTGTATTCCTTCCGGAAGTACCGAAGTAGAGATTCGTGCCGTACGTGACTCTGCCGAACATGCCGGGGGAAGAGATGTTTATATGATTTACGAACCTATGGCTGCGGCTATCGGAATCGGATTGGACGTAGAAGCTCCGGAAGGAAATATGATTGTGGATATAGGTGGCGGTACTACCGAAATCGCCGTTATTTCATTGGGCGGTATTGTTTCGAATAAGTCGATTCGCATTGCAGGAGACGATCTCACAGCCGATATTCAGGAGTATATGGGCCGTCAGCATAATGTCAAAGTCGGAGAACGTACTGCCGAATTGATAAAGATCAATGTCGGATCGGCACTTACCGAATTGGCTAATCCGCCAGAGGACTATATCGTGCATGGACCAAACCGAATGACAGCCCTTCCTATGGAAGTGCCGGTATCTTATCAGGAAATATCGCATTGTATAGAAAAATCTATTTCGAAGATAGAAGCTGCCGTCTTGAGTGCATTGGAACAAACGCCTCCCGAATTGTATGCAGACATTGTTCGCAATGGTATTTATCTGGCTGGTGGCGGGGCTTTGTTGAGAGGCCTTGACAAACGGTTGACCGATAAAATCGGAATTCCGTTCCATATAGCCGAGGATCCGTTGCACGCAGTTGCCAAAGGTACCGGAATCGCATTGAAAAATATCGATAAGTTTTCATTCTTGATACGATAATAATAAACCCGATATGAATAAATTCCCCGACTCGTCGGGGAAAATGTTTTTTTGACAACAAGAGTGTTGTAACTGTAATATATTAGTTGAGGACTCGGCACATGCGCAAACTGATCTCTTTTTTGATAAACCACAGTCCGATCTTTGTGTATGCTTTTTATCTTGCCATCTGTTTTGTTTTGTTATTTAAGTATAATGCTTATCAGCAAAGCGTCTTTTTCAGTTCGGCAAATGAAATGGCAGGCCGTTTTTATACGATGACCAGTGGTATTACGGGATATTTTGGCCTGCGCGAGATAAACCGTGATTTGCAAAAGCAAAATGGAAATCTTGAGATGGAACTCATTCGTTTGCGGGATGAGGTTCGTCGATTGAGTGGTGACAGTTTGTTGATTCGTACCGCTGCAGATACAGCCATCTCTCGCTATGACTTTCAAGTTGCTCAGGTTATAAATAACAGTGTTGTCAGGGCACATAACTACATTACATTGAATAAGGGGCGGAAAGATGGTATTCATTCAGAGATGGGGGTAATCGACCAGAACGGAATCGTCGGCATTATCAATGTCGTTTCCGACCACTATGCCGTTGTCATTTCTTTATTGAATCCCAAGTTGCGTTTGAGTTGCAAGGTAAAAGGCAGCAACTATTTCGGCTCATTGGTGTGGGACGGTAAAGATCCCCGTTTTGCCGTATTAGAAGAGCTGCCTCGCCATGTGCAGTTTGTCAAAGGCGATACGATTGTGACAAGCGGTTACTCCTCTGTTTTCCCCGAAGGCTTGATGGTGGGGACGGTTGAGACTTTCTCAAAACAGCGGAATGACAATTTTTATGCCTTGAAAGTAAAATTGTCAACAGATTTTTCTCGATTGAATGATGTCCGTATACTTGATGATAAAGGGCAAGAAGAACGTCGGATTTTAGAAATGGAGGCCACACAAGATGAATAGGTCGGTCATAGGTTATACATTATTATTTATCGTATTGGTATTGTTGCAAGTGTTGGCTTTCAACCGTATCGCCTTGTTTGGTTATGCGACACCGTTTCTGTTTCTGTATTTCATCTTAAAGTTGCCCACGACGCTATCGCCCAATTGGACAATGACATTGTCTTTTTTGATAGGGCTCATAATCGATATATTCAGCAATACACCCGGAGTGTATGCCTTAGCCTCGGTTTCTGTCGCTTTTGTCAGACGCACATTTATAGCTTTGGTATTGCAACGGGGGAATGAAGAAGTTTCACTTATACCATCGTTTCGGGCATTCGGTTCCGAAAATTTTTCGGTGTATGCATTTTGTATGGTTTTTCTGTTTTGCATTTTGGTATTTTTAATTGAAACTTTTTCATTTTTCTCTCCGCTGGTTTTGATATTGCGAATTTTGTCAAGTACATTGCTTACGTTGGCTTTGATTTTGGCGTTGGAAAGTTTAAATTTGAAAAAGAAGTGACTGTCGATTACAACTCAGGAAACCGCAAATATGTTATTATCGGGATCATGACAGTTGTGATTCTGATATATCTGATACGGCTTTTTACATTGCAGGTATTGGACAATGATTATAAACAATTTGCCGACAGCAATGCTTTTCTCAAAAAAATACAATACCCTTCACGTGGATTGATTTATGACCGCAATGGGAAATTGCTGGTGTATAATCAGCCGGCGTATGATGTCATGATGATCGTCCGGGAAATTCAGGAGTTTGATACTTTAGACTTTTGTCGAACATTGGGTATTACTCGCGAACAGTTTGATCGTCGTTGGGCAATGGTGAAAGACCGTCGCCTGAATCCCGGTTATTCGGCTTATACCCCTCAGACATTTATCTCCCAACTATCAGCACAAGATTATGGCCGTTTGCAAGAAAAATTGTACAAATACCCCGGTTTTTTTATTCAAAACCGTATCCTCAGAGAGTATGCCGTAAATAGTGCCGCTAATGTTTTGGGAAATATCAGGGAAGTATCTCCTCGCGATCTTGAGAAAGACGATTATTATATCCGGGGCGATTATACCGGTGATCTTGGCGTAGAAAAATCTTATGAAAAATATTTGCGAGGCGAAAAAGGCGTAGAAATATTGCTACGGGATGCACATGGCCGGGTAAAAGGAAAATATGAAGACGGAATATATGATATCGCTCCTAAGTCGGGTAAAAACCTCAAACTCTCTATCGATGCCGATTTGCAGCAATACGGAGAGTATTTAATGCAAAATAAGATCGGGGCTATTGTCGCCATAGAACCTTCGACCGGAGAAATATTGGCATTGGTGTCGAGTCCGACGTATGATCCTTCGATATTGGTCGGTCGCGAACGCGGAAAGAATTATCTGATGTTGAATAAAAATCCTTATAAGCCGTTATACGATAGGGCATTTATGGCTGCATATCCTCCCGGATCGACCTTTAAACCGACTCAAGGACTTATATTCTTGCAGGAAAAAGTGATAACTCCCGCGACCTTGTTTCCTTGTTATCATGGCTTTGTAGCCGGTGGCTTGAGGGTCGGATGCCATGCTCACGGATCGCCTTTGGGGCTTCTTTCGGCGTTGCAGACTTCGTGTAATGCCTATTTTTGCTATGGTTTGCGGGCAATGCTTGACAGTCGTTCTAAATATAAAAACACGGCAGAGGCATTTGATATCTGGAAAGACTATCTTGTATCGATGGGCTATGGTTACCGATTGGGAATCGATCTTCCGGGAGAAAGTCGAGGTTTTATCCCGAACAGTAATTTTTATAGCAAGGTGTATGGCGAAAATCGCTGGCGGGCGTTGACCGTTATCTCTATTGCAATAGGGCAGGGAGAAATATTGGCAACACCTTTGCAAATTGCAAATCTGGCAGCAACCATAGCTAACCGGGGATATTTTTATACTCCGCATGTCGTAAAAGAGATACAAGATACGGTTTTGGATGAAGAATTCAGAAAACGACGCTATACCGCTATCGATAGCGGATATTATAAAAATATAGTAGAAGGAATGAGGATGGCTGTGACCGGAGGAACTTGCCGTATCGGTGCTATTCCGGGAATAGAGGTTTGCGGGAAAACCGGTACCGCCCAGAATCCTCACGGAAAAGACCATTCCGCATTTATGGGATTCGCTCCGATGAATAATCCGAAGATAGCCATAGCCGTTTATGTAGAAAATGCAGGATTCGGAGCTACCTTTGGTGTACCTATCGGAAGCCTGATGATGGAAAAATACCTGAATGGGTCTATCGCTCCGGAAAGAGCTTATTTAGAAGAACGTATGGTAACGTCAAACACAATGATATACAGTGGCATTAAGGGAAATTAGCATATGGAAAACGATTGATTGGTATGTTGTCGGACTATATACGGTGCTTGTGCTTATCGGGTGGGTAAGTATTTATGCGGCCAGTTATAATTTCGATAATGCCAGTATTTTCGACTTTTCGGAACGCTCCGGAAAACAGTTGTTGTGGATCGGCCTCTCGTTTTGTATCGCATTTATATTGTTGATGCTTGATAATCGCATATACGAGACTTTGGCATATCCCATCTATATAGGTTTTATGATCCTTCTTGTTGCGACGATCTTTTTAGCTCCCGAAATTAAAGGTTCCCGATCCTGGTTGGTGTTGGGTCCGGTGAATATACAACCGGCCGAATTTGCAAAATTCGGGACGGCATTGGCGTTAGCACGTCTGATCAGTTCATATAATTTCGTGCTGACCGTGCCGTCTAATTTTTTTAAAGCCTGCCTTTTGATTTTGTTACCTATGGCATTGATCATGATGCAGAAAGAGACCGGATCGGCTTTGGTATATGCCTCATTGATATTTATGCTTTATCGTGAAGGCATGACCGGACTGATTCTTTTTGCCGGGTTATGTTCGATCGTTTATTTTGTGGTAGGAGTGAAATATAGCGATATGTTGTGGGGAAGTACCCCTGTGGGTGAGGTGCTTGTGCTGGCATTGATCGTTTTGGTCATAATCGGTATGATCGCTTATTTTTATAAAGACTCTGTCGTGGTACGGAATCTTCTTTTGCTGTCGGCATCGGTTTCCGTAATTTGTTATCTGCTGTCTGTTTTAGGAATATCTTTTAATTGGGTATATGTTATCTTATCATTGATTTTTCTATCCTCTTTGTATATTGTTTTTTTATATCTGCAAAGTCGCAATACGAAACTTCTTCTTACACTTTGTTTTGCCATAGCATCGGTAGTTTTTCTGTTTTCGGTGAATTATGTGTTTACCGATATTATGGAGCCTCATCAGCAGACTCGTATTAAGGTCGCTTTGGGAATGGAAGATGATCCCAGAGGAGCGGGATATAATGTAAATCAATCGAAGATTGCAATCGGATCGGGCGGTTTATGGGGAAAAGGTTTTTTGAACGGGACACAGACCAAATTGAAATATGTCCCCGAACAAGATACCGATTTTATTTTCTGTACAATAGGCGAGGAAGAGGGCTTTTGGGGAGCATCTTTGGTTGTCATATTGTTTTTTGCCCTGATTTTGCGCATTATTCAGATTGCCGAACGCCAGAAGTCGGTATTCGGTCGGGTATATGGCTATTGTGTTGCCAGCATTTTGTTCTTCCATTTAGCTATTAATATCGGGATGGTAATCGGGTTGTGTCCGGTAATAGGTATTCCTCTTCCGTTTTTCAGTTATGGAGGTTCATCCCTTTGGGGATTTACTATTTTGCTATTTGCTTTGCTTCGTATCGATGCCGGGCGATTAGAGAATTATTGATGGGCTGAAGATCTCTCATATTCATTTCAAGGGGCTATTTTTTGTTTCAGAGGCCGGTATGGCTTCTGTAAAATCAACATGCTTGTGTCTATTAAGCGATTAATTGTATTTTTTGGTATAAATGGTGTACTTTTTGATTTATTCTAAAAAGACTGTTTGAAAGAATCTTTTTAAAGTATATTTTTGGAAAGAGAAGTTTAATAGGCAAAATTATAGCGTGTAGACATCCTTATCAATTAATAGCGAAAACTTAAATTTGATCCGTATGAAAAATAAAATTCTACTACTTTTTGTAACTCTTTTTTCTGTTTTTACCGCATCAGCACAGATTACGATCAAACGCGTAGCCGGATGGCATGAAAGTGCTTACATTACTTGGGATCCATATCCGGGAGCTGATATGTACAATGTGTATGTCAAAGAGGTTTCATCGGCTGAATGGATTCGATTGGATACAGAACTTATCCGTAATTACGGTTATTACGGAAGAGCCGATATGGTGGGGCTTAAAGTAGGTCATTATCACTTTAAATTGGAGGCGACACAATCGGGAGATGTTATTGCCGAGAGTACGGTGATCTCGGATGCCGTTTCGGTGAGTGCTTATGATCGCGGAGGATTTGCTCACAAAGACGGAATCGCTGTGGGAGCATATAATAATGACGGTACGCTCAAAAGCAATGCCCGGGTATTGTATGTGACAAACGAAAATTTTAATACGGTTTCTTTGGAGGTAACCGGAGCCGTTTCGAATCCTTGTGTCGGACTTGGAATGATATTGAAAGGTTATGAGAAGGGACGCGAAACCCGACCTTTGTCGATCCGTTTTATCGGGAATATCACCAATGCAGATCTCTCTCAATTGTTGTCCGATGTCAATGGCCTTCAGTTGAAAGGGAAAAATAACAGCATCCCAACTCAGATAACATTAGAAGGAATCGGCGATGATGCAACGGTAACCCATTTCGGCTTTGCTATTATTGGTGCCAATAATGTCGAAATCCGGAATTTGGGATTTATGCTTTTCAATGATGACGGCATTTCGATCAAAGGGGCTTATAAAGTCTGGGTGCATAATTGTGATATATTTTATGGTAAGGCCGGTAGTGCCAGCGATCAGGCAAAAGGCGATGGATCGCTCGATGTGAAAGACAATACCCAATACGCTACATTTTCGTATGTACATTTCTGGGATTCGGGGAAAATGTCGCTTTGCGGTATGAAATCGGAAACCGGGCCCAATTATATAACCTACCATCACAATTGGTTCGACCATTCCGATTCGCGTCATCCACGTATCCGGACGATGACAGTGCATGTATATAACAACTATTATGACGGTAATGCGAAATACGGAGTCGGAGCGACAATGGGATCGAGTGTCTTTGTTGAAGGGAATTATTTCCGTGCCGTGAATCGGCCGATGATGTCTTCTCGGCAGGGAACGGATGCTACGGGAGATGGCACCTTCTCCGGAGAAAATGGTGGTATGATTAAATCTTACAAGAACATTTTTGTTGAGACGGGGAGCAATTTTAGTTACATCACCGCCAATGAAGTAGAAAATTCGAGTGCGACATTTGTCAGTGCTACCGATTTTGATGCTTACCAGGCTTCTGACCGAAACGAAATTGTGCCTGCGACTTATAAAACACTTGCCGGAGGAACGGTTTATGACAATTTCGATACCGATGCTTCGCTGATGTATTCGTATGTTCCCGATGATGCATTGGATGTCCCGGCCAAAGTAAAAGCCAATGCCGGGCGTATGTATGGTGGCGACTTTTCTTGGGAAGGCTTCGACAATTCATCCGATGATGCCGATGATCAGGTGAATGCCAAATTGATGGATGCGATAAAAAATTACCATACTTCGTTACTCGAAATAGCATCATTCAGTAAAACGAACACGGCTCCTGAGACCTATACGGTTACCTATTATAGCGATGCCGAAGGGACATTGCCGTTTATTGTGATGAGCGGGCAGGCACGTGTGATTTATCCGGAAACCGCCCCGGTTAAGGACGGATATGTTTTTGTCGGTTGGAACATTCCGCAAGGAAAAGCGTTGACATCCGATATTTCGATCTTCCCGGCATTTTCAGACGGTAGCAACAGCGTAGTTGGCGGAGGTCAAGAAGTTGTCGTAAACAAATGGACCTTTACCGCATGGAGTTCTGAAACGCAAGCTGCGGTAAGCCATGCTTCGTCGGGCTGGACAAAACTTTCGGATGGCTCGAATCGTTATGATAAGTCGTTTGCGACGGCAACCAATCTCGAATTTTCTGAAACGGAGGGCCTTTCGGTAAATGGTAGTGTCCGGATAAGTTTTGATAACAGTAAAGGTCAATATTTGCAAGGCTCGTTTACGATGAATGTCCCGGTAACGACCGGTCAAAAAGTTACGATTACTTTTTCTAATACGGGAAATTCTAATGGTACCAGAAATCTTTTAATCGATAATGAAGTTATAAGTTCATCTTCCGGTACAAGCAAGGTAAAAGCCGAGTATTTTGTGCCTGAAGGAAAAACGGTTGTTGCCGTGAAAGGTGACGGTAGCCTGAATTATTATGATATAACGGTTACTGAAGAGGCGCAATCGTTGCCTAAACCCGATTTCGCATATGATAAAGATGTCTTTACGGCAGATAGGGCTGCAGTACAGAATCTATTCCCGGTTTTGATAAACGGATCGGACGGGACGGTAACATTCAGCAGTTCCAATGCTTCGGTTGCGACTGTCGATCATAATGGTATTGTCACCCTTGTCGGTTTAGGGGTTACGGTTATAGAAGCGACCGTGGCAGCAACCGAGAATTTCAGTGCTGCATCGGCTCGATATCGGCTTACGGTTATCGACTCATCCATTCCGACATATACGGTGACGTTCATGGATGGGGATGTTGTTTATGAAATTATGGAAAGGCAGACGACCGTTTGTTATCCTGCCGAGAATCCGGAGAAAGAGGCTTATATTTTTGCAGGTTGGGATGTCGCCGAGGGTACGGTTTTGAGTTCGTCCTTGATTGTAAATGCCATTTGGATACCCGTTCCGACCTATACGGTAACTTTTGTTATAGACGGCGTATTTTATACGCAAATGGAAAACCAGACAAGAGTGGTATATCCTGCTACACCCCAGAAAGACGGATATGTTTTCGGAGGTTGGGATATAGCCGAGAATACCCCGTTGACCGGAGACCTTGTAGTGAAGGGAAGCTGGGAAAATTATGCTTCCGGAAGAATCGTTCTCGAATCGGGACAGTTCCCGGCTGGATATGCTTTGGATGGCGTTTCGTTCGGGACAGAGTATACATATTCTTCAGATACGAGAAATGCCAAGTTGTTTACCCTTGCAGCCGGTACTCATACGGTGACTATTCCGGACGGTATGAACGTCTCTTATGTCGCAATTACGGCTTGTGCCCAGAATAATGAAGATAGTAAAGCCATGTTGACGGCATTTAATGGTGAGACCGAAAACTTTGGTTTCTCGGGACGTAAAACCCTTCCGTATAAAACCGCTGAATTTGATAATCTGGATATTACAAAGAGTTTTACTTTTTCGATTAATTATGCGGTAGGAATCAAGATCGAGCTTGATGTAACTGAACTCGCTTCGGGACTTGACAAGACGTTCACGCCAGAAACCATTCGTTATAATGGAACTTTTGCAGAAGCCGATGGGCGTATTGAAGTTTATGATATTGGCGGTTCGTTGATAATGAGTCGTGAGAATATTGTCGACTTGAGTGGGTTGAATAAAGGATTTTATATCGTACGCTGCGAAAAATCTGTATTGAAGATATACCGATGATATTATTGCTGGTCTGACATGACTTTTCGGCGTGAAGATTGGCCGATCAGCCTATAAAAAGAGGACCTCTGAGATGTCGTTTTTCTCAAAGGTCCTCTTCTTATTTATGGTATTCTATTTGTCCTTTTATTGGTGTTGTTCCCGTAACAGATCATTTACCGTTTTCACCGGATTGAATGTGGAGATCGGGACTTCAACAAACACCGTATTCCAATCGGACATGGCTCCGTTCCACAGTCCCGGCAACTCGAGGGCTTTCAACTCTTTCCCGTTTTTTGATTTTAGCGATATGAATCCTGTATTCTTATCGACAAATTCCGGAAGATTATATTTCTCACCCTTCTTGTTCTTAACGGCGCAAACCAAATCTACCGGGTTGAAATGAGTCGATGCGTCGAACATTGCTTTCGATTCGGGGTCCTTAAGGTTGATTTGCGAACTTTCAAGAATTTGTAACGAGTAAGACCCGTCTTGGTTGTAAGCAAGGAATGGTCCGCCTCCGGGTTCGCCTACATTCTTTACCATACCGCAGACACGGATAGGACGTCTCAGTTTCTTCAATAGATAAACGACCAGATCGCTGTCTTCGAGTATTTTGGTCTCCGGGTTGCGGACAAATAATTTCTGTTGGACGAAAGCGATGATTTCCCGGACATTGTCCATGGTGTATTTGCCGCTTTCCAACAATTCGGTATATGCGTCGATTTGCTGTTGTAAAGAGACTAATACCCCACCGATTACTTTCTTAAATAAAACCGTCGAATCTTTGATCTTGTCGGGTACGACATTATCTATGTTTTTGATAAAAATAACATCGGCATCGATATCGTTCAGGTTCTCGATCAGAGCGCCATGTCCACCCGGACGAAATACTAATTTACCATTGTCTCTAAAAGGCTTATTCTGCATATCAGCGGCGATTGTGTCTGTCGACGGTTTTTGTTCTGAGAAACTAACCGAATATTTTACGTTAAATTTTTTTTCGTAATCGGATTGTTTCTCGGAAACTAACTGTTTGAAATAGGGTAAATGCTCTTTTGATACGGTAAAATGCACATTGACATTCCCTGCTGCATTGCGTGCATACAAAGCTCCTTCGGCAAGATGTTCTTCCATGGCTGTACGGTTAATATCTCCGTAATTGTGAAATTTCAACATTCCTTTGGGCAGTGCTCCGTAATTCAGCCCTTTTTCTAATAACAGATTTGCGATTATCAGCTTATATTTTTGTTCTGCAATCAGAGTCGGAATATCTTGCCCCTCATTTTTAATGCAGATGGCATTCAAATCATTATAGAAAGCGAAGTGGGTAATATTGTTGAAAAATTTTTTTTCGAAATCGGTGGTCGGTACGGCATAGTCGGCATCTAAAAATTCGAACAAATTTTTAAACATCCGGCTTGCAGCACCCGAAGCCGGAACAAATTTGACGATAACCGGATTTCCCGACAAGTATTTTTCCCATATTTCGAGATAATGCTCACTCTCTTTTTCATTTAAAGACAAGATGCCGTTGCCGATAGAGGCAGGCGATTTCAACTTCAGAAACGGAAATCCTGTTTTAAAACAAGACAATTGTTCTTCTATTTGGGATTCACTAATGCCTTTCTGCATCAATAAATCACGATCCTCTTGTGTAAATGTCATAGTATATTATTTAGTTAATGATATGTTGCAAAACCACTCAAATTTACAAAAACCTTATTAAATTCGTGAATAGTAAGTTCAAAAAATATATATTTGAATTGTTTTTAGATAATAAATAATATGAATTATGGGAGAGAGTACATATTTTACCGTTCCTGAACGGAAAGAGTTCCTGGTTGCTTACCGGGCATTGTGGCGATCCTCTCATTCGTTGATCGGGGAAGACGATTTCAAGCGTATTCGAGAAATGATTACCGATGCTGTAAAAAAAGGTAATTATTTACGGGACGAAAAGGGGATAAATGTCTTGTTGAGAAATATTAATACGGCTCTTATCCTTTCCAAAGAAGTCGGTCTTGAACGTAGTACGTTAATTTCGGTCCTGATTTATAATTTGGTTTCTGGAGGAAGCTATACCAATGAACAAGTCGAAGCTATATTTGGATCAGATATAGCAAAAATCATACGTGGATTAATTAAAGCGAACGGTCTTTATGCTAAGCAGGCAACGGTAGAGAGCGATAATTTCAGAAAATTATTATTGACTTTTGCAGAAGATGTGAGGGTCATCATTATTATGATTGCAGATCGGTTATGTCTGATGAGGATGATAAACCATCATCCTGATGAGCAGTTCAGAGTAAATGTGGCTTGTGAAGCATCTTATCTGTATGCTCCTTTGGCACATCGCTTAGGGCTTTATACGATTAAGTCCGAATTAGAAGACCTCGCTCTGAAATATACCGATCGGCCTACTTTCAATGAGATTGCCCGAAAACTGAATGAAACGAAAGCTGCCCGGGATAAATATATTTATGAATTTATAAAACCGGTGAAGGCTAAACTCGAGGCTGCCGGATTGAAATTCGAGATTAAGGGAAGAACAAAGTCTATATCTTCTATACTGAATAAGATAAGGAAGCAAAAGGCCGAGCTTGAAGATATTTATGATTTGTTCGCCATACGGGTAGTCTTGGATACACCTGAAGATCAAGAAAAGGCAGATTGTTGGAAAGTGTATTCTATTGTTACCGATATGTACCAGCCTAATCCGAAACGACTTAAAGATTGGCTTTCTATACCCAAAAGCAATGGATATGAATCGTTGCATATAACAGTGTGGGGACCCGAAAACCGTTGGGTCGAGGTACAGATACGAAGCAAACGTATGGATGAAATTGCTGAAAGAGGGTTGGCGGCACATTGGAAATATAAAGGTATAAAAAGCGAGAGCGGACTGGATGACTGGTTGAATAATGTCAGGGATATTTTAGAGTCTGCCGATGCTACCGGGCCAATGGAACTGATGAAGGAGTTTAAGATGGATCTTTATGATAAAGAGGTCTTTGTATTTACTCCGAAAGGGGATTTGTATAAATTGCCTAAAGGTGCGACGGTTCTGGATTTCGCTTTTTTAATTCATACCGCTTTGGGCAGCAAGTGTGTCGGAGCAAAAGTGAACGATAAAAATCAGCCGATCAAATATGTTCTTAAGAGTGGGGATACGATCGAAGTTCTGACTTCACCTTCACAGACGCCTAAGCAAGACTGGCTGAACATTGTTGCAACCTCTAAAGCCCGTGTAAAAATCAAGCAAGCTTTGAATGAGGCCACTTATAAAGAGGCCGAATTTGGAAAAGAATTGTTGCAGCGTCGGTTTAAAAATCGGAAAATCGATGTTGATGAGGCGATCATGATGCGTTTGATAAAAAAAACAGGGTATAAGACGGTAACTGATTTTTATTATGATCTGTCGCAAGAAAAAATCGATGTGAATGCTGTTATAGATTCGTATCTCGATTTGGATAGGAAAGAGAATGAAGAATCGACCGAGTCGCGTACTGCGGAGAATTATGTACAACCGCATTTTTCTGAAGAATTTGGGAAAGAAGACGTGCTGGTGATCGATCAGAATTTGAAAGGAATAGATTATAAGTTATCGAAATGTTGTAATCCTATTTATGGAGATGATATATTCGGATTTGTTTCTACTCAGGGGAGTATTAAAATACATCGAATGGATTGCCCTAATGCTTTGGCTTTAAGAACTCGTTTCGGGTATAGGATCGTTAAGGCGCGCTGGTCGGGAAAGCAAGGCTCTCAGTATGCTACCGTTTTGCGTGTCGTCGGAAATGATGATATCGGTATTGTGACGAATATAACGTCGATCATTTCGAAAGAGAAAAATATTGCGATGCGAGGTATATCCATAGATTCTAATGACGGACTTTTTCAAGGACATATTACGGTTTTGGTCGATGATTTGTCTGCATTGAATGCTTTGATGAAAAAATTGAAGACCGTAAAGGGTGTTAAGAGTGTAGATCGGGTTACGTTGAGTTAAATGATATTTAGATAGATAATATATGAAAAGAATCTTTTTTATTTCGATTATCGGTTTAGCCCTGTTTTCAGGGGCATGTTCAAAAAAAAATAATCCGGCTGCCGAGCAATATCAGAAAGCCGAAGAGCTATACCGGCAAGGGGATTATGCACGAGCTAAAGTTGCGATTGACAGTATTGCCAAGATTGATCCTCGGGCATTTGATGAAATTCGTGCCGGAATGCAATTGATGCGCCGTGTGGATTTGAGTATAAATGAACGTAATCTCGCTTATGTGGATAGTTTGTTGCCTATACGTCAAGCCTTTCAGAAGGATTTACTCTCTAAATTTAAGTTGCAGAAAGATGAAAAATATCAGGAAGAGGGTAATTATGTTTTCAAAAAAGACCGGAATGCCGGGAGTGTCAACCGTTCATGTTTGCGCATTCAGGTGACAGAAGATGGACAGATGCAGTTGATGAGTGTCTATTCCGGAGCGACAAAATTGAATCATGAGTCGGTAAAAGTGGAGTTACCGGACGGGACATTTGCTCTTACATCGGTTATTCCTTATGACGGTGCGAATAATTATCGTTTTGTAAATGCCGGAAATACGACTGAGGTTGTGACGTATAAAGGGAAACAGATGCGTTCGGTAGCAGATTTGGTTTATAATAGTAATGGTGCAAAAATAAAGGTAAGTTATGAAGGTAAGCGACCTTTCTCTTTTATTATGGATAATAATACAAGAGAAGCTATTAGTGCTTCTTATGAACTTGCTTTGGTGATGTCTGAAATAAAACAACTTCAGCGGGAAAAGGCTATTGCCACTAAGACTATCGAAATATTAAAGAAGCAAATTGCTGATCACGAACATGATAGTCTCGATAAAAAATCATGATTAGAAATGGTATAGATCGTTAAAATCTGACAGATTTTTTATTCGAAAGATAGGATAGGTATTTATTTTTATACAAGCTATTCCGCAAGAAATGATTTTCATTTTTTGCGGAATTTTATAAATGGCTTTTTAGGAAGGCTCTTAAACATGTTTTTTTCTTGTCTCTCTATTTGGTGTATTATTCTTCTTAATCATATCATTGATTCTTAGATAAATATAGATATATATAATAATAGCGTCAGAGTGCTTGATTCGAGGGTTCGATATGGAATATTTTCTAATTTTGTAACATTATTAAAATCTGTTTATAATTAGAAAATTACAGTGATTATTTTATAGTTAAAGCGTTTTTAAATATTACCATATATTAGAATTCTCGATATTTTTAGTTGTATAGATCTGATGAAAAGAGAATCATAATTGGCTTATGATATGCCTTGGTGCCTGGCAGGTTGACGATTAATGTGTCGAGTTTAATATTAAGGCAAAATATTAAACAGTTTCCCACGCTTTTTTATTGTAGTATTTGCCGATTCAGGGGAGACTATAGGCAATGTATAATAATGATGTTATATGGAATTTGTGAAGATTGTGCATGCTGTTTTTTCGAAAAGAATTTCTAAAGTTCTTTTTTGTTTACTCTGTTTTTTAGGAATAGGAATGGGGGCTTATTCTCAAGATGTAATTGTTAAAAAAGATGGAGAAGAAATTAAGTCGAAAGTAATGGAGGTCTCCGGAGATGAAATTAAATATAAAATGTGGGATTATCAAGATGGTCCGATATATAGAATTCCGGCTTCCGAGATTTTTATGATTAAATATCAAAACGGAAAGAAGGATATAATGTCAACGTATGCTTCATCTTCGCAGAAAAGTGTCGGGGATAATAAGAAATATCCTCGTTATCAAGGAGAAGTTAATCTCGGTTATGCTTTGGGTTTAGGTGAAAACGGTTTGGACAGAGTTGTTTTCGAAACCATACATGGTTCGCGAATCAGTAAATATGCTTTTGTCGGTCTCGGTTTCGGATTTAATGCGTATAAAGATATATTGAGTTTTGATGAATATGACGGAGATTTAGAAACCGTTTGGGGGATGACAGTTCCTGTTTTCCTTGATATGAAAGGTTATTATCCGGTAACAGATGATTTTGCTCCTTATATAGATTTAGGTTTAGGGTGTTCTATCGGTGTTTTAGAGATAGAAGGTTCTGGATTTTTAGCTAATGTCGGTTTTGGTATTAATTATAAAAAGTTGAATATCGGAATGAATTTTCAAAGTGAGAATAAGGCAAAAGGATTTGCTTTTAAACTTGGATTGGTATTTTAATAAAAAGAAAAATAATAATAAAAAAAGAATGAACTTTAAAAACAAAGTTCATTCTTTTTTTTAGAAAGGTATCGAGTAGGGATATTCAGTAAATGTCCCTAAAAAGTAAGATGGCATATAAAGTCGATAGA